>Ga0163153_10000065_pt1 | contig 166903 bp, 138 predicted proteins | sample OliLakLV19MP6IB1_FD_148629 | JGI IMG/M metagenome (GOLD analysis project Ga0163153, IMG submission 148629) | Freshwater microbial mat bacterial communities from Lake Vanda, McMurdo Dry Valleys, Antarctica - Oligotrophic Lake LV.19.MP6.IB-1 | ecosystem: Environmental > Aquatic > Freshwater >... | reverse complement strand
CCTCCCGCCTAACCGCCTAACCGCCTAACCGCCTATCGCCCACTCCCCACCGCACAAACACCAGCCCACCGAGCGCGCCCGCCAGCAGCGTCACGAAGAAATAGAGCAGGCTGAAGGACACGATCGCCGTGGCGTTGATGCCGGATGCGCGGAGCAGGAAGAGCCAGACCCCTTCCCGGACTCCCAGTCCGGCGATGGTGAGCGGCAACAGCGTCGCCAGGCTGACGATCGGGACGCCGACCAGCAGCGTCTCCGCCGGGATGGGCAACGCCAGGCCAGTGGCGAGCACCAGCCAGAGCAGCAGCATCATCGCCTGCACCAGAAGGGCCAGGCCCAGGACGGCGGCCAGTCGGGCGGGCTGCCGCAGCAGTGGCCGGACCCCATCGACCACCTCCTGCCGGATGCGTCGGACCCGCTCGACCCGGCTCCGTGCAATGATGCCGATGAGGCCCGCTCCCAGGAGCGCTCCGAGGGCGAGGAGCAGCAGCGGTGGTGGTCCACTCCAGGAGGCCCCGCCGATCAGTCGTTCGGCTGTCGTGGGGGCAGCGAGCCAGCCGGTTGCGGCGTAGACCAGCAGCGCGACCACACCACTCATGCGGTCCAGCAGGACGCTGGAAATCGTGGCCGCCGGTCGGCCCGTGAGGCGCGCCGCCGCCGCCGCACGAAAGGCGTCACCACCGACGGAGGTGGGCAGAAAGAGGCCGGCACCCGCTCCCATGAGGTAGAGGCGGAAGAGGACGGCCCAGGCTGGGCGCGGCTGTCCCAGGATCAGCCCCCAGCGGAGTGCGGCGAGTCCCTGGGACGAGACCAGCAACGCCAGCGCAAGCAGCGCCGCAGGCCAGACAGCGGGGGTGAGCACCGCCGAGAGGCCGGCGATGTCGGCGCGCCAGAGAATGAAGGCCAGCAGGGCGATCCCGAGTCCTGCCCGCCAGCAGAATTGCCGGGTAGATTTCATGAGCTCCATTAAGATGCTTGACGGCGTCCCCGGTGGGCCGCTCTATTGTGTCGCCCTCACCCACGGTTCCGCCTTCTGCCGACTGACACACCACCCGTGCGGCCGCTGCACCGCTTCATCCCCGCCCAGTTTCACAATCCCGCGGGACTCGCGCTGCGCCTCCTGCGGACCCGCGATCCCGACGCCTACGGCGCGATCGGCCAGGCGGTGCTCGGCGCGCTGCTCACTCCCCTCGACCTGGCCCTCACCGTCGCGGAGGAGAAGCGCTACGCCGCCGCCGCGCCGCCCCGCCTCCCCATCGTGCTGGTCTGTGGACCGCCGCGGAGCGGAACGACGCTGGTGGCGCAGCAGTTGATCCAGCAACTGCCGGTGGCATACTTCTCCAATCTTGTCGGAATCTTCCCTCGCGCTCCGCTCACTGCCTCCCGCCTGGCGGGCCGGGTCGGAGCGCGGTGGCGCGGGACGCTGGGCAGCTATTATGGGCGAGCCCGGTCGCTTGCGGCGCCGAGCGATGCCCTGCCGCTGTGGGACCGCTGGTTCGGGCATGACCGCAACCTGCTGCGGTCCAGTCTCACCCGGTCGGAACAGGACGCGATGCGCCACTTCTTCGGGGCGCGTGAGGCCGACGATCCTCGTCCGCTGATCGCCAAGAATAACCGCCTCAACGGCCAGGCGGCCCTCGTGAGCGATGTCCTGCCGACCGCCCGGTACCTCTGTCTTGAGCGGGATCCCGTCTTCCTGGCCCAGTCGCTGCTGCTTGCCCGCCAGGAGATCAGCGGCGACGAGGGCCGCGCCTACGGACTGCATCGTGTCGAAGAGGAGTCCGGGTTGAGTCCGGTGGAGTCGGTCTGTGCCCAGGTAATGTTCCATGAACGCCTCGCAGCCACGCAGCAGGCGCTGCTCGGGCCGGAGCGGTTCTGGCGAGTCTCCTACGAGCAGTTCTGCGCTGACCCCGCGGCGCTCGTCGCGCGCGTCGCGCAGGAGCTGCTCGGCCTGCCTGTCGCGGCGCCACGGACGCCACCGCTGGCGCCATTCACCGTCTCCCGGCAGAACCGCCTTCCCGCCGGCATGCTGCAGCAGATCGAGGACACTTTTCTCCGGCTGGGCCGCCGGTCCGCGTGACCACTCCCGGCGAGGCGACCCCGTTCGACCGAGCCGATCTGCTCGCGGCCGGGCTCATTCTGCTCGTCGCCCTGCTGCCCCGGCTCCTGTTTCTGGGGGCCGATCCGCCGCAGGATCTGCAGCAGGCGTTTCTTTTCGATGAGGGGCTCTGGGCGCATAACGCCCGCAACCGGGTGCTGTTCGGGCGGTGGATCATGGACGACCACAATCCGCCGCTGTTCATGACCCCGCTGTACACCTTCGTGCTCGCGGCCAGCTACCAGATCGCCGGTGTCTCCCTGGCGACAACCCGGCTGGTGGCCGCCGTGTCGGGCAGTCTCACCTGTGTGGTGCTCTACCGCTTTCTCCGGTCGTGGTATCCGTTGCGCCGGGCGATCGTCGCGCCGCTGCTGCTCGCGCTGAGCTATTTCACCCTCAGTTACAATCGCAGCGGGTTCACCGAGTCGTTTCAGCTCCTCCCGTTGACCGCCGCGGCCTGCGCCGTCGTGCTGGCTGCCCGGCGCCCGGGCTGGGCGTGGGCCGCGGGGGTGCTCTTTGTCCTCGGTCAGCTCGCCAAGCCCTCCGGTGCCGCGCTCGGGCTCAGCATCGCCGGCTTCTGGGCGGCACACTGGTGGTTGACCCGGCGACGGGGATATTCGCCGCCGTTCTCGTGGCAGGCACCGATTCGCTTCACGGTGGCGGCGGGCGCGAGTGTCGCGCTGGTCGTGCTCGCGATGATCCCCGAGTGGAACGGCGTCGTCCACCAGCTCGGCGTGAGCCTTCGCATGGCGTTCTCCTCGGCGGACACCGGCTCGGCGGAGTGGCAGCGCTACACCCTCTTTGGCTGGTCCGGGTTTGGCCTGGTGCGCGGGGCGCTGGTGGCGCAGACCATCGTGCCACTGATCGCGGTGATGTTCCTGCTGGTGGCGCGGCTGGGACGCGCGGTCAGCCGGCCCGTCGACCTGGTTGAACTGTTCGCCTGGTGCTGGCTGCTGCTGGGCCTGCTGTTCATCGGATTCGAGCGCTACCAGCCGGACCGTCGCTTCCTCTACCTGATACCCGCGATTGCCATCCTGGCCGCGACAGTCCTGGGCGACGGCGGCATTCCCCTCCCGTCGCGCGCCGGATTCAGTGGCGCCGGTGGCCGGTGGCGCGCCGCGCTGGCGGGCGGGGTTGCGAGCGGGGGAATCCTCTTTCTCCTGGCGCCTCTGATGGCCGTGGCCATGGCGCCGCACGCCAGTGGTCTCGAGCGCATGTCGCTGCTGGTCTCCGCCGGCACGGTGGCCGGTGCGGCGATCTTCGTCCTGCTGGCGGGTCGGCTCCCGATCCGGGTCCACCGGATTCCACCGCTCCTCTTCCTGCTCGGCTTTCTGCTGCTCGAGCCGTTGCGGTTCGGCTGGTTCCTGATGCATCCCTCCTGGACCATCCGGGATGCCTCGCGTGCGCTGCAGCAATTCACTGCCGACTGGGCGCCAGCCGACCGGGTGATCTTCGGCTCGGTGGCCAACACACTTTCTCTGCCATCCCAGCTCTTCCCGCTGGTCATGCGTCGCAACCAGACGACCGGCTCACGGATGAATCTCGACGGCTGGGAACGCTTCCATCCGGCGCTGGCGCTGATTGTGGCGGATCGGGGCATGGCGAGCATGGAGCGCGATGTCGAAGCCCATGGTCTGGTCCGGTGTCGTGAGTTACCGGTTTGGCCCGGGCCGGCCGGACCACGGGTCAGGATCGGCCTCTATGTGCGGCAGGATCTGCTGGGGCGGTGTGAGGGGTGGGAAGACAGCCGTGAGCCGTGAGCCGTCAGCCGTGAGCCGTCAGCCGTGAGCCGAGGTCGGTAGCCATTGGCCGTTAGCCGTTCGCTACTGCAGCCTGTCATCCTCAGGCGAGTAGCGCTCGGGTGTCATTGCGAGGAGCCCGCAGGGCGACGAAGCAACCCTTGTCCGGTAACCCCGGGAAAGGTTGCTTCGTCGGCCCCCAGGCCTCACCGCCGGGGCGGTCTGTCGTGGGGCCTCCTCGCAATGACAGCGAATAAATGTGGCGCCCGTTCCCCGTTCTCCTCCAGCCGTCAGCTTCTGCCCCATGTCATCCGGCGGGCCCCCGAGCGTAGCGAGGGAGGGATGACAACAACTACATTCGTGCCGCCTAACCGCCACTCCCTCGCGCCGAGTCGCAGCACTCCCTCGCGCCGGGTCGCGGCTTTGCCGCTCCCATGGCGCTTCGGTCGCTGCTCCTATGGCGCTTCGGTCGCCGCCCAATCGCCTAACCGCCCAGCCGCGATGCCCACCAGCGACGACCGGAATCCGCTGGTGCCGGCTGGTGTCCGCACCGGTCCCGGGGTGACGATGCCGCAGCCGGTCACGCAGGTGCCCGCGATTCGCCGCACCTCACTGAAGCGGACCTGGTTGAACCCGTCAGAGGCGTACCGGGCATTCAGGAACTCCACCAGCCCATGCACCTCGTTGGCCACGCCGGTTTCCACCGCGCGGAATCCCTCGGTCACCTCCGCGACGAGCTCCGCGGCGGGGGGGAGCGTCCCTCGGCCGATGCCGGCGTACCCGATGCCGAGCCCGGTGACATCGGTGGCTGCCCAGAGATTGCAGGCGTCGACGACGCCAACCGCCCGTTTCGCTCCCCCAATGAGCGCCCGCCGCTCCTCCAGATACACCCGGTGCGCGGTGCACATGATGATCACGTCGGCCGGCCCTGCTGCGGCCTGCAGGTCGCGGGTGAACAGCTCCGCCAGGCCGTGACGCACCAGGTTCTGGTCCGTGGGGTAGACGTAGGGATCGTGAATCGTGACGCGGGCACCGATGTCGAGCAGCTGGCGCGCCAGCACCAGCGTCGGCGAGTTCCGGGTATCCTCCGAGTTGAAGCGGTACGCCGCTCCCATGAGCGCGATGGCCCGGCCGTTCAGCGGACCGAAGGCATGAGTGGCGAGTGCGAGCGTGGCGGCCGGCGAGGCGTCGTTGATCCCGCGGGCGGCGAGGATCAGGCTGCGGCTGGTGTCCTGCTGTGCCTCCAGCGCCCGCCACCAGAGGAGGATGCCATCCTTCGGCAGACAATGACCACCCACCCCAACCGTGGGGATCAGCAGGCCGCCGCTCGGCACGGCGTTCGGATCCGCGGTGGCGCTGTCCTGCTGCTGCAGTGCGGCGTTGACCTGGTCCCGCAGCGCGTAGAAGTCGATGCCATGTGCATCGCAGTGGCGCACGACCTCCGCCGCGTAGGCGATCCGCACATCGCGATAGGCGTTCTCCAGCGTCTTGACCACTTCGCCGGTCATGCTGTTGGTCGGATGCAGCGTGCCCTGGGTGACGATGCGGCGGTACAGCCGCTCGATCAGTCCCGGCGTGTCGGGGTGCAGTCCGGCCACCACCTTATCCGAGGCCGCCACCCGTTCCACCAGCCGGCCCGGCATCACCCGGTTGGGGCTGTTGCCCAGCAGCAGATCGCGCCCCTCGTGCAGGCCATGCTGCGCGAAGAGGTCGCGAATCAGCGTTGCCATCGTGGAGGGCGCGAGGGTGGACTCGAAGATCACCAGCGGGATGTTGCCCGCCGGCCTGGTGGTCAGCGCCGCGGCGATGCCATCGAGCGCCTCGAACAGCGGCCCGTAGTCCGGCGCCATGCCGCGCTTGTCGGTCTGGGTCGAGATCAGGATCACGTCGGCATCCCGCAGGGCGGCGTAGTCGTGACTCGCCGAGAGCAGGCCGGCCGCGACCGTCTCCGCCACGATCCGGTTCAGGTCCGGCTCGATCCCGCCGATCGGCGAACGGCCGGCGTTGATCGCGCCCACCTTCCAGCCCGAGGTGGGCGAGTTGCGCTGGATCACCGTCACCGTGGCCGGCCGGTCGCTGCCCTCGGTGATCCGGGCGTGCGCCAGCATCGCGGCCATCGGCATCCCGACGATCCCGGGTCCGACGACGGCGATCTTGTGGACGGTCCAGGCGGAAACGCGGTTGTCGGTGAGCGTGAGGGGCATGATCGCTTTGGTAACAGGTGGCAGGTGGCAGGTGGCAGGTGGCAGGTGGCAGGTCGGAGAAGGCGGTTGCTGCCTCCTGCTACCTGCTACCTGTCCCCTGGTTTCCGTCAATAAACGTCCGAAACCACAACTCCAGATTCAGCAGGCCCCACAGCCGGCGGCTGAACGCGCCTTCGTAGGCCATCTGCTTCTCGACTTCCCCGACATCGAACAGTCCGCGCTCACGGCAGCGTTTGGACAGCAGGATGTCGGCGAAGAAATCGCGCGCCGAGCCACGGGCCCACAGGTGCAGCGGTACCGGGAACCCCATCTTGTCCTTGCGCTGCAGCACCGGCGCCGGCAACAAGTCGCCGATGGCCTTCTTGAGCAGGTACTTGAGCTCGCCGCCCTTGAACTTCATCACCGGCGGGAGGCTGCCCATCAGATCGGCAAGCCGGTGATCCAGCAGCGGCACCCGCGATTCCAGCGATGAGGCCATCGTGACCCGATCCTCGACCTGGAGCAGGGCGGGGAGGTTGGTGACCATGTCGTAGTGCGTCATCCGGTTGTAGTACGACTGCGTATCGGGATGATTGAACACCGCGCGGAACCGCTCAAAGATCGCGTCGCTCTGGTAGCTGGCGCGGAAGTCCGGCGCGAGCAGTGGGATGGCGCCACCGCTGCGGTCGATGAGCCGGAAATAGCGCCGGTCCATCTCCTCGAACAGCCCCGAGCGCCAGAACTGCTGCATCATCGGCGCGTACTGCTGCAGGGAGGGGAGGTTGGGCAGGATGGATTGCAGCGAGACGATGTGCTCGCCTTCTTCATTGCTCTGGTAGATCGCGCCCTTGATGGCCTGCTCGAAATACGCCACCAGGTAGCGCGCATAGCCGCCGAAGATCTCGTCGCCGCCCTGACCGCCGAGGACGACCTTGACGTGCCGGGCGGCGTGGCGGGAAACCATGTACTGCGGAAAGAGTCCCGGGCCGGCGACGGGCTCATCCATGTGATAGATCAGCCGGGGCAGGGTGTCGACGAACTCCCCCTCGGTCGGGGTGATGACATGCATCTCCGTCCCGTACCGCTCCGCCACCTGGCGGGCCCAGCCGGACTCGTCGAACTCCGGCCCCTCCGCGAACCGGCCGGTGAAGGTCTGCAGTCGTCCGGCCCCACTCCGCGCGGCCAGCGCCGTGATCAGACTCGAGTCGAGTCCGCCGCTCAGGTACGTCCCGACCGGCACGTCGCTCCGCATCTGCAGCCGCACCGCGTCGGCCAGCAGCCACTGCACCTGTTCCAGCCAGTAGCCCTCGGTGTAGCGCTGATCGACCCCGAACCGCGGCTCCCAGTAGCGCACCGCCCGGTGGGCGCCGGTGGCGAGGTCCACGAGATGGTACTCGCCGGGCAGCAGCTTGTTGATACCCGCAAACATCGTTCGCTCGCCGAGCACATACTGGAAGGTCAGGTACTCCTGGACCGCGTCCATCTCCGGTTCCGCCCGGACCTCGGGATGGGCCAGCAGCGCCTTGATCTCGGAGGCGAAGAGCAGCCGGGCCGCGGTGGCATGGACGTAGAGCGGCTTGATCCCGAAGTGATCGCGAGCGGCGATGACAAGACCGCGCGCCCGGTCCCACAGCAGGAAGGCGAACATCCCGTTCAGCCGCCGGATGCACTCCGGTCCGTATTCCTCGTACAGTTGCAGGATGACTTCGGTATCGGAGGTCGTGCGGAAGGTGCGCCCCCGCCCGATCAGCTCGGCGCGCAGTTCAACGTAGTTGTAGATCTCGCCGTTGAAAACGATCACCGAATGTCCGCTGGCCATCGGCTGGTGGCCGGTGCTCAGGTCGATGATCGAGAGGCGCTGATGCGCCAGCCCGACGGAGCCGTGCACCAGGTGGCCGGCATCGTCCGGCCCGCGGTGCCGCAGCGTCCCGGCCATGCGGAGCAGCGGCTCCGCCTCCACGGGCTGTCCATCAAGTCGGATGATGCCGGCGAGGCCGCACATGGAGGTGGCGGCGCTCAGGTGGCAGGCGGCAGCGGCACAACGCTCACTCGATGGGCTGTTCCTGCCACCTGCTGACTGCCACCTGCCACCTTTTCCACCATCCGTTCCCGCAGGCCCCCGCGCGCGATGATCGCCCGCGCGTGCGTGCTCATGTTCACCAGCTGGAAGTGGTCGCCCAGGATGCGCAGCACCTTGAGGAAGATCGCGATCTTCCGGGCGCCCGTCAGGTCCATGCCGGGAAAGAAGGCGAGTTCGCGCACCTGGTCGCCGCCCAGCAGGTCGAGTGGGTGGAGCAGGAAGCTCGGCTCGGTGCCCGTCGCCCGGCACGCCGTGAGCGCGGTCCGCAGGTAGGCGACCATCAGTCCCTCGGAGATCCGGCTGAGGTACAGCAGGTAGCTGAGATGAAACGGGACGCGTGCCACGGGCATGGTGGTGACCGGCAGCTCGAGCAGGGTCCGGCCCGAGGCCAGTCGCCAGAGATAGGGATCGACAGGGCGGAGGCCGTCGGTCAGGGTGCCGAACAGCGCCCCGCGCTCCGCGCGCTGCTCCGTCGAGAGCTTCGCGGTCCAGAAGTAGTAGCTCCGCGCCAGCGGGCCGAGCCAGGTAGGCAACGTGGAGGCATCGTAGAGGTAGCCCCGGTCGGCCAGCACCTCGAGGAGCGCCGGGCTCCAGCTGTAGCCCGGGCCGCGGAATCCGACAGGGCGCTGGCCTGTCGCACGGGTCACCGCCACTTCGGCCCGCTCGATCTCCTCGGCCAGCTGGTCGGGCGAGTAGCGGTGCAGCCACGGCTCATGCTCGTAGCTGTGATTGCCGACCTCGTGGCCGCGCGCCGTCACCGACGTGAAAGCGCGCGCATTGACTTCGCGGTCGGCATCGACGCCGACGCAGAAGCAGGTGATGCCGAGTCCCAGGGTATCGAGCGCGTCGAGCACCGGGGGAAAGAAGGTGTCGAGATAGGTCGGGCGTGCCTCCCACCCCGGGTCCCCATGGGTCTTCATGTAGGACCAGAGATTGTCCACGTCGAGCGAGACGCTGGCCAGCGGGCGGGGATCGGTCATGACCGGACCGGCTCCGCCATCCGGGCCCGCGGGGTGAGCCGCGGGGCGAGGGCGGCAGCCTGCGCGTTGGCCAGCGCCACGGTCTCATTGAGGTTGAGCGTGCCGTTGGCGATCTGCGCCGAATTGGCGAGGTAGACCCCCGGCAGGCTGGTCACCAGCGCGGGCAGGCAGCGGGCCGTGAAGTCGAGGGTCGAGACCGCCAGCACCTCGCGGACCCGCGATACCTCGAACGCGAGCACCTGATCGCGGCGGAAGTCGGGATACATCCGTTCGAGGGCGGTGAGGAACTGTTCCCGCAGGGTGGCGTCATCGAGCCGCCAGGCCGGGTCGTCCTGAGTGAGGTAGCGCGGCAGGTAGACGAGATGGCGGCCACCGAATGTGGCCGGATCCACCAGCGTGGTCATCTCGATCACGGCGGTGAAGGGCACCCAGGATTCGGTGATGTTGGTGACGTAATACGTCGCGAGCGGCCGGGTCAGCAGCACCGAGGCGCAGACGATGCCCTGATAGGTGATGCCTCGGAGTCGCGCCGTCTCCTCCGCACTCAGCTGGGGGCACAGCGCCGCGGCCCGGCCGCTCGGCACTGTGAGCACCACATCATCGAAGGCAAGCTCCCCGCCGCCCGCCAGCTGCACCCGGAGGCGATGCGCTTCGCCCGTCCGGCCGACCCCGTCGTTGGGTCCAGTCGTGCTCACCTGGCTCACCGCCTGTCCGCACACCAGCGAGATCCCGCGCTCCTCCAGCTGCTCGCGCAGCCGTCGCAGCACCCGGTCGTAGCCCCCGGCCACGTAGCCGAACATTTCGCGTTTGATTCCCGAGCGCCGCGCCGCATACATCCGCGCGATGATCGCCCAGATGAACGCGGCACTCGCCACCCGGTAGTTCTCGCCCAGCTTGCTCTTCAGCAGCGGCAGCCAGATGCGCTCGAAGGTCCGTCGTCCAGACCAGCGTTTCAGCCACTCGGTGACCGGGATCAGCTCCAGCCGGCGGCCATCCTCGATGCGGGAGGCGTAGAGGATCGTGGCGGCGAGCCGCGCCTTGTCGATCAGCGAGAGCGGCGGAAACCGCAGGAAGTCCAGACTGGTCGAGAGCGAGTACATCCGCCCGTCAGTGTAGAAACCGGTGCGCGTCGTGCCCCAGCGCAGCTGGTCGGCCAGCCCGAGCTCCTCCAGCAGGTCGCGGAGGTGGCGGTCGGACATCAGGATCACATGATAGAACCGATCCCAGGTGACGCCGCCGATCGACTGGGGCGCGGCGAGCCCCCCCGGCTGGGTGGCGCCTTCGATGACCGTGACCTGGTGGCCCTGGGCCCGCAGCCGGAGCGCCAGGGTGAGTCCAAGGACGCCCCCGCCGACGATCCCGATGTCAGACATGCGAGTTGCTGCCGCTGATCCGGCGCTGCCGCACCGGTCCGCTGATGGGTCGCGGAATGGGAGGCTGACCGTCCGTCAGGCGCAGGGTCGTGAGCCGCACCAGCAGGCCCAGGTGACCGAGGATCGTGCGTACGATCGTCATCTTGGAGGTGCCCAGGACCCGCACTTTCAGGGTGGTGGGGTATTCCACGATCCTGCCCCCGGCGAGGTCCAGCCGGGCCAGGAACTCTGCGACGCCGAGGAACCGCGTGTCGCGCACCCGGATCTGGAGCGCGGCATTCCTGCGATACACCCGGCAGCAGCTGGTATAGGTTGAAAGCTTGTGATGCAGGATCAGGCGGTAGAGGCGGGACAGGGTGCGCGACAGGGCCAGTCGCCACCCGGGGACGTTCGACACCGCGCCGCCGGGATGGTACGGCGACGCCGTGACGAGATCGGCGTCGGTGCCGAGCAGCGGGATCATCGTACCCAGGATGAGCGGATCGTAGGTGCAGTCACAGTCGATCGACGCCACGATCTCGGTACCGGCCACTTCCATCCCGCTCCGGATGGCGCCGGCAATGCCGCGGTTTTCCGGATGGTGGACGATGCGGCAGTCCGGCCGGTCGCCGAACAGTCGGGCCAGCAGCGCGGCGGTGCTGTCCGTGCTGCGGTCGTCCACGAAAATGAACTCCAGCGCGAACCGGTCCGCGAGCTCCGCCTGCACGCTGCGCAGCGTGTTGGCGAGGTAGGGGAGGCTGTGCTCTTCGTTGTAGCAGGGAATCACGACGCTCACCGGAATGCGCTCGTTCGCCGGAGGATCCGTGGTGTTCTCCACCCGGAGGGCCACGTTGACGGCGGGCTCACGCAGTGGCGCCGGCGGAAGTGCCGCCTGCTGTGCCGCCGAGAGCCGGGTGGCCAGGCCGAGGTGATCCGCGATCGAGCTGAAGCGGTAGTGCTCGAGGAAGTACCCGACCCGTTCCGGCATCTCGGCCAGATTGCGATACGCCCGGACCCGCTCGAGCCAACTGGTGGCGCCGATCTTCGGCAGGTCCGGATCCAGTTCCCAGACGTGGAAATACATCACGTAGGGCGCGGTGTAGGTCCGGTGCCAGCGCGCCACCGCGCGCCGCACCAGGGCAGGGGGCAGCTGCCGGAACCAGTTCCCTCCCGCGATCGGCACCATCCAGCCGAAGTGTTCCACCGCCGAAATGGGGAATTCCCAGAGCACCCGATCGGCGGCCTGATGGGCATGGGTGAACCGGCGCCACGGTTCCGCCGCGAAGCGCCGGCCGACTGGACCAATGCTCGAATCGTAGTCGTACCCCTCCGCTGCAAGGACATCGAGCGCCCAGAGATCCTCGGGCCCGAACCAGTCGTCCGCCACCCGGTAGCCCACGATGCGCTGACCCGACGCACGTTGCAGTGCTTCCCGGGCCCGGAACAGATCTTCCCGGAACTCGCCCTGTGTCATCGCCCGGATGCTGCGATGGAAGTACCCCTTGCTGGCGATCTCGTGACCGCGCGCGGCAATGTCGGCGACCAGTTCCGGCATGTGGTCTCCGACCCAGCCCAGCACGAAGAAGGTGGCCTGCTGATCGTGGGCGTCCAGGAGATCGAGCGCGCGCCGTGTGTTCCGCTCCAGCCGTGATTCGAAGCGCTCCCATTCTCCGCGCTGAATCAGTCGATTGAAGGAACCGATCTGGAAATAGTCCTCCACCGCCACGGTGAGGAGATGTCGCTTGGAGGAAAGGGGGGCGCTCTTCATTAGGAGTGGCCGCGTGAGGTGCAATACCAATACCAGCGTTCCGTGCGTCGCCTTGTGGCTTGCCTCCCACAGAAGATAAGCCGCGAATCCGAATTGTGGTTAATTTACGGCACCGTGTTGTACCGCAGCAACATGCGGGAGCTCCCTTGTTCAGGCACCTGTACTGGCACCCGGCTTGCCCTTCGGGCCAGCAGGAATCCCCGGCTCCCTCATCATCCAGGTCATCCGCAGATGCGCATCGCCCCCGCTCGCGCTCCTCTCGACGCGGCACCCCTGACTGCATGGGCACGCGGGGTGGCTGTGGGTCTCCTCCTGCTGCATGGGGTCCTCGCCTGGCTGCTCCGGGCACCGATGCTCCGGACCGGGAACGATGATGCGACCTACCTGCTGCTGGCGCGCTCACTCCGTCAGTTCAGCTATCGCGACATTCACATCTTTGGCGCTCCGGTGCACTCGCAGTACCCGCCCGCCTATCCGGCGCTGCTGGCGCTGACGGGCGGGGGATTGGGTCTTGACCTGACCTGGCCCAGTCTGACGAGTGTCGCGCTGTCCACGATCGCGCTCGCGCTGATCTTCGATCTGGCCCGCCGGGTCATGCCCATCGGCTTCGCGCTGGTCCTGCTGACCTTGCTGGCGATCAACGCACCCCTGCTGAGCTATGCCGGCGCGGTGCGGAGCGAGATCCCCTACGCCACCTTCTCCATCGCGGCGATCTGGGCGTTCAGCGTCTGGCCGTCGAGCCGGAAGGCCCTGCGTGCTGGCGCCATACTCGCGCTCCTCGCCGGCCTGACGCGGAGCATCGGCGCAACACTGCTCGGGGCGATCGTGCTCTACTGGTTGTCCGAGCGGCGGTACCGGGAGGCGATCGGTTTCGCGCTCGCCTCGACCCTCACCCTCGGGGCGTGGATCGCGTGGAATTTCCTTGCGCCGGTGCAGTTCGCCCGGCGTTCCTATGCCGTGCTGGCGACGACGGTCGATCCCAGCCTGGTCGACAAGCCGTGGATCATCCTGATGAATCGGCTGGAGCGGTTCGGGACGGTGTATGCCCTCAGTTTCCCCGCGAATCTGAGTGTCCCCAGTCTCGAAGGCCAATGGATCGACAACGTCTTCTGGCTGGGACTGATCGTGCTGCTGGTGGGGGTCGGGTGCTATGCCTCCTGGCGGAGAGCCCCGCTGGTGGGGATCTACCTGGTAAGCTATGTCGTCTTCCTGGCGCTGTGGCCGACCAAGCTGTCCCGGTTCATCGTGCCGATCGTGCCCATTGTGCTGCTGCTTTTCGCCTGGGGGGCCTCGGCCATTGCCGACCGGTGGCGGCATCGCGCCGTCGTGGCAGGCTTTGCCGTGATCGCCCTGCTCCTGGTCGGGGAAGCGGTCTCGGAGACCGGGGCCCGGCTGCGGGCCGGGAACAACTGCGACCCCGCGGCAGTAGTCGTATCACCCAGCTGCCCCAGTGTCGACGAACAGAGTTTCTACCGGTTGATGGAGTATGTGCGCACCGAGCTGCCCGAGAGCGCGGTCGTAGTCACGACCAAGGAAGCGACACTGGGTATTTTCACCGGTCACCGGGTCATGCACCCCGACATGGCGCTCGCCCGATTCGGGGCAGATTTTCTCCCCGCGCTCCGCACCGGGGGGATTGAGTACCTGGTGATCAATCCACTGGTCCCCTCGCCCCTGCCGGGCACGCTGCTTCCCCGCTGCCGGGTGCTGGAACTGGTCCAGGATTTCCCGCCGCGGACGGCGCTGCTCCGGCTCCGGGCCGATTCCAGCGCCGCGCCCGACCCGCAAGCCTGTGCCGTGATCGCCCGGCTGGCGACGGACACGACATGGTTGGGCAATGCTTCTTAACGTGATGTGCCGCAATTGCTTGCCCCGATGATCGTGGCCATGGACCCAACCGGCGCCGAGGTGCCATTGGGTGGCACCGCCCTTGCTAGTTTACCCAGCCGTATTCCCTCCTTCCATGGTCCTAAGTCCTATTGCAGGGGAGATGGCCAAGTCCTCCGTGAAGTCTCCGTTGACCAGCAGCACGACCCGAAGTGAGGGTGACCACCACCCCTCGCTGGCACTGGTGCTGCTGGCGACCGCTGGACCAGAGGCGCTTCGGAGCGCCCTGCATGCCGTCGCCCCGGCGTGCATCGAGGCCGCAGCCGAACTCTGCGTGGTCTGGGATGGCGACACCTCGCCGGCGCTCGGCGAATGGCCCGGACTCGTGGCGCAATGCCTCCGGGTGGATGCGGCGAGCTCGGCCCAGGATCGACGTCAGCAGGCGGCTCGGGCGCTCGGCGCCGACATTCTATTGTTCACTGATGATCGGGCGGCTCTGCCGCTTCCCTGGCACGACATCCTGGCCTTCAGGCTCGGCCTGTTGCGGTCGGGGTCGGCCACCCCGGATTCGGGGGAGTGGGGCTCGTCGTTGAACACCGGCGACCATCCCGGTGGCGGTGCCCCTGCCTGAGGCGGTCTCGCCGGCGCTGACGGTCGTGGTACCATCGGTGAATGGCTGGGGCGATCTGATGGGTTGTCTGGAAGCATTGGAGGCAGAGCGGTCCGAGGTCTTGCTGGAGGTGCTGGTTCCGGATCGGCTGGGCAGCGCATTGCAGTCGGAGGTGCGGAGCCGATTCCCCTGGGTCCGGCTGTTGCCCGCTCCCGCGGAGGCCACGATTCCGCAGCTTCGAGCCATCGCCTTCGCGGAGGCACGAGGCGAGGCCGTCGCGGTCATTGAAGACCATGTGCTCGTGCCGCGAGGCTGGGTCCGCGCCATGCTCGGCTGCCTGTCCGCCGGCGAGGACGTGATTGGCGGGGCGGTGGAAAACGCCGCGACCGAGACGCTGGTGGACTGGGCGGCGTTTCTCTGCGAGTACAGCCAGTTGCTGCCGCCGCTACCGGCCGGCCGGGTGCCGGGGATCACCGGCAACAATACGGTGTATCGTCGGAGTGTGCTGGAGCGCTACCGGGATGCATGGAGCGCAGGCCGGTGGGAGCATCACCTGCACGACGCCATGGTCCGCGGCGGTGAGACGCTCTACCAGCACCCCGAGATCGTCATCGGGCATCGGAAGCACTACGCGGTGAGTGAGTACGCGAGGCAGCGCTTCCTCTACTCCCGGGCGTATGCCGGTGCCCGCGTGGCGGACAGGAGGTGGACCGTGCGTCTGGCGTATGGTCTTGTGGCGGCGCTGCTGCCGGCGGTGCTGCTGGGGCGGATCTGCGCGACCGTCTGGCGCAAGGGACGGTACCGGGGGCTGCTGGTCCGATCGGTCCCCCTGTTGCTGCTGTTTGTCTGCTGCTGGGGTGCGGGCGAAGTCGTGGGCTACTGGTTTGGCGCCGGCGCCGCGCTGCAGCGAGTGAAATAGTCGGGCGCTGCACCGACACCGAGTTCGGCTGACTGAAGTGATTCCGGCAGATGCACATGATCCTGTCGTCCCGTGGGCCGCTTTTTCCTATTCGGAGACCGCATGACCGCTGAGACTTCCTCTCCCCGCACGGTGAGCCAGCTCAAGCCGGGCGACCGCATCGCGGTCATCGGTGCCGGGCCCGCCGGTCTCACCGCGGCCTACCTGCTGTCCAAGCAGGGCTACGCGGTCACGGTGCTCGAGGGCGATGATATCGTCGGCGGCATCTCGCGCACGGCGCAGTACAAGGGCTACCGCTTCGACATCGGCGGGCACCGCTTCTTCACCAAGATCAAGCCGGTGGAGAACCTCTGGTACGAAATCCTCGGCGAGGATTTCATCTCGGTCCCGCGGCTGTCGCGCATCCACTACGACGGCAAGTTTTTCGACTATCCGCTCAAGGCCGCCAATGCCCTCCGGGGCCTGGGCCTCTGGCGCGCCACGAAGATCATGCTGAGCTACCTCCGGTGGCATTGGTGGCCCTATCCGGTCGAGGAGAATTTCGAGCAGTGGGTGACCAACCGCTTCGGCAAGGTGCTCTACCTGACCTTCTTCAAGACCTACACCGAAAAGGTGTGGGGCATTCCCTGCACGGAAATCCGGGCGGAGTGGGCGGCGCAGCGCATCCAGGGGCTGTCGCTCGCCAAGGCGATCCTCTCCGCGGCCGCGCTCACCAAGCGCTCCGACAGCATCAAGACGCTCATCAATGAGTTCCAGTATCCCCGCCTGGGTCCCGGCCAGATGTGGGAGACCTGCACCGAGAAAATCCGCGGGATGGGGAACGCGGTGCATCTCAAGCACTACGTCACCGCGATCGAACAGCAGAACGGCAAATGCGTCGCCGTCCGGGCCAGGACCGCCGAAGGCGAGAAGCGCTTCGAGTGCGACCACGTCATCAACACCTCGGCGATTCGCGATCTCGTCTCCTTCCTGGAGCCGGCCGTCGCGCCGTCGGTGTCCGCCGCGGCCAGGGGACTGCGGTACCGCGACTTCCTCGTCGTCGCGCTGATGCTGGAGGCAAAGGACCTCTTCCCCGACAACTGGATCTACATCCACACGCCGGGCGTGAAGGTCGGCCGGATCCAGAACTTCAACAACTGGAGCAAGGCGATGGTGCCGGTCGAGGGCCATACCTGCCTCGGCCTGGAATACTTCTGCTTCGAGGGCGACGGCTTGTGGACGTCGAAGGATGCCGATCTCGTCGAACTGGCCAGGAAGGAGTTCCTGTCACTCGAATTGACCCGGCCTGATGTGAAGGTGGTCGACGGCGCGGTCATCCGGATGCCGAAGGCCTACCCGATCTATGATGGAGAGTACCGCGCGCACCTGGACAATGTGCGGGCCTGCATCGACGCGATCCCGAACCTGCACACCGTCGGCCGCAACGGGATGCACAAGTACAACAACGCCGACCACTCGATGCTCACCGCGATGTTCGCCATCGCGAACATGCAGGGCGCGAAGCACGACATCTGGGAAGTGAACACCGACTTCGAGTATCACGAGGAGCAGAAGATCGAGGACCAGAGCGGAGCGGTCCCCGCCGGGCGATAGCCCGATGCGCATTGGTGTCGACGCGACCTGCTGGACCAATGGCCGGGGGTATGGGCGCTTCACGCGCCACCTGCTCCCGGCCATGGCCCGCCTGTCGCCCGGCGACCAGTTCCTCTGCTTCCTCGATGCGGCGGCGGCGGCCAGGTTCGATGTCGTCCTGCCCAACGTGCAGCCGATCATCGTGGACCAGGGCCAGGCGCCGACCGATGCCGCGGCGGCGGAGGGCTATCGCGCCCCGCTCGACATGCTCCGGCTGACCCGCGCGGTCTGGCGGGCCGCGCCGGAGGTCTTCTTCTCACCTTCGGTCTACACCTACTTTCCCCTCCCGCCGGGCCAGCGCGCCGTCGTGACTATTCACGATGCGATCGCCGAGCGGTTCCCCGAGCTGACGCTGCCCTCGCCGCGCGCCAGGCTCTTCTGGCGGCTCAAGGTGGGGCTGGCATTGAAGCAGACCCGGCTGGTGCTCACGGTTTCGGACTTTGCGGCCGCGGAACTGGTCGAGGTGCTCCGGGTGCCGCGGGAACGGATCCGGGTCGCGGTGGAGGCCCCCGCGCTCACCTTTCGCCCGAGCGAATCGCCGGCCGACGTCGATCGCATGGCGGCGCAGGTCGGCCTGGCGCCCGCCAGCCGCTGGTTCATCTACGTCGGCGGGTTCAATCCCCACAAACACGTCGACCAGATCGTGCGGGCCCATGCCGCGGTGGTACGGGAGACGCCGGTCAACCCGCCGCACCTGCTGCTGGTCGGGACGGTCGACAAGGATGTCTTTCACGGCGACCAGGGCCGGATTCGCGCGGCGATCGCCGAAGCCGGGACGGAGGCGCTGGTCCATTGGACCGGCTTCCTGCCGGACGACGAACTGCGGCACCTGCATACCGGTGCGCTCGCGCTGCTGCTGCCCTCGGCCAACGAGGGATTCGGCCTCCCGGCGGTGGAGGCCGCGGCGTGCGGCGCCCCGGTGGTCGCGACAACGGCCAGTCCGCTGCCGCAACTGCTCGAGGGCGCGGGGCTCTTTGTCCGGCCGGGCGACGAACCGGGGCTCGCGGCCGCATTGCGCCGCATGCTGGCCGATCCCGCCGCGCGTGAGCTGATGAGCCGTCAGGCGCTCGTGGCGACGGGCCGGTTGTCGTGGGAGCGCTGCGCCGAGTCGGCGCTGGGTGCGCTGCGGGAGGCGGCGGCATGAGCGGGCTGCGCTTTGCGTTTCTGACCACGTTCTATCCGCCGCATAATTTTGGCGGGGACGGCATCGGCATCCAGCGGCTCGCGCGCGGCCTGGTCGGCGCCGGGCATCAGGTCACCGTCATCCACGATGTCGACGCCTACAATGCCCTGCACCAGGGGGCCGAGCCGGCCCGCCAGCCAGAGCCGGCGGGGCTGGAGGTGGTGGAGCTGCGGAGCGGCGCCGGGACGCTGTCGCCCTTCCTCACCCAGCAGCTTGGCCGGCCGGTGCTCACGGGCTCGCGGATCGCCCGGTTGCTGGCGGAGCGCGACGTCGACGTCATCAATTTCCACAACGTGTCGCTGATTGGCGGGCCGGGGCTCTTCAAGTACGGGACCGGCCTCAAGCTGTACATGGCCCACGAGCACTGGCTGGTCTGCCCCACCCACGTCCTCTGGCGGTACAACCGGGAGCTGTGCACCGGGCGGGAGTGCATCAAGTGCCAGCTCAGCTTCAAGCGCCCGCCTCAGCTCTGGCGCCAGACCGGCTACCTCGAGCGCGAGCTGAAGCATGTCGACAGCTTCATCGCGATGAGCGAATTCAGCCGGCAGAAGCACAAGGAGTTCGGATTTCCCCGGGAGATGGAGGTCCTGCCCTACTTCCTGCCCGAGGCGCCGGCCGCGGCTGTCGCGGGTGAAGGGACCTCACCCCATCCGCGGCCCTACTTCCTGTTTGTCGGCCGGTTGGAGAAGATCAAGGGGCTGGATGACGTGATCCCGGTCTTCCGGGACTACCCCGACGCGGATCTGGTCATCGCGGGCGACGGGGAGTACGCCGCGACGTTGCGGGCCACCGCCGCCGGGATGGCCAACGTCCGGTTTCTGGGTCGGGTGGCCCCGGATGACCTGCGCCGATACTACGAGCACGCGGTGGCCCTTATTGTGCCGTCAGTCTGCTTCGAGACCTTCGGGATCATCCTGATCGAGTCGTTCCGTCAGGGCACTCCGGTGATCGCCCGGCGGATCGGGCCGTTCCCCGAAATCGTGGAGACCTCGGGGGGCGGAGAGCTGTTTCAGACCCGCGAGGAGCTGATCGCCGCCATGCGCCGGCTGCAGGCCGATCCGGGCCGCCGGGCGGCGCTGGCCCGGGCCGGGCTCGCAGCGTTCGCCGAGCGGTGGTCGGAACGCGCCGTCATCCCGCAGTACCTTGAGATTGTCGCGTCGGCGGCCCGGAAGAAGGGCGACCGGCGGGTGCTGGAGAAACTGGCTGGGTAGGCTGTGGCAGTCCCTCGTTCTGGAGGCATCATGAAGGTGCTCATCACCGGCGGAGCCGGGTTCATCGGTTCCCATCTCGCGGAACGCCTGCTGGCACGGGGCGACCGCGTGCTCGTGCTCGACGACCTTTCCACCGGCTCGATGGACAACCTGACGACCCTCGAGGGGAAGCCGGGGTTCGAATACCGGATCGGGTCGGCGCTCGACTACCCGCTGGTCTCCGAGTGCGTCGACCGCTGCGACGTCACCGTGCACCTGGCGGCGGCGGTCGGTGTGCGGCTGATCGTCGAGCGCCCGGTGCATACCATCGAAACGAATGTTGGCGCGACCGAGACGGTGCTCAAGGCCGCGGCCAAGAAGCAGAAACTGGTGCTGGTCGCCTCGACCTCGGAGGTGTACGGCAAGAGCACCAAGCTGCCGTTCAACGAGGACGACGATCTGCAACTCGGCCCGACCAGCCACAGCCGCTGGGCCTACGCCTGTTCCAAGGCGCTCGATGAGTGGCTCGGGCTGGCGTATTACCGCGAGAAGGGCGTGCCCGTCATCCTGGCCCGCTTCTTCAACACGGTGGGGCCGCGGCAGACCGGTCGCTACGGCATGGTGCTGCCGAATTTCGCCTCGCAGGCGCTCGCGGGAGAGCCGATCACCGTCTTCGGCAACGGCAAGCAGGCGCGCTGCTTCGGTCATGTGCAGGATGCCGTCGAGTCGATCCTCCGTCTGCTCGCGACGCCGGCGGCCATCGGTCAGGTCTTCAACATCGGCAACGACGAGGAGGTCACGATCTACGGCCTCGCGGAACAGGTGCGCGCCGCGGCCGGCTCCCGCTCCGAGATCGTGCTGATCCCCTACAGTGAGGCCTATCCCGAGGGCTTCGAGGACATGCACCGGCGCGTGCCCGATGTCAGCAAGCTCGAGCGGGTGATCGGCTTCCGGCCCCGCACGCCACTGACGACCATCATCGAGCACGTCGTTGCCGATCATCGGGCGCGGCTCACGGCGCGGTAACGGCTGGATCCGGCCACACCGCCCCCATGCGCGCGATCCTGACCTACCACTCGATCGACGAATCCGGCTCCCCCATCTCGGTGGCGCCGGCGGCGTTCCGCCGCCACGTCGAATGGCTCGCCTCCGGCCGGGTTCGCGTGGTGCCACTTGAGGAAATCGTCCGGCTCAACGACGCCGTCGACGCCATTGCGCTCACCTTCGATGATGCCTTCAGCAATTTCGCCGACGTCGCCTGGCCCCGGCTCCGGGAGTACAGCCTGCCGGCAACGCTGTTCGTCGTTTCCGGGCATGTGGGCGGGACCAATGCCTGGGGCGGCCGGAGCGATACGCGGGTGCCCACCCTGCCGCTGCTGGACTGGATCGAGCTCGGACGACTGGCAGAGCAGGGGGCCCACATCGGCGCGCACACCCATACCCACCCGCATCTGACCCGGCTCGATCAATCCGCGCTCACCGATGAGCTGGCCGGGGCGGCGGAAACCATCCGGAGGGAACTGGGCCGGATGCCCGAGGACTTCGCCTATCCCTACGGCGACACCAGTCCCACGGTCGCCGCGGCGGTGGGTCAGGTATACCGCCGCGCGGTCACGACCGAACTCCGCGTCCTCGGCGGCGGCGAGGATCCCCTCGGCCTGCCCCGGCTGGACAGCTTCTATCTGCAGAATTCGGGGCGACTGGAATCGTGGGGCACTCCGGCCTTCAGCAGCCGGCTCTGGGTGCGGGCCCGGGCCCGCTGGCTCCGGAAGTCGCTGCCGGCCATCGGTGGAAAGTGGTAGCCGCCCTGGCGAGCCGTTGCACGGCAAAATCTTGTGCAGCAGATAGTTGTGGAACCAGAATGGCTGGTGATTGGCATGGAGCTTGCCACTCCGGCGCGACAGCTGAACCGCCGAATTCGCTGGCATCGTCCCGACTTTTGCTGAGTGACCGCTCGTGACCTCCTCTCCCGCTGGTCTCGCCGCTCCGGCCCATCCGGGTGAGACCCTTAATCGCTTCGAGGTAAAGTATTTCCTCGCGACGAAACAGGTGCCGGAGCTGGTCGCGGAGATGGCGGAGTACGTCAAGCCTGATCCGCACATGCAGGACGACTGGGGCTATCCGATCCACTCGATTTACTGGGATAGCGCGGACTTCCGGCATTTCTGGGAAAAGATCGAAGGACTGAAATTCCGCCGGAAGCTCCGGTTCCGTCGCTATGGGAATGCCAGCGACATCTTCATCGAAATCAAGCAGCGGGAAGACCGCACGGTGCAGAAGCGGCGAATCTGCTGGCCACTCGCCCAGGTAGAAGCGGTCTTCGGTGATGGCACGACGGCCCCGGACTGGAGCGCCATCGAGGGGAACCCCACCGCGACCGAGACGGCCCTGCTGATCCAGCGGCTCGACCTGCGGCCGCGGATGGCGGTGAGCTACCGGCGCCGGGCGTATTTCGGAACCTTCGATCCCGAGCTGCGGATCTCGCTGGACGGACGGCTCCGGTACCACCCAACCGATTTCAGTCTCACTCACCCCTTCGAGTCCGGGCGCTACATCCTCGATCCCCGGGTGACAGTGCTGGAAATCAAGTACGACCATCGGGCGCCGGTGTGGCTGACCAAGGCGGTCTGCCGGCATGGGCTGCAGATAGTCCGGATGTCGAAGTACTGCACTGCGGTGGACCACTACCGGTTCGGCGGGCAGAACACCTAGGCGCAATCACTCGGGAGGATGTGTGGACGAACTACTGCGGCAGGCGGGGCCGAGCGGCAATTCATTCGGGTCGGCGGAGACCTTCGTCGCGCTGGGGCTGAGCCTCGCGCTCTGCCTGTTGCTGGCGTACTTCTACCGCCAGTCGCATCGCGGCCTGTCGTATTCCGTCTCGTTCGTGCACGCCACGATCCTGCTCGGCGTGACCGTGTCGATCATCATGCTGGTCATCGGCAGCAATATCGCGCGGGCCTTCACCCTGGTCGGCGCGCTGTCGATCATCCGGTTCCGCAATCCGATCAAGGACTCGCGCGACGTCGCGTTCCTCTTCATCGCGATGGCGATCGGGATGTCGGTCGGCACCGGCTTCTACCTCACCGCGACGATTTTCACGCTGTTCATCTCGTTCGTCGCCTATGCCCTCAGCCGGTTCGGCATCGGTACGACCACCCGGCGGGAGCAGCTGCTCAAGGTGCAGGCGTCGGTCTCGCTCGACTACCAGGTGGCGTTTAATGAATTGTTCTATCGTGACCTGCGCGAGCACCACCTGCTGAGCATGGAGACCCTGCGCGACGGCAGCCAGGTGGAGCTGGTCTACTCCGTCGAGTTCAAGCCCCGGGTGGAGGAGCTGGCCTTTCTCGGCGCTCTACGCAACCTCACCAGCGGCGGTAAGGTAGCGCTCTTGACCGGGCAGGAGAGCATCGACGTCTGATGCCGCGCTCCGCCCCGCACCATGGCAACACCGTCCCGACCGCCTGGTTCCGGCGGCATGAGCGCCAGCTCGCGATCGGCTGGCTGGTCGGTTCGGCGCTGCTGCTGGCCGTCTTCCTCCTGCCGCCCACCCGGGAGCGGGCGCTGTATCAGATCCAGCGCCTCGCCGATCGATGGGATGCCCGCTGGTCGCGGCGCCTCGCGCTGGGGCAGCGGCTGATCGCAGCCGGCCAGTACCCGGCCGCGGAGCGGTATCTTGAGCGGCTGGACCGGGAGTTCCCCGCCCGGAACGTCCGTGCTGGCCGGGACAAGGAGCGGGAACAGATCCTCCGGCTGCTGGCCCAGGCCCAGGAGGCGAATGGCCGCCGCAACGCAACGATCGAGACCTGGCACCGCGCGATCGCCTTTGATTCGCTCAACTACCTCAACCATTTCGGTTACGCCAAGGCCGCCGAACGGCTGCTGAGCGGCTGGGCACCGGCCGACGAAGCGCGGGACGGCTACCTCGGCGTCCTGCATCTCTTCCCCAGCCACCTCCCCTCGGTGCGGGGCTACATCGAGTATTTCATGGCCCGCGGTGAATTTCCGCCGGTCACCGCGATGTGGGCGCAATACCAGAGCGCCTATCTGCTGCAGTCGATGCTGGTAACCGTGGGTGATTCAACCCTTGCTGTCCGGGTGCCGGTCGATGGCCTGCCGCACGACGTGGGGCTGGCGCTCCCGGCCTCGGCCCAGCAGCCGAGCCAGATCGCGATCACTGCCGGCGGGTTCGCCTTCCAGGTGGACCAGGTGGAGCTTCGTCCGGCGCTGGTCGTCGGCCAGGCCACCGCTCGTCCGGCGCTGTCGCTCGACGCGTCGAAGGGCGCGCCGCAGGGGCTCTCGGTGGCGGGACCCGGCTGGTTGCCGGTCGCGGACAGCGGTCGCCTGGTGCTGTCGGTTCCGGTGGGGAGGGGCCCCTGGGCCCGGCTGGAACTCCGCGCCACGCTGTTCAAACCGGTCGACAAGTCGCTGTGGAAAAAGGTGCGCAAGGCCTATCGCGATCAGTTGCTGTACGCCCAGCTGGATACGATGACCACCCGAAGCGTCATCTTTCCGGATATCGCCAGCGCCGACAGTGTGGTGGCTCGGCTCCCGTGGGCCCGCGAAGGCACCAAGCCGAATACCGATGAGTAGCGCCCCTCCCTCTGACCCGACCGTGGCCCGACCGGAGCGGGCGGCGCGAAAGCTCCCGTTCTGGCATGGGTTCCGTTTCCGTGATGCCCTGCTCATTTCGGTGGTGCCTCTCGTTGCCTTGGCGCTCATGCTGGGCTGGTCGGTGCAGCACTACCTGTCGACCCGGGCCTTTGATGACTGGTGGTCGCGGCCCCAGTCGGTCGCCGGCGACTTCAACGCACGTGCCCGCTCACTGCTGACCCTCCCCACGAGCATTGCGCTGCGGGAGCAACTCAACCCCGATCAGCGCGACGCCGGGATCATCCGCCTCGAAGTGCCCGCCGCCGCCTGGGATTCGATCGAGGGCGACGGCCAGAAGGCCTGGGGGACCTGGGTCAACGCCACGCTGCGCTACGGCGAGACCCAGATGCCGGTCAAGATCCGCAAGCGAGGCGACAACAGCATCCACTGGCTGACCGACAAGCGGACCATCACCGTCAAGACGCCGCGGGACGACTTCTACAAGCGCTACCGCGTCTTCGGACTCTCGGTGAAGGACGTGCTGCCGGCCTATCTCTCCAACCGGCTGGCGCAGGAGTTTCATCTCGTTGCCCCGACGACGATGGTGGTGCCGGTCTATCTCAACAATCGGTTCGCCGGGATGTACCGCTTCGTCGAGCCGGTGGATGAGTCCTTCCTCCGTCCCTTCGACCGGATGCCGGGCAACATCTTCCGTGGCGACGCCGCCGAACGCAGCGAATACCGCAAGGGCGTGCCGCGGAACGTGTTCGAGAATCCGGACCTGTGGGACCGGGCCTCGGCCAACGACCGGCCGACGTCCGCCGGGGCGGGACAGCTGCGGCTGCTGGTGGCCGAGCTCAACGGGACCACCTTCGACGATCACCAGAAGCTGATGCGCCGGCTGGAGCGGGAGGAGTTCGCCCGGCTCTTTGCCTACCTCTTCGTGGTCGGCGACCCCTATCATATGGACGGAGTGCACAACGATTTTCTTTATGAGGACCCGTCGACCCAGCACCTCCACCCGATCCCGTGGGACGTCCGGTTCCTGGATTTTTCCCGCCCGCGCCAGCCGCTCAACCGTCTATTCCAGGCGGTGCTGCGCGATCCCTTCGTGATCGATGCGACGATGCGGGAAGTTGCCAGGTCGATTGCGGACGACCGCATTGTGAAAGTGGTCGATAGCCTCGCGACCGGGGTGGAGCGTCGATACGCCCCCTACTTCGAGGCCGATCGGCTCCGCGCCGGACTGATCCCTGATGTCGGCGATGGCGCCCGCTCGGTGGCGATCGTGCGCGGCAACGCGAATCTGCTCCGCAGCTGGCTGGCCGATGACACGGTCGGCGTGGCGCTCACCGGCGGCGCCGGTACTCGCGTCGTCGATCTTGAGACGCGCGGCATGGTCGGCTCCGATCTCACCGGCTTCGCGCTCGAGGGCCGGGCCGGCGGTGCGGCGCGACTCACCCTCGATCGCGATCGCAACGGGATTGCGGACCCGACCGACCCGACCGTATCACTCCGGGAAACCACCGCCGACGGCAAGACCGTCCTGGCCCTGGCCCAATCGGTCCCGCTCTATCCCGCCTGGGATGCGACCGGCCGGCAGCTCAAGTCCGGGACCCTGGCCTACCGGGTGTTTCTCTCGGGAGTCCCGGCGGGAGCGACCATCACGCCGATGCTCACCAACCGGATCACTGGCGCGGCCGCTGCCCAGCAGCCGTGGGGCAGCGGGACGACGGAAGTCGCCAGCGCCAGCCGCCATCCCTGGGAGTTTCCGGCCGAGAAACATCAGCAGTACCATCTGAGCGGGACAGTCCACCTCACCGAGTCCCTTGTGATCCCCGAAGGGGATACGTTGTTCATCGAGCCGGGCACCACGCTCCTGCTCGATCCCGAGATCTCCATCGTGTCGCACGGCGTGATGCTCGCCCGCGGCACTGAATCACGTCGCATCCGGGTCCTTCCCGCCGTCAAGGGCCAGCCATGGGGCACCTTTTCCCTGCAGGGCGCCGGTGCGAGCGGCAGTATCGTCTCCTATGCCGAGATCGCCGAAGGGGGCGGTCAGACCCTGGACCGCGTCGAGTACATCGGCATGGTCAATGTGCACTGGGCCAGGAACGTGGTGTTCGATCACGTCCTCTTCCGCGACAATGTGCGGAGCGACGATACGTTCCATGCGATGCACTCGTGGGTGCGGGTCAGCAACTCCCACTTCCTGCGGGCCAACTCCGATGCGCTCGATATGGATATCGCGACCGGCGAAATCCTGAATACCACCTTCGAGCTCACCGGCGGCGATGCGATCGACCTGATGACCTCGACCCCGCGGATCATCGGCAACCGGATATCGGGCTCGGGCGACAAGGGGATTTCGATCGGTGAGGCCAGCCGGCCGTTCGTCTTCAACAACTGGATCGACAGCTGCGATATCGGTATCGAGGTCAAGGATCGGTCCGAGGCGGTCATTCTCAATAACCAGATTCTGCGGAGCCGGCTCGGCTTCCGTGAGCGGCGCAAGAACTGGCGCTATGGCGGTGGCGGCTGGGGCACGGTGGCGGCCTCGGAGTTCGCCGGCAACAAGACGCCGCGGGTGCGGGACGTCTACTCCCGGATCACGCTGCTGGGCACCGCCGGCCTGGATTCAGCCGGAACCACCGAGGTGGCCCAGCCGGGCGACCTGACCTGGCTGTACGCGATGGGTGGCGTCCGCCCGATGAGCGGGGAAAAGGTGGGGCCGCTCTCCAAGTGGGAAGCGGTGACTCCGGTCATGCCGGTCGACGCGCAGCGGTTCTCCGATGACTTTGGTGAAATCGCCGATGGCTGGACCGGGACGGGGGGAGTCTCCCGGCTGGAGAAGCGGCGCGATGCGCTGGTGATCGAAGTGACCCGTCGACCCGGTGGCGTGGCCCGCCAGGTGAACTGGGAGCTGCCGCAGGGCGGGACTCTGGTGGTGGAGTTGGCTGGAAGAGACCTGCTTCCCTCGACCATCCGGGTGACAGGCGACGCCACCCTTGCCGCGGAGTACACCGCGAATGGCGATCTGAACACCGCCGAGTTCATTACTCTCGATCTTCCGCCGGGCCACTTCACCGGCCTCTCCGTGACCCTCGCGCCGGTCCCGGGGCTGACCCGCACCAGCCCGAAGACCGGCCTGACCGAACTTCGTGGCGGCCGGATCGATCTCCGGGGATACCTCGTCATGCCGGCACCCGCGCCTGCGCTGGCCGCGCATTGAACCCAGGTGCCGTACGACTAAGTCGCCTGCTGCTGGTCGCCGCCGCGCTTGGCGCCGTGATGCTGCCACGTCCGGCTGCAGCGCTCCCGGCCGATTCCACTGCCCGCCCGCTGACGCTTGCGGTCCTGGGCCATGTCCGGGGGGATCGCGAGCCCGGGTTGAACCCCCTGTTCGTCGAGGAGCTCGAGCAGCTTCGCCGGCTCAAGCCTGACGCCGTGCTCCTGACCGGCGACATCATCTGGGGCGACTACGACCACAGTCCGGCGGATTCGGCGACTATCGAACAGGAGTGGGAGCAGGTCGACTCGGCCCTCGCGACCCTCAGGCTCCCGGTCTACCGCATTCCGGGCAATCACGACTGGCACGACCAGGTGACGTATCGGGCGTGGCTGCGGCGCTACGGCCCACTGCCTCGGGCGGTGACGATCGGCCGCGTGCGCCTGCTGCTGGTCTCGACCATGCCCGTCCCATCCGCCGACACCTCCCGCCGGGTCTACACCCACCGGAGTCTCGACAGCACCCAGGTCCGATTTCTCCGCTCCGAACTGGCCGATACGGTGGCGTACGATCACGCCTTCGTTCTGCTGCATCACCTGTTGTGGTGGGCGCCGGACTCGGCGGCCTGGTGGCGCGAGGTGCACCCCTTCCTCGCGCCCGGGCGGGTGGCGGCGGTGTTCAGCGGGGATCTGGGGCCGCTGAAATACTCCCACCTCGAGCGGAATGGGGTGCACTACTACCAGTCGGCTGTCGAAAACCAGCCCGGCGTCCTGATGCTGCAGCGGAGCCCGACCGCCCGGCTGATTTCCGCCCAGCTGGACAATTTTCTCCTCGTCACCATCGCTGGTCAGGAGGTACGGGTCGACGTCCACACCGTCGGGGCGGCGTCGTCCGGCCGGTTCACCCCCGCGGTCCATCGGGAGGTATATGAGACGCCGATGAGCTGGGAGGTTCGCAAGAAACAGCTGCAGGAAGCCCTGGGGAGTCTCCGGTTGGCCGCACTCGGGTCAGCGATGGCGCTCTGCGCCGCGTTCCTGCTGGGGAGACTGTGGCAGCGTCGCCGGAGCCGGCGCGGTGGCGCCTGAGAGCAGGTCGTGGCGCGGCGACACCGGGCCCAGTCCGTGCCGTGGCGGTTCGCGTCACTCCCACCCATTTCTCGCGACTGGTGGAGGAGCGGTCATGCACACGTGCGTCGTCGGTGCTGCCTTCATCGGGCGACTGGTCGTCCAGTCCATCGGCGTGCACATTGCCACGGCGCCCGCGAACGGCGTGGTTCCATCCGCGGAGGTTGGCGGGCGTGCGTCCGACTGGGTCCCGGGCCGCTCGGCGAGATCATTGAGGCGTCCGGCATGAAGTCCGATTCCCGCTCCCGGGCGGGCGAGGGCACGGCGGCCGAACCAGCCTCCTCGACCGCGCCGATTGTCCCCGCGCTGAGTGTGATCGTCACCATCGTGACCGGGGGCGATACCCTGCGCCGTTTTCTGCAGGTGATGACGCGCCAGGAACAGGCCCCGACCCTGGAGATCCTGGTCCCCTATGACGCCAGCATTCCGGAGACCGCGGCGATCGGCCGCGAGTTTCCGGAGTGCATCCTGCTCGACATCGGTTCGCCCGTGACGGAGCGGCCCATCGGCACCGCCGCGGGTCAGCATGAGCTGTACGACCGGCGCCGCGCGGCGGGGCTCGCCCGGGCCAGAGGGACGCTGATCAGTATCCTCGAGGATCGGGCTCCGCCGCGCGCTGATTGGGCCCGGCAGGTGGTGCAACTGCATGATCGACTACCCTGGGGCGTGATTGGAGGCGCGATCGAATGCGCTCCAGGGGACCTGCTCAACTGGGCGATCTACACCTGCGACTTCAGCCGCTACGGGCTGCCGTTCGAGAGTGGACCGCGGCGTTGGGTCAGTGACGTCAACGTTTCGTACAAGCGCGGCATGATCGACGAAACCCGCGAGATCTGGCAGAACCGCTACGTCGAGACGCTGGTCCACTGGGCACTGCTCGAGCGCGGGGAAACATTGTACCTCTCCTCGGAGATGGTCGTCGAGTACCGGGGGACACACCCGTCGCTCCCCGGCGCACTGCGGCAGCGGTTTCACTGGGGACGCCTGTTCGGCCACGTGCGGGCGATGCGACTCAGCCCCGTCAGGCGCGTCGTCTACGCACTGCTTGGGCCGGTGATTGCGCCGATGCTACTGCTCCGGCATGGACGCACCCAGGCTCGACTGGGCAACTTTCCGCGGTTTCTCCGTGCGGCGCCGACCATCGCCCTGTTGCTGGCGGCCTGGATGTCGGGCGAGGTTTGGGGGTATGTGACCAATCGGCCCTGAGATGTGCCAACCCGCGGTCGACGAGGCCATCGTCCTCGCTTCGGGTGCGGTCACCCGGCTGATTCCTGCCCGGCAGGATAACTTTCCGGGCGTGACCATCCAGCCCCGGTTGCGTCGGGCGGAGGAGTGGATCGAGAGGGCGGCCGGGGCTGCCCGGCCGTCCAGGCACCCAGGGGCGCCGCTGGCCTCCTTTCTGCTAGGCATCGGTAGGTCTCCCGAAGGGGAGCCGTTCGGGAGCGGGCCGCTCATGATCCGGACCCTTGCAGCATGCCATGGAGAAGTGCCTCATGCCCCTGAACCCCTTGTGACGCTACTCGGTCTGACGCCGGGGCTGGTCGTCCAGGAGCGCGCATGACGGCCAACCACCCTCTCCTGACAGTGATCGTACCGGTCCTGAACGGGACGGGGGTTTTGCCGCGTACCCTTCAAGCGCTGAAGGCGAGCGACCTGCCCCGGAGTCGCTGGGAACTGCTCGTCGTGGACGACGGCAGCAGTGACGGTACCGATGCGCTGGCGGCGCGCTGGGCCGATGCCGTGGTCCGACTTCCGGCACCGGCGCACGGGCCGGCGTACGCCCGCAACCGGGGTTCGGAGGCCGCTCGAGGCGATGTCCTCGTATTTGTGGATGCCGATGTCTGTGTCCACCCCGATACCCTCAGCCGCATCGCGCGGGCGTTCGACGACGATCCCTTGCTGGGCGCCCTGTTTGGATCCTACGATGACCGGCCTCCCGGGGAGGGGCTCGCCTCGAAATACCGCAACCTGCTCCACCACTACCATCATCAGCGGAATCCTGGACCGGCCGATACCTTCTGGGCCGGGTGTGGCGCCGTGCGCGCCACTGCGTTCCACGCCGTTGGCCGGTTCGATGAGTGGCGCTATCCCCGGCCGTCGATCGAGGACATCGAGTTGGGCCACCGGCTGTTCGCGCAGAACTATCCCATTCGACTGGCCCCCGAAATCCAATGCACCCACCTCAAGCGGTGGGGGCTCTACGGCATGTTGCGGACGGATCTGTTCGATCGCGGTGTGCCGTGGGTCCGGCTGCTCCTCGCCGACGGGTCCTTCGGGTCGCGCCGATCACTCAACCTGCGGAACCGCGAGCGGGTGTACACCGGACTGATGGGGCTCGCCCTCGTCTGCCTCGCGATTGGCCTGATCCGCATGGAGACGCGCTGGTTGCTGGGAGCCCTCGGGTGCATCCTCCCAGTCATCATGGGGAATCTCCCGTTGTACCGCTTTCTCCAGCGCACGGCCGGGATGGGCGCCGCTTTGCGGTGCGTGCCGCTGCACCTCGCCTACTATGTTTTGAACGGGTTCGCGGTCATCATTGGCACCGCCTTGCATCATCTCGTGGGACCGCCGGAACCCCGGCCGGAGATCCAGGCATTTCATGAAGTCGGCATGGAGCGCTGGCCGCCGGTGCCGGCGCCCCTCGCCCACCCCCGAGCGACCCCGGCACCGTCGCCATGAGGGTCGAGATCGCGCCCGCCGCTCCGCCCCAGTTGCCGGTGCTGCAACTCTCCAGCGATATTATGAGTCACATGCCAGAACCCCTGCCTCGCGCACTCAGCCTCGCCTTCGCGCCGCTACACAAGCGCGCCTTCGGCCTCGCCGTTGGTCTCGCGGCGGGGCTGTGCATCCTGCTGGCGACCTGGATCTACCTGCTGCGGGGTCCGTTCCCGGGGGAGAACCTGGCGCTGCTCTCGCACTACTTTGCCGGATACACGGTGACGTGGGCCGGGAGCATCGTCGGGCTGCTGTGGGGAATGGTGACAGGCTTCGTGGCGGGGTGGTTCTTCGCCTTCTGCCGCAACTTTGTACTCGCCCTTTCGATCTTCTGGATCCGGACCCGCGCCGAGATGGCGCAGAGCCGGGATTTCCTCGACCATATCTGAGGCCGTCATGGATGTCACGCAGGATGATCAGCGGGAACTCGAGAACGCCCTCCTTCGACTCAATGGCCGGGCGTGGGGTATCTCGATCGGCCTGGTGCTGGCCTTCGGATTGTTCATCGCCACCAACCTGCTCGTGCTCAAGGGTGGGGTTGATCCCGGCCGGCACCTCCGGCTCATCGGGGTGTTCTTCCCCGGCTACTCGGTGTCCTTCATCGGCAGTGTCATCGGGTTCGTCTACGCCTTCGTCGTCGGCTACGGCCTGGGCCGCATGCTCGGCAGCGTCTACAATCGCCTGTCCAGCCGCGGCACGCCCTGAGCCTGCCGCGTAGCGACCGGTCCGGCCGCGGCATCATGGCGGCGGCCAGTCGGTGGTCGCTGACGGTACCGGAACGACTCTCCGGTCCCACGGCCCCCGGTGATCCCGGCGCCACTGCCTCCCGCGTTCCGCACTGCCCTACCCGAGTCCATTCCCCACATCTGGCATAGCCTTTCCCCCCGCCCTCAGGCGACTGGGGGAGCGGGCGCTGGCGTTCTGATCGTTGCACTGGGGATGTCCGCCCAACGGCCCCCGTTCGCACCGGGTGCGTCAGCCGCCGGAGCCGAGCGGGCGAAACTGCAGGGAGAGCTGTCACGCGGATGGTGGGGTGAGGGATGATCTGCGATCTACGGTCCGATCGTCACCGTGCCATCCTCCGGCAGGCTTGTGCTCAGGATGCCGCCTGCGTCAATCGTGATTGGAAGCCCGGTCGCGCCGGGCGCGGCGGGGCTGGAGTACGATACCTGATAGGTGCCGGGGGGAAGGCCTGCGACGTGGAGCGGCGTCTGCGCGGGAAGATTGGCCACCAGCACGATTCCGCCCGCGGGTGTGACGAATGCCACCGGTTCGACGCCGGGCGAGCTACCGCTGGTGCCAACCCGGACGAACCCCGGCCGCAAAAAGCGGAAGTATTGCATCAGCGGATACGAGGCCAGCCGGAGCACGAAGCGATCGTTGCGGAGGTCGGCAAAGTAGAGCTGGTTGCCACGGCTGGCGGAGTAGACCGGTCCGGCCAGCACATACTTCTCCCACGACGATACATTGGCCTGGGTGAGATCCTCCCAGAGATCGTGTTCCGTCGCGTGCATGTACTCCAGCATGGCGGTCTCGAGCCCATGCATTCGGGCTGCCTCCGCCAGCGCGGCGAGGGTGCCACTCGACGGCGCCCGGTACCGGTGGTAGACGATTTCGGCGACGAAGGGCGCGGCCCCCGCTACCCGCATCGCGTCAGTGAAGAACGGCATGGCATTGTCGGCCACTTTGGTGGACGGCAGCGAGAAACGGAGCCCGGTGTAGCCCGCCGCTGCGGCGCGTGCACCCGCGGCGGCAATGAGGCGCCCAATCTGCGTGCCATCGATGAGGACCTGACCGGCATCCGGTTCCAGCCGCGTCTCCCACAGGTCTGGCACCAGCCCGAACGTCGTCCTCAGGTGATCCAGCGTCGCCAGCACCAGTTCGGCATACTCGGCGGGGTCCTCCTGCTGGAATGCCGAGGAGCGCATGAAGCCGACGTAGCATGCATTGAGGGTGAAGCGCTCGCCTCGTGCTTCGACCGCACGTTTGAACGGCAGGATGTAGTCCTTCACCTTCTCGTCGAGGCACAGCCAGTTGAATCCCGCCGGATCCAGCATGGAGGGGTCGGCGTTGTCATTCACTCCAACGATCCGCCTCGTGTTGCCGCAGGTGCCGCGAAGGTCGGTCCGGGTCTCCACCTGATTCCCGGTGATCTCCATGCGCATTCGCGTGAGCCCCATCTCGCTCGCCGCCCGGGTGGCAAGCTCCGCGAAGGCCCCAGGGGAGACCCGCCACCCCGCCGAAACGGCCGCTTCCCAGCCCCGGAGGGTCTGATGGCGCTCGGTGGGCCGAATCGTCAAGTTGGCTGTCTCGCTGCCGTCAATCACGGTGATCGCCGCCAGCGTTCCGAGTGTCCCGGACGACGCCCGAACGACAAAGACGCCCGGGTGATCGCCGGCGGTGAATTGACGGACAGTGTCCGACCCATCGACGGTCAGCAGTGAGCCGCCCTCGAGGCGCCAGGTCATCGGGGGACAGGGGCGCGCTGAGCCGGTAGCCTCGGTGCACCTCGCCCTGAGGGTGAGGCTGGCGCCGGGTGCGAGCGTGGCTGCGGCCGGAGTGATCCGGATCTGAAGCGGTGGATCAGCCGCTGGCCGCCCGCATCCGGTGAGAATGCTGACCGCAAGGAGCCGGAGCAACAGGGACTGGGTACCCAGCGGGCGCTGCGGGCGCAGGATGCAGCCGATCTGGTGGAATGCCATGAGGTCGAGTGAGTCTCAGTTTTGGTGGCGTGAAAGTGGCGGTATTGTGCTATTATACTGTCTTTAACTTGGGCCGCAGGGGTCCGGTTGCACCATGGGCAGGGATGGCGTGACCTTTGCTTTCCAACTTTGCTCCGACTTCATCATCGCCCTCCGGCGAATTCACAGTAAGGAGTTTCGCATGCTGACTACGATGCTCGCTATCCACCTGGCGCTGTACGTCGGGCCCGACCAGTTGATGCCGCTGACGTCCATCCTCGGTGCCATCGGTGGGGCGCTGCTCATCTTCTGGCGCCAGGTGGTCGGCGTCTTCAAGCGCATCGGTCAGATGTTCTCGCGGGAGAAGTAGCCTCTCCTCCACCGCACCGGGATCCCCTGCGTCCTCCCCGCCCCTTGGGCGGGGGTCCGCGGTCGGCGCTCCGTGGTCCAGCATCCCATCAGGTGTATCCGCTCGTGCCCACGCAGCCTGCGCCGGCCTGAGCGTGGCATTCCCGGGTCGTCCTCGACTCAATATCCCATCTGCGCGGCCACGGCATTGGCGGCTCGACCGGAGCCGAATCGCCGTCACCGAGCATCACCGTCCTGCCGCACCGGGCGGCACGGGTAGTCGATAGATTGCGGGACCTGTGCCAATGATCTCGGCGGCGGCGGGATGGCCTCGGTGCCTGACTGCGGCATGATCGGTTGGTGCGCCCCCTCGTGGACGACGGATATGGAGTGGCAGGATCCGCTCCCCCTCGGTGTCTGGGTGCATTCCGGTCACGACTGGCTGGGCCGCGGGCGGGGTCGCGGGTACCGTACTGGTGCCGGGCGGGCCATTGGGTCTCCCGCTGGGGACCGAGTGGAGGGTGCCGGGTCGTGGTTGTTCTGCCACAGAAGCAGGGGATGCGCCACACAGTCGGCGGCGGTATTCTATCCCGGTCGCTCTGCTCCCTGTTCGCCCATCGTCGCGCCAACTGGGCACATGGGTTGCACATAGCGGTGGCGAGGCGCCTCCCGTCCTGTCGGGCGGGTACGCCATCCTCCATTGGTTCCACAAGTAGACAAGAGGTTGTCGATGAACCCGATCCAGCGAGTAGCGCGTCACGCCCGCCTGACCAGTTACTCCTATCGGGATATGGACAGCCCGCCGTTCCTCGTGCTGTTCATCAACTCGATCTGCAACATGAAGTGCGAGCATTGCTTCTACTGGACCGCGCTCAACCAGAAGAACGATCTATCGAAAGACGAGATCTTTGCCCTCTCGCGCTCATTGGGGCAGATCGAGAACCTCAACCTGTCGGGCGGCGAGCCCTTCCTGCGCCCGGAATTCGGCGAGATCTGCCGGCAGTTCATTTCGCATAACGGGGTGAAGGAGATCTACGTCCCGACCAACGGCTACTTTACCGACAAGACCATCGCGGCGATCACGGAGGTGCTCAAGGAGCCGTCGCTCAAGCTGTTCGTGGCGGAAATTTCCCTCGATGGCATGCCGGTGTTCCACGACAAGTTCCGGGTAGCCAAGAACGCCTTTCGGAAGGCCATGGAAACGTACGAGGCGCTCGTCGAGCTGCAGAAAAAGGATCCCCGGGTGCGGATCCACTCGATCTCGACGGCCACGGACGTCAACATGGACGAGATCAAGAAGCTGACGACGTATCTCTACGAACGCTGTCCCCAGATGGACCATCACAATCTGGCCATCATTCGCGGCGACCGGAAGAACCCCACGCTGGTGGGCCCGAGCCTCAAGGTCTACGAAGACCTCTACGAGTACATTCGCCGGCTGTGGGCCCCGCGGGAAGCGGGCCGCCGCGGCTCGCTGATGGAGCCAATGCTGCAGTGGGCCAAGGTGGAGACCGTCAAACAGGCCAAGCAGGTCATCCCCTGCAAGGCGGGCAAGATTTCCGGCGTCGTGTATGCCAACGGCGATGTCGGCGTCTGCGAAATTCACAAGCCGATCGGCAACCTGCGCAAGAACACCTTCCCCGAAATCTGGCATTCCGAAGAGGCGAAGAAGCTGCGCGAGTCCATCGCCCGGAAGGAATGCTACTGCACCACGGAGGTGTTCATGTGGTCCAGCATCGCCTACCAGCCGCTGCCGCTCGCCCAGGCGCTGCTGAAGGGCAAGGTCTGGAGCAAGCCGCTGCCGTTGCATCCGTCGGAGCGGGTCCCCGTCTCGATCGAGCTCGACGGCCCCGCGCCCCGGGCCAGCGCCACGTCGGGGACGGCGGATGACGCCGCCGAGGCGGAACAGTCCACCGGCGCCTGAGCGCCACCATTCGCGACAGCCTCCGGCGACCGGGCCCCTGTTCCACGGGCCGGTCGCCGGTTTCTTTTTGACCGCCCCACCTCACTGCCGAGTCGCCTGATCGCCGTGTCCAGCCTCAACCGCAACTTCCTCGCGCTCGCCCTCGGCGAAGCCACTGCCCGCCTGATCGCGTTCGCGGCGAGTGTCTACCTGGCGCGCACGCTCGGGCCGGCGGGATACGGCATCCTCGGGGTGGCGACGGCGGTGATGCTGTACGTCACGGCAGTCGGGGATGCCGGCATCGACCTGATCGGAGTGCGCGAGATCGCCGCGCATCCCGTTCTGGGCCGGGAACTGGGCGGAAGCCTCGTGGCGAGCCGAGCCCTGATCGCGACGGTCGTCGCCTTCATCGTCATCGTTGCGGGCGTGTTCCTCGCGCCCCAGCCCGAAGGGGCCATCCTGGCCAGCTATTCCCTGACCCTGCTTGTGCTGGGGGCGAACACCCGCTGGATCCACCTTGGCCTCGAGCAGGGTGGCCGGGTTGCGGCAGGACGGATCGTGGGCGAGGCGGTCATGGCGGCTTTCGTCCTCAGCCTCGTGCATTCCGCCGGCGACATTCCCCAGGTCCCGCTGGCGCAGTTCCTCGGCGACGCGGTGGCAGCACTCTGCCTGGCCTGGTGGCTGCGGGGATCGCTGGGCCCCCTCGTGCTGCGATTCGACTGGCACCGAGCCGGACCCATTCTGCGACGCGGCACGCCACTGGTACTCCAGACCCTGCTCGGTCTGCTGATCTTCAACTCCGATCTGATTTTCCTCCGCCTGTTCCACAGCGCCACGGTGACCGGACTCTACGTGGCGGCGTACACCCTGGTGAGCTTTCTGGTGAATGTCGGGATTGCCTATGGGCAGAGCCTGCTTCCTGCCCTGACCCGGCTTGGCGCCGACCCCCACGCGCAGGGTGAGCAATATCGGACCTCGCTGGCACAGGTCTTTGCCGTCGGGCTGCCTATCGCCGTCGGCGGCGCGGTGCTCGCGCCCGAGATCATCGGTCTTGCCTTCGGCCACCAGTACCAGCGTTCCGCCCTGCCGCTGGCCGTCCTCCTCTGGTCTGTCCCGGCGGGCTACTTCCGCAATGTGTCGCTGTTCAGCCTTGTGGCCTGTGGGCGCCAGGACCTGGTGCTCCGAACCGCGGTACAGTCGGCGATCCTCAATCTGGTGCTGAATCTGGTGCTGATCCCCGAGTTCGCCATGCTCGGCGCCGCGGCGGCGACGGTGCTCACGGAGCTGGTTCGCGCCGGGCTGGCAGTGCGCAACGCATCGCTCGAAGGGCTTCGTCCGCCTGGGGTCGGCCGATTCTGGCGGGCGATGGTGGCCGTTGGCGCCATGGCGCTTATCCTCCTCCCCCTCGCACACCAACCGCTCTGGGTGAGTCTCCCAGCGGGCGTGGCGACCTTCGCCCTCGTGCTGTCCCTGACGGGCGGCCTGCGGCTTTCCCTGACTCGATTGCCGAGTCTGCAAGTCTGAGCGGGTCGAACCTTCAAAGTTGTAGGATTGTCGCTACAATTCGCGGTATCTTCCCATTCCGGCACCCCTGGTGGTAGCCGTACTGGCATGTGGGTTGCCCATGAAACAGGTGCAACCGCGGAGCGCCGATGCCGAGTGTGGGTCTTCTGCAACACCACCACTCCGGCACCACCCCAGACCAAGACGGACACGCACGAATGGATGCAACGACTGCTGCACCCTTGGCGTCAGCCGCGCCGGTATCGCTGGAAAGCATGAACATCGTCATCGGCGGTCACGTCGACCACGGCAAGAGTACCGTGGTGGGACGCCTGCTGGCCGACACCGGCTCGCTTCCCGAAGGGAAACTCGCGCAGGTCAAGGCGCTGTGCGAGCGCACCGCCAGGCCGTTCGAATACGCCTTCCTGCTCGACGCGCTGAAGGACGAGCAGGCGCAGGGGATCACCATCGATTCCGCCCGCGTGTTCTTCAAGAGCGACAAGCGGCACTACATCATTATCGATGCGCCGGGACACATCGAGTTTCTCAAGAACATGGTGACCGGCGCCTCGCGCGCCGCGGCCGCGTTGCTGGTCATCGATGCCAAGGAGGGGGTGCAGGAGAACAGCCGGCGGCATGGGTACATGATGTCGATGCTGGGCATCCGTCAGATCGCGGTCCTGGTCAACAAAATGGACCTGGTCGATTACGATCAGACCCATTTCGATGGCATCGTGCGGGAGTACACCGCGTTTCTCGATCAGATCAAGCTGCATCCGGCCTGCTTCATTCCCGCCGCCGGCCGCGATGGCGAGAATATCGCGACCCGTTCGCAAAAGATGTCGTGGTACACGGGCCCCACCGTACTGGAGGCGCTGGACAATTTCGCGACCGAGCGGCCCCCGGTGGACAAGCCCTTCCGGATGCCGGTGCAGGACGTCTACAAGTTCACCGCGCAGGGCGACGATCGGCGGGTGATCGCCGGCACCATCGAGACCGGCGTGGTGCGGGTGGGCGACGAGGTCGTGTTCTACCCCTCGGGCAAGAAGAGCCGGGTCAAGACCATCGAGGCGTTCAACCGGCCGCCTCAGACCGAGGCGCGCGCCGGCATGGCCACCGGCTTGACCCTCAGCGAGCAGATCTACGTCGGCCGGGGCGAATTGGCGACGCTGGTGACCCAGCTCCGTCCCGAGGTCACCACCAGGCTTCGGGTGAGCATTTTCTGGTTGGGCAAACAGCCCATGCAGAAGCACAAGGACTACATCCTGAAGCTCGGCGCGGCGCGCGTCCCGTGCCGGCTGGAGGCGATCCACCGCGTGGTGGACGCGTCGAACCTCGACAGCAGCGAGACCAAGGAACGGGTCGACCGCAACGCCGTCGCGGAGTGCACCCTCAAGCTCAACCGCGCGGTGGCGTTCGACCTCGCCGATCAGGTGGCGGCGACCAGCCGATTCGTGCTGGTGGAGGATTACGAGATCCGTGGCGGTGGCATCGTGCGCGAGGCGCTGCCCGACCGGCAGAGCGAGATCCGCGAGAAAGTGATGCTCCGCAATTTCAAGTGGGAGCCCAGCGCCATCCAGCCGGAGCGGCGGGCGGAGAAGTACAGCCAGAAATCGTCGTTGCTGCTGATCACCGGCTCCCGGGAGGCCGAGCGGAAGACCCTGGCCAAGGATCTCGAGACGCGACTGTTCGAGGACGGGCGGGTGGTCTACTTCCTCGGCATGGCAAACGTGGTCTACGGTGTGGATGCCGACATCGAGCGCAAGACCGATAACCGGACCGAGCACCTCCGTCGTCTTGGCGAAGTGGCCAACATGTTCCTCGACGCCGGGGCGCTTCTGATTGTGACCGCCCACGAACTGACGCAGGACGATCTCGAAGTCATCAAGACGGCCGTGGATCCGGACCGTATCGAGCTGATCTGGGTCGGTGATCACGTCTCGACCGACGTGACGTACGAGATGATTCTGGGCGACGCTGAGGCGGCGGAGGACGGCGTCGACCGGATCAAGCGCCTGCTGCAGGACAAGGGCATTCTCTACCGGCCCTGGTAGGCGGGACGACGGTCATGGCTCTGGCGCGGGCGATGCTCAGCGTGCTCGCAGCGTGGCTGCTGCTGGCGGCAGCTGTCACCGGCATGGGCCTGGGCCTGCGGGTCCTGGTCCGGGCCGGTCGCGTGGAATGCGCCGATGCGCTGCTCACCGCGACCTGGACTGGCTTCGCGCTGCTGCTGCTTTTCCTCCAGCTCTGGCACCTGGTCTTTCCGATTCAGTGGGCGGCCGCGCTCATGGTGGCGATGCTGGGGGCCGCAGGCTGGTTCCTGGCACGGCCGCGGCTGGTGTCGGAGCGACCGCGGCTGCTGCTCAGTGCAACGCTGGTGTTCGCTTGGGTCGCGAATCTCAGTCTCGCCCGGCCCACCGCATCGGACACCGGGATCTACCATCTGGCGGCCGTCGCGTGGGCCAGGGCCTATCCCATCGTGCCCGGCCTTGCCAACCTGCACGGCCGCCTCGGCTTCAACAATTCGAGTCTGCTCTTTGCCGCGCTGGTGGATCAGGGGCCGTGGGTTGGGCGGGTCACCCATCTGGCCAATGGATTCGTCGTTGCGCTGGCGCTCGTCACGCTGTTCATCAGCGTTGCCCGCCTCCGCGAGCCCGGTGCGGATCCGCGACCGGCGGCGTTCGCGATTGTGCTGCTCGTTCCGGTGACGCTGCTCGCAGCCAATCCGTTCTTTGTCGCCAGTCTGACCACCGACCTCCCCGCGAGCCTGCTGCTCCTGTTCGCCTTCGGACTGGCCTACCGCCGGTTGGTCCGTCCGCCGGCTGGCAACGCGCCAGATCCCGCGCCGGCCGAGTTCGTCGCCATCCTGCTCTGCGCGACTGCAGCGGTTTCGGTGAAGCTGAGTGTGGCGGTGCCCGTCGCTCTGCTCCTGCTGGTCGTGCTCTGGCGCGAGTGCGCCGCCACGACTGTCGCCACGCTGTATGGCCGTCCCGCGATGCGCTGGGGTGCCGCGCTCGTGGTGCTGTTCGGGCTGAGCTGGGCGGGGCGGAGTGTCATCCTCTCGGGCTATCCCGCCTATCCCAGTACCTTCGGCGCGATGCCGGTCTCGTGGCGCGTGCCGCTGGAGCAGGCAGAGGCCGAGCGGGACTGGGTGTACCACTTCGGCCGGATCAACTACCAGCACTTCGCCACCGAGGGCACCGGCCGTTGGGTGAGCGACTGGTCGTGGGTACGGCCGTGGTTCACCGGGACGCTGGGCACTCCGGAGGGACAGTGGCACATCCTCCTCCCGCTCGGGCTGGCGCTGCTTGCCCTCGTCGTGTTTCTGTGGCGCGCCGGGGCATCCCGGCCGAGCGCTGGCGCGTGGCTGGTCCTGCCGGTGGGTGTCGGCCTCGCCTTCTGGTTCGGGACCGCGCCACGGGCGGTGTTCGCGGTGCCGCTCTTCTGGACCCTGACGGCGGTGGCATTTGCCGAGGCGATCGGGCCGGTGGCCGCGCCGTCGCTCCGACGAGTATTGCTGGTGGTCGCCCTGCTCGCGGCCACGGTGCCGATTGGCGTGCGCGCGTTGCAGCGGAATCGCGGCAGGTTGACCGGCCTGATCGGCCAGATTGCCCGGGATGTCATCGTGCGCCCCGGTCCCGACCACGGATTTCATCCCGTCCCAGTCGCGGCACTCGCCCCGTTCCGGACCGCGGCGGGACTTGAGCTGCAGGTGCCGGTCGAGAACGACCGCTGCTGGGCGGCGCCAACCCCGTGCACCCCGCACCCGGCGGTGAATCTGCGGCTCCGGGTGCCGGAGACGCCATCGGCGGGGTTCGTGGTGGAGGGAGCCTGGCAAGCGCAGCGCTGGCCGACCTATCGCTCCGATTTTCTGGTGTCCTGGCGCGCCGTCCGTCTCGCGCATGCGGGAGGGCACCCGTGAGTCCCGGTACGGTGTCCCGCGGAGAGGTGCTGCTCGCGGCGGCAAGCCTTGGGCTGTTGGCGGGTCTCATCGAGGCCGCACTCGTCGTCGGTCGCTGGATGGTCGCCCCGGCAATCCAGTTCCAGAGCACTGACGTTGTGTGGCTCGCGCCGCTCGCCGATCTGCTGCTGCTCCTGCTGGTCGGACTCCTCCTGGTACTGACGCAGCGGCTCCTGTCCCGCACGAGTGCGGCCATCCTGCTGCTCACCGCAGCGTCGTGGCTGGTGCTGCTGCATGCCGACCAGCTGCACTGGGCGGCCCAGGGTGCCATCGCCGCGGGGCTCGGGATCCAGCTCGGCCGCTGGCTGGCGCAGCGCCACCGCTGGTGGGCGGGGCTGCCGCGGCAAGTGATGTCGCTCCTGCTGCTGGTTGGCCTGCTGTGCGGTGGCGAGCGTGGCTGGCGCCTCTGGCGCGAGCATCGGATGGCTGGTGAGCTGCCCGCAGGGCCACCCGGCGCACCGAACGTGCTTCTGGTGGTGCTCGACGCCACGCGCCGTGATCACCTGAGCCTGTACGGCTATGACCGGCCGACGACGCCAGTCCTGGCGGAGTTGGCCGCCCGCGGCACCAGCTTCACCCAGGCGATGTCGGTGGCGCCGTGGACCCTGCCGTCGCACGCCTCCATGTTCACCGGCTTGCTGCCCCACGAAGTCACCGCGACCTGGAAAGTCCCGCTGGACGGGGCGGCTCCAACAGTGGCCGAAGTCCTGTCCAGACGCGGATACCGGACGGGGTTGTTTACGGGGAACATCAACTACGTGAGCTGGGAGACGGGGCTCACCCGGGGTTTCGCCCGCTTTCGCGACTACCGGATCGGTCTGGGGCGGCTGGTGATGGCGCCGGCGCTCGGGCGCCTGCTCCTGCCCAGTCAGCCCGACCAGTGGCGCCTCTTGCGGAACTCCGCCGGTCAGGTGAACGAGTCGTTTCTCCAGTGGCTGGACGATTCCGATCCAGCTCATCCTTTCTTTGCCTGCCTGAACTACTTCGACGCGCACGACCCGTACGAGCCGCCCCCACCGTTCGATACGCTGTTCGCCCCGGGCAGTACCGTGGCCGAGCGTGCTGCGGTCACCCGGCGGGCGATGCAGCGGTGGAAGGCACCGGACTGGACCCTCGGGCTCGCCCAGTACGACGGCGCCATTCGCTACATGGACACCGAACTCGGCGCGCTGCAGGCGGCGCTGGGGCGCCGAGGGCTGCTGGAGCACACGGTCATCATCGTGACCGCTGACCATGGTGAACACATGGGCGAACATGGGCTCGTCGAGCACGGCAACAGCCTGTATCGGCCCCTGCTCGACGTGCCGCTCGTGATCGCCGTGCCGGGACAGGCGGCAGCACGCAGCGATGTACCGGTCAGCCTGCGCGACCTCGCGCGTACCATCACGACTCTCGCTGGCGGCGAGAGCGGACCGGTGCTGCCGGGCCACTCCCTGCTCGAGACCGGGCGCAGCGGTAGCGAGCCGCTCTATGCGGAGCTTGACTTCGTGCCGCAGTTCAGGAAGAAGAAGGGTCCCATCGCCCGCGGTCCGATGTGGGCGGTGCAGGCGGAGGGGCACCGGCTGATCCGGCAGGGCGATCAGTCCGAGCAGCTCTTCGACGTCGCGCTGGATGCCGCCGAAGTGAACGATCTCGCGACCGTGCCGGCCCGCACGCCAATCCACCGCGCCCTGCAGGCCCGCCTCGACTCCGTCGCCCGCTCTGGCGACATCATCAATTCAGGTATGCGTCCCATCCCGGGAGGGAAACCGTGAGCGGTGCTGCGCCATCCACACTCAGACTGAGCGTCATCATCCCGGTTTACAACGAGGCCGGAACCGTCGCTGACCTCGTGCGCCGGGTCCGGGCGATCCCGCTGACCGTGGAGATCGTGACCGTCAATGACGCCTCGCGGGACGGCAGCGGGGAGATTCTCGATCGGCTGCACGCCGATGGCCTGGTGGACATTGTGCGGCACCACGAGGTCAACCGGGGCAAGGGTGCGGCGTTGCGGACGGGAATCGCGGCGGCCACCGGGGACGTGATCGTGGTGCAGGATGCTGATCTGGAATACGACCCGGCGGAGCTGCCCCGGCTCATGCGCCCGATCGCGGATGGCCGGGCGGATGCCGTCTTCGGGTCCCGCTTCAGTGGCGCGGAGCACCGGGTGCTTTACTTCTGGCACTCGGTGGGGAATCAGTTCCTCACCCTCATGTCGAACGTCTTCACCGATCTCAACCTGACGGACATGGAGACCTGCTACAAGATGGTTCGGGCGCCGCTGCTGAAGTCGATGGTGCTGACGAGCAACCGCTTCGGCTTCGAGCCAGAGGTCACTGCGCGGCTGGCCCAGGCCAAGGCACGCATCTGGGAGGTGCCCATCTCCTACGCCGGCCGCACCTACTCCGAGGGGAAGAAGATCGGCTGGAAGGACGGCGTTGCCGCCATCATCCACATCATCCGTTTCAATCTCTTTCCTCCGTCGGGCCCGGCGCCCTCCTCGGAGAAATCGGCGTGAGCGGACCGACGACAGTGACTGTGTCCCCGGACGCACTGGTCCGCCTGGAGGCGATCGCCCTCGAGGCGGGCCGGGCGACGATGGTGCACTACCGGACCGACCTCGTGGTGCAGCAGAAGGGCGACAAGGGACCGGTGACGGCGGCCGATCGGGCCGCGCATGAGATCATCGTGGCGGCACTCGCGGCGTGGGATCCCGCCATTCCGATCATTTCGGAGGAAGGGGAGATCCCGGGCCCAGCGGTACGGGCGGCCTGGTCACGCTTCTGGCTGGTCGATCCGCTCGACGGAACCAAGGAATTCATCCAGCGAAACGGGGAATTCACCGTCAACATCGCCCTCATCGAGGGAGGCGTGCCAGTCCTGGGCGTGATCTACGCGCCGGCTCTTGATCTGCTGTATTACGCCGGCGCTGGCCTCGGGTCGTGGAAGCGCCAGGCCGGGAGTGCACCAACCCGGATCTACTCCCGCCCCCCACTGCCCGGTCATGCGGTGCGGGTCGCGGAGAGCCGGTCGCATCCCTCGAAGGAGCTGGAAGCGTACCTGAGCACCATCACCGTCGCCGAGCGGGTGCCGGCCGGCAGTTCGCTCAAGTTCTGCTGGGTGGCGGAGGGGAAGGCCGACATCTACCCGCGGCTCGGGCCCACCATGGAATGGGATGTCGCCGCCGGCGATTGCATCTTCCGGAATTCCGGGGAACGGGGGCCGCGACGCTCGGAGCTGGTGTACAACCAGCCTGAGCTCAGGAACAACGGTTTCGTGATCGGGCGGGCGGATAGCGAACTCGAGACCGGCAGCGGGGAGGGGAAGGTGCTCTGGTTCACCGGGCTGTCGGGCTCCGGCAAGAGTACCATCGCGCGCGAGGTCGTGGCGCTGTTGGAAGCACGGGGTGACAAGGTCGAGTACCTCGATGGCGATGCGATCCGCGACATCTTCCCCGCCACCGGATTCACCCGGCCGGAGCGCGATGCCCACATTCGTCGGGTGGGCTGGGTCGCCAGCCGGCTGGAGCGGCATGGCGTCACCGTGGTGGCGAGCCTGGTGTCACCGTATGCCGATTCGCGGGCCTTTGTGCGGGGCCTCTGCCGGAATTTTTCCGAGATCTGGATCTCAACCAGTTTCGACGAGTGCGCCAGGCGGGACATCAAGGGGCTTTATGCCCGGGCGCTCCGTGGCGAGATCAAGCACTTCACCGGACTCGACGATCCCTACGAAGCCCCCGTGACGCCCGAACTCGCCATCGACACGACGAACATTGCGGTGGATGATGCGGTGAGTCGGGTGCTGGCATTCGTCGACGGGGTGGGGCAGGCGGTCTAGTCGGGCGGCGTCGGCCTTTCGGCGGATCGCGGCCTTATTCGTGCAGACTGGCGCACAAGCGCCGGTTGGACTGAAGGACCATTTCCAGGGGACTGACGATGGACCATCTCGCTGAGCTGGAATACAAGAGCGTCCACATTTTCCGTGAAGCGTACGCCAACTTCAAGAGCCTCTGCATGCTCTGGTCGATCGGCAAGGACAGCACGGTCCTGCTGTGGCTGGCGCGGAAGGCGTTCTTTGGCCATGTGCCCTTCCCCCTGGTGCACATCGACACCTCCTTCAAGATCCCGGAGATGATCCGCTACCGGGACCGCCTGGCGGCCGAGTGGAACCTGAACCTGATCTATGGGCAGCATGTGCAGGCGCTGCAGGACAAGCGCACCTTTCCCGATGGCGCGGTGGATCGGATCACCTGCTGCGGCCTGCTCAAGACCGAGGCGCTCAAGAAAACGCTCTCCGGCGAGTGGCCCCGCTACAAGTTCAACCACGCCAAGAAGGCCTATGAGGTGGACCGGAACACCGAGCCCTACACCGGGGTGATTGTGGGTGCGCGGGCAGACGAGGAAGGCAGCCGCTCCAAGGAGCGCTACTTCTCCCCCCGCAACCAGCAGAGCACCTGGGACGTCGGCGATCAGCCGCCGGAGTTCTGGAATCAGTACAAGACGGAGTTCGCCCCGGGCACGCACCTGCGCATCCACCCGCTGCTGGACTGGACCGAGCTGAACATCTGGGAATACATCCAGCGGGAGACCATTCCCACCGTCTCGCTCTACTACGATCAGGGCGACGGCATCCGCTACCGCTCCCTTGGCTGTGGCCCCTGCACCCAATCGGTCCAGTCCACCTCGCGCAACGTCGAGGAGATCATCGTGGAGCTGAAGACCGGCAAGTTCGCCAATATCGCCGAACGCTCCGGACGGGCGCAGGACAAGGATGACGGCGGTGGGCTGGAGACGCTGCGGCGTGACGGATACATGTAACCGCCGATCAATGCCGATGCAGAAAACCCTCCCCGATGTCGGGGAGGGTTTTTGCTGTTCGAGGGACAGCGGCCGCGTCCGTGGCTAGTGCCGTTCCCCCTCGGCGGTCAGCAGGGACTCGAAGTCGAGGCGGTCGTAGCCACCGGAGAACAGCACCAGGAGCCGCTCGCGCAGCAACGGGCTGTTCCGGGCGCGCACGAAGATATTGTCTGCCTCCGGCTTCTCCAGGATCGCGTACCAGTTGTAGATCATCTTGAAGATGCGACTCATCGGCAGCCGGATCCGGGCCTCATAGTGCTCCAGCCGGGCCGCGCTGTAGTCCTTGTGGATCGCGCAGTCGATGATCGCCTCGGCAGCGTAGATGCCGCTCCGCATGGCCAGGGACACCCCCGAGGAGAAGATCGGGTCGATGAACATCGAGGCGTCGCCCACCAGCACGAAGCCGTTCCCCACGAAACAGTCGTTCAGATACGAGATATTCGAGATGGTCTGGACCTCCATCGCCGGCTGGGCGCCGGTGAGCCACTCCCGGACTCTGGGGCAGGACTGAATGGCATCGTCGAACCGGGTCTGGGGGTTGCCCCGCTTCGCGCTGTCAAACTTCGCGTCCAGGACGACCCCGACGCTGACGGTGTCGTCGCGCAGTGGGATGTACCACACCCAGCCGCCCTCGATGGCGTAGACATGTGTCGCGCTCGCGTTCTCGATCTGGATCTCGCCCTCCGATTTCTCGGCGACAGGGCGAAATCCGCCGGTGAAATGGGCGTAGTGCGCCACCTTGTTGAGCGTCGGGTCCGGGCGCCGCCAGCCGAGCTTGCGGGCCAGCAGGCAGTTCTGCCCGGTGGCGTCCACCACCATGGGGGCGAGGATCGGGTGGGGTTCCTCGCCCACCGGCCCGGCCAGCACGCCGACAGCGGTATCGCCCTGGAACAACACGTCCCGCACGACCCACCCCTCCCGGACGGTCGCGCCCCTGTCCCGGGCGTTATGCAGCAGAATCTCGTCGAACCGGGCCCGCTCGACGTGGAAGGTGTAGGGCCGCTGGAAGTATTCCGGGTACTCCGACGTCCGGAACGACAGCTCGTCTGCCTGCCCCGGCAGCCCGAAGGAGATGCCCTGCTTCACGACGAAGCCCTCGGCCTCCACCTCTGCCGTCACTCCCAGCCGATCAAAGAGGTCCCAGGCGATCGGCAGCAGGGATTCCCCGACGTGGTATCGGGGAAAGTGCTCCCGTTCGAGGACCAGTACCTTGAAGCCCTCGGTGGCGAGCACCGTGGCGGCGCTGGCGCCGGCGGGCCCTCCCCCCACGACCACCACGTCGAACTGCTCGACCGCTTCCCCGCCGATTCTGGGGCGGGGGCTGAGCGGTCGAACTGATAACCCCCTGGGGGCAATGTGGTCCTCCGGTATCGCGCTCCGGCCCTGGCCTTGTTCGACTGGAGCGGCGGTGTCCCGGAGGACGTCGAGGGAGGAAAGCCCCAGTTCCTGGAGGATGCGTTCCTTCAGCGCGATCATGCCGGGATGGGAGAGCACCCGGGGGTGAGGTGCGTTCACTTCCAGAATGCACTGGATCTTCGCCGGGCGCGGGCTGAAGACGACGATGCGGTCGGCGAGGTGAAGCGCCTCCTCGACGTCGTGAGTGACCAGCAGGCAGGTGTGGCTGTCCCGCGCGAGAATCTCGATCAGCTCGCCCCGCATCCGCATGCGGGTGAGCGCGTCCAGCGCGCCGAAGGGCTCGTCCATCAGCAGCACGTCGGGCTTGGCCATCAGGGCGCGCGCTACCTCGACCCGCTGGAGCATGCCGCCCGAGAGCTGGTGGGGCCACGCGTCCTCGAATCCGCGCAGCCCGACGAAGTCGATATAGTGGGCGAAGCGCTGTGCAATCTCTGCCGCCGGCAGCTCGCGGGTGGCGAACTCGAGATTCTGCCGTACGGTCATCCACGGAAAGACCGAGCCGCGCTGGGTGATCAGGATGCCTCGGCGACTCGGCTCCGTGATGGGGGCGCCGTCCAGCAGGACCTCGCCGTGGTCGGGGGTGTCAAATCCACCCAGGATATTGAGCAGGGTCGACTTGCCGCAGCCGGACGGGCCGACCAGGGCGACGAATTCACCCTCATGGACGGTGAGGCTGACGTCGGCGATCGCCTGGAGCGGACCGGTTTCGCCGGCGAAGCTCTTGGAGATGCCGGTGACCTCGTACTTAGCGCGTGGTGCCATAGCGCCAGCGGACCTCGTCCAGGGTTTCCAGGCGACGCATGATGATGTCGAGGATGAAGCCGATAACGCCGATGATCACCATGCCGGCCACGACCAGGTCGTACCGGGTGCCGGCGTTGCGCGAGTCGATGATGAGGTAGCCGAGCCCCGAGTTGATGGCGACCATCTCCGCCGCGACCACCACGAGCCAGGCGATGCCGAGTCCGACGCGCATGCCGGTGATGATGCTGGGGAGGGCGCCGGGAAAGATCACCCGGCGGTAGAGCTCGAGACCGGTGACTCCGAAATTCTTGGCGGCACGGACATACTGCTGCTCGACCAGGTGCACGCCAGCGGTGGTCGAGACGACCAGCGGGAAGAACGATGACAGGAAGATCAGGAAGATCGGCGAACTGTCTCCCACGCCAAACCAGAGGATGGCCAGCGGAATCCACGCGATCGGCGAGATCGGCCGCAGGAGCTGCACGATCGGGTTCAGGGCGCGGTAGATGCCGGGGTACCATCCCATCAGGCTGCCGACGGGGATGCCCAGGAGGAGCGCCAGTCCATAGCCGAGGGTCACGCGGTAGAGTGACGACGCGACGTGCCGGATCAGGGTGCCCTCGCGCACCAGCTCGACCAGGGCGGTGGCCACCTGACCCGGTGTGGGGAAGATGACGCTATCCGAGGCGCCCAGCCACCAGAGAGCGATGAAGCCTGCGATCACCAGGAACGGGCCTGCGCGACGAAGGTGCGTCATTTGATCGGAATCTCCACCAGGCGGAAATTCCGCATGAAACTCTCGTCGATGTAGACGCTGTAGGGAATGGTGTCGGGAAACATCTTCGCATCTACGGCAAGATGCATGAGGCTGTCGAACTCCGAGTGGATGAGGCGCAGGTCGCCGTAGGTCACCCGATCCGCCGGGCGCTCCATGACCCAGCGGATGAGATCAAATGCCTGGTTGAAGAAAGTCTTTTCCGAAGCGATGTGAGCGGCCGCGATGCGGTGCGCGGGCGAGTTGTCGAGCCACTGCCCGGCCGACATCACGTGATCCACCAGCAGTTGGACCAGCTTCCGGTCGGACTGGATCAGCTCCTCCCGCACGGTCAGCACGCAGCAGATGTAATTGGGCCATTCGTTGCGGGTCATGTAGAGCACCCGGGCGTAGCCGGCCATTTCGGATTTGGCGCCGAACGGCTCGCCAGTCGCGTAGGCATCTACGGCGCCCGCGAGCAGGGCGGCGGGCATGTCTGGAGGTGGAATCTCGATCAGGGTCACGTCGCCATCGTGCATGCCGCTTGCGGCCATCATCTTGCGGACAAAGATATGATCCACCGCGAATCGGCTGGGGATGGCGACGCGCTTGCCCTTCAGGTCCGCAAACGAGTGGTAGGGTGAATCCTTCCCCACCATGATCACCGCGCCGGAGCGGTGCCCCAGGGCGACCACCTTCACCGGAATCCCCTTGCTGGCCAGGTCCATGGCCATCGGCGCCAGCAGCATCGCCGCCTTCAGCCGTCCCGAGATCATCGCCTCCTTGAGCTCCGGCCACCCGCCATAGCGCACGAACTCGGCGACCTGCGGCATGGGCGGGGCGGTGTCCCCGGGCATCGGCATCCCCGGCATGTCCATGCCTGCCATGCCCGCACCGGACTCGTCCATCCCGAGGCTGGCGTCGATCGGCTTGCCTTCAATGCTCATCGCCCTACAGGCGATGGGAATGGTGAGGTTTCACGTGACCGGCAGGGCGCCAATCTGCAGCAGTTCCTTGGCGCCCTTGTTGGTGCCTCGGGCCCGAGCCTCGGAGCGCTGGTGGGTAATGGTGACGACGGCGAACCAGGCGGCGACGCCGCCGGCCAGCAGGGCGAGGCGGTACTTCCGCCAGGGGGCGCGGCGGGACGGGATCGGTACGCCGGGTGACGCGGGAGTGGTCATCGGACTATTCCATTGGATCGGGCGTGTCCGCGGCGGCGGGGAAACCTTTCAAGCTAGTGCTGATCGCCGCATGCCAGAAGTGGCGCGACTCGTCATCATCCCGCCATCGGGCCGTCCATGATCGGCGAATCCGCGCTCCTGACCTACCAGTCCATGTGACACCGAGCTTGCCCTCCCCGCCGTCCATCAGGGGAGGAGCGATCTCCAGCGGTCAGCCTGCTTTGGCGAGTCCTGCCTGCGCCAGTTTTCTGAGTGCCAGCACGCCACCCGAGGGCTCATCCATGTAGATCCGGCCGGCAAAGAGGTCGGTGATGTCGTCCTGATGAGTCCCACGGTGCAAAAGGTGGGCGAAGCCGAGCGGATTCTCCCAGAAGCCGTCAATCAGGTCCTGGGTCAGGTCCAGGCCCCGCTCGAGCCGCTCCATGTGGGCGTGGAAGGGATTCCCCGGGCCGACATGCTCGTTGCCCAGGAAGCGGGCGATGACGGGAACCGATTCTTCCGCCTCCTTCATCGAGACGAACAGGCCGAAGGAGAAGATCGGGTCGATGAACCGGTGGGTGTCGCCAATGCACATCCAGCCCGGCCCGGTGAAGGTCCGGCTGTGATAGGAGTAGTTGGGGATGGCCCGGGCTTCCTCGGTCAGCGCATTGTCGACGACGCGCCGGGCGAGCTCGGGGTTCAGTTCCCGCAACTCGCGCCGCAGGTAGTCCGCCTTGCTCTCCTTCTGGGCGGCGAAATATGCTCCCGGCGCCACGACCCCGACGCTGACGGTCTCATGATCGAGCGGGATGAACCACGACCAGTGGAACTTCCCCTTGTAGAAGATGAGGGTATTGTCGGGGTGGTTCTGGCGGGAGGAGCCGTCATCCCGGATGGGATTGGCGACATGGGAGAAGACCGCCACCTGCTTGTCGTAGCGGCCGGGCACCTTTTCGGAGCAGACGTTCTGATGGGCGAAGAAGGTCTTCTGGCCGGTGATGTCCAGCGTGACCCGGGCCCGCACATCTTCTTCCACGCCGCTGGGCAGACGGACCCGGACGCCGGTCATGGTCCGACCGTCGGCCGCCCAGAGCGGCCGAATCGCCTCGGCACGGAGCATTTCCGCGCCCCGGGCGGCAGCCTCGTCATGCATCATCCGGTCGAAACTGCTGCGACGAACGGAAAAGGTGTTGATCGCCTCCAGGTTCCCCGCCTCATTGCGGCGCATGACCGGGACATACCAGTGTCCGTGGCCGGAAGGACCGTACACCTTCACACCCTGCTTCTGCGGGTGCCTGGCCTGGATCATCTTCTCGCCGAGCCCCAGCCGGCGGAGAATGCCACCGCATTCCCCCGTCATAGATTCGCCGATATGATACCGGGGGAATTCGTCCTTTTCGATGATGATCGATCGGATTCCTCGCTGGGCGAGAAACATGGCGGCGGTGCATCCACCGGGTCCACCGCCAATGATGGCCACATCGGTCGTCAACGTCATCGAGTGCCTCGGGGAAAAGTGCCAATCGGCTGGCGCACACCACTCCGCCGACCCTGTTCCGGTCCGTCAGCGGGCAGCGACAGTTGTGGGGCTTCTTGGTGTCGAATCGACCGGACATATTAGCACGTTCCATGCCTTCTGGCCAAACATTATACACTTTTCCCTTCGCGGGATGACGCGCACGGATACTGCAAAGGTCCCAGCTGTTCGTCGCCGACGACACCGCAGGCCTGGATTACGCCAACCCATTGAGCAATATGGACTTCGCCTGGAGCCAGGAGCAACTCGAGTTCCGTGACACGGTCATTCAATTCGGCAAGAAGGCTCTACAGGATGACCTCATCCGACGAGATCATGTTGCAGAGTTCTCACGCGATCTGTGGACCCAGTGCGGCGCATTCGGGATTCAGGGGCTCCCGTTTCCCGAGTCGTACGGTGGTGGCGGGGTGGACATCCTCACCACCATCCTCGGCATGGAGGCGCTGGGGTACGCCTGTCGGGACAACGGGCTCCTGTTCGCCCTGGCGGCGCAGATGTGGAGCGTGCAGATGCCGATCCTCCGCCACGGGACTGAGGAGCAGAAGCGTCGCTACCTCCCGCGCCTGAACAGCGGCGAGTGGATCGGGGCCCACGGGATGAGTGAGCCTGACAGCGGCTCCGACGCCTTCGCGCTCAGCACCACGGCGGCGCGGGATGGGGACCACTACGTGCTGACCGGTACCAAGACGTTCGTCAGCGAAGCCCCGGTGGCGGATCTCTTTCTTGTCTTTGCCACCATTGACCGTGCCAAAGGGGCGCTTGGGCTCTCCGCGTTCCTCGTCGAGCGCACTACTCCGGGCTTCACGGTGGGCAAGAAGATCGGCAAAATGGGGCTCAAAACCTCGCCGATGGCGGAGCTGGTCTTCGACCGGGCGCGGGTGCCGGCCGCCAATCTGCTCGGCCGGGAAGGCCGCGGGGTGCAGCTGTTCAACGATTCCATGGAATGGGAGCGGGGCTGCATCCTCGCCAGCAACCTCGGCACCCTCGAGCGTTTGATCGAGGACGCGGTCCGCTACGCCCGCGAGCGAAAGCAGTTCGGCAAGCCGATCGGCGACTTCCAGGCGGTCTCGCATCGGATCGTCGACATGAAGGTCCGGCTGGAGGCCGCCCGGCTCCTTCTCTATAAGGCTGCCTGGGCCAAGCAGACCAACACGGCACCCGGCGCGCCGGCCGCCATCGCCAAGCTCTACCTCGGCGAGGCCATGGTGCAGTCCTGCCTCGATGCCGTGCAGGTGCGGGGCGGCTACGGTTACACGACGGAGTACGAGGTGGAGCGCGAACTGCGCGACGCGGTCGGCGGAACCCTGTACTCCGGCACCAGCGACATCCAGCGCAACCTGATCGCTCGGAGTCTCGGCCTCTGACCCGCCGATGACGGCGGAGGCAGGGTGATGGCCCGGCTCTGCGGCACGCTTGCCACATACCGAATTGCGCGATAGACCCATCCGCTGAACATCGTCCAAGTCTCTGTGCTACAGATACCTACCTATGCTCGTGTCAGTGCGTGTCTGGCATGAGAATCGCTAGGTCATGAGACCTCAGCGCCGTGCTCCCTTCCCGGGATGGCTTGGCGCTGTTCGCCCTGTCTTTCTCAATTGCCCAAGTCCGGTCGGCTGCCGGACCACGATGCGCCTGGAGTCTCCCGGCGCCGTTCTGCCTCTGGCACAGTCCTGCTGTGCCAGGCCATGCAAGGAGCGAGATGAGTAACGCGGTCGCGGTCGCTTCAGACGACGCACCAAGCGCCCGGCTCAACTGGGCCGAGGTGCGCGTGGTGCTCGGAGTTGGGGTGCAGCTAGGCCTGCTGGTCGGGCTGACTCGCGCGCTTGAGGTGATTTCCAAGCCGTTTGGCAATTTGATGGTGCTGGCGCTGATCGGTTTCGTCATTCACGCGCTCCTCCCGATGCGGTATCGCCTGGGCTTCTTCCTGCTGCTGTCGGTGGTCGGCATCCAGGTGGTGCTCGGGACGACACCGATGCTCTGGCTGCTGGGGCTGGGTCTCCCGCTGGTCGGCCTCACCTATCTCCCGATCCGCTTCGGCTACCGTCTCGCGCTGGTCGGTGCGGCGGTCGCCGTGATGATCATCCTCCGCGGGGAGCTGCTGCCGAACGGGGTGCCGAACGGCGTCTGGCCGGTGCTGGGCAGCATGTTCATGATCCGGATGGTGCTCTATCTGTATGACCTCTCTCACGCCGCCGAACCGCCGCCGCTCACGCGGAGCCTGAGTTACTTCTTCCTGCTGCCGAATGTCTGCATGCCGCTGTTCCCGGCGGTGGACTTCAAGACGTACGAGCGGACCTACTTCGATACCGACGCCTACCGGATCTACCAGCGCGGGCTGCACTGGATGGCCCGCGGACTGCTGCAGATCGTCATCTACCGGCTGGTCTACCACCACTTCACCCTCGATGCCACCGAGGTGGTGAATGCCGGCGACCTGCTGCAGTACGTCCTGACGAGCTTCATGGTCTACCTGCGGCTGTCGGGCACGTTCCACCTGGCCATCGGCCTGCTGCACCTCTTCGGATTCCATCTGCCGGAGACCAATCATCTCTACTGGCTGTCGGCCGGATTCACCGATCTCTTCCGACGGAACAACATCTACTGGCGAGACGCGACCATCAAGCTGGTGTACTATCCGATGTATTTCCGGCTGCGGGGACGCTCCCCTGCATTCGTCACCACCGTGTCCCTCGCCCTGGTCTTCCTCGTGACCTGGCTGGGGCATTCGTGGATGTGGTTCTGGCTGCGGGGCGCGCCACTGTTCACGGTCCAGGATATTTCGTTCTACGCTGTGCTGGGCACGTTGATCACCTACCAGGCGGTTCAAGAACTGAAGAAGCCGCGCACCAAGGTGGCCGTGCCCCTCTGGAGCTTCAGCCGGGGCCTCTCGGTCCTGGCGACGATGAGCACCCTCTGTTTCCTCTGGTCCTTCTGGTCGGCGGGCTCCATCGCCGAGTGGCTCACAATCTGGGATGCCGCGCTGGTGTGGAATCTGAAGAGTGTCGTGATATTCGTCGCGGTGGCGGCTACCGGGATCGGGCTTGGCGGTGCCCGCTTTGGCGTGCTGGAAAAAGTGGCGCGCGGTCCTGGAACGGAAGGACAGGAAGCTCGCCGGTCCCTCATGATCACCCTGGCGACCACGGCGGTCCTCGCCATCCTGGCGAATCCGTCGCTCCCTGGGATGCTGAGCCAGGCCAGGCGGGATTTCCTGGCGACCCTCAGGGAGAACCGGCTCAACCGCCGGGACGAAGGATCGCTGCTGCGGGGCTACTATGAGCAACTCGACCTGGGGAGTTCCCAGACCAATGAGCTGCAGGCGGCCGATGCCGCGCGCCGCCGTGAGCGGATCGAGGAGTTCGAGACGTCGAGCCTCTGGCAGAAGGCCTCGACCCCCCTGCTCGGCGCCCTCGCCCCGAACGTCGATACCCTGTGGCGCGGTGTCCGGTTCGCCACCAACGACTTCGGCCTCCGCGATGGCCCCTACACCCTGACGAAGCCGCCCCGCACCTTCCGCATTGCGGTGGTCGGGCCGAGTGACGTGATGGGCAGCGGTGTCGCCAACGACCAGACTTTCGAGGCGATCCTCGAGGAGCAGCTGAACGCCCGCAATACCCGAGGCAAGTACGATCACATCGAGGTACTCAACTTTGGTGTCGCGCGCTCCGGCGTGTGGCAACGGGCCTGGGTGCTGGATACGAAGGTGCCCCCCTTCGATCCCGACCTCGTCCTGTTCGCGTTCCATCCCGGGCCAGACCGGGGGGCGGGCATCCTCTCGCTCGAGCGGGCACTCAAGCTCGGCGTGGACCCGGTGTTCCCCGAGGTCAAGCGGTTCCTGGACAGTCTGGGTTTCACGGCGAGCCAGAATTCGCCCACCAACATGAAGGTGCTCATGCCCCAGCGAGAGGCCTTCCTGGATCTCTCTCTGGGAATCGTGGCCCACGTGGTGGCGGCACACAAGCTGCCGTTGGCGCTGCTTTACGTGCGGCAGCCGACCGAGATGGAGACCGGCAAGGAGGAAGGGCTCGCGCTCGCCACCAAGTACCACCTCCCGTTCATCGACATGATGGACTTCGAGGACCAGAACGAGGAGTTGCTGCGGATGTCCGAGTGGGACAAGCATCCCAGCGTGCAGGGGCACCAGTACATGGCGGATCGGCTGTTCCGCGAGCTGGGGCAGCATGGGTATCTGACTGCATGGGGCGTCACTGGCCCCGCCGTCGATGCCGGTGGGATGGTTTCCCCGGGAACACACTAACCCCAATTGAAGCGGAGTTGGCATGAACGCCGATCAGATCATCCAGTCCGTCAGACAATACCTGCTGCAGACCCACCTGCCGGGCGAGGACCCGGCGAACCTGACGCCGACCACCGAGCTGCTGTCCAGCGGCATTCTGGACTCGCTGGCCACGCTGGAGCTGGTCTCGTTTCTGGAGAAGCAGTTCGCGATCACCCTCGAGGCGCACGAAGTTGATGCCTCGAACCTCGGGACGTTAAGCGCCATCGCGACCATGGTGCAGTCCAAGCTCGGCGCACGGGTGTGATTCGTCGGGCGCTTCCCCATCCGGTGCTCGCGGATGGTGTGCATCGACTGGTCGAGCGGACCGAGCTTCCTGGAAGTCGGGTCCCGGCGCGTTCGCCACGACCACGCTACGAGCGGCCGGCGCAGCCGACCAGCGCGTGACTCTCTCCGCGCCCTCTCTCGCGGTGCTCTTCGAACGGGCCGCCGCACGAGATCCCGGTCGCCCCGCCGCCGTTGAGCCGGCTGGCGGGACAATCGACTATGCCCAGCTTGATGCGCTCTCCGGTCGGGTGAAGGACTGGCTGGTCGAGCAGGGCGTGGCGCCGGGCGACCGGGTCGGCCTTCACCTGCCCAAGTCCATCGACAGCCTCGCCGTCGTATTGGGCGCGCTTCGGGCAGGGGCGGTCTACGTGCCGGTGGATCCCCATTCGCCGCCCGCCCGCGCCGCGACGATCTTCCAGGATTGCCTGGTCCGCGTGGTTCTGGTCGAGCGATCCGCCGCCACGGCTCTGCGCGGTGAGCTCACCGCACTCGGCCACGAGCCGCGGACGCTCGCAATCGAGCCTGCCCCGGGTGGCCAGGGAATCGCCCGGGCGGTGGGGACTCCACCAGTCACTCGGACGGTCGAGCGCGGCCCCGATGATCTGGCCTACATTCTCTACACCTCGGGATCGACCGGGAAACCGAAGGGCGTGATGCTGACCCACCGGGCGGCGATCAGCTACGTCGACTGGTGTACCGAAGTGTTCACTCCGACGTCGACGGATGTCTTCTCCTCTCACGCGCCCTTTCACTTTGATCTCTCCATTCTCGACCTCTACGTGCCGCTCAAGCATGGAGCCCGCGTCGTCCTGATCGGCGAGGATCTGGGCAAGGAACCGCTCGCCCTGGCGCCGATGATCGCCGAGCAGCGGATCACGGTGTGGTACTCGACGCCGTCGATCCTGAACATGCTGACGCAGTACGGCAAGCTGGAGCGGCAGGACCTCTCGGCGCTGCGGCTGGTGCTGTTCGCCGGCGAGGTGTTCCCGGTGCCCCAGCTCCGTGCCCTCAAGCGCATTGTCCGGCACCCGGTCTACTGGAATCTCTACGGGCCCACCGAAACCAACGTCTGCACGGCGCAGGAAATTCCCGTCGTCATTCCGGAGGAGCGCACCGACCCCTACCCGATCGGAAAGACCTGCTCGCACCTCCGCTCCCGTGTGGTAGACCTTGATGATCGTACGGTGCCGAAAGGCGAAGAGGGGGAACTGCTCATCAGCGGCCCCGGCATCATGACGGGGTACTGGAATCTGCCGGACCGGAACACCGCGGCGTTTCTGGCCGACCCGGACGGCGCCCGCTGGTATCACACCGGCGACATCGTCGTGGAGGAAGCCGACGGGACTTTTCTTTTTCATGGTCGGCGCGACCGGATGGTGAAGCGGCGGGGCTATCGGATCGAGCTGGGCGAGATCGAGGCGGGACTGGCGCGGCACCCCGAGGTGGTCGAGGTGGCTGTGGTCGCGGTTCCAGACCCCGCCTCGGGGGTGAGGATCACCGCGTTCCTGGTGGCGAAGGGTGAGTCCAGGCCGGGGCTGATTCAGCTCAGGCGCTTTTCGGTCGAGGCGCTGCCCCGCTACATGGCGCCGGACGCCTACGTCTGGCTGGATGCGATCCCGTACACCTCGACGGATAAAACGGACTATCAGACGCTGAAGGCGCGCGCCTGAGAGGCGACACGCCACCCCCCGGGTTCGAGAGTGTCGCCCTTCGGCGGCAATATCCTGTCGGGCCTGCCGGTGGGCGCCATACTCGAGTGCATGACCGCCAGGTCGCAGGAGCTACAGCACCGCGTCCGCGACGCGCACCGCGTTGGCCATGAGCGTAAAGGTGAGGTTTTTCGCTGGCAGGAAGGGGAACGTCGCCCCGTCGGCGACGATGAGATTGCTGTAGTCCCAGCTCCGGCAGTCGGGCGACACGGTGAACGGCGCAGGCGTGCGGGACATCGGCAGCGTACCAGCGTAATGGATGCTCGCTCCTTTCGGCAGGACCTTGGTCATCCCCGGTGGCACGATGCACCCCAGTTTCCGCAGCGCCTTTCCCATCGTCCGGATCACCCGCTTCACTTCATCCGTTTCCCGACCCGCCGTGCCGTAGCTGAGGACGAGTCGAGTCCGGCCGGGCTCCGCCGCCGGTGTGAGCGTCAGCGTGTTGCGATCATCGCGCCGGTCAGGCAGCCAGATGTTGGCGACCGCCAGCCCGGCGCGGAGTCCCTGGACGAAGCGGCTGGCCGAGCCGAAATCGAGCGGCAGGCTCTGCATGATCGGGTGGACCGACGCGGCTTTCAGTGTCGTCACCTGCCCGTGTACATAGTCGGCCTCCGTCCTGCCCGTCATGCCAAGGGCCAGCTCGTGAAACTGGTAACTCGCCATGGACACCGGCTGTCCGATCATCCCCAGGTTCAAGAACGGCAGCATGATCTGCTGATTGTCCATCAGGCCGGGCAGGGTGACAATCTCGCCGGTAGCCTGGTAGCGGGAGTCGAGCATCAGCTTGGAGGAGCAGAGCGTCCCTGCTGCAAGCACGAAGAGGTCGCCCCCGATCTGCGTGCGCGCGCCCTCCGGCAGCGGATCGGCGACCAGCCCGGTGACGCGCCGCTCGGCGTCGTATTCGAAGTGGCTGACCAGCAGGCCGGGGCGATAGATGAACTGCGGAAAGCGCTGACAGTCGCGCAGCGTGTAGGACGGCGCGTAGAGCGATTCCCGGGGGCAGCCCCAGAGGCAGCGGCCAAGATAGTCGCAGGCTTTCCGGTCGCCGAGGTCCTGCGTGAGGGTGGCGACGCGGGAGCGCCCAAGGTAGACGCCGAGCTGCTGGTGGAGTGCCCCGCGGGTACGGGCGTAGGCGGCGAGAAGTCGCTCGGAATGCGGATCGAGGCGGAGCGGGGGCTGGTAGTCGGCGTCGAAGACGGAGAACCGCTCCAGGTCGTCGCGCTCGGCGGAGATCCCGATGCGGCGGGCAATCTCCTGATAGTGCGCCCGCAGCTGCTCGTAGCCGAACGGAAAGGCCGCCAGCTCCGCATCATTGAAAGGATAGACCCCACCGGTCCACGCTTCCGCCAGTCCCCCGCGCGCGAACGACACGACCGGATCGAAGCCGGCCGAGTTCACGCCGAAGCGCCCCGGCGCGGCGAAGACGTAGTCCTTGCTTGGGGGAAAGCCGTAGAACTTTGCTCCCTCGGCTGGATAGACGACCGCGGTGGTATCGGGCCCCAGGAAGTAGCTGACCGGATCTTCGAGCGTGGACTTGAGCCCGCTGAAGGAGAGGTCGGGGCGGACCGGACTGGGGCGTTCATGGCCCACATCCACCAGCGTGACGCGATGACCCTTCTTGAGCGCCGAGAGCGCGAAATGCACGCCGGTCGCACCGGAGCCAACGATGACGATGTCAGTCATGCGTGGCGCCGGAGACCAGGTGTACCGGCCCGAAGCAGGCGAGCCCCAGGACCAGCCGAAGGACAAAGCCGATGCCGGTAAGCCCGAGTTCGAGCAGAATCTTCACCGGCGAGCCAATGGTGGCGTGATCCAGGCGTTCGTGGAAGCCGGGACTGTTTTCCAGGATGGCCAGCAGGAGAACCAGCCGGTGGCGCAGCGGGCCGTGCGGCCGAAGGATGCGGGCGTAGGAGTCGGCGAGCCGTGCGCCTGGGGATCCGGTGTGTGCCACGACGAGCAGCCATCGGTCGACCAGACGCTCGGCCCGTGCTCCGGCAGCCGGCATGGCGGCGTGACCGGCGAGGTACTTCCGGACCACGTAATCGGTCGGGGCGCTGCCGGTGAGATAGCGGCAGAACACTTCACATTCCCGCTTGAGACCCGTGGTGATCACGCCGGATTGCGTGTCGCGAGCATTTGATCCACCGATTGCATTCCGGGGCGGAGCGCCGTCGTCAGCGGGTGTGGGCGGGCGACACTGTCGTTGGCGAATGCGGCGAGCTGCCCAGCCGTCAGCGGCAGAACGGAGAAGAGCAACGGTTCGAATGCCGCGAGCGCGTAGCGCAGCAGGGTCAGGGGGAGATGCAGTACCGGTGTGCGGCTGCCGCGCAGCCGCTGGCGGACGCCGGCAAGCAACTCCTCGAAGCTGATTTCCTCAGGCCCCCCGGCGTCGATCGTGTCGTGTGAGACCGCGGAGCTGTCGAGTACCGCGACCAGCACATTGGCCAGGTCACCCACGTCGATGGGCTGGACCCTGGCCTTGCCATCGCCAAACATCATCACGGCAGGTCCTCCGGCCAGCTTGGCGAAAGCCACGCCAATCGGGCTGTCCGGTCCGAGCACGATGGTCGGTCGGACAATGGTCCAGTCGAGCCCGCTTTCTCGGACGGCAACCTCGGCGGCCGCCTTGCTGGCCGCGTAGGGGTAGAATCGCTGGTCGGGGAAGCCGGCGGCGATCGTGCTGACATAGACAAAGCGCGGGACGCCGACCCGTTTGGCGGCGGCGATGAGCGTGCGGGTGCCCTCGAGGTTGGCGCGCTGGTGGGCTGCGGCCGTCGCCTTTCCCGTGCTCGCCGCCAAGTGCAGCACGATATCGCACCCCCGCATCGCCTCCGCGAGTGCCTCGACAGAGCCAAGGTCCCCGCCGACGACGCGAGGCGTCCGGCCGCCGGCCGGGACGATCAGGCGAGCCGGATCGCGGACCAGGCAGGTGACGTCGCCGGCTGGCCGGGCGAGCAGCCGCGCCAGCAGCACCCGTCCAACGAACCCGGTACCGCCGGTCAGGAAGAGAGCAGGCATATGTCAGGAGAGCGAGGGTGAGCTGCGGGCTGGAAGAGAGGCCTGCGGCTCATCACAGCTTTGATGGAGCCGTGGACGCGCGCGCGATGGGGGTGATGGCGTTCCGCCAGAGCTTCCAGCGCACCCGCAGCACACCCTTGATGTCCTCCCACGCGGTCTTCATGATGCGCACGCGGCTGTCGGGATCATCGACCCACGTCACTGGCTGGTCGAAAATGCGGTACCCCTGCTTTTCGGCCAGCACCATCAGTTCGGTATCGAAGAACCACGCCTGATCCTCGATCTGCGGCACCAGTTCCTCGACCGCGCGCCGAGAGACGGCCTTGAAGCCGCACTGCGCGTCGGTGAACGACGTCCACAGCACGGCTTTGATGAAGAGATTGTAGCAGCGGGAGATGAACTCGCGCTTGAAGCCCCGGGTGGTATGCGACAGTCGGTGCAGCCGGGAGCCGGTCGCCACATCGTAGCCCTGCGAGCGGATCGCCGTGATCAGCTTGGGCAGTGCGTCGAGCTCGGTGGAGAGGTCCACGTCCATGTACGCCACAATGTCGGCGGTGCTCTGGCTCCACGCCAGCCGGAGCGCACGGCCGCGCCCCCGCTGCGAGAGCTGCAGCAGCGCGACCTCGGGGAACTCCTGCATCATCCTGCGGGCGACTTCGTCGGTGCCGTCGGTGGAGCCGTTGTCGGCGACGATCAGGCGCCAGCGGCAGCTGAACTCGCGGGAGAGGAAGTCATGCGCCTTGCGCACGCTCTTCTCGAGCACATGGGCTTCGTTCAATACCGGGATGACGACATCCAGGCTGAAGTTGCCGCCCGGCAGGGGTGGCGCACTCGGGATTGGACGGGCGGGAGAATCAGCTGGCATCAACAGGCTCCTGGGACTGCGCCGGAATAGCGGGAGGCAACCCCCCGGTTGCATTCTGTGGCGATTGCGCCGCATCCGCACAGGCCGGGGCACTCTTCCAGCCTGCCTCGAGCACGGAGAAACTCCGTAAGCTATTGCGAATAAATGGCTTGCGCGAATGAATGATAGTCTAATCGAGCAAGTTCAATACCAGAGCCCCGTGCCCAACCTGCCTCAACCTGCCGCCGGATCGGGACGCTCCCAAGGGGATCGAACTGTCCAGATAAGGTAGATCACCGCTGCGGCCAGCAGCATCAGGGGAAGGGCGGATACCCCTCCGCGCAGCCCCGGGAGGTACTGTGCCGAGGTCTTGCCGAGCACCGTCAGCCAGGGGAGCTGCAAGCCTTCGGTGAAGGTGTGTTGCAGGTTGTCGAAGACCGTCCCCTGGCTTCGGACCATCGCCAGACACCAGGAGACCGTGAAGGACAGCAACGCGATGACGGCGATCAGCGCGCGCGGCAACCGGAGCAGCACGGCAAAGGCCGCGAGGAACATGAACGGAAACACCGGCGCAAGGTAGCGGATGCCGGTCACCCACTGGAGGCGGGTGTACTGCACGCAGCTGAAGAAGACGACCAGCGCGAGACTGGAGAGCAGGCAGAAGATCGCCTCGCGGCGCGGCAGCCAGCCGTCGCGCGGGTGGCACACCCACGGTGCCGCGAGGCCAAGGAGCATCATCGGCGCGGTGATGAAGAGGCCGAATCGCGAGTCGATCAGGAGCATGCGGAACAGTTCCGGGGTGAAGCCGCCGACGCCCTTGTACCCAACCTCAATCCACTCGACCGGCGCCATCCAGTTCTGTGGCGGCAGGAACGGGTTGCCGAAGCTGGCCCACTGGTAGAACCAGAGCAACAGGATCGGTGGCACTGCGCCGATGCTGAACCAGGCGGACAGCCCGACGGCCTCACCCCACGAGGTGTCGTCACGCGCGCGGATCAGCCCATAGAGACCGAGGCCCGCCAGCACCACGCCGCCGCTGTAGTCGTTGAGCAGGCAGATTCCGCCCAGCAGGCCGGCGAGCAGGTAGCGGCTGCGCGCCCGGGCGAAGAGCCCGCGTAGCGGATCCCACAACAGGTAGAATGCTCCAAGCGCGAAGGCGGCGATTGCAAGATTCTGGTTGAGGTATGCCGCGCGAAAGAACACCGGCGTGCCCAGTCCGTAGAGCAGGCTGCCCGCCAGCGCGGTCCGCTCCGACATGCCGCGCTCCTGCAGGATGCGCTGCATCAGTACGACGCTCAGCGCCGTGAGCGGTGCCATGCAGAGGGCGAGTGTGATCGCCGCGATCAGCCCGAAGCGGATATCGAGCCCCATCGCCCGGACCTTCTTGTAGAACTCGACCCGGCGCCAGCGGTCATCCTGGTAGGTCACCGTGGCGTCGGGCTGGCCCGCGCGCGCCTGCAGGCTCCGGTTCACGACGAGGTCGACTGCCGGCTTCAGCAGCGCGTAGGGCACGGCGGCAATCATCGAGATTCCCGGGTTGGCGCCGTGGTGCGCGCCCTGCACCGGTGCCTCGGGAGGATTCTGGAAGATGTCGACATGCAGGCCGTAGTACTTGTCGAGCGCGAAGCTGTGGTCGTCGACGATGCTCATGACCAGATAATGCTCTCGCGCGAAGTCGGTCGCGAAGTGCAGCGTGTACAGCACCCAGCAGGTCAGGAACAGCCGCCAGCGCAGTCCGGGAATCGTCATGCTCAGTCCTCGACCACGTGGGTTTCGAACTCGGCGCGATGGCCCTTCCAGGCGACCGCGTCGAACCGGCCATCGTGCAGGCAATCCACTGCACGGTAGGCCATGGCGAGGGCGTGGTGGGTGTTATCGTGGGCAAACAGTCCCTGGCGCCCGTACGTCAGCAGGCGGGGCAGGGTCCCGGACCAGGCGTCGAGCTCGGCGAACGGTCGCTCGTATCCAGGTGTGTAGATCGGGTAGGCCTGCTTCAGACGCCGGGCGAGGACCGCGACGGCGGCTCGAGGCAGAGGGACACCGGCGTTCTTCAGATCTTCGGTGACGAGGGCGCCGAGTTCCACGTCCGACATGCTCCAGACCGCATCGGTCGGATCGCACGGCAACTCGGCGCACAGCACCGTCGTCCCGGCCGGCTGCCCTGTCACCGAATAGTTCTTCGGCTCGGAGAGCCGGGTGATCCGCAGGTTGGCCGCGGGAAAGTAGTGGGCATCGAATTCGGTGAACTGAGCGACATCGAGTTGCAGGTAGATCAGGATCATGGCCCGGTAGGTGATCCCCTGGGCGGCCGTCCGCACCGCGTCCGGGACCGGGCCGTCCAGCATCGTCGCCAGCAGCGTGATGGGCAGTGTGGACCAGACATGGTCTGCCTCGACTCGCACCTGCTCGCCGTTGCGCTCTGCCGTGACCAGCCACGGCGCGGTGCTGCTGGCGGGAGGCGCGAGCTTCACGACCCGCCATCCGAGCCGGATTTCGGCGCCCGCTTTCCGGGCCGCCTCGGCGTATCCCTCACAGATCTGGCCGAAACCCTTCCGGGGATAGAAGAACCTTCCCGCGCCGGGTGGCTTGAGGCCGGGTACGGCGGACAGCACCTTGCGCACCAGCTTGCCGAACGAGCCGGCGGAGACCCGGCGCCGCGCCTGGATGGCGGAGAGCTCTTCCGGCGGCCGGCCCCAGATCTTCCGGGCGTAGGGAAAGTAGAAGTGATCGCAGATCGTGGGCCCGAGATTGGCCCGGAGCACCGAGGCGAAATTCTCCGGTGCCCCCGCCGGCGGCGCGCGGAACCGCTTGGTTGCCGCATCGCGGGCGGCGCCCAGTCCGAAGCTCGGCGGCAGCCGGAGCGCGAGGTCGAGCGGCTTGAGCGGGAAGTGAATCCACCGGCCCATCAGCCCGATCCGGCCATGGCGCGGACGATCGAGGAGGTCGCCGCCTAACAACGTCTGAATGTCGGTCATGATCGCTGGCTCGGTCGCCGGGTGCAATCGGTGACTCCCGAAATCCACCCGCTGGTCGCCGAACTCGAAACTGCCGGCGTTGCCGCCGAGCCGCTCGCCCTGCTCGAACAGGGTGACTTGCGCCTTTCCGTGGACGCGCAGCCGCCAGGCGGCGCCGACACCGGCCGGGCCGCCGCCCAGGATCACGACCCGCGGCTCAGGCATGGCCGGTCACCGTGGCGGAGTTCCGCTCGAGTACCGGCTGAACCGGGCGGGTCCGGTCCAGCACCAGCCAGGTCAGTCCGCCCACCAGCCCGCCGGCGATCAGCACCGTCTGCCAGAGCAGCGAACAGACGATGCCGACCGCGAATGGCACCCCGAATGGCACAAGCAGAGTGGCCAGTGTCGCCTCGCGAACGGCGAGGCCGCCGAGGCTGATCGGCATCAGGCTGGCAACCTTCGCGAGCGGCCAGACCAGGAACCAGACGGCCAGCGGCACCTGGATGCCGATCGCCTCGCCAAGTCCGCGATTGAGCAGCACGAAACTGGACTGGATCGCGAGCGAGAGGCTGAGGGCGAGTGCCGCCGTGCCGGGATTGCGGGCGAGGCGGCGGACGGCGACGAGTCCTCGGCCGATCTGTCGCCGGAACTTGCGGGGCCATCGGGCGAGCGGACGGCGCAGGATGAGCGGCAGCGACAGCCCGATCATTCCCATGCCGACCAGCAGTCCGACCTGCAGTGCCTGACCCCACCAGCCCGGCAACGCCCCTCCGGCAACCAGGCCACCGATCCCTACCAGCAGTGACAGCCCGAGCATGTCCGTGAGCCGGTCCAGCACGCCGCCGAGGAACGCGGCCTCCGGTCGCCGGGTGAACCGGGTCGCGAGTACCGCCCGCAGCACGTCCCCGCCCACGATGCTCGGCAGGCAGAGGTTGGCGAACAGACCCGCGGAGTAACACTGCACCGCATCGCGAAAGCCAAGGTGGGCATGCCCCGCATTCACGAAGAGGCGCCACTTGATCACGCTCAGCGCGTGCCCGGCGATAAAGCCGAGCCAGACGAAGACCCAGAGGCTGGGTGGCAGACGCCGCACCGCGTCGCGCGCCTCGGCCCAGGGAACCAGCACGACCAGCAGCCCGAGCAGTCCAAGGCTGATGGTGACACGAAGCCAGAGCTTCATCGCCGTACCGCCGTCCGGGCGTTCTGATCGGCGAGCATGCCGACGGACCAGACCAGCATGGCGCCGAGCAGGCCGAGCAGGGTCGTCTCGGAGAGATTGTCCTTCCAGATGTCGTAGACCAGCTTGCCGAGGCCGATCGAGGCCAGGAACGCGCCGAGGGGAAGGAAGACCTTGAGCGGGTTGAAATAGACGATTACCCGCAGCACGAGCAGGGTGAAGTCGTAGGCGTGCCGCGCCCGGATCTTGGATTCGCCCAGCCGCGCGTGATAGTCGATCGACTGGTATTGCACCGCGTAGCCGTTGCAGATCGAGGCGAGCGTGATTGTGGTGGTGAAGGAGAAGCCGTCGGGCAGCAGGTGTTCGTAGCGCTCGACCAGGTCCTTTCGCATCAACCGTAGCCCGGAGTTGATGTCCGGGATATGCTGGCCGCTGAGATAGCTGGCGAGCCAGCGGATGAAGGCCTTCGCGGGGCGGCGGATGAGCGGGATATGCACGGTGGTGCCGGTGCGTGCGCCCACGACCATCGCGTGCCGGTCCGCGCTGGCCAGCATCGCCGGGATCGCCTCGACGGGGTAGGTCCCGTCGGCATCGGTGATCAGGATGTAGCCGTACTGCGCGTGGCGGATGCCCAGCTTGAGGCCGGCACCATAGCCGCGGTTGCGGATCCGCCGAAGGACCCGGGCCCCGGTCGTATCGGCCTGCACCGCGGTGTCATCCTTCGAGCCATCGTCCACCACGATGATTTCGTAGGTCCAGCCGGTCGTCTTGAGGACGCGTTCGACGTCACGCACCTGACTCGCGACATGTGCACCCTCGTTGTACGCGGGGATCACGACGCTGACGGCTTGCGGCAGGGTCGGTCCGGCGTCGTCCAGAATTTCTTCGATCATCCTGTTCTCCTCATTCGCCGGCCCCGGGCCGCGAGGCAAGCACGGCGATGTCGCCGCCGTTCACCGTGCCGTGGAAGACGGCCATCGTGTCGTATCGTTGGTGCAGCCATCCGGCCAGCTCCGGCGCGACCGATTGCAGCCGGATCGGAAAGGTGGTCATTACCCAGGTGCGGGGATGCACCGCTGCCAGGGAATCGAGCGCACCGACCGTGCCCACGGCCGGCCAGTCCCGGCCCAGCCACTGCTGCACCGGCAGGATGGCGAGATCGACCACCGCACGGGCATCGGCGGGGGCGGCGTTCGCTTCAACAAAGCGCACGGCGCCCTCATAATCCTGCTTCGGCCCCCAGGCGCGGGGTGCCAGCACCAGGCCGCCCAGGACCGCGAGTACACCGCCAGCCAGTGCGAGCGTACGGCCCCGCTCGCTCGCCACGCGTTCACCCAGGCTCACCGCGCCGCGCACCCCGATGATCAGCGCGAAGCCGGCGCTGAAGAAGAAGAACCGCGGCCACAGGTTGTGATGCAGGCCGACCACGACCGCGACGGTTACCACCGCCGGCAACAGGAACAGGGCGAGCGTCACGCGATCGTGACGCCAGAACCAGACGAGGCCGGTGAGGCCCACGACCGCACCGAGTCCCAGCCCGAGGTAGCCCCCGGGCACCGCCCGGGCCAGCACGGCCAGCATCTCGCCCACCAGCCAGAGGGGGCTCTTCCACGCGATCGTCACCGGCACGGAGTTGGCCGGATGGGGGTCACCGGCCAGCGTGGGAATCAGTCTCGGCAGCACCGGGCCGTAGCAGAGCGCGGCCAGGATTCCGGCACCGAGCAGGGCGGCGAAGGCCCGGCGACCGCCCTGCGGCAGTCGGCCGCGCACGACCAGCCAGATCAGCCCATGTGCCGCGAGCAGGAACGCGGCGGTGGAATGTGTGTAGATGGACAGGCCAACGCTGCCGGCATACATCAACACCACCCCCCAACCCGCGTCACGCTCCTTGAGCAGCCGGCGGAAGGCTTCGGTGCCGAACAACGCTCCCGCCAGCAGCCCGGTATAGCCACGCGCATTCTGGGAAAACCAGATATGTGGCGCCGCGACGGCGAGCAGGGCTGCCAGGAGCAGCCCCTCCGCTGGACGAATCACCTGCCCGCCCAGTCGGTATAGTCCCCAGACGCCTAACACGCCGAACAGCACTGCGGGTAGCCTGAGCGTGGCCGCCGATTCGCCGAGCGCGGCCATGCTGCCATGCGCCAGCAGCGAGTAGAGCGGATGCTGGTTCTGGCTGGTGAAGGTCGTGACGATCTGGGCGACGGGGAGCCGGGCGTGCTCGACCAGCGTCTGGATCTCGTCGAACCAGAGCCCATCGCCGAGCCGGACCAGTCGTAGTCCGAGCGCGAGCGCGAGCACCGCCAGCAGGCCCGCCGTCAGCCAGCGTGACGCTGGCGGACGGGCCGCGGTGGTTTCCGAAGCGGGCGGAGCGGCGATCGCGGGTGCGGCCATGGAAAGCGGGCTTATTGCGGCAGCCCGCCACGCTGCCGCTCGCTGGCCGCCAGCCACTCGCGATACCACCCGATCGCCTCATCCAGGCCCTGCGCCAGCGTGTAGCCCGGCTGCCAGTCCATGAGTCGGCGTGCCTTGGCGCAGTCGAGGTACTGCCGCTGAATTTCGTGACTCGCTTCGTTCTGGATGAGCGGGGCGAGATCGGTCCGTCCCAGCCGGGTCAGGATCGCCTGCACCATTTCCAGCACCGACACCGGCGTTTCCGTGCCGAAGTTGAACGCCTGCCCAAGGAAGGCGGGGTCGTCCATCCGCTCGGCGAGAGCGAGATACGCCCCGGCCGCATCGCGCACGTAGAAGTAGTCGCGGATGAAGCTCCCGTCGCTCCGGATCAGCGGCCGCTGGCCCTGCAGCGCGGCGCGAATGGTCCCCGGGACGAGCCGGTTGAAGTTGAGATCGCCGCCGCCGAACAGGTTGCCGCAACGGGTCACGGCGACTGGCAGCTTGTAGGTGTGCCAGTAGGACAAGGTGATGAGGTCGGCGCAGGACTTGGAGACGTCGTACGGGAAGCGACCGATGAGCGGCGCCTCTTCGGTGTAGGGCAGGACGGGGTGTTCGCCGTAGGCTTTGTCGCTGGAGGCGACGATGACCCGGCGCACCAGCTTGGAGCAGAGCCGGCAGGCCTCGAGCAGGTTCCAGGTGCCCCTGATGTTCGCCTCGAAGGTGGAGACGGGGGAACGCGACGCCGTGCCCACGATCGTCTGGGCGCCGAGGTGCAGCACTGTCTCGATTTCGTGCTCGTTGACCGCCCGGAGCAGCAGTGGCGCGTCTTCCAGTTCGCCGCGGACCACCGTGATCCGGTCGAGGAGACCGTGGCTGACCAGCCGGCTGGCGGGAACCCAGTCACGCAGCAGCGCGACGACGTTCGCGCCCCGGGCGACGAGTTCCTGCACGGTCCACGAGCCGAGCAGGCCGCTTGCGCCGGTGACGAAGACGTTGCGATTGCGCCAGAAGCTCATGGGGTGGCCTTCCACGGTGCGGTGCCGTCGGCCCAGAGCTGCTCGAGGATCTGTTTCTCGCGGACCGTGTCCATCGGTTGCCAGAAGCCTTCATGCCGGTAGGCCATCAGCTGCCCATCGCTGGCCAGGTGGGCGAGCGGCTCGCGCTCGAGGCTGGTGTCTTCACCGGCGATATAGTCGAGGACGCCGGGTTCGAAGACAAAGAACCCGCCATTGATCCAGCCCTCGCCGGTCTGGGGCTTTTCCGTGAACTGGCGGACCCGGTCGCCATCGAGCCCGAGGTCACCGAAGCGGGCTGGCGGGTGCACGGCGGTGACGGTGGCGAGCTTGCCGTGGGCACGATGAAAGGCGAGCAGCGCACTGATATCGACGCTGCCCAGGCCATCGCCATAGGTCAGCATGAACGGCTCCCCGTTGAGCATCTCGCGCAGCCGCAGCAGGCGGCCGCCGGTCATCGTCTCCTGGCCGGTGTCGATCACGCCGACGCGCCAGTCCACCTGGGCCGGCCGGATCACGTCGGTCTTGCCGGTGCGCAGGTCGACGAAGAAGTCGCTGTCCTGCGCGTGGTAGCGGTGGAAGTACTCCTTGATCAGGTCGCCCTTGTAGCCGCAGGCCACCAGGAAATCCTTGTGGCCATGCTGCGCATACAGGCTCATGATGTGCCACAGGATCGGGCGCCCCCCGATCTCGACCATCGGCTTGGGGCGCAGCCCGGTTTCTTCGGCGAGGCGGGTTCCCTTGCCGCCGGCGAGGATGACGGTACGCATGCTCAGCAGATCACCGGTGCGGGGAGTGGCAGGATAAACTTGCCGCCGCGGGCGTGATACTCCGCCTGCTGGCGCATGATCTCCTCGGCGAAATTCCACGCGAGGATCACGGTGTAGTCCGGCTGCCGGGCCAGCAGCTCCGCGGCGGGCAGGATCGGCTGGTGGGTGCCGGGGATGTACCGCCCGACCTTGTGCGGGCTCTTGTCCACGGTCCACGCCATCAGGTCGGTGGTGATGCCGCAATAGTTGAGTTGCGTGTTCCCCTTGGCCGGCGCACCATAGCCGGCGACGGTCCGGCCCTCGGCTTTCAGCCTGGTCAGCAGCGCCCGGAGCGCCTCGCGCTGCCGGCTCACGTCAGTCGCGAACCGCTGGAATCGTGACAACGTGGTCAGTCCATCGGCCAGCTCCGCAGCGGCGAGGGCCTGCACCGCGGGCGCGTGCTGGGGATGTCGGGCTCGCTTCGCGGCGTACATCCGGATCGAGCCGCCGTGGACCGGCACATGGTCCACCCGGATGATCGACAGGCCGGCCCGCTCTGCGAGACGCATCAGCGCGCTGACGGAGAAATAGCACAGGTGCTCATGATAGACGGTGTCGTATTCCAGGCGGTCGACGAACTCCCGGAGATAGGGGACCTCGGTGATGACCAGTCCGTCTTCTTCAAGCAGCGCGGCTGCGCCGCGCAGGAATCCGACCGGTTCATCGACATGCGCCAGGACGTTATTGCCGATCACGACCTTCGCCGGGCCATGCGATGCACGAATGGCCGGCCCGGCGGCTTCGTTGAAGAATTCCGAGATCGTCTCGATCCCCGCGGCCCGCGCGATGGCCGCGATGTTGCGGGCCGGCTCCACGCCGAGGGTGCGCACGCCGTGCGTCTGGAAGCGGCTCAACAGGCTCCCGTCATTGCTCGCCACCTCGACCACCAGGTCCTTCCCGGTCAGGGCGAGCAGTTGCACGACGGTGCGGGCATAGCCGACGTTGTGCGCCGCGATCGTGTCCGAGGTGCCGGTCACGTAGACATAGTCGCGGAACAGCAGCTCCGGGTCGATCACGTCCACCAGCTGGACCAGGCCGCAGTCCTCGCACAGGTAGACCCCCATCGGGAAGAACAGCTCCGTGGCGAACTCCGCCGGCGAGCGGGGCAGCGAGTTCGCCAGCGGTTGCGGCCCCAGGTCCACGAATTGGGTGAGGCGGCCGCCGCCACAGGCGCGGCAATCGCGGCGCACATGGTGAGGGCCGGCCGCGGTGGCGGGCAGGGGAAGTGACATGATCCCGGACTACCGGATGGTGCCGGGCGCCGACGACAGCGGCGGAGCCACCGTTGCGGCCGCAGGAGCGGGGCGCCACCGTCCCGTGAAGCGGGCCGCGAGGAGCGCGCCGAAGAACTCGAGCATCGCCGCCGGCCGCACGTGGGAAACGCCCGCGCCGCGCATGCGGGCGAAAATGTTGTATTCCATGACCGGTACGCCCATGTAATGGGCCTTGATCATCAGTTCGGGATCGAGCAGCCAGCCCTTGCTGGTGAGCTGGAGCCGCGGGATGAGGTCGCGGGGAAAGAGCTTGGGGCTGCCGTTCAGGTCGATCGACTGGAGTCGGGGCCACAGCAGGCGGACGAACACATTGTAGGAAACCGAGATCAGCTTTCGGCGCAGACCGTCCAGCCGGAAACGGCGGCGTACTTTGGCGATCACCATCGTGCCGCTGGCCGCGGCGGCTTCATACAGTTGAACCACATCGGCGGGGTCCACCTGGCCATCACAGGGGATGATACCGACCCACGGCGCGACCGCATCGGGCAGTCCGGACAGCACCCCGAATCCGTAGCCCTGGTTGACGTCGACCCGGTGCGGCGTGACCTCGGGATACTGCTCCGCGAGCGCCCGGAGAATCTCCCCCGTCCGATCCTTCGACCCGTTGTCCACCGCGACCAGCTGCAGCCGGAGTTCCGCGCTGCGGAAGGCCCCGATCAGCCTGGTCGCGGTATGGGTGACAATCGCCTCCTCGTTGTAGCAGGGCATCACGAGGGAGAGGACCGGCGGTCCAGGCGGCAATGGAGCCTGAACGTTCATGCAGTGGCCATGCGCGCCGGCTGAGCCGCGATTTCACGCCGCAGGTCTCTTGCGAACATGGTCCGGGTGAATTTCCCCAGACCCGAGGGGTGCTCGCCAAAGGTCCGGATCCGGGTGAGGATGGCGGCTTTCTTCTCCGGGTTCATCGTCGTCTGGAAGGAGACCGCCTCCGGCAGCCGGTAGGACTCCAGCGGCCGCACCGCACCATCATCGTGCCAGGTCTCCAGATCATAGCGCGAGGTCCAGACCGGCATCGCTTCCAGGGCCTGGTCGAACGGCACATGCAGCAGCACGGAGTGGAGGTAGCCGGCCACACTCTGGAGCGCCGCCGCGGTTTCGCTGGTGCACTCCGCGCCCAGCAGATCACGGATGGTCGCCTCGAGGAATGTGATCGCCGCGGGCGTGACGTAGAAGCGGCCCAGCATGGAGTACTTGCTCAGCAGGTTTCCGCCCAGGTCACCGCTGACCAGCCCGGCGAAGTTGGCCGTGGCCCATGCGACGCAGGCTTCGGGAGTATCGAACAGCTCGGCTTCACTTTCGTGGCGGAAATCGGCGAAGACCTTCTGGAAGTCTGCCGGCGCCTCCGCCAGCCGCTCCTGCAGCCGCACGACGAGGTCGTAGGGCTTGATGCCGTGGTTCCGGGCAAACTGGAACGCCTCTTCGTAGTTCCCCTCGTAGTAGAAAATCGTCAGGAGGAGGTGGAAGATGCGCGTCTGGTAGTAGTCCTCGTTGGTGAAGAGCGGGGTGGCGATGACCATCTCCTCCGTCTCGATGACCGGTTCGCCGGTATAGTCCCCGATGTTCCGGGCGACCACGCGGAACTTGGTACGGAACCCGAACTTCTCCCGCTGATCGGGGTTCGCCAGCGGGGCGCCGTGCAGCAGCATGAGCTGGTGGGCGGAAATCCGGTTGACGCCGGTTTCGAGCAGATCGCGCACCGCGTGCATGAACGATTCCCTCGTCTCGCCCGGCATGCTCAGGATCAGCTCGCCGTAGCTCTGCATCCCCTGGGAATGCAGTTCCTTCTGAATGGCCGCGTAGGTCTCCAGCTTGATGTTCGATCGCTGAATGTTTTCCAGCACGACCGGATTGAGCGACTGCACCGCCGAAGTCATGGGGAGCGTGCCGCGCACTTTCCGCATCACCCGGATGATCCGCTCCGCCTGATTCTTGCCCGTGGTCGTCCGGATGTACTTCGGCCACTTGTAGGTGTCCTGCAGCCAGGCGATGTAGTCCGCCACTTCCTCGTCGCGCTCGTACATGCCGAAATTGTCATCCGCGAAGCACACCGGCATCTCCGGCTTGACCCGGGTCGCGATGTGCAGCAGATCGGCGCGGATGTTCTCGATGGAGTGCGCGAAAACCTTGCTGTTGGACTTGACCGAGGAGTTGCAGAACTGGCAGGTAAACGGGCAGCCGCGCGCGATCTGCAGCATCGGGAAGTAACCCGAGGCGTAGTAGGGATCCATCCAGCCGCCAAGGTAGGGCGACGGAATCTCGTCGAGATCCCGGATCCGTTCGACGTCCGCACCGCGGACAAACTCCTGGTCCGTTTTCCTCACCCAGTCGTTGCCTGCCAGCGGCTCCGCCTGCACCTGCGTCAGGTCCAGTCCCGCGTCGGCCAGCCGGCGCAGGATGTTCAGGAACGCCCGCTCGCCTTCGTAGGTCGGCCCGCGCACCGCGATGTCGATCTCCGGCATGCCGCGCAGCCAGGTCGCCATTTCCGGTTGGGTGAGCGGATAGTGCGGTCCACCCATCAACGTGATCATCGAGGGGTGACGCCGCTTGGCATAGCGGGCGAAATGGGTGGCGAGGTTGTGATTCCAGGCGAAGCTGGACAGCCCGAGGACATCCGGCGGAGCGGCGTCGAGGGCGACCTTCAGGTCTTCCGGCTCACGGAAGATGCGGAACTCGATCCCGCCGGGACGGTCGAAGTAGGCTTGGGCGTAGGCCGCGCAGTTCGCGACCGCGATCGGATAAATGTCGGAGCTGTAGGTCAGCTGATTGTGGCCGAGGTCGGCAAGATAGACGCGCATACTCCCTACCCCCTGGGCGGCACCCTGCGGTTCAGGGCCCCCCTTGGAAAGCGACGGTTCGTCGAACTCCCTGTTCAACCGGGACGACAGGGGACCAGCCGGTCAGCTGTTGCAATCTTGCAACGGTGACCGGTTTGTGCTGCATTTCCGCGATATGTGTGCCGACGAGCCCAAATTGAAGCCTCGCCTCAGGAATTAGCAAGACATGTGCCGCCTGCTTCGTGAAATCACGCACTGACAACAACTTCCCCGTCGCAAGGTTGACCGTCTCGCCAGGACATTGGACAGCGACCCCGAGCCTTAGTAGGCCTTCCGCAACATCTTCCACAAAGGTGAAGTCCCTCAGCTGCATGCCGGTGGTCAAGGCCACGGGAGCCCCCGTCTCCGCTGCGCTCATGATAGCGGGCAGCAGGCGGGTCGAATGCTCCCCCGGTCCGTAAACCGTAAATAGCCGAGCGGTCACGCTGGGTATGCCAGCCTCCCAGGCAATCCGGCGAAGCGCTTCGCTTCCGGCGAGTTTCGACCGCCCATAGGGGTCCGTCGGACTCGGCGGGGGACCATCCTCGGCCAGGTCCCCATCGAGCCTCCCGTACTCCAGGGCTGAGCCGCAATGGACGACCCTGGCTCCAGCCCATGGAGCCGCTGGCAAGTCGCGAACCGCCATTGCGATTTCCTCGACCAGCGAGTGGTTCAGCCGGTCCATCAGTATGTCGTCGCGCTCGCTTCGGTCAACGCCGTAGCCGGCCGCATTGAAGATGATTTCGGGACGATGTGCCGCGATCAGGCTGCGGACGGTTCCAGGTGAGGCAAGGTCGACCGGAGCGATCAGGCTTCGGGCTCCCCACCGTTCCAAAATCCGGGCGGCCCCCTCCGGGTCCCGTACCGCGGCCACCACCTCGGCGCCAGCCTGACTGAGCCCTCGCGCGATCCATCGCCCGATGAAGCCGGACGCGCCGAGCACCATCGCCCGGCGTCCCTGATAGGCGGCGCGGTACAGGCTCATGGGGTGGCGCTGTCGGGCAATGCCGCCAGCTGGTGGCTCGTCAGCGGCCCGGCCACGAGCTGATAGCCGGTCCCGGTGCGGGACGGGCCATCGACAATCCAGACGGGGCGATCGGGGTAGGCGACGGCAAGCCGCTGCCGTACCGCGCCGCCCAGGTCCCAGGCATAGACCGGCACGGAAGCATTCAGGTCAAGCGGGTTCTCCGCGGCGGCTGAGGCGAAGTCGGGCAATTCACGGCCGCGGATCAGGACCAAACTTCTGCCGAATCCTCGATCGAGGGCAAGCTGGGAGAGACCGGGCTGCATGCCCCGGTAGTGATGGTACCTGTCGAGGGAACGCCATGGCATGAATCCGGTCATGGCGGTCAACAGCAGGAGTCCGACGATCCAGAACACCCGGCCGCGCCGCTCCAGCGAAGTTTCCGGTTCAACGGCCGCTACGGCATCGATCCCGCGTGCCGCGAGTGCCACCAGCGGGACGATCATCAGATACCAGTAACGCCCGCCGAAATCCGGACCGCCCGAGAAGTAGTTGAAGTAGTACGCCACGAAGACGCCGGTGCCGGCGACGAGCAGCAGTCGGTCCGCGCGCACCCGTCGGGCAAAGGTGAAGAAGAGCAGCACGGGAATCAGCGAGCCGATTCCCCAGCCGAACAGCTCGACGTTGATCGCGGTCGCGTTCAGGTCGGCGTTGACGATGGCGTCACGGTGCCCATGACCGGGAAAGGGATCACTGGGCCAGCCCATCCCTCGGTCCGCCCCGAAGCCGTACGCGTTTGCGTTCTTGCCGTAGAGGCTGTCAGTGAACTCCATCATCGGGACGCGCCGCGCACTGCCGGTGATCTGCTGGTTGTAGGGCAGCACCGCCGCGCCCACCAGCATCGATCCAAGCACCAGCCCCGCGGTGCCGAGCCGGGGAATTCGCTTTCCTCCAAGCCCGATCGACCAGAGTCCGAGCGGAACGGCGAGGGCCATCGCATCCAGCTGCCTGAGGAGCGACACCGTCCCGAGCGCCGCGCCTCCCAGCCACGCCCAGCGAATCTGACTGGTCCTTCGGGCCCAGATCACACCAAGCGCGGCGAGCAGCGCGAACAGCAGCGTCCCGGTGTGATTCATAAAGCTCATGCCGAGGAAGAGCTGCCACGGCGAACAGCAGTACAGCAGGGTGGCGAGGCGCGTCGTACGAATGTCGTACAGTTGCCGGAGGAGCAGGTACAGCGCGAGGACCGAGAGCCCGGCGAGAATCGGGTTCACCAGCCACACCAGCCCGAACGGGACACCAGCGGCGAGTATCAGGCTCCAGCCAGGCTGGGTAACCGCGTACCACCCGGGCCTCGCGACATCGAGCAGGGAAAGATTGAATGCCTCCAGAACCGGCGGCGGAGGCAGCGTGAGTCGACCCGACGCGAAGGTCCGGGCCTGAATGAGGTAGACGACCTCGTCGAGCAGGTGAGGATGGCGCTGATAGACGATCACCGCAAGTCCGGCGCTGACCGCAAACACGATCGCGGCGGCGACGAACGCGAAGCGATCCAGTCCGCCCTCGTCCGGAGCGGAGGGACCACCCGGCGCCCCGAACAGCCGGTCCGTCCAGGCCCCGACACGGGCCGCCACACGATCGGGCAGAGTCACGCCTGCGAGCAGGAGGTTGCCGAGGGCCACCAGCTGAAACACCGTGGCGGTGAAAAGTTCGACCACCCAGGCGGCGACGTCTCGCGAAACCGTCGCACTCAGTCCAAAGAGCAGGGTGAGAAGCAGTGCGACCTGCCACGGCCTGACGCGGGCACCAAGACGATCCACAATCAATTGCCGACGACGGACCAGCCCGGCAAGGACGGCGATGAATTGGCTGCCGATGAGCACCAGCACCCAGGCAGGCGCGCTTCGAAGGAAGAGGGCGGGGGAGCGGAGATGCTGATAGTGAACGGTCGTCCCGGCATCGATGAGTTGCAGGAAGGCCCCGAAACCGGCAATCGAAAGCACTGCCCATGCGGCCGCCTCGGTGGCGCCTGCCAGGGTGGCGGCGCCGAACAGCAGCAGTGCGAAGGCGGTGGTAAGTGGAACCACCGCGAGGGCAATCGGAAAGCCGCTCGCATCCCGCAGCGATGGGTGCCACAGACTCGCCAGGAGGGCCATCGCGAGCAGGGCAGCGACTCCGGCGCGCAGGCGCGGGAGGTTCATCGCGGAGCGGGTCCCGCCGCCGTCGGTGCGGTCAATTGCTCGAGGATCCTGGCGAGCCGGGCGACGGTTGCTGTGTCGATTTCGGCCAGGTTGTTCCGCTCCGCCTTGTCGGTGATGAAGTCGTAGAGCTCCGTGGTGCGGTCGCCATTCTCGATCAGGCGCAGCCCATCGAGCAGGACGGAGCGCATCGGTCCCTTGCTCACGGGGTAACGATCCGGCAGGCCGGAGGTATAGTTGACCTCCGCGAGCAGTGTGTCAGGCGCAACCGCCGTCCCGGCATCGGACCAGAGCGGCACGAGGGATCGCCCCGGCAGTGCCGCCGGTTCCTGCGGTACCGCAATCGCCAGGATCGTGGCGGGGAGATCCCGCGTGGTGACTGGCGCCGTGACGCGGCGCCCGGCGGGGACGGTACCTGGAAGCCACATCAGCAGCGGAACGTGGATCGCGGGCAGGTAGAGCGAATTGCCGTGGTCCATCAACTGGTGTTCGTAAAACTCTTCACCATGATCTGCGGTCACGATCACCAGGGTGTTCCGCAGCTCACCGCGCGCCTCGAGGCTGTCGAAGAGATGGCCGAGCTCGTCGTCCAGTGCGGCGATCGAGGCGTCATAGGCATTCTGCTCTCGGCGGATCTCTTCCGGCAGCCACGCATACCCGGGCACAAGCGTCGGATTCCCGCGCGGTTCGATTGGGCCGAACCGATCGCGGAATGGCGCGGGCGGGAGGTAGGGAGCGTGGGCGTCGAGATAGTTGAGGGTGGCGAACCAGGGCGCCGCCTTTCCACTGCCCACCCAGCGCAGCAGGCTCGCGCTGATCTCGTCGCCGTGCCGCCGCGCCAGCGGCTGATACCAGCCAAAGAGCTCGCGGAACCACTCCGCGCCGGTGAGTGCGCGTCCGAGGGACGCGCTCTTCACTACCATCTGGAAGGAGACCGGATAGGCCTCCCAGTGCTGGAACCCGCGGTTGAGCCCCGTCTCCTCGCTGCAGTAGGTGGTATTGGCAACAAACCCGGCGGTGACGTATCCCGCTGCCGTCAGCTGCTCGGCCAGGGTTGGGTAGGTTCGATCGAGTGCGCGGCGCCAGTCGACGCCCAGTTCATGGGGCCAGCGGCCGGTGAACATGCTGGCGTGCGCGGGGAGTGTCCATGGAGCGGGGGAGAGCGCCATGTCGAAGACGACGCCGCGGCTGGCCCAGCGCTCGAGCTGGGGGGTCGTGGCGCGCGGGTAGCCGTACAGGCTCAGGCTCATCGCGCGGACGGTGTCGAGGATGATCAGCAGCACATTCGGCGCGCCCGCGCGGGCAGGTGGTATTGCCGCCAGCGTGGTATGCGCTCTGCGGCTGCTCATGAGGCGCGGCACCAGCGCGCACAGCACAACGACACCCAGCATCGTGGCGGTGGAATAACGGAGCAGGCGGCCGAAGCCAGGAGTGGCGAGGGGAAGCAGGCGGGCGCACTGGTAGCCGACACCGGCCGCCAGCAGGAGCGCCGCGCCGCGATGCAACGGCGGATACATGAGCAGGACGGCCCACGCGCCCAGGGTGGTGAGCAGGCCGAGCATGACCGTCGCCGTCACTCGGCCGGGCCAGAGGCGCTGGCCGGCCCACAGAATACTCCCTGCCAGCAGGAAGACCGCGACATCCGCCAGCGGAGCCATCCAGCCAAAGTCATTGCCCAGAAAGATCAGCCGATGCAGCAGGAAGCGCTCGATCGCCTGCAGGGTGATCTCGGCGATTCCGGTGAGGAGGCCGATCCAGAGCGCGAGTCGGAGTGGATGCGGTGTGGTCACGGGGTCGCCGGGGCCGGTAGCAGGTGGTGCTCCACGGGGGGTGCCACGACGAAAAGTGACAACGACGCGCCGGGCTCCTCGATCCGGGACGCTTCGCGGCCACCGCGCGTTGCGAGTGCTGCGCGCAGGTCGCTGAGTTGGCGGGGGTCCAGGTCGGTGTTGAAGATCCACACTCGCGGCCGGGCTTCGGACACGATCCGGTCGGCCTCATTCTCCACCCAGCCGGTGTCCGCGACCGGCCTGGCGAAGGGAGGCATATAACTGGTCGTCGCGCCCGAGGCGATGCCCATCAACTCAATGCGTTGTCCGAGCGGGCGCCGCTCCTCCCACCCTTCGTGTCGGATGGCGTAGCCCCGGCTGGGTCGGTTGAGGAAGCCGGACCCTCCGCTCGTGGCCAGGGAGGCCATCCAGGCGAGGCGCGCAGAGTCGGGCGCCGACCAGTTGGTCGTGTGAAATACCCAGGAGGGAATGCCGCCGGCGGCGACGTAGACCGGATCGGTGGGTTCGCTCTGGCCGAGGAATACTGCGAGCAGGCGCCCGGTCTCATCGCGCTCGATCGGATGCAGGAGGACGGTGATGCCGGTGCGAACCGCCGGAGCCACCATGAGCAGCCCTGCGACCAGACCAAGCCGCTGGACCCAGGGGCCGCGAATGGCGAGGCCGAGGCCGCCCCACGTCCCTTCGGCGCTGAGCAGCGCGAGGGACGGGAGAGTAAAGAGCACGAGTCGGGGCCACAGCGGGTAGATCTGCGCCGCAGAACCGAGCAGCACCAGGATGATCGGGCCCGCCACGCAGAGTGCGGCCGCCGGCCCCTTGCGTCGGGCCAGGAAGACAATGCCCGCCACGACCAGCACGCACCAGAGCTGGCTCGTGAGCGGAGCGAGGCGGTATGCCCCGATCGGCGTCACGCTGAAGAACCGGCCGAAAATTGTCCGGGCGAGGAAATCAGCGCGAAAGGCCAGATCCGGTGTGCCGGGTGTGAGGTAATGGCGCGCCCAGCCGGACTCCATCATGGCGCTGCTCGAGCCGGGGTGATACACAAAGACATAGGCCGGCAGGAACGCCAGCAGCCAGACCGCTCCAGTGGAAAGCAGGCGCACCCAGCCGGCCCGGGTCGCGCGGATCTCCGGCGATGCCATCAGGCCCAGGCCGATCGCGGCAAGGACCAGGATCGCGCTCACCGAGCAGATCACGCTCGCTGCACCCGCGACCAGCAGTGCGCGCCACCGTCGCCAGTCAGCGGGTTCCTCCAGCAGACGCAGCGCAAGCGCGATGAGCCCGGCCGCCAGGAATGCGTCGACACTGTAGGGTTTGAGCTCCGCGGAGTAGTAGATCCCGATCGGTGAGAATGCGACCAGCGCGGTGGCGAGCAGGGCGGGGCCCGCGGGCAGCAGCCGGAAGGCCAGCCGACGCATGACCACCAGCAGGAGTAGTCCAGCGAGATAGGGCCAGAGGCGGAGGGCGTAGGGGTTGGGCCCGCCAATCAGGGCCGTGGCGCGCGTCAGCCACAGGAAGGGGATCGGGGCAACCTGATCGTAGTCGAGCGGGCGGAGCAGTCCGGCAAACGAACGCGCCAAGATGTTGACGGCGAGCCGTACCTCGTCGGACCAGAGGCCGCGGCCGTGGAGAAAGTGCGCGGTCCGCAGGATCGCCCCGAGGATGAGGAGCGCGAGGGCCGCGGTCTGAGGTGCGGACAGCTGTCGGGGCGCGGTCGTAGCCGTCATCGGGCAGGGGGCGTGGCGCGCAGCACCGCGTCGAGGGTCTGGCGGCCGTCCGCCAGCGCGCCGGCGTAGCTGCTGTCGCCCGCCAGGTTCACTCGTTCGGACGAGTCGCGCTGAAAATCGTACAGTTCCTCCGAACCATCGCCCAGCCGGATGTAGTGGAATCCATGGATCACCACGCTCCGCATGGTGCCGCGGCTCACTGGAATCCATTCGGCGAGATTGGCGGCAAAGCGGAGTTCGGTGACGATCGTGTCCTCCGCCGTCATGTCACCCCGCCACGCCCGGGACAGCGAACGTCCCGGCACGATCGTCCCGTGGAGCCCGAGGAGCTCAAGCACCGTCGCGGGCAGTGCACGGGTGGAGACCGGCTGAGCCACCCGCACGCCTGCGGGTATACCGCCGGGTCCGCTGATCACCAGCGGGACCTGCAGCGCCTGGCGATACAGACTGCCCCCATGCTCCACCACGCCGTGCTCCGCGAACTCCTCCCCGTGATCACCCACCAGGATGATGATCGTGTTCTCCCGCAGCCCGCGGCGGCCGAGTTCATCGAGCATGGCGCCGATCTGCGCGTCGAGGTAGGCGATGGCCCGGTTGTAGTCGTTGCGTGCGGGCACCAGATCCGACTCCCGGTAGCCGGGATGGTCGGCCGTGGCGGGCTGGGCCCGATGCGGATAGCCGTCGGAGTGCACCGGACCCCAGAGCGTGTCGTACGGAGCGGGAGGCAAGTAGGGCTGGTGCGCGTCAAAATAATTGAGAAAAGCGAAGAAGGGTCGGCCCGTCTCGCGACCATCCAGCCACTGGAAGAAATCGTGGTGGACATCGGCGGCGGACTTCCGTGCCAGCTTCTCTGTCGTGCCAATCATCCGCCGGAACCCGTGATCCCGACTGAGCAGCCGACCGAGGGAGGTGCTCCATGCCATCTGCGCGAGCGAGATGGGCCAGTCCTCGTAGTGGGAGAACCCCCGCTGCAGTCCGGTCTCCCAGCCGCAGTAGTTCGGATTGGCGACGAAGCCCGCCGTCTGGTACCCCTGCGCCGCCAGCAGGGTCGCGAGAGTCGGCTTTCCGTTCTCGAGCGGGGCGAAGTAATCTGCCGCCAGCTCATGGGCATGGTGCCCGGTGAACATCGCCGCATGGGCTGGCAGCGTCCACGGCGCGGCGGAGATCGCCCGCTCGAACACCACACCCTCGCGGGCCCACGCCGTGATCCGCGGCGTGGTCTCGCGCGAGTAGCCGTACAGGCTCAGGTCGAAGGAGCGGACCGTGTCGAGGACCAGCAGCAGGACGTTCGGCGCGGCGGGTGCCGCCGGCAGCGCCGCCAGCATCCGCCGCTCGCGCACCCAGCGCCCCAGTGCCAGGCCGGCAGCCGACAGCAGCACCAGCCCGAGGAATACCGGCAAGGTCCGCCGCACTATCAGGCGCCAGCGATCGCCAGAGAATCGGCCCAGAGCGATGCCGACCCCAAGCGCCAGCAGCAGGGCGCCTCGGGAATCAAATCCTGGCAGCATGAGCAGGAGTAGCAGGCCGGCCAGCATGCCCGGCAGTCCGACGGCGATGCGCCACTGCAGTCGGTCTGGCAGCCGCGGCACGACCGCCGCCAGCAGGAGGCCGGGTACCAGCAGCGCGATGGCCGAGTAGGCGAGCGGCGCCATCCACAACGTGTCCTGGCTGACAAAGACAAAACGTCCGGTCGACAGCTTGATACCCGCCAGCATCAGGACCTCGCCGATCCCGGTCACCAGCCCGAACCAGGCGGATACCGCGAAGGCATCACGGGCTGCGAATGGGCGCAGCTCGGCACGGGGCGACATCGTCATGGTGACTCCAGCAGGCCGCGCACGAGGGTGCGAAACCGCTCCAGCGGGGCCATGCGTTCCGGCGCCGTCGCCAGGTTTGCCTGCTCCTTCGCATCATGCTCGAAATCGTACAGCGACTCCGTCCCGTCACCGGTGCGAATGTAGCGATACCCGTCCCGAATGGCGGAGACCATGTCTCCCTTCGAGGCGGGATACCACTCGGGCTGTTGGGGTGCGTACCGAAGTTCGGCGAGCAGGGTGTCGGCTGGGAGTGTGTCGCCCTCCCAGTAGCGCCGGAGCGACCGGCCCGGCAGAGGCGCATCACGCACACCTGCCAGATCGAGGATCGTCGCGGCGACGTCGCGCAGACTGACCGGCGTGGTCACCTGCCGGTCCGCCGGCACCGGCCCGGGCCAGCGGACCAGAAGCGGAATGGAGATCGACGGCCGGTAGAGGCTGTTGCCATGGTGAATGAGTCCATGCTCGTTGAACTCTTCGCCATGATCGGAGGTAACGACGACAATCGTGTTGTCGAGGACGCCCCGGGTGGCAAGCGAGTCCAGAAGTTCGGTGATCTCGGCGTCGAGATATCCAATCGCGCCATCGTAGGCGTCGATCGCGCCCTGGATCTGGGTGGGACTCCAGCCGCCGTCGTGGCGCCCATGACGCTCGAGGTTCGGCACCGGCACGACACCGGGAGTCGCGAATCGGTGCTGCCACGGATCGGGCGGCAGGTAGGGGGTGTGCGCGTCGTAGTAATTCAGGAAGGCAAAAAAGGGCCGACTGCTATCGCGCGCCTGCCACTCCAGGAACGCACGATTGACCTCCGCGGCATTCTTCCGCCCGATCAGCTCCTCGAGACCCAGCGCGCTGCGCACCACGCCGGCGTCCATCACCGTGCGGGAGAGCGAGGCGCTGGCGAAGAACGTCCCCAGCGTCACTTGATGATCCTCGTACCGGCTGAAGCCACGCGAGAGACCGGTCTCCGCACTGGCATAGTAGATGTTCGCCACCATCCCCGCGCTGCGGTAGCCGGCATGCGCGAGCGCCTCGGCGAGTGTCGGGAGGCTGTCGCCCATGCCGCTGTACCAGCCGGCCTGTTGTTCATGCGGCCAGGTGCCGGTGAACAGCGAGGCGTGTGATGGCAGCGTCCACGGGGCGGTGGAGAAGGCCCGGTCGAACCGGGTGCCTTGCCTGGCAAACGTCGCCAGGCCCGGTGTGGTTGGTCGGGGATAGCCATACGCGCTGAGGTTGAGCGAGCGCACCGTGTCGAGCACCAGCAGAAGAATATTGGGCGCGCCGGCGTTCGCCGAAGGGAGCCCGGCCAGCGCACGTCGCTCAGCCCACCACCGTGCGGCTGGCACGCCGACGGTGAGGAGAAGCGCTGCCGTGGCGAAGAATGGGAGGGTGCGGCTGACCCAGCGGTCGAGGAGGGCGCGATGCGGCCACAGCCAGCGCATCCCCTGCACGCCGATACCGAGCGCGATGAGGATCGCCGCACCCCGGTGGAGGCTGGACAGGAGCCAGAGCCCGCTCAGCACGGCGAGCGCGGCATACATCGCCAGACCCCGGCGCAGCCGGGTGTCGCTTGTCAGGCGCCAGGAGACAACCCACCACAACAGTCCGGCAAGGAGGAAGACGCCCACTGTCGCCAGCGGTGTCATCCACAGGGTATCGCCGCCCCGGAATGTGAGCATGCCGCGCCCGAACTTGCGGAGGGCGAGATAGGTCAGTTCTCCCGTTCCCGTCAGGAGTCCGCACCACGCCCCGAGTCTGAGGAAATACCGGCGGTCGGCCGTGGAGGCACCTTGAGTCACTGGTCGTCGCACGGCAGGCGAAGCCCACGGCCCGGTTGAGGCCGCGCGCAGTGCGGAGGCCGGCCGGATGGAGAGCGTCGGGAACTCGCGGTACATGGCGCAGGCTGCTGGCCGAGCCGGCGAAGCTGTATCACCCCGAACGATAGGATCCGCGGGGCGATGCCACCAGACCGGGTCGTCGAGGCCATCAGCGAGTCCTGCCGAGGACCGGCGCGGGGCTATTCATCGCCAGGCGTGATCTTGGCCGCGTCATTCGGCGGCGGACGGCCCGTCGTGTCGGGCCGGGGCAGGGATTCGATGATGCTTTGCAGCCCTCGGGTCCTGGGCTGTCCGGCAGAATCGCCGTAGAAGTTGACCTGTTCCCACCGATCCGAGCCGATGTCGAACAGTTCAAGGCGGCCGTCGCCTCCGCGGATCAGGTGACGCGGTCCGTCGAAGGCTGAGGCCAGGTCGCCCTTGGAGACCGGGAGCCACGAGGGCTTGCCCCAGGCATAGCCGAGTTCCGCGAGGACTGTGTCCGCCGTGGTCGGCGCATCGGGTTTCCAGAATCGGGCGAGCGAGGCGCCGGGGAACGGAGACGGTTCGCCCGGGCCGATCAGGTCCATGATCGTCGCCGCGATGTCGCGGATCGACACCGTCTGTGTCACCCGCACATTCTCCGGGACTCGGCCCGGCAGTGCGACAATCAGCGGGACCGCCAGGGATGGCAGGTAGAGGCTGTTACCGTGACCGACGAAGCCGTGCTCCTCAAATTCCTCTCCATGATCCGAGGTGATGATGACGATGGTGTTCCGCAACACGCCGCGCCGCTCCAGTTCCGTCAGGATCTTTCCGATTTCGTCATCCGTGTAGCGGATCGCGCGATCGTACTCCGCAATGGGAATGATCCTGCCATAGCGGCGCCCCGAGTTGGGCGGGGGCGGAAAACGCGGGACGACCGGTGCCCGGGCGGAATCGTCCACAAACATCCTGCGATATGACTGTGGCGCCCAGTACTCGCGGTGGGCGTCGAAGAAATTGATGAAGCCGAACCAGGGACGGCCCTGGTCCTGTGTCGCTTGCCAATCGAGAAATTTCCGGGTGAGTTCGCCGGCGTGCTTGCGGGTCCACTCGAAACGCGGACCGAAGCGCCGATCTACCCAGGGCAAGCGGCTGACCCAGAGGCCAAGCTGTGAGCTCCGGAGCGCCTGCCGCCAGGTCAGCTCATAGTCCTCATAGTGCGCAAATCCGCGCGCCAGTCCGTACTCCCGGCTGAGGTAGTTGAGGTTGGCGATGAACCCCCCGCTGCTGTAGCCCCGCTTGCCGAGCTCCTCGGCGATCGTGGGCCACCGGTCGTCCAGCGGTTCCTTCCACCCGGTTCCCTGCTCATGCATCCAGCGCCCCGTGAACATCGCGGCGTGGCTGGGAAGGGTCCACGAAGTGACCGCGATCGTCCGCTCGAATACGACCCCGCGTCGTCCCAGCGCGGTCATTGCGGGGCTGGTGTCGCGGAAATAGCCATACGTACCCAGGTTGAGCGACCGGACCGTGTCGAGCACCAGCAGGAGCACGTTTGGCTGGCCCGCCGCCGCTGCGGCCGTTCCAACGCTCCGTTGCGCGCGCCAGGCCCGCCATCCCTCGATGCCACCAGCGATCAAAAGCAGGACGAGGAGCAACGCCGGGGCCGACCGGTTCACCAGGTGTTGGAATGTGGCGAAGCGCGGGACGAGGGTACGGGTGACCTGAAAGGCCACCCCAGCGCTGAGCACCACCAACGCATAGACGGCGATCGACTCTGACCAGACCAAGAGCAGGTTGACGACACAGAGATACGAGAAGACCGCGAGCCACAGTCGCGGGTCCCGCAGGCGCGGCACGACCGCCGCTATCGCGAATACCGCGCCGAGGCCCGCGAACAGCACCGCGTTCGCCAGCGCGGGCATCCATGCCAGATAGGCCCCGAGGTGGATCGGGGCGCCTGCCAATTCCTTCATGGCGAGGCGAGCGAGTGCCTCAAGCAGGCCGGACGTGATACCGAACCACAGGCCCAGCATGATGGGCGCCAGCGGATCGGGTGTGGAGCGCGGTGAGTTGCTCATGGTCTCTCGTGGAGTTCGACCCTACCGTGTTGGCCCTGCGGTTTAGCAGGAACCATACCATTTCACCTCCTTTCCCGGTATGCTGTGGCGCGGGCAGCGGCTCGCTTGCTGCATTCGCGGTTGAGCAGTAGGTGGCTTGAACCTTGCTGCCCAGGGCGCTCTATGGATTCGCCACAACGGCGTCCTCCCCAATGCCTGCGCATTCTCCACCTTGTCGTACCGGGCCGAACTGGCGGTGTCGAGACCGTCATTCGCTCGCTCGCGCGCGCGCAGCGTGAGCAGGGGGTTGATGCCCAAGTGGGGGGGGCTGTGGAGCCAGAGCCCGGCGAGCACTCATTCGTGGTGGGGCTTCGCGCTGATCGTGTCCCGGTTCATGTGCTGCCGATTCCGCCCCGTCGCTATCTGTCCGAGATCGCAGCATGGTACCGGTTGATCCGGCGGTTGCGGCCGGACGTGGTGCATACCCACGGCGCACGGGCGGATGTGCTCGGGGGACTGGCAGCGAAAGTCGCCCGGCTTCCGCAGGTGAGCACCGCCCATGGATTCACCGGCGGTGATCGGAAGAATCGGATCTATGAGCGCCTCCAGGTCATGGCCTACCGCCGCTGCGGCGCGGTGGCCGCGGTTTCAGAGCCCTTGCGCAAGGACCTGGTGCGGCGCGGGGTGCCTGCCGCCCGTACGCTCCTCGTCCGCAACGCCTGGGTCGCCGGGCCGGATGTCACATCGCGGGCCGCGGCGCGGGCACGTCTCGGTATCCCGCCAGGCCCCCGGGTGCTCGGTTGGGTCGGGCGCTTGAGCCGGGAGAAGGGGCTGGATGTCCTGCTCGAAGCGCTCCCGCATGTCACCAGCCCGGAAATCGTCCTGGCCGTGATTGGGGAGGGACGGGAACGGGCCGCCCTGCAAGAACAGGCACGTCGGCTTGACCTCGGGAGCCGGGTGCGCTGGTGCGGCGCAATCCCGGATGCCGGGCTGCACTTTTCTGCATTTGATGTGTACGTGCTGAGCTCCCGAACGGAGGGCACTCCGATGGTGCTGTTCGAGGCCATGGCTGTTGGCGTCCCCATCGTGGCGACACGAGTCGGCGGCGTGCCCGACGTCCTGCCTGAGGGTATGGCGACGCTTGTGCCTCCAGAAGATCCCGTTGCACTGGGCAAGGCGCTCCAGTCCCTCCTCGAGGCGCCAGAGCAGGCCTATCGCAGTGCCCTCCTGGCACAGGCCCGTCTGGCGCAGGAGTTCGCTGTGGCGCCGTGGGTCGATCGCTACAATGCCATTTATGCCACGGTGCTCGGCGTGGCCGGGTCCGCCGGATGACGCGCCGCACAGCGAACGCCGCATGCCCGGCCGGCGACTGCGGCGCTCACTGCCCGTGCGGCGGCTGATGTCAATCGCCCGAAGCTGGATTGGTCGGCTCGCCCTGGTGTTGGCCTTCGCCGCATTGCCGGTCACTCTCGATCCTGGTGCAGTGGCGCGGGCTGCGGCGCTCGTGCCCGCGTCCGGGCTCCTCGCCCCGTACTGGGTCCCTGACCACGTCGTGCTGGTCTACCTCTGGGCACCGATGGTCATGCTGTCGGCGTCGCTGCTCATCCTCGCACCGGGGCTGCTCCTCGCGGCAGCCTGGGCCGGGGCGGAGGGCGAAGGCCCCTGGGTGCTCCGGGGCCTCGCCCTGAGCATCCTCGTGATCGCGCCGGCCACCACCGGCGCGCAGCTGCTCGGGATCCCCGTCCTCGGCGCCAGATTCGCGCTGTTGCTGATCAGCATCGCCGCCGTCGCGGCGCTGGTGGCATGGTGGAGGGTTGACCGCGTCGGGTCGTTCGTGCCGCCGGTGCGCGGAACCGCAGGTCGCCATGCGGTGCTCTCGACCCTTGCCATCACGCTGGTGCTGGCCGCTCTGCTGGCGCCCAAGCTCCTGTGGGAGAGCTTTAACGGCGACGGGGCGCATGCCTTCGAGTCTGCTCGCCTCCTGCTCCACGCCCCCGCGCCGTTCTGGCCCCCGGAGGCGGGCCAGATGTCGACCTATCCAGGACTGAAGACGTTTCTCGTCTCCTACCCGACCTCCTGGTTCATCCGTCTGCTCGGGCCGGTCGAGGCGGCCGCTCGCGCACCCTACTTCCTCTTCCTGATGGCGATCTACGCGGGACTCCTCGCCCTCATCGAGTTCGGGCGCGCGACCGCGCCCTCCGTGCTCGCCCGCTGGATGCTCTGGCCCGGTCTGGTCGTCTTCACGGTGGTCATGGCGTGGAGTGCGACGTACAGTCCCTATCATGCCGATCTTGCGTTGCCCGCGACCGAGGATGCCCTCTTTCTCGCCTGGTTCCTCGGCTTCGCCCACGCATTCCTCGAACGGCGAATCAGCTGGATCGCGGGATTCCTGGCCCTGACCTATGCAACCTCACCGGGCGGTCTGGTGGTCTGCGGCCTGTGGTGCGGTATCGCCTGGCTTGTGCTCCGCCCGCGGCCATGGTCCCCCCTCGCGACGGCCCTCCTGGCACTCGCGAGCTGCATGATGATCGAACGCATCGCGCCGGCGCTACTCACTGGGCTGGGACTGCCCGCGCCTGGGACCGAGCACGACACCGGTTCACTCGCTGCGCGGCTGTGGGATGTACAGTGGCGGGATCTCCGACGATTCCTCTACGTCATCCTTCCGGGTGGGATCCTGCCAGCTGTCATGCTCCTCGGATGGTGGCGGCAGGATCGCGTCGCTCGAATCATGGGCGCGACGGCCGCAGCGCAATTTCTCTTCTTCTACCTGCAGGCACGGATCTCGCTACACTACTTCGTTCCCGCCATGGTTCTTCCGCTGGTGGTGCTCTGGAGAGATCCCGCGATGACCACGGAATCAGGGCGACGGAGGTTGGGGATTGTGGCAGGGGCATGTGCGGCCTTGGCGCTCTGGCTGGTCCTGCCGCCAGAGCCGCGCCCGCAGCTCGCATCACGGCAGGTCGGTGAAGCCATCGTGGATATCGGCAGCGGGTATGAGCAGTCCGCGGCGGGCGCGTTCCTCCGCAGCGAGATCCTGCGGCATGCCTTTCTCCCGCTCGCGCATCGCACCGTGCCGGACAGCAACTACGGTGGCTCGCCCCTGGAGTGGTACTATTACGCGTCGCGGGCTGGCCAATCGACGCGGACCAATTACGTCCTGCAGCCGGCCGCGTCAGTTCCGCCGGCGGGAATGCGGCTGGTCGCGACAGAGCCACCCACGGCGTTGTATGTGCGCAATGACTCGGCATGGGCTGTACACGGCACCTTGCGCCTGCCCGTCGGCGGAATCGCGCCGGTGCTGAGGATTTCCCGGATGACTCTCTTCCGCCGTGAGGCGGCGCCCGGGCCGTGACTTTTTTCTGAGGCACCAATGACCAAGAACGGACTGGGTGAGCTGTACGACGCGTACTTCAAGACGCGATTCGGCTTCGACCCGAGGCGGGACATGGTCTGGCGCGAGGTCGTGCGCTGGATCCAGCAGCACTATATCCCGGCCGATGCCCGGGTGCTCGATCTCGGTGCCGGTTACTGCAACTTCATCAACAACGTGACGGCGAAGGAGCGCCACGCGGTCGATGTGTTCAGCCGCTTCCCGGAGTACGCCGCCCCCGGCGTGGTCACCCACGTTGGCTCGGTCACCGAACTGCCGTTCTTCGAGGAAGACCAGTTTGACGTGGCGTTCGCCAGCAATCTGGTCGAGCACCTCACCCGGCCCGATCTGATCCTCCTGCTCTCCGAGTTGCGGCGGGTGTTGAAGATGGGCGGGCTGGTGATCTTCATGCAGCCCAACTTCAAGTACTGCTCCACCACGTATTTCGACGACTACACCCACATGCAGATCTTCACCGACGCGAGCCTGCTGGATTTCCTCGAGGCCTATGGATTCAAGAATCGAGGCAATTTCCCGCGGTTCATGCCCGTGAACATGAAGTCGACCCTGCGGCTGAACCTTCCGATGCTTCCCCTGCTGGTGCGCGCCTATCTCAACTCCCCGTTCAAGCCGTTCGCAGGGCAGATGCTGAACGTCTCGGAGAACCTCAAGAAGGGACCAGGCGAGGTCTGAGCCGGACGTGACTGCCCTCGGGATGCTGCTCGTACTCCTGCCCATCGGACTGATGGGCTATGCGTATGTTGGGTATCCGCTCCTGCTGCGCCTGATCGGGAGTCGCCGGCCGCCGGTGGTACCCCGACCGGATCCGGCCGAGTGGCCCCGGGTCAGCATCGTCGTTCCCGCCTACAATGAAGCGCGCGCGATTCAGCGGACCATCGAGTCCCTCCTTGCGCTCGATTACCCCGCTGACCGGCGTCAGATCCTCGTGGTTTCGGATGCGTCAACCGACGCGACCGATACGGTCGTGCGATCCTACGCCGATCGAGGGGTCGAACTCCTCCGGCTCCCGGAGCGTGGCGGCAAGACCGCGGCAGAGAACGCGGCGCTGGCGCACCTGACGGGCCAGATCGTGGTCAACACCGATGCGACGATTCGGATTCTGCCGCCGTCGCTCAAGCCACTGATCAGCGTGTTTCAGGATCCCACAGTCGGGGTGGCATCGGGTCGGGATGTGAGCGTCGGTAACATCGCCGACGAGGCAAACGATGGCGAGTCGGGGTATGTGGGTTACGAAATGAATGTGCGCTCGCTGGAGACTCGGGTAGGCTCGATCGTGGGGGCCAGCGGCTGCTTCTATGCGATCCGCCTGGAAATCCACGAACGACTGGTGCCCGCTGCGCTGTCCCGGGACTTCGCCTCGGCGTTGACGGCGCGGGAGCAGGGCTTGCGCGCGGTGTCGGTGGATGAAGCGATTTGTCTGGTGCCCCGCACGCCCTCGCTGCGGCGGGAGTATCGCCGAAAGATCCGCACAATGGCCCGCGGGCTGGAGACGCTCTGGTTCAAGCGTCATCTCCTTAATCCAGTTCGCTATCGCAGTTTTGCCTGGATGCTCTGGTCCCACAAGCTGGTACGCTGGCTCGTGTTCCTGACCGCGCCGCTCGCGCCACTCGGACTCGCGCTGCTCAGCCTGCACTCCACCGTCGCCTTCATTCTGCTGATCGCTGTCGGCGTGGGGAGTGCCCTCGGGATGGTCGCCCTCCTCGCCCCGGAGGGCACGCATCTGCCTCGGCTGGTATCGACCTGCGGCTTCATCCTGGCGAGTCACATCGCGGGCTTTATCGCCTGGACCAAAGCGTTGCGCGGAGAGCTCAATCCGATCTGGGAGCCGACCCGCCGTCCCTTCTGAGCCGCAGAGGCGGTGACCCCGCCGCGGCATCACCAGTTCGGCAGTACCTTCGCCACGTTCTCGGCTAACGCGGCGGCCGCCAGTACTGCCTTGGCACTCGCATCGGGCTCGCTCGTTCCCGGCTGCAAATAGACGACCACCCGCACCAGGGCCTCCTCGGTCCGGCCACGCAGCGCCGCATCACGCAGCAGCTCCCACTTGACCCGATATTCCCCCGCGGCGATTCGTCCCCGGCCCTGGTACCAGTACAGCACCAGCGCGCGCTGGTTCCCCTTTTGTTGCAGCGATCGATTCACCAGCACGGTACCCATGGTGGTCGGCAGCGGAATCTGTGACTGCTGCAGTGTTTCCCAGCCTGAGCCAGGGAGGCAGTTCTTGGGCGAATGAATTGTCTTGCCCTGGGTCTGGCGGTCGTAATAGCCCACATAGACAGTCAAGACCGACGTCGCCTGATCGTAGTACCGGTAGATGTAGCTCGTCATGCCGGCGGCCAGCCGCTGCTCCTGCGAAATCGTGTCCGCAGTCCCGATCTGTCCGGCAAGGGTGAGTGGAATCGAGTCGAGCGGTTGGAGCAGGGGAACCGATCGTTGCTGATTCACCCCGAACGTGAGAATGCACCCGGCTGTGAGAAGGCCACCGGGGATCCAGGTGCGCCAGTCATGCGTCATCGCCTGCTCCTCGAAGCGCAGACTCTGCGAGTGAGACGAGCCAGGTGAAGCCGCCGAGAATGATGAAGGCGACGATGAAGAGGAGCCACCCTTCACTGAGATGAATGAATCCCTCCCCCAGCTTGGGATCGACAAAGTAGACCAGGAACCCGGTGAGGAAGACGCGAATCGCATTGACCGCCATCGCGACCGGCAGCGCCAACAGGATCAGGGCCAACCGACTGACAGGGTGCCGCAGCCACAGTCCTCCCACGAGCACCCCGAGCGAAAGCAGGGCCGTCAGCGACCGCAAGCCGCTACAGGCCTCGGTGACAAAGAGGTCCCGCCCTGGCAGACGGATGATGTTGCCGGAGAGCTCGACGGGGACGTGGCGCGCGGCGAGGAGGGTCGCTCCCCACGAGGACGCCTTCAGCTGCAGCGGGAGCGCGAGCGTATTGGTCAGGACTGCGGGGATCGGGATCGACAGACCGACGAGGACGATGGGGAGCCACCAGTGCACCGCCTGGCGCACGCCCCGGAAGAAGATCAGGATGCCCAGCCCGGCCAGCACCATCGACAGGCGCATCGTGAATAATTCGGCGGCGAGACCCGAGAGGTAGCGCAGGCCAACTCCGGCGAGAAGGAGCAGTCCACCGGAGATCCGCTGCGGCGACGCCGGGAGCAGGCCGCGTTTCCACGCAAGCCAGACGGCGAGAGGGGCGAGGAGCAGGCCGTGGCCTGCATCCGGGTCGTTCCACCAGTCCCGGGCGAGGAGCGTGGCGGGCCGGCTGAATAGCACCCCGAACGCGACCGCCGCGAGAATGAGCGGGGCACGCTGAGCAATCTGCTGCGTGACCGAGGCGCGCGGGGCCTGCGTCTCGATGGCCGAAACCGCCACCGGGCTACCAGCCGCCCTTCCGGAAGAGCATGACGGGCACCGTCTTCAGCATGATCCGGATATCCTCCCACACGCTCTGCCGACGGAGGTACTCAAGGTCGTACTTCAGCTTGTTGCGCACATCGTCCAGGGACTGGTCGTATTGCTGGTTCACCTGGGCCAGTCCGGTGATCCCGGGTTTGACGCGCTGGCGCGAGTCGTAACTCGGGATGCGATGGCGCAGCTCGGAAAAGATGCTCGGTCGCTCGGGCCGCGGGCCGACGATATTCATGTCGCCCTGCAGGACGTTGAAGAGCTGCGGCAGTTCATCCAGGCGGTACTGGCGGAGGAAGCGTCCAACTGCGGTGACCCGCGGGTCCTCCCGCGCGGCCCAGACCGCGCCGGACAGGTGCTCGGCGTTGACGCACATGGTGCGGAACTTGTGGATCGTGAAGACTCCGCCCCCCAGGTCGAAGCCGCGTCGCGTGACGCCCTCGGGTGCGGGGGCTCGATTCCACCGACGGTCGATTCCGACGCGCGTCTGCGAATAGAACACGGGTCCACGGCTGCTGACCTTGACCGCCAGAGCGATCAGCAGCAGCAGCGGCGACAGCACCAGCAGCGCCAGGAAGGCGAGGGTGAAATTCAGTGCCCGCGATGCCAGCTCCGAGCGCCCTCGCGGCACAACTGACTCGGTGGTGTCATCCACCAGGCGCAGCCAGCGTTCCCGGGCAGACGAACGCGCAGTACGGGGACCTGTTGTGGGCGCCATCAAGGAATCCGGTGGACGGTCTGCAGTGCGACGTATCAAAAAATACCGACCAGTTTTCCGACTGCGTAGGTGCTGAGAATCAGTGCCGGGATCGTCGCGTACGTGCGCAGTGTCGTCGTCCAGTTCGTCTTGGTCTTGGCGCCGACTTCGATTTCATCGCCCGCCCGCAGGTTCAGCTGGTCGAGAGTAAGCCCGTCGGTGATTGCCTTTGCAAACGTCTGCCCGTCGATAATATCAACTCCGCCGCGCCGGACTTTCGACTTCTTCAATTCCGTCCCGTTCCCGATCCCGCCAACCTGCATGAGTGCGTCACCGAGCATGAGATCCGCGTCGAGCTGGTGGAACCCCGGCTGCCCGATGCTCCCCAGCACGGTCAGGCGGATCAACGGGCGAACCTTCACCTGCGGATCCTTCAGGAACCGGGCGATCTGGGTGGTGACGTACTCCTGTACTTCCGAACGGAGGACGCCCCTCATGGGGATGTCCGGCAGGCCGCGCACGCTGAGCACGCGTCCAAACTGGATTGTCTGCACCCCGGAAAAACCGCTATCGCCAGTCATCTGGATATTCAGCTGGTCGCCGACGTAGAAATCCCCTTCAAGGAGGCGTTCGCGGATGAGGGCCGCTTCGGCGCGCTTGTCCTCCTTGAACGCGAAGCTGTAGGCATCGGATCCAGCGATCTGATCAGCCTGATCGAGCGCGCTCTGCAGATCGGCGCGGGTCACCAGCGGCCGCCGGGCGTCGACCGGGACATCCTGAGCGGACAGAATCGGGGCACAGACGAGCAAACCCCATACCGGGAGCTGCCAAACCAGAGAATACGTCGTACGCATGGGTTCCGAAGTCGAAGGTGAGGGCCACTAGAGCACGCTGCGTGCTAGCGGACAGCCATTCCAGATCAACTGCAAAGTACCTTTGGCCCTCGACAATTGCCCCATCGGTTCGCCAACCAGCCCGTTATTCCCGAGGTGCCTGTGGTCGGAAGTCTACACTTCTTGCGGTGCTGATGCCACGATCTCGCGCCCGCTCTGCCTGGCCACTCGGCCCTCATGAATACTGTCGCGGCCCGTCAGTGATTCGGATCACAGCGGCTGCGTCCGAACCGGAAGCAGGGCAACGGGTTGTATTGCCTGCGCGAGTGATAGTTCCTATTGTACTACGGACACTTGGTTGACGGTTCAGTACCTGCATGCAAGACCAATAGCATTCCGCCGTAGTCGACTGAACCGGTCCTCAGAGCTCCCTCAGTCGGCGTTTCGCCAAAGCCATAGGATCCCGATGCCCGAGCGTGAGACCGCCACCCGCGCCCCGCTGGTTCTGATCGCCAACGATCAGGAATGGTCTGCGCGGTCGCTGGAGAGCATCCTCGTGCCCAATGGGTACACCGTCATCCGGGCCTATACCGGGCAGCAGGCGCTCGAACGGGCGCTGAGTGCCCGGCCCGACCTCGTGATCCTCGACGCCCAGATGCCCGATGTACACGGGATCGAAGTGTGCCGATTGCTGCGCGAAGATCCGCGCTTCGGCGCGACCATCCCGATCCTGATTACCACGGCCGGCCCGTCTGGCCGGGTGCAGCGCTTGGATGCCTACCGCGCCGGTGCATGGGAATTCCTGGGACAACCGCTCGATGGCGAGAGCCTGCTCCTCAAGCTCGGCACCTATCTCGCCGCGAAACGGGATGCCGATCGCACCCGCGATGAGAGCCTGCTGGACCATGATACCGGTCTCTACAACATGCGCGGCCTGTCCCGTCGGGCCCGGGAAATAGGGTCCGAGGTCTATCGTCGCCGCCAACCGCTTGCCTGCCTCGTGCTGGCGGCGGAGTCCCGGGATGCGGATGTGCCGACCCAGCAGCGGCTCACCGGAGAATTGGGTCGCCTGCTTCGCGATCGGGGTCGATCTTCTGATGCGATCGGTCGTCTCGGAGACGGGGAATTCGGGGTGATCGCCCCGGCGACTGAGGCGCGCGGTGCACTGAGGCTCTTTGAGCGGATCCAGCAATCCTTGAGTCCGCTGCCGCACGATGGCCCTCAGCCACTGTCCCTGCAAGCGGGTTATTCGGTGGTCCCGGACTTTGGCGTGGCCGCCATCGATGCGGTGGAATTGCTGCTGCGGGCGACCACCGCCCTTCGTGAACTCCGAGGCGCCGGCAGCGCGGAGCGGATCAGGCTCTTTCAGCCCGACATCGCCCCGGCCGTTTAAGCGATTATGCCTGCGGTTCGCCGGTGGCGCCCGCGGTGGCAGTAAGCTGACTCGGTTCTTCGTCGGACGAGTATCCATAGAGGTAGGAGTAGTACCGATACACCCCCTCCGCCTGCACTTCGTTCAAGACCGCTCCCAGCACCCGAACCGGCAACCGGTCGAGCAGCCGGAGTTTCGCCTCCGCCATCTGCCGATCCGTCTCCCCCGACCTGAAGACCAGCATGAGATGACCGGTGGTCGTCCCCAAAACGAATGGATCGATTCCCGCGCCCAGCGGCGGACTGTCGACCAGGATGACATCGAATTGGGTCTTCACCACCGCCATCAGTTCCGCCATGGCGGCTGACCCGAGCAGCTCGGGTCCGCGATACCGGCGAGTACCGCATGGTATCACGGAGAGCCCACGCTGGGACGTCGGGCGGATCGTGTCCTCGAGCGTTGCCTGCCCGGCAAGATGGTCGAGAAGTCCCGGCCGGCGATCAACCGCGAACATGCGGTGCAATTCCCCGCGCCGGATGTCGCCATCGATGAGCAGGGTGCGGTACCCCGCCTCGGCGAATGACACGGCCAGGTTGGAGGAGACGAGCGACTTGCCGTCGCCTGCGCCAGGGCTTGAAATCGTGAGCATCACCGGGCCGGCGGCGCCGTAGGAGTGCGCCAAATTGAGGCGAATGGTGCGGAACGCCTCCACCACCTGGGCGGCCTGTTCCTGCGGCAACTCGCCGCGCCGGCTCTTTCGGATGGCGGGGACGGCCCCGAGGATCGCCAGACCCAGACCGCTCGATACCTGCTCCGGGTAGCGGAATCGCCGGTCGATCTGGTCGAGCAGCAGCGCCAGTCCGATCGCCGCCCCAAAGCTGGCCCCGATGCCCATCAGGATGATCTTGATCCGGTCGTTGCTGATGGGTTTTGTGGGAGCGACCGCGGGGTCGAGAATCATGATGTCCGGAATCGCGCTCAGTTCCGCCAGCGCTGCCTCCGCGTGCCGCCCGGCCAGGCCCTGATACAGGTTTTCCGCGATCTTGTATTCCCGGTTGAGCGCCATCTCCGTGATCGCGATACCCGGCCCTTGCCGCAGCTCCGCGCCGGCGGACGCCAGCCGGGTCTCGAGGTCCTTTTCCTGGGATCGGAGCTGGCTGACCAGTGCCTGTGCGAGTTCAGGAATCCGGCGGCCACGAACCTCCGCCAGCAGCGTCTCGTTCTGCTTTACCAGCGGGTGTTCTGGGGTGTAGCGGAACAGAAGGGCATCCCGTTCCGACTCGGCCCTGACCAGCTCGGCGATGGCCGCCTTGAGCTGAATTGCGTTGTTGACCGAGGGAATCGTCTGGAAGGCGTCGGCCGTGATCTCGCCACTCTTGGAGCGTTGCAGGACGGTCTCAAGCTGCTGCCGGTCCTGGCGCAGCTGCTCGAGTTGGACGGCCTGGCTGTTGTAGACCTGTTGGGTCGGCCCAGTCGTGGCGATCAGGCCGGGGGTCATGCCGAGAACGCCGGAGCGCGGCGCGGTGATCGTGTTGGTCTGGAATCCCTTCAGTCTGGTTTCGCTGTCCCGCAAGTTGACCTGAGCGGTGTTGACCTGACTGTCCAGGACTTCCCGCATGGCCGTGAGATTCCGCCGCTTGAGGTCCGCGGCGAGGGCCACAAACTGTTCGCACAGCGCATTCACGATCCTGGCGACCTGGTCCCGATCCTTTCCCGACAGGGCGATGCGGATGAAGTTGCTCTTTTCTCCGAAATTCGCCTTGATGTTCCGGTTCAGCTCGCCGGCCACATCCTGTGGTGATCGCACGTCGAAGGTGAGGTCGAGGTTGCGCCCGAGTGTGGCAGCCGTCGGTGCCCAGCGCCATCCCAATTTCGTGCCGATCGAATCGCCGACCACCCCTGAAGCCGCCGGCTTGCCAGCGCGCTCCAGCGACCATCGCCGACCGTCGGCGTCAACCCGCAGCGTGTACTTCCCGGTGCTGAACTTCTCGGCGATATCGAACTCCCGAAAGAGGGAATCGACCAGGGCCACTTCCCGCCGCCGATCCGCCTCGATGTACAACCGCATGCGATGGATGACAGGTTCAAAGACGGCGTCCGTCCGGAGGAGGTCGGAATAGCCCTGCATATCCAGGATATCTGCTTCCTCGATCGGCCCCTTGTTGCCCGCGGGACGCTGGACCCAGAGCGTGGATTCGGCCGCAAACGTCAGCTTCACAAAGCGCGAACCGACCAGGGACAGTGCGGTCCCAGTAAGGACAATTGCCAGCATCAGCCAGCGGTATCGCTTCAGCGCCGAGAGATAGCGCCCGAAGTTAATGCCGGGTTCTGCCCGTTCCTGGGCCGGAACCACCGCGGCCATATTGGTGAACGGGGTCAGGTCATGATCGCCCGGCTGTTCATCCGGCGAGGTGGGGAAGTTGTTCTGCATCAGGCCTGATCCGAGGGTGATCCGCTGGAAAAGCAACTGTTGAAGGTGGAGCCTCAGCACGCAAACAGCAAACTGCAGACCGTGGCCCGTTTGCGAGCGGAATGTGCCAGGATTGTCGCCAGGTTCGGAAGTTGTTGCCCACGAGGGCCCGAGGCTTCGTATAGTGTTGCGTTGATGCCACAATGCGGTTTTCTTGTTACATTGCTGGTGGACCTGACGGCGGTGGCGAACTTCTCGACCCATCTGGTGTGGTACCAAAGATGCATTGTGGTGTCCTCACGCCACGCCCGGGGCATTCTACCTCGTGCAGGATACCAGTTTTGATCAGTCTTGCCCTGCTCGAAGGAGCGGAACCATGGGTTCCTCGCTTGCGCACCCCCCCAGACGCCCGGATGGTCCGCCCATCGATGTGGGGGGACGGGATCCGCTCTCCATTCCCGCCGATGTCAAGGCGAGTATTCGCATTCTTATTGTCGACGACGAGCGAACGCTGCGTGAGAGTTGCGCCAGCGTGCTCCAGATGGATGGCTACAACGTTACCCTGATCGGTCGGGGCGAAGAGGCGCTTGAGACGGTCAAGCGACGGAAGTTCGACATTATCCTGGTCGATCTGTACATGTCGCAGACGTCCGGCATGGACATTCTGCGCTCCGCCCTCGAGTCCCACCGGGACACCATCGTTGTCGTGATGACCGGGAATCCCAGTGTGACCAGCAGCATCGAGGCGCTCCGGGCGGGCGCCTGGGACTACCTGCCCAAGCCATTCTCCGCCACCCATCTGCAGGTGCTGATCGGGCGGGCGTCCCACGCCGTCATGGTCTCGCGCGAGACCCGCGACCTGAAGCAGCAACTGGCGCAGCAGGGCGGGCACAGCGACAAGATATCGCTGATCGGGATCTCGCCGCTCTTCCGCAAAGCCGTCGACCTGTCGCGCAAAGTCGCAGCCACCGACGCGTCGGTGTTCATCAGCGGGGAGAGCGGAACCGGCAAGGAAGTGATCGCCCAGTTCATTCATCAGCACAGCCGCCGGGCGCACAAGCCGATGATCGCCATCAACTGTGCCGCGCTTCCCGAGCCCCTGCTCGAGTCCGAGATGTTCGGGCACCGCAAGGGCGCCTTCACCGGCGCGGATCGGGAGAAGCCCGGGCTGCTGGAGATGGCCAATGGCGGAACGCTATTTCTCGACGAATTGACGGAAATGTCCATGCCGCTGCAGGCGAAACTGCTGCGGGTGATTCAGGACGGCGTGGTGCGTCGGGTTGGCAGCGAGACGTCGGATGCGGTGGTGGATGTCCGCTATATCGCCGCGACCAACCGGGAGCCCCAGGAGGCGGTGAATCAGGGGATTCTGCGGGGAGATTTGTTCTACCGGCTTCGCGTGGTGCCCATCAAGCTGCCGCCCCTGCGCAAGCGGCCTGAGGATATCCCGCTGCTGACGAGTCACTTCCTGACCTACTACTGGCAGCGCCACCGCCAGATGGGCGATCGGGTGCCCCGCCTGTCGGATGCGAGTCTGGCGTTCCTCCGGTCACGGCCGTGGCGAGGCAACGTCCGTGAACTGCAGAACGTGATCGAGCACGTGGCCGTGCTGGCGGAGCCGGATCAGGTGATCCAGCCCAACGACGTGCCAATTTACGAGGATGGATCGGAGTTCGGGACGGAGAGCACGCTGACAACGCCGGTGCTGGATGAAGCGTATCACCTCGCCAAGGATCGGGTCGTGGCCCAGTTCGAGAAGGAATACCTGACCCGCCTGATCGGTCGGGCTGGCGGGAACATGTCGAAGGCCGCGCGCCTCGCCAACATTGACCGCACCACCCTGTACCGCCTGATGGACAAGCACAGCTTTCAGCGGGACGACCTGACGGGGATGCCTGAGTGACCGAACCTGCCGTGAGCCCGCTGCCGCGCGGGCCGTTGTGTGCGCGGCTCATGGGGCATCTGGATGGCGTTCTGGCATCGGTGGAGACCGGCTGGCAGCAGGTGGTCGAGGACAGCCCGTCCCAGGATGAGGTCCGCGGCCTGCTGGCGCAGCTGGGCGCCGCGATCCGTCAGGCCGGCGCGGGGAGTGGTGTGCCGCTGGGGTTGCCCCGCTCAGTCCTGGGGCGACGACTGCTCGAATTGGTGCGCCGCAGGCTCCTTGAGGAGTTGCAGGTGCGTACCGAGCCAATCGACGTCGGCTCGCTGCTCTGCGTGCTTCAGGCCATCGAGGCGGTCCATCAGGCCATCGAGCCGGACTGGGCACAGCATTTCGCCGACCGGCTCTCCGGACCGGACGGGATGGAGCTGGTCGTCGAGGTCGCACACGATCTGCGCTCTCCCCTGACCTCCATTCTCTTTCTGGCCGAGACCCTCCAGCGCGCCCGCAGCGGCCCCATCAACACGATACAAGAGCGCCAGTTGGGGCTCATTTATTCCGCGGCATTCGGCCTGTCTTCCCTCGCAAGCGACGTCATTGAACTCGCCCGGGGTGGGGACCGGCTGGTCGACCTGGATCCCTTGCCCTTCTCGATGTCGGACATCTTCGAGTCGGTGCGCGATATTGTGCAGCCGATCGCCGAGGAAAAGGGGTTGCAGGTCCGGCTGGAGACGCCGCCGGAGGATTTCCGCGTGGGTCATCCCGTCGCGCTTTCCCGCGTCCTCCTGAACCTGACGACCAACGCATTGAAATTCACCTCTGACGGTCACGTCGAAGTGCGGGGCGACATCAAGAGCGGCACCCGGGTGGAATTCTCGGTCCGCGATACCGGCCGCGGGATCCCACCGCATGCGATGCTGACCCTGTTCGAGCCGTTCCGCCGGCGGCAGAAGCCGGGGGAGTATGCGTTCTCCGGCGCGGGCCTGGGGTTGTCGATCTGCCGCAAGCTGGTGGAAGCGATGCATTCCAACCTCCGGGTGGAGACCATCGCTGACCAGGGCACGCGGTTCTACTTCGAGCTGGACCTGCCGCTCGCGTCGGAGCGGCAATGAGCAGCCTGCTCCACGTTGTCGGAGCCCGGCCGAATTTCATGAAGGTGGCACCAGTGCTTCGCGCCGGGGCTGCCGTGCCGGGCCTGCGGCAGTACCTGGTCCATACCGGTCAGCACTACGACGCCGCGATGAGCGATCGCTTCTTCGCGGACCTTGGCCTGCCAACGCCGGATGTCAATCTCGGCGTCGGCTCGGGAACGCACGCGGTGCAGACCGCCCGGATCATGCTGGAGTTCGAACCGGTACTGGACCGGCTCACGCCCGACTGGGTCGTCGTCTACGGCGACGTGAACTCGACCGTCGCCTGCGCGCTCGTGGCGGCGAAGAAGGGCATCAGGGTCGCGCATGTGGAAGCGGGACTCCGGAGCCGCGACCGCACCATGCCCGAGGAACTGAACCGGCTGCTCACCGACCAGCTCGCCGACCTGTGCCTCACCCCCAGCCGGGACGGGAACGACAACCTGCGGGCCGAGGGCATTCCAGACGTGCGGGTGAAGCTCGTGGGGAACGTGATGGTCGATACGTTATTGACGCTGCGCGACACGGCGCACGAACTCGGCGCACCGGCAGCCCATGGTGTCGCGGGAGCGCCCTACGCATTCGTCACCTTCCATCGGCCATCGAATGTCGATCACCCCGACGTGCTGGGCGAAATCCTCGGGGCGCTGGACGATCTGGCGGCACAGATGCCGGTGGTCTTCCCGATCCATCCGCGCACCCGGCAGCGCATCGCCGATTTCGGGCTCGGCGCGCTGGCACGTCGCGTCACGCTGCTCGATCCGCTGAGCTATCTCGAGACGATCTCCCTGGTGGAGCAGGCCACCCTCGTCCTGACCGACTCCGGCGGGCTGCAGGAGGAGACCACGGTGCTTGGCGTCCCCTGCCTGACGGCACGCGCGAACACCGAGCGACCGGTCACCGTCACGGAAGGCACCAATCGCCTGATCCCCTCGAAGCGTGACGGCATCAACCGGGCAGTCGCCGAGGTCCTGACCCGTCGTGCCGAGGGGGCGTTCCACCCGGGCCGGCCGGAGGGCTGGGACGGCCGGGCGGGCGAACGCGTGATTGCCGCTCTCGTGGCCGATTGACCCCTGCCAGCGCTGCCCCGCACCTTCTACATTTCCCCACCTGATCCGGGACCTCATGGGCCGCGCATGCGGCGGGTTCCGGGCCCACGCCCGCGGGAATGGGGCGCGCCCGCCTGACGGCGGCCCGCTGCCTGTTCCCCCGCGAGACGACGATGCCCCCGTGAGAGCGTGCTCCCGGGAGCCTGAGCAGAGGCGCGCGGCCCCCGGGCTGCGCCGCTGGAGAGCACCCCGCCGGCTTCGGGCCGGGGGTGTCGCTCCGCGGTGCAGATCCGGTGACCAGCCCGCCTGGAGCCACCAACGACGTGACTGTACCTCAACTGCGCCACCTGCGTGCGGGCGATGTTCCCATCCATGCCCCCAACGCCGCCCTGATGATCGATTTCGACAACGTCACCCTGGGCATCCGGTCCGACCTCACCAAGGAACTGAAACACCTCCTCAACAGCGACATCATCAAGGGCAAGGTGGCGGTGTCCCGCGCCTACGCCGACTGGCGGCGGTATCATCAGTACATCGTTCCGCTGTCCGAGTCTTCGATCGACCTGATCTTCGCTCCCGCCTTCGGCACCAACAAGAAGAACGCCACCGACATCCGCCTCGCGATCGACGCGATGGAGCTGGTCTTTACCAGGCCGGAGATCGGCACGTTCATCCTGCTGTCGGGGGACAGCGACTTCTCGATGCTGGTGATCAAGCTGAAGGAGTACGGCAAGTATGTGATCGGGGTTGGCATCCGGGAATCGGCGAGCGATCTGCTGATCCAGAATTGCGACGAGTACTACTCGTACTCCGACCTCGCCGGCCTGACCAAGGAAGCGGACGCTCCCTCAGCCCAGCAGGATCCGTGGCAGCTGGTGCAGGACGCCGTGGCCACGATGGCGAAGAACCGCGACGTGATGCGGTCGGACCGGCTCAAGCAGGTCATGCAGCAACAGGACCCGAATTTCGACGAGAAGAACGCCGGCTTCAGCCGGTTCAGCAAATTCGTACTCGAGGCCAGCCATCGGCGACTGATCAAGCTCACCAAGCTGGATAACGGACAATACGAAGTTTCCCCTGGGGGTGCAGCGCCCGCCTCGGCCCCCAGCGCCGCGAGTGCACCGAGTCCCTCGGCTCCGGTCGGCGACAGCGGTGAGCCGGACAGCCGCGAGCCGCGCGCGGACGGTGGTCGCAGCCGCCGCGGTCGCGGACGCGGGCGGGGTCGGGGGCCGCGGGAAGGGGCGGAGGCCGCTCGCGTGGCTACACCAGCGGTCGAGACTGCGGCGGTGGCTCCGGCCAAGGCGCCGTCCGGGCCGCGTCGCGCCGAAGGGCTCACTCTCATCCGCGCATTCGAGCTGGTACGCCGCTCGCTGGGAGAGCTGCCCTCGCCGGCGGGTCACGAGGCACTCCGGTTACGGATGGTCGCGCTGAACGGCCGCCTCGACCCATTGCTCCAACCAGACCGGTTTCCCCGACTCCTTCGGCAAGTGCATGACGCCGAGGTGGCGGACGTGCGGAAGGTCGGGGAGGATGAATTCGAGATCGCGGGCCGGGGCATGGAGCCCGCGGTGTCCGCCGCGATCGCCAGCGGGCGCGCGGTCGAGACCGCTACCACCGGCACGTCCCAGGCTGCTCCAGCCGGGGAGGCGGCTGCCGTTCGTGGCGGGATCCGGTTCCGGCGCGGCTCCAAGCTCCCGACCGGCCGTCCCGACATCGCCATGGTTGGCGTGGTCAATCTCGATGAGGAACCGGCGGCGGAGTCGAAGCCAGCCAAGGCCGCGAAGGCCGCGAAGGCCCCTCGGAAGAAACCCGCCAAGCCAGCGGCCGAGGTGGTTGTCGAGGCCGAGACCGCCGCGCCGCGCAAGAAGAGCAGCGGAGGTCGGGCCAGGAAGAAGGCGGAGTGACACAGCAGGGACGACGGGCAGCGCCGCTGCCCGTTGCCTTTTTCCAGCAGGACGTCATCGCTGTGGCGAGGGGTTTGCTCGGCGCCTCGCTGGTCAGCCGCATCGAAGGGGTGGATACCGCAGGTCGGATCGTGGAGGTCGAGGCCTATCTCGGCGCGACCGATCCCGCTTCTCACGCCTACCAGTTTCGACGTCACGCGCAGAACGCAGCGATCTACGGAGATCCCGGTACCTGGTACGTGTACCGATCCTACGGGATACACTGGTGCGCCAACCTGGTTACCGGACCGCCAGGGCATGGAGCTGCGGTGCTGCTCCGGGCGGTCGAGCCGTTGACCGGAACGCTGCATATGCGGCGCCGGCGCGGGGTGGAGACCGACCGGCTCCTGGCCTCGGGGCCAGGTCGGCTCAGCGTGGCATTCGGGATCACGCAGGCCGAGAACGGGTCGCCGATGCAGTCATCCGCCGTCGTGGTAGAGCCGGCGGAGGCGGTGCCGGATGCGCAGGTGCTGGAAACTCCACGTGTGGGCATCAGTCGGGCGGCGGACCTGCGGCTCCGGTTTGTGATCCGCCGCAGTCCGTGGCTCTCGCGGCGAAGCCTGTCGTGAGGAGAGGCCGAGTAAACAAAGCGGGGCGGCCTGATGGAGGCCGCCCCGCTTTCCTGTTGGAGCCGGTATTCCGCTAGTCGCCGCTGCCCTTGCTGTTTTCATGCGCCGAGCCCAGCCCGATCCGCAGCCCCGCGGTCAGGGTGTGAATCGGTCCCTGGAGCAGGCGGCCCTGACCGATGACGGTAACCGTGGCCGGATCGACGACCCTCTCGACGGGTTGCGTTGTCCAGATCTGGGCCTGGGCGAATGCCGCCACCCGACTCACCCGCAGCTGCAGACCCACGACGAAGCTGCCCGCGCCGTAGCTGCCGATTCGATTGGCTACTTCCTGCGCCGCCTGCTGCACGCTCGGAGCGCCGATCACCGCCTGCGGCTGGGGATGTACCACGTGAATGAGTGCTACACCGCCGCCGAAGTACGGCTGGATGGCGCTCTTCCACGGCAGCACCAGGACCATGGCGTTGTACATCCGGATATCGTTGAAGATCACATTCCGGGTGGAATTGGCCGCGGTGGGGTCGAAGAAGTTCGAGGTCTCATTCGAGCCGAATCCTTCCTGGACCTGCATGAGGAATGCGACTCGGCGCAAGTTGACCATGATGTGCCCGCCAACCATCGGCATGGCGCCGCGAGTCTGGGTCGGGGTCTCGAAGAGCATGAGCCCACCCTGTGCGCCGACATACCATTGATTGTCCCCGATCGGGGGCCCTGCGGACTGGGCTGCCAGATGGCCGGCGCTTGCGGCAAGGACCACGGCTCCGAACAGCCATTGAGAAAACTTGTGCATCAGACGACCTCCAGAGGAAGCCTGCATCGGGGCGAACAGGGACCGCGACAAGCGGCGAGACGCTCCCATTCGGCAAGAACACCACCACTCGGGGCCGGCCGGCTATCCTCGACTGGCTTCAAGCGGTTTGTGATGTTCCAAGTTACGTGCTGGTAATGGTTTATCGGTTTGCAGTTGATTGGCTGACAGTCGGGCATCTGCTTCCACCGCTGCGAACGGCTCAACAAGATAGGAAGAAGCCGGGGAAAAAGCGAGAGTCTTTCGCCGGTTGCCATGGTACCCTATGCCTATTCCCGAAGCGGACTTGTGGCTCCTGTGTTAGAAATTACTTGAAGTCGTCAGATCACCCCGAGCCGGCGACCCACCCTGGTGATGGCCGAGAGCGCCTCATCCAGATCGGCGCGGGTGTGCGTCGCGGAGATCTGGCAACGGATGCGCGCCTGCCCCTGCGGCACCACGGGAAAGCCAAAGCCTGTGACGAAGACGCCTTCGCGCAGCAACTGGCTGCTCATCTCGATCGCCTTGGCGGTTTCTCCGAGAATCACAGGGATGATCGGCGTTTCTCCCGGCAGCGGTGCGAATCCAGCCGCCTGCAACTGTTCGCGGAAGTAGCGCGCGTTCTGGCGCAGCTGTTCGACCCGTTCCGGATGGTGTTCGAGATACTCGATGCTGGCGAGTGCACTCGCGGCGACGGTGGGGGGGAGGGCATTGGAAAACAGCTGCGGGCGAGCGCGCTGCGTGAGGTAATCACAGACCGATGGAGTGGCGGCGACGAATCCGCCGGCCGCCCCGCCCAGTGCTTTCCCGAGGGTCGAGGTGATGATGTCGATCTCTCCCAGCATGCCGAAGTGCTCCGCCGTGCCCCGCCCGTTGCGTCCGAGCACACCGGTGGCGTGCGAGTCGTCCACCACGAGCACCGCCTGATGCTTGCGGCAGAGCTGGGCGATATCGGGGAGCTTCGCGATCGCGCCCTCCATCGAGAAGACCCCGTCGGTGATCACCATGCGCACGCGCCGGTCCTTCGCGGCGAGCAGCTTCTCCTCCAGGTCGGCGAGGTCGGCATGGCGATAGACGGCGCTCTGGCAGCGGGTGATCGCCTTCGCGAGGCGAATGCCGTCGATGATGGAGGCGTGGTTCAGCTGATCGCTGATGATGATGTCCTGCTCGCCGAGCAGCGTGCCGGGCACCGCTTCGTTGGCGTTCCAGCAGCTCACGAAGCTGAGCGCGGCGTCGGTACCGACCAGGCGGGCGCAGGCGGTCTCGAGATCGCGGTGCACGGTGAAGGTGCCGCAGATGAACCGCACCGAGCCGGTCCCGGCGCCGAACCGGTCGAGGGCTGCGTGGCCTGCCGCCACGACCTCGGGCTGATTACAGAGCCCGAGGTAATTGTTCGAGGAGAGCACGATGACTTCGCCGTGCCCTTCCATGTTGGTCCGGGGGGCCTGCGGCCCCTCGAGATAGAGCAGCTGCTTGTACACGCCATCGCGCCGGAAACCGTCGATCTCCCCGGCGATGCGCTGCGTGAAGGCGTCCATCATCGGCTGATCTCCAGGATGACTTTGCCCGCCGCCCCATCCTTGATGACCTGTACGGCGTCGGCAATCTGATCCAGCTGGAATCGATGGGTGATCACGGGGCGGGGATCGAACTGGCCGGCCCGCAGCAGGCGGAACATCTGCTGCCAGGTGTCGTACATCCGTCGGCCGGTGACGCCATAGAGCGTCAGTCCCTTGAAGATCACGTCGCGGGCAAAGTTGACCTCGGTCGTCACGCTCGGCGTGCCCAGGAAATTCACCCGGCCCGCGAGCCGGACGGCGCTGAACGCGGTCTGGTGTCCCGCCGGGTGGCCACTCATCTCGCAGACGAGATCGACCCCGTCGCCGCCGGTCAGCTCACGGCAGCGGGCGACGACATCATCGGTGGCGGGATTGAGGGTCACGTGCGCTCCCATCTGCCTCGCGATCTCCAGCCGCTTCGGATTGAGGTCGCTGGCAATCACCAGCGAGGCACCGGCCGCCCGAGCCACCCCGACGGCGAAACAGCCGATCGGTCCGCAGCCGAGGACGAGGACGGCGCTGCCCGGGACGTTGCCGCCCTCCAGGACGGTGTGGACGGCGTTGCCGGTCGGGTCCATGATCGCGCCGATTTCGGTCGGGATTCCATCGAGCTTCATCACATTCGAGGCGGGCATCGCGATGTACTCGGCGAACGCCCCGTCGCGATCCACCCCGATGATGCGGGTCCGGCGACAGACGTGGGAGTCGCCGGTGCGGCAGGGGAGGCAGTGGCCGCAGACGATGTGTCCCTCGGCGGTGACGCGGTCGGCCTCCTCCAGCAGGCCCTCGGTGCGCGCTTCCGCACCCAGCTCGACGATCTCTCCGGCAAACTCATGACCGATCACTACCGGCGGACGGAGGCGACCACTGGCCCAGGCATCCCACTCCCAGATATGCAGGTCGGTGCCGCAGACGCCCGCGTAATGCACCTTGATGAGGACATCGCTCGGCCCGCAGGTGGGCTTGGGCACGTCCCGGAGCACCATGCCGGGTCCGGGAGCGGTCTTGACGAGAGCGCGCATGAGTAGGTGGCAGTTGGCAGGTGGCAGACAGTGATTGATCAATCGGCTGTGGCAATTGCGGGGACTAACCTAATCCTCGACTCGTCGAACAGATACTCTCCCGCCACCTGCCACCTACAAGATCGACCGGGTCAGCCCGCCGTCGACGCTCAGGGCGGTTCCGGTGACGTAGCGGGCGGGGTCGGAGGCAAGAAAGAGCGCCACCGCAGCGAATTCATCGGGCACTCCGATGCGGCCGATCGGGACGGCGCGGCCCATCTCCTCGAGCACCGCGGCGGTGCTCCGTCCGGCAGCCGTGCCGCGCGTCTCGGCGAGATGCTGCAGGCGGTCGGTCCCGAAGTAGCCGGGGCAAAGCACGTTCACCGTGATCCCCGCCTGGGCGACTTCATCGGAGAGCGCCTTGGCGAAGCCGAGGACTCCGGCCCGGGCCGTGGTCGAGAGAATCAGCGACTGCGACGGCTGTTTGGCGGCGACGGAGGTGAGGCAGAGGATGCGGCCCCATCCCGCGGCCCGCATGTGCGGTACGGCCGCGCGACAGAGATGGACGGTCGACAGGAGGCTGATATCGATCGCCTGCTGCCAGGTCTCGGCGGTGTGGCTCTCGAACGGGCCGGCTGGGGGTCCGCCCGAGTTGCACAACAGGATATCGGGTCCCCCCATCGTCTCGTGCACCCGGGCGACAAGTGCGGTCAGAGCGGTGACATCGCTGACATCCGCCGGGAAGGGGAGGATCTGGGCGTCCGATCCCTGCGAATCCTTCCGGAGACGGTGCGCTGCCAGGTCGAGCTTGGCCGGGTCGCGGCTATTGAGTGCGACCTGCGCGCCTTCCGCGAGCAGTCGAGCGGCGATGGCGTAGCCGAGACCGCTCGAGCCGCCGCAGATCAGGGCAACGCGGCCAGTCAGGCCCAGGTCCATCGGGTCAGCCGGTCGCGTTGCGTGAGGCGGGGCGGGGCGCGGCGCGTTCAGCCACTTCGGGGGGCTTCCCCAGCAGCAGGCCGAAGGACCGTGCCGGGCGACGCTTCTCGAGGGGGAGGTTCTCGCGGGTCCACTCGCCGTAGTGCGAGAGGTAGGCATCTGGCGCGAGGGCGTGCTCGCTGGGGACGACCAGGTGGACGCCACCGGGTGCGGTGCGGTCCATCAGCTTGTGCAGGATCTCCCGGCGTGCGCTGGAGGGTTCCGGATCGAGGGTGCCGGTGTCCAGCACGACGAGGTGGACCTGCGGGCGCAGGTCATGCGGCAGCTGCCCGGTCGGGGTGACGTAGGTGACGCAATAGTGTCCCAGCGCTTCCTCGGCAACACGGGATTCGACCTGGTCCACGAGATTCATGTCCTGGCCGATAAAGGTCACTTCAACGTCGTGCGCGGCCAGGAGAAACGCGATCGGCGCGGCGTCCATGCCGATCACGAGCGCACTGTCCCCGGGTTCGAGGCGGGGCAGGAGCCGGCTCACCGGGCAGCGGCGGTCGATGCCCCAATGGGTCGGTTCGCGCTGGGCACTGCGGAGCTGGCGACAATGCTTGGCCCAGCGGGTATACGGCTGGAGCCCGAGGCGGCGGTGGATCAGGCGATCCACCCAATCGGTGAGCAGAACTTCGGTGAGCAGGAACTGTTCGCCCTGGGCGGTCTCCATCTCGGAGATGGCCATGTCGCCCAAATCCAGCAGTTCCCGGCGCGAGAGGTTGTTCTTGTAGCTCTCGATCCGCTGCAGGATGTACTCGTGGTACTGGTGCTTGAGCGACGGCACCGCCCGGCGCCGGCGCTGCTCCTGGAGCTGAAGCGCGGTCAGCATGAGTGCGAACGCCTGCCTGGCATGAGCTTCCGAGAGGGCACAGTGGGGGGAACGCGTGCCTTCAAAGTCGTACCGCGAGGGAAGGCTGTCAACGGAGAAGCTGGCAGCGGGCGGGTGGCAGGTGACCGGGAGCGGGGAGCAGGGAGGAGCGTGGCAGGGGAATTGACTACCTCATGAAGCGGTCAGCACCGCACCTTTCAGGTAGCCGGTCTCGGGGATGGTGAGGATCTCGGGATGATCGATGCCCTGGCCGAGGAGCTGGACCAGTGTCAGGCGGCGACCACTGTCCTGGGCGGCGGACTCGAGCATGGCCAGGAACTCGGAGCGGTGGACGTGGAAGGAGCACGACGCGGTGAGCAGGCTGCCGCCGGGGGCGAGCAGGCGCATGGCGCGGAGGTTGATTTCCTTGTACCCGCGCAGCGCTTCCGGAGCGGTTGCCTTGCTCTTGGCAAATGCCGGCGGGTCCACGACAATCGTGTTGAATTGGCGGCGTTCGCGGTCCCACTGCCGCAGCTGCTCGAAGGCGTCGGCCGCGAGCCAGGTGATGTTGTCGCGCTGGTTCAGTCGCGCATTCTCGGCGCCGCGGGCGAGCGCCTCCGCGCTCGTGTCGAGGGCGGTGACGTGGCCGGCCCGGGTCGCCAGATGCAGCGCGAAACTGCCATGATAGGCGAAGCAGTCGAGCGCCTGGCCCCCAGGCACGGCGAGGGTGCCGGCCAGCAGACGATTCGGCCGCTGGTCGAGAAAGGCGCCGGTCTTCTGTCCCCGCCAGGGTGCGGCCAGATATCGCACCGGGCCTTCGCGTACCTCGACCAATTCCGGGACGGTTCCACGCACGGCGGCGACCTCTTCGGTGAGTCCCTCACGGCGGCGCACGGCGGCGTCGTGCCTGACGAGGATGCCTTCCGGCTGGCAGAGCTCCATCAGGGTGTCGAGGATGGTTTCCCGCATGGTCTCGAGGCCGGCGCTGAGCAGCTGCACGACCAGCCAGCGCTCGTAGCGATCCACCACCAGCGAGGGGAGCGCATCGCCCTCGCCGTGCACCAGACGCCAGGCGGTCGCATCGATGCCGGCGCGGCGGGCCAGTGCAGCGCGCAGGCGCTCGCGCCACCAGGCCGCATCGATCGTCGTATCGTCGGTGGTGAGCAGCCGCAGCCGGATCTCGGAGCGTGGCGAGTAGAGCGCCATGCCGAGATGCTTGCCTTTCCGGTCCAGCACGCGGCAGACTCCGGCCACCTCGGGCTCCCCCAGCAAGTCGCTGCGGTAGATCCAGGGGTGTCCGATGAGCCAGCGGTCGGCGCCCTTCTGGGACACGCGGGCTTCGGGGAGGGGCATGGGGGAGTGAGGAGTGAGTGGGCGATTCAGCGATTCGGCGATCGGACGATTGGGTGCTAGCGGCGGGTGGAGTTCACTGCTCCACCACCCGGTCGGGGCGCAGCACCGTCGCCCCGCGGAGATAGATGTGGCGGATCTCCTCGCGGGTGCGGCGGGTGTAGGCGTGGACCAGGAGCCGGATGCAGCGCGACAGGGAGCCGGGGACCGGGATTTCGGTGGAATGCAGGATGGCGACGATATTCCAGCCGTAGACTTCGGCGGCCCGCGCGGGGAAGGCGGCGTTCAGATCGCTGGTCATGGTGAACATGGCGCTGACGATATCGTCAGGCTCGAGGTTGTTGGCTTCATGCAGCTGGCGCAGCAGCTCGTCGGTCGCCTCAAGAATCTGCTGGGCGTCGTTGGCGTCGACCGTGGTCGCCCCGCGAATGCCCTGCAGCCGGAAGGAGTCGGTGTCTCGCATGCCGGATAATCTAGCCGCACACCTCCGCCTGATGCTCGTCACCGACGACCGGCAGGTGGCCGGCCGTGATCTGATCGAATTGGCGCGGGCCGCGGTACGGGGCGGCGTCACGGCGGTGCAGCTTCGACTGAAGGAGGCCAGCGCGCGTGAGCTCCTCGCGCTGGCGCAGGCGCTGCGGGCTGCGCTCCCGGTTCCGGTGCTGGTGAATGACCGGCCCGATGTCGCGCTGCTCGCCGGTGTGGGCGTACATCTGGGTCCGGCGGATGTGCCGGTCCGGCTGGCGCGCCGGGTGCTCGGCGGGACGGCGATCATCGGGGCGTCGGTCGGGGCGGCTGAGGAGCTCGAGCGGGGAGAGGGGGCGGACTACTGGGGCATCGGGCCGTGGCGGAGGACGGGGACCAAGCGCGATTCGGGTGACGCGATCGGGGTTGAGGGATTCCGTGCCGTGGTACTTCGGGCGGAGGGGCGGCCGTGCATCGCGATCGGCGGGGTCCGGCCGGAGGATGTTTCGCTTGTGCTGCGGGCGGGTGGTGCCGGAGTGGCGGTGGTCTCGGGAATCCTTGGAGTCGACGACGTCGAGGGCGCCGCGCGGCGCTATGCCGGACAGTTCGGCGGCTAGCGCACCAGCGACCGATGGCGGCGGATCTCGCCGATGGCCCGGGTGTGTTCCTGCAGCGTGCGGCTGAAGCGATGGTGGCCATCCGGCAGCGCCACGAAATAGATCCACGGCACCTGCTCCGGGTAGAGCGCCGCCTCGATGCTCCTGATGCCCGGCGAATTCACCGGACCTGGCGGCAGGCCGGGGTGGAGGTAGGTGTTATAGGGGGAGCGGAACTCGTAGTCCTTGAAGTAGAGGCGGGTCTTGCGCTCTCCGGTCGCCCGCTCGATCGCGTATTGCACCGTGGGGTCCGCCTGCAACAGCATGCCGCGGTGGAGCCGGTTGGTGTACACGCCGCTGATGACGGCGCGTTCATCGTCGTGGACCGCCTCGCCCTCGACGATCGATGCCAGGGTGAGCAGCTCGAGTCGGGTCATACCCAGCGAATCGAGGCGGCGGCTCCAGGCGGGGAGCCAGCGCCGGTTGAACTCGCGGAGCATCGCGTCGACCAGCGCCGGCGCGGAGAGCGGCAGCGGGAGATGATAGGTCTCGGGCAGCAGCATCCCTTCGAGCGACGTGGCGGTAACGTCTTCCCGCCGGCGGGTAGCGGTATCGCGGGCGGCGGCGAGGAAATCCACCGGGGCAAGCTCCAGCCGCTGCTGCACCAGGTCGGTCAGCTGCAGCAGCGAGAGCCCTTCGGGGACGGTGAACTTCACGGTAGCGACCCGGCCCGCCTTCAGCGCGGAGAGCAGGTGCCAACTGTCGGTGTGCGCTGGCAGGTCGAAGATCCCGGCCTGTACCCGGCGGTCGAGGCCGCGCAGCCGGGCGAGGAGGCGGAACCAGCGGGGTGAGGTGAGGACGCCGCTGGCTTCCAGCGTGTCGGTTACCGCCGAGAAGCTGCTGCCGGGCGGAATGGTCACGCGGGTGGTGGGGCCGTCCGGTGGCGGGGCGGCGCAGGCGAGGAGCACCAGCAGAGGAAACAGGGAACGGGTAACGAGGAACAGGGCGGGAACGGACGGTGCGTCCCCTCCGGTTCCCTGTTCCCTGTTCCCCGTTCCCCGGTTCACGATGTGCTTTTCCGCCGCTGGTCCAGAAACCCCTGCAGCAGCAGCGCGGCGGCGAGCGCGTCGACTTCCTTCCGCCGGCCGCGAGTGCTGCCGCCCTGCTCCTGGATGAGCTGGTGGGCATGCACCGTGGTGAGGCGCTCGTCGACCAGTTCGGTCGGGAGCGCGGTCCGGGTCGCGACGAGCGTGGCGAGCCCGCGGGCGGCGGTGGTATTGGGGCTCTCGCCGCCTTCGAGGGTCAGGGGCAGGCCGACGACGATGCCGACGGGCTGGTGCCGGGCGACGAGCGCAAGAAAGGCGGGCATGGGGAAGCGTTTGCCCGGGCGGCGGACCAGCGTGGTCAGGGGAGAGGCGAGAAACTGGGTTTCATCGGAAAGGGCGAGGCCCAGACGGACCTCGCCCCAGTCGAGTGCGATGATGCGGCCGGCGGAGGGGATGGGCATACCGCGATCGTGCCGACCCTGGCGCAAGGACGCAGGGGCCGCAGATATGCGGCCCCTGCGTCATTGCGCCATCGTGGCGAAGAATTCCTTGTTGGTCTTGGTCCGCTTCATCCGGTCGAGCAGGAATTCGAGCGCCTCCACCGGCGGCATGTCGGCGAGGAAGTTCCGCAGCAGATAGATCCGGTTGAGCTCATCCTTGTCCATGAGCAGCTCTTCCTTGCGGGTCGAGGTGCGCTGGATGTCGATGGCGGGGTAGATGCGGCGGTCGGCGAGACGGCGGTCGAGGACGAGCTCCATGTTGCCGGTGCCCTTGAACTCCTCGAAGATGACCTCGTCCATGCGGCTGCCGGTGTCGATCAGCGCGGTGGCGATGATCGTGAGGGACCCGCCGCCCTCGATGTTGCGGGCGGCGCCGAAGAACCGCTTGGGCTTCTGCAGTGCGTTGGCGTCCACACCGCCGGAGAGGATCTTGCCCGAGTGCGGGACGACGACGTTGTGGGCCCGGGCCAGACGGGTGATCGAGTCCAGCAGGATGACCACATCCCGGCCGTGCTCGACCAGGCGCTTGGCCTTCTCGATGACCATGTCGGCGACCTGCACGTGGCGGTCGGCGGGCTCGTCGAAGGTGGAGGAGATGACCTCCGCCTTCACGTTCTCCTGCATGTCGGTCACTTCTTCCGGCCGCTCATCGATCAGCAGGACAATCAGCACGCACTCCGGATGGTTCTCGCTGATCGCGTTGGCCAGCTTCTGCATGAGGATGGTCTTGCCGGCCTTGGGCGGGGCGACGATCAGCCCGCGCTGTCCCTTGCCGATTGGGGAGAGCAGGTCGACCACCCGCATCGAGAGATCGCTGACCTTGCGCTCCAGCCGGATGCGCCCGTCGGGGTAGCGCGGTTTCAGGTTGTCGAACGCGATCCGGTGCTTGGTCTTTTCCGGCTCCTCGTAGTTGACGCTCTCGACCTTGAGCAGGGCGAGGTAGCGCTCGCCCTCCTTGGGCGGGCGGACCTGACCCATCACGGTATCGCCGGTGCGCAGGTCAAAGCGCTTGATCTGGCTGGGCGAGACGTAGATGTCGTCGGGACCGTAGAGGTAGTTCCAGTCCTGGCTGCGGAGGAAGCCGTAGCCCTCCGGCAGGATCTCGAGCACACCCTCGCCCCGGATCACCGTGTCCTGATCGAGCAGCGTCTGCTCAATCCGGAAGATCAGGTCCTGCTTGCGGAGGCCTGAGTAGTTGGTGATGTTGAGCTGTTCGGCGAGCGCATGCAGCTCGGCGACGGATTTCTGCTTGAGCTCAGCGATATCCACGGGTGTGGTGCTCCGCTCAGTCGGGGGCCGATCCGTCGGGGTGGGCCTCCGCTCCGGATGAGGGCGGGCCTTAGGGGCAGACAATGGGCAAAGGGGTCAGAAGTGAGAAACCAGCCGGAGGGCCCGGCGGATCGTGTTCAATTGTGAAGAGGGACGGTCAGGCGAGTTACCAACAGGTCATTGAGGTGAGGCAGTATAGGACCGGCGCCAGACATCGTCAAGGGGAATCGTGGACGCACTGACCTCCTGTTTCACGGCTTGGCGGGTCATCCGAGCCGGGCCCCGGGAAATCGTCGAAGCCCTGGTGGCCCCGGAGCACCGGAGTCCCTCCCCCGCGCTCCGGACCGCACTCGCCGCCTGGCCCCATGCGCACTACTGGGCGGACACCGGCCGGACCGAGCTGGTCCTGGTCCGCCCGCTGGGCCCCAGGCGCCGGGAGGCCTGGGTGCTGCACCTCGCGCTCTTCCTCCTGACCGTCGTCTGCGCCCTCGGCGCCGGGGCAGCGCTCGAGGGCACCTTCCAGCCGCCCCTGGGCTACGATCTGGTCAACAGCCTCCGCGCCGGGGCGCTGTTCTTTCCCGAATTCCTGACCCAGCCCCCCGAAGTGATCCTGAGCGGATGGCGCTTCGCCGTCCCGCTGCTGACCATCCTGCTGGTACACGAGATGGGGCACTACGTCGCCGCCCGGCGCTACGCCATCGACGCATCGCCCCCCTTTTTCCTGCCGATCCCCCCCAGTCTCTCGCCAATCGGGAGCCTCGGAGCCTTCCTCAAGCTGCGGTCCGCGGTCGTCGACCGGCGTCAACTGCTCGACGTCGGGGCCGCCGGTCCGCTGGCGGGCTTTGTCGTGGCGCTGGCGGTCCTCGGCTGGGGCTACGCGACCTCCACGTCCGCGCCTGACGGGTTCGGCTACCCGGTCTCCTTCATCGAGCTGGCCGGACAGCAGATCGGGCTGGGCGACTCCCTCCTGACCCACGCCTTCCGGGAGTTCTTCCTCCCCGGTGCGGCCTCGGTTCACCTCAACCTCCAGGCCTTTGCCGGCTGGGCGGGCGCCCTGATCACCGGGCTCAACCTGCTGCCCCTCAGCCAGCTCGACGGCGGGCATGTGACCTACGGGCTGCTCGGCCGGCGGCAGACGCCGGTGGGCTTCGCCGCGCTGCTCGCGCTGGTCTGGCTCTCCCAGTACTGGTCCGCCTGGCTGGTCTGGGTCCTGCTCACGCTCGTGGTCGGTGGCTGGCGCTGGACCCACCCCTCGGTCCTGTGCCCGGAGCGGAGCGTAGCCCCGGTCCGCCAGATCGTCGGATGGCTCTGCGTCCTGGTGTTCGGGCTGACGTTTGTGGCGGTGCCATTTGGGAGCTAGGAGGTGGCAGGTGTCAGGGAGCAGAGAGTGAGGAGAAGCGGATGGCGGGAGGCGGTGGGGAGGAGGCTCGGTACCTTCACGGCTGACGGCTGACGGCTGACGGCTGACGGCTGACGGTTGACGGTTGACGGCTATTGGCTCCCCTCCGACGTATCGTGATCGCCATCACCGGCATATATTGCCTACCGCACGACACTCACAGCTGCCTCCGCAATCAATTCATCCAAGGTCGCCCCGGTCATGTCAGAAAGCGATCGGTACCATAAGCTCCGTCACGACCTGTCCAATCCGCTCTCCGCCCTGCTCGCCGAGACCCAACTCCTGCTGCTCAACGAATCGAAGATCGACGCCGAGACGCTGAACAGCCTGCGGGAGATCGAGGCGCTGGCGGTGCGAATGCGGGGGATCCTGCGGGAGGTGTAGAGGTCGGACGGTCGGACGGTCGGGCGGTCGGGCGGTCGGGCGGTCGGACGGTCAGACGGTCGGGCGGTCAGGCGATTGGACGGGCCGACCGCCAGACCTCTCGCGAGTGCCTCGCCGAAGCGAGACCGCTCCGTTCGCCAGGTAGAGCGTCAGGAAGAGCAGGCTCGTGGCACTCACCATGAGTCGGTAGGGCAGCGACTCCGTCCCCGCCGAAATGAAGCCCTCGATCAACCCCGCCAGAATCAGCAGGACGATCACCGCCCCCACCAGCCGCATCGCCAGCCGTCCGCTCAGCACCAGGGCATCGGCCCTCGAATAGTCTCCCGGCGCGATCAGCGCCCGACCGAGCAGGAAGCCGGCGGCGCCCGAGACGCAGACGGCGAACAGCTCCAGCACGCCGTGGCCGATGACAAAGGTCCACAGGTAGCCCAGCAGCCCGAGATTGGCGAAGTGGCCGGAGATGGCACCGAGGGCCAGCCCGTTGTATGCGAGCACCAGGAGCGAGCCGACGCCCGCGAAGATTCCTCCGGCGAAGCAGTTGAAGGCGACCGTGATGTTGTTGGTCATGAGCTGCGAGGCCATGGCGCCGCGGTCGTCGGCATCGGCCACGTAGTAGCCCAGGCCCTGGCGCTGGCGCTCGGCGCCGGCGGCAGCGCGATCGAGCATGGTCTGCGGGAGGAGCTCCTCGGCCAGGGCGGGGCGCTCTCGCAGGAGGAGGTAGCTGCCCGCCGCCGGCGCGGTGAAGAGAACGATGGCAAGGAGCACCGTGCGACGTGCGGTGATGATGGCGGCCGGACACTCCTCCATCACGAAGCGCCAGACCTGGCGGCCGGTGCTGCGCTCATCCCGGTAGAGGGCGTTGTGGCCGGCGGCGACCAGTCGCTCGAGGCGTGCGAGCAACGCCGGAGGTGCCCGATAGGTGCGTGCCCGGGCCAGGTCCGCGGCGACCTCCCGGTAGCGGGCGGCGAAGTCCGGCAGTTCCTCGGCGCGAAAGCTGTCGAGGCCGGCCCCGGCCGCCCGCACCGCGAGCGCATCGAACTGGGTCCATCGTGGGGCCTGTCTCGCGGCCAGCCGATCGGCCACCCCGCGGCGTACCATGCCGCCGGTGCCCGCGGAGCGGGCGCCGAAGCGACCGCGGCGACGGGCCAGTTCCTCCCGATGCAGGTCGTGCAGGAAGACTTCCGGATCCGGCGGGCGGGTCGGGAAGCGGGCGGCGAGCCGGGCGGTGAGTTGCGTCGCCACCCGCCGGCGCGGGTCGGCCGGAAGCGCGGCAGCACGCTCACTGAACTCGTGGACCAGGCGGAATTCCTCATCGGATAGCTCGGGAACGCCGGCCCCGTCCGATTCGGCGGCAAGCTCCTGGGCCGGTTCGGAAGCGGTGAGGATCGGCCGGTCGCGCACCACCACGGTTCCGGCGACGAGGTCGCCCAGCCGCTTGCCGCGCGGATGCAGCGCGACGAGAATGGCGCCGATCAGGTACGGCGGGGGCATGAAGTCGGCGACGCGGAGGAGATTGCGGGCCGCCGCAGCGCCGAAGGTCACCGCGTGGCCGGTATCGCGAACGACCCGGATGCCCATGCTGCGCTTCCCCGGAGTCTGCCCGCCGCGCAGCGCCTCGAAAAAGGTGAAGTATCCCCACACCGACAGAAAGCCCAGCAGGAAGCTGGCGGCGACGACCCAGGTGCCGGTCGGCGCGAGCAGGCCGAGAATGATCATCAACCCGACGATCCAGAGGGCGAGATAGAAGGTGTCGAGCAGCGCCGCGAGCGCGCGCGAACCGAGGCCGGCGATCTCGTAGTCGAGAACGACGTGCTCCGGGGTCTCGACCTCGAGGTGCTGGCGGAAGTCAGGTGGGGCGGTCATCGACGATTGCTCGCATGATCCAATCTAGGGTCTATACGCGCGACTTCCCAAGCTCTCCATGGGGCACCATCTTGGGCCATCCCTCCGTGGAGACTGTCATGGCCGCTCCGGCGCTCCGCCCGCTGTCGCTCGGCGAAGTCCTCGATGTGTCATTCGGACTGTACCGGTCGCTGTTCCTGCCGCTGCTGATGGTGACGCTGGTGACGCGGGCCCTGCCGCTGGTGGTCTCCGTCTACATCGAGGCGGCCGGCGGGGCACTCACCAACCTGCCGCTCTATGCCGCCACGCTGCTGGCGAATGCCATTCTGGGGGCGATCGCCGCGGCGGCTTCCACGTTCATCGTCGCCGAGAACTACCTCGGTCGCCGCCTCTCCGCGAGGGAGGCGTTCCGCCGGGCCATGCCCTACACCGGGCGCCTGATTGTGGTGGCGATGTTGAGCTCTTTCATCATTGTCATCGGATTCATGCTGCTGATCGTGCCGGGCATCATTCTCGGCGTCGGACTGGTATTGGCGACTCCGGCGATGGTCCTCGAGGGGATTCCCGCCGCGACCGACGCCCTGGGCCGGTCGTGGGCGCTGACCCGGGGATATCGCGGGAAGCTCTTTGGTGGCCTCCTCGTGATCGGCCTGCTGCTCTACCTGCCGTTCCTGGCGCTCGGCGGCTTTGCGGCGGTGAGCTTGCCGAGGACGCCGGAGGCCGCGGCGGCCACCGTGAGTTCCCCAACTTTCCTCGTCGTCATGGCGCTGAGCGCCCTGCTGCAGACCCTGATTTTCCCCCTGTTCTACTGCCTGCTCACCGTGGCGTATTACGATCTGCGGGTGCGCAAGGAAGCGTTCGACCTCGAAGTGCTCGCCTCGAACCTCGCGTCGGCGTGAGCCGCGGCGCGGGCGCCACCGTCTCCGATTCCCTGCGGGCGACGCTCGATTCAGTCTTCGCCGACCCGGCCTATCGCTGGGTCGAGCGCCCCGACCCGCTGGCCTTTCTCCAGCGGTGGTGGCAGGCGCTCATCGCCTGGCTCGACGGACTCCAGTCCCTCCATCCCGACTTCTTCTTCATGCTCATGGCCGGCGTGATCGTCGTGCTGGTGGCCATCGTGGTGCATGCCGGCTGGATCATGGTGCGCACCATGCGAGCGGCGCGTGCGCCGGGTGAGGGAGCCCGGAGCCCCGACCTGGCCGCGGTGCGCGGCGCGGCATGGTACCGCTCGGAGGCGGACCGGCTCGCGCTGGAGGGCCGGTACGCCGAGGCCGTCCAGGCCGACTTCCTGGCGCTGGTGCTGGAGCTGGATGGCCGGAAGGTGCTGCGGTACCACCCGAGCAAGACGCCCAACGAATACAGCTACGAGTCGGGACTGGCGCCGGAAGCGCGTGGCCCATTCCGGGAGCTGGTGCGCGTGCTGTACGGCTACGCCTTTGCGCGGCGGCCCTGCGGTCCGTCGGATTTCGCCGCGTGGCGGCTGCAGGCGGTAGCGGCACGCTATGCAATCGCGCACTAGCACCGGGCTCGGGCTCGGCGCGCTGGCCCTGCTCGTGGCGCTGGGGGCGGCGCTCGGCCGGCGCGGCAACAACCCGGCCGACCAGGACCTGCGCCCGTCGAGCTACCTGGCGGGACCGGCCGGGGTGCGGGGGCTGGCGGAGGCGCTCACCCGCCTGGGCATCGAGGTCGAGCGCTCGCGTCGCCCGCTCCGGACGCTTGTCGCGCGCGGAGACACTGGGCGACGGACGGCTGTGGTATGGCTCAACCCGGATATTTCGCTGGATGGCGGGGAGATTCAGGTGGTGGCCGACTGGTCCGCCCAGGCGGGCGGACCGGACCTGGTGCTCGCTGGGGTGGCGCTCTCGCCGCTGATGAACTGTTTTGGGTATGGAGTAGACCTCCGTCAGTTCGTCGATCGGCTTCCGCTCCGTCCACTCGTGCCGGGTGAGGTATGGCCGGAGGTTGGCGCCGTGCTCGCGGCGCGGAGTGCGGCGGTGGTGGCCGACTCCAGCCGGGTGGCGGACGCCACGGTCACGGGCTGCCGGGTGGCTGAGGCACGCGCCATCGACACGCTGCTGCTGACCCAGTCGGGACGGGTCGCGGCGCTGCGGATCCACCGGGCGGATCGGGAGGGAGCCGTCACGCTGCTGGCCGATCCGGTGCTGCTGCAGAACCGCGCGGTACGGGAGACGGCGGCGGGGCGGTTCGCCCTGGGGCTGTTCGTGGGTCGCTACGACCGGGTGACCTTCGAAGAGCGCTCGCATGGATTCGGCGAGGGCGGCTCACTGCTCGGCGCGACGCTCGCCTGGAGCTGGCGCTCGCCGTGGGGCTGGGGCGCATGGCAGCTCGCCATCATCGGACTGCTGGCGCTCGCGGCCGGGGCGATCCGCTTTGGCCCCGTGCGTCCGGCCATCCCGCGGGCGCGCCGCTCGCCGCTGGAACATGTACGGGCCCTCGCGACGGCACTGGCCGCGGCGCGGGGACATGATGTTGCGATCGGCGCGATGATCCGCGGACTCCGCCGCCGCCTCCTGCCCGCGGGCCAGCGGCCGCACGGCGATTGGCGTGCGTGGCTCGAGCACCTCGTCCTGAACACGCAACAGGCGCGGGCTCGCGATGCCGCACGGACGCTGGTAAACCTGACCCGGCCCGGTCAGTCCCCCGACGGGGTGCTGCAGGCCGCCAACGCAGTGGAGGATGTGTGGGAGGAATTGCACCCCTGACGGCCGACGAGGCCCGGGCCCAGTCCGGCGTCGCCCAGCAGCTGCTCGATGAACTTGGCCGCGTGATCCTGGGCCAGGGCCCGGTGCTCCGCGAGGCGGTGCTCGCGCTCGCGGCGCGGGGCCACGTGCTGTTCGAGGGCGCGCCCGGCACCGCCAAGACCCTGCTGGTGCGCACACTCTGCCTGACGATGGGCCTCGAGTTCCGCCGCATCCAGTTCACGCCCGATCTCATGCCCAGCGATATCACCGGGGTGAACCTGTTGACGGGCTCGGGCGAGTTCAGCTTCCGGCCCGGTCCGCTGTTCGCGGACCTGGTGCTGGGCGACGAGATCAACCGGGCGCCGGCCAAGACGCAGGCCGCGCTGCTCGAGGCGATGCAGGAGCGCACGGTGACGGTCGACGGCACGAGCCACCCGCTCCGGCCGAGCTTCACCGTCTTCGCCACGCAGAATCCGATCGAGTTCGAAGGGACCTATCCGCTGCCGGAAGCGGAGCTCGACCGCTTCATCATCAAGAGCCTGCTGGGCTATCCCGATGTGGCCGCGGAGCAGGGCGTGCTGACGAAGGTGCTCGAGGGCTTCGAGGCGTCCGAGCCGGCCAGCTACGGTGTGCGGCGGGTGCTGGACGAGGCGGGACTGGCGGCCCTGCGGGCCGCGGTCCGCCGGGTCCGGGTCGAGCCGAGCCTCGTCGGGTACATCACCACCCTGGTGCGGGCGACGCGGGAGGCGCCGGCACTCACGTTAGGCGCGTCGCCCAGGGCGAGCGTGTCCCTGCTCAAGCTGTCCCAGGCGGCGGCGCTGCTCGAAGGCCGGGAATACGTGGTGCCGGACGACGTGAAGAGCCTCGCCACTCCTGTGCTCCGGCACCGGATCGCGGTGGCGCCGGAACTCGAGCTGGAGGGGGTCACGCCGGACCAGGCGCTGCGTACGATCATCGAACGGGTCGAGGCGCCCCGGTGATTCGCCCGCTCCTCGCGGTCCTGCTGGTTATTCCGCCCGGGGTGCTTCCGGCGCAGGCCCCGACACCGCCGAGGGCCATCCGTCGCACTGTGCCCATCACCAACACCTTTCGCGCCGGGCTGGCGGCGGGGACCCGGGACTCGAGCGGGCGGCCGGGTCCGAGGTACTGGCAGCTCACCACCGACTACCTCATCAACGCCCAGCTCGACGGGGCGACGGGCACGGTCGCAGGCCAGTTGCGGGTGACGATCACCAACCCAGCCGATTCTGCGCTGAACGCAGTGGTGCTGCGACTGTACCAGAACCGGTTCACGGCCAGCGGCATCCGCGCACGGACACCGCCCGCGGTCACCGATGGGATCACGCTGACCCGCCTCCTGGCGAATGGCGCCGTCGTAGACGTGAAGCAGCTGATCCCGCCGGGAACGGCGCCGCTGACGGTGCGCGTGCCGCTGGAAACGCCGATCCCGGCGCGTGGCAGTGGTGTTCTCGAGGTGGATTGGACGGTGGCCGTTCCCGACATCCCGGTGGGGGGACGGGGTGGGGCACGAGGCGGCCGCCGCGGCCGCCGCCTCTTCCAGGTGTCGCAGTGGTATCCGCAGGTGGCCAAGTACGACGACCTGCGTGGCTGGGATCTGGAGCCGCATCTGGGCGCGAGTGAGTTCTACAACAACTTTGGCGCCTTCGATGTGACGCTCGAGGTACCGTCCACCTGGCTGGTCGGGGCGACGGGGACGCTGGCGAATGCCGCCGAGGTGCTGAATCCGGAGATTCGCGACCGGCTCAGCCACGTGCTGGAGAGCGACAGCACGCTAACGATCGTGAGTACGGCGGAGCGCGGGCAGTCCCTTGTTACGGTTCCCGGCACTGACATCGTGCTCCGGGGGCAGACGCCGGTGGGCGACGGGCGCACCCGTTGGCGCTTCGTCGCCGACACGGTGAACGACTTCGCCTGGGCCACCTCGCCGGACTATGTGTGGGATGCGACGCGGGCGACGATCCCCGGACGCGGCCCCGTTCCGGTCAACCTGCTCTACCTCCCCGAACATGACCGGTACCGGACCACCGGACCGATGGCCCGGCATGCGCTCGAGTTCTACTCCCGGCTCTGGTTTCCCTACGCCTTTCCCCAGTTCACCCAGGTGGATGGCCCCGAAGGCGGGATGGAGTATCCCATGCTCACATTCAGCGGGCCGGGTTTCGGCGTGACCGATCACGAGATCGGGCATCAGTGGTGGCCGATGATGGTCGGGGTCAACGAGACGTGGTATGGTTGGATGGATGAGGGATTCAACGAATACATGAATATCCTCTCCGACGCCGCGTTCCGGCGGGTGCCGCCGGTGCTCGACACGCTGGGTGGCAGCTTCGGGGAGACGGCGGGGACCGAGACGCAGGCCCCGATGATGTGGGACAACAACTATGGCGGCACCTTCACCTCGTACGTGACCTATGACAAGGCGCCGATGATGCTCTCGATGCTCGGCGCGATCGTGGGCGACAGCGCGGTGGCGCGGGCGATGCAGGCGTACGCACGCGACTGGCGATTCCGGCATCCCTCACCGTGGGACTTCATGTTCGCGATGAACCGCGAACTCGGGCAGGACCTGGGGTGGTTCTGGTATTCCTGGCTGTTCACGACGGAGTCGGTGGATGGCTCCATCGCATCCGTGACGACGCGCCCGGGTCGGACAGTGGTGACCGTGGCGCAGGCGGGCGAGATGCCCTCACCCGTGGTGCTGCGGGTGGAATTCGCCGCGACGGGGCCGCCGATCCAACCCATGAGCAATGCCGTCCTCGACGGCAATGTCGCGACCGTGACCTGGCCAGTGAGCGTCTGGTTCGGCGGTGCGCGGAGTTTCGTCGCCCGTCTCGCGTTCGGCGGCCGCAAGATCGACCGGATCGTGCTGGACCCGCAGCGCCGCTTTCCTGACCGGGATTTCACCGACAACCGCTGGCCGCGGGAGCCGGCGCCCTGATGGTGGTTCCGGCCCGGCGCTGGTATCTCGGCGGCTTGGCGCTCGCACTGATCGCTCCGCTCGCGCTGGTGGTGCCGTGGGCCGGGGCGCTGCTGCTGGTGGCCGATCTCCTCTGGCTCACTGCGTGGGGCGTTGATGCCTTCCGCGTTGGAGGTCCGGGGTCGGCGACGCTGGCAGTGACCCGGGAAGCGCCACCGGCGTTCTCCGTCGGACGGCCCCTGCCGCTCCGCTACCGCTGGTCGCATGGGCTGCCCCGCTCGCTCACGGTTCGAGTCCGCGAAGTGTTTCCCCCCATGCTTCGCGCCGAGTCGGGAGCGGAGCGGATGGTGGTGCTGCCGCCGGGGGCGCCGGTGATCGAGGCGCTGGTGCTGCATCCCGAGCGGCGGGGCAAGGGTGCAGGGGGCATGCTGCACCTCCGGGTCCTCGGACCGTGGGGGCTCGCGTGGTCGCAGCGGAACCTCGACCTGCCGTGGCAGGCCACGGTGTATCCCAATCTGGTCGGCGCCTCGCTCCGCACCCTGCCCACCCAATCCCAGCGGCGGCGCGAGGCGGGCTTCCGCAGTATCCGGCGGATCGGCGAGGGCCGGCAGTTCGAGAGCCTGAAGGAGTGGGTCTCGGGCGAAGACACCCGCACCATCGACTGGAAGGCCACCGCGCGCCGCGGCAAGGTAATGGCCCGGCAGTACGAGGATGAACGGCGACAGCAGATGCTGCTGGTCATCGATGCCGGGCGGATGCTGACGGCGGTGGTCGATGGACGCCCGCGACTCGAATCGGTCATCGAGGCGGCGCTCCACCTCGCCCACAGCGCGGTGGAGCACGACGACAATGTCGGGCTGCTGGTCTTCGCCGACACGGTGCAGCAGTACGTGCCGCCGGCGCGCGGACGACGGGCGCTGCGCGCGGTACTGGATGCGCTGGCGGCGGTGGAGGGGAAGCTGGTCGAGCCGGACTATCCGGCGGCGTTCGCCTATCTCGCGACCAGGAACCGGAAGCGCGCGCTCACGGTGCTGTTCACTGACCTGATCGACCGGACCGCCAGTGAGGCGCTGGTGGCGCAGGCGGGCACACTGCGGCCGCGGCACCTGCCGCTCGCGGTGACACTCCGGGATCCCGGCATGGAGCGGCTGGCGACCGGGCGACCGGCGACGGCGGCCGGCGCCTTTGAACGGGCGGCGGCGGAGGAGCTGCTGCAGGCGCGCACCGAGGCGCTCGCGGAACTGCGCGGGCGCGGCGTGCTGGTGCTCGATGTGGGGCCGGCGGGGGCGAGTGCCGCAGTGGTGGACCAGTACAACCGGCTCAAGCGGCGGGGGTTGCTGTAGGTTGGGCGATTGGGCGGTTGGCTGGCATGTACTAACCGCCTAACCACCTACCCGCCAACCGGCTACTTCCGCGGAAAAATCACTTCAGGCTCGTGGTCCATGGCCTGGATGTAGTCGCGGTCGAAGGCCGCGGAAATCGTCTCCCGCCGTGAGTAGGGGCCAGAGGTATACGCCTTCGAGGTGATGCCCTGCTGACTCAGCTCGCAGACATGCCAGTCCTGGCGGTTGGTCATATCCCAGAACTTGACCCCGTCCTCTATATCGAAGCCCGGGTTCTTGAGGGTGTCGGGGTTGAACAGCCAGTGGCAATAGATTTTCGTGCGGTCCACCGCCACGGGCCAGAGCACGTGGTACATGACGTAGTCGGGGTGCAGCGAGAGCAGCATGTTCGGCATGATGGAGTAGTAGTAGACCCGGTTGTGGTCCTCCGCCGGAAGCCCGGCATCCACCGGCAGGCCGCAGACGTCGCCGCTCATCGTCATGCTCTTCGCGTCATCGTTCAGGATCATGTACCCGCCGAGGAATGGTCCCTCGACCAGATCGTTCTCGCCGCCGGTCGGCGGAGTGAGCTTGGTCAGGGCCGGATGGACACCGGGGCAGTGGTAGCATTCGGAATAGTTCTGGACGACGAGTTTCCAGTTGGCGTGGACGTCGTACTCGATGGTCTTGCCGATCTTCAGGCCGGGCAGGTTGAACCGGCGGAAGCGGGTGAGCAACGGCGCATGCGATTCCTCGAACGGGATCGGGTCCGGGCTCAGGTTGAGGAAGATGAACCCCTCCCACAGCGCGAGCGAGACAGCATGCAGCGGCCAGTCCTGCTTGCGGAAACCCTCGAGGTCGTTGGTCGCCGGCGCGCCAATGAGGCGGCCGTCGAGTCCGTAGGTCCAGGCGTGATAGGGACACTGGATGGACTCGGAGAGGGTGCCCTGGTGCTCCTCGCACAGTTTGCTGCCGCGATGGCGGCAGACATTGTAGAAGGCCCGGACCACACCCTTCTTGTCCCGCAGGATGATGATGCTCTCCCCGCCAATCTCCTGGACGAAAAACGCGCCCGGCGTGCTGATCCGTTCCTCCCGGTCGATGCACAGCCACTGCCGGCCGAACAGCTGCGCCTGCTCGGCGGCGAGCATCGCGGGATCGGTGAAGTACGCACGTGGGAGGGTCATCTGCCCATGTGTGGGCAGCTCGCGGGGGCGCCAGAGGGTCGAGGTCATGTATCAGCCTGCTGTGCAGAAGGGTTGCTGTAAGATGCCCTCCGGCCGCCCGCCCCGGAAGTGGACCGGTCCGCAGCGCTGGTTGGCCCGGGTAGTGGCGGAGTAGGATTCGCTCCCATGCCGCGCCCCGTCATTCACCTCCTGCCGCACACCCATTGGGACCGTGAGTGGTACCTCCCGCTCGGCGCCCTTCGTGCGCGACTGGTCTCCGCGATTGATGAAATCGTCGCCCGGCTCACGGCGGAGCCGTCGATCCGCAGCTTCCTGCTCGACGGCCAGACCGTCCTGCTGGACGACTACCTCCAGATACGGCCCGAACAACGCGAGGTCATCGAACGGCTGGTGCGCGCCGGCCGGCTGCAGGTCGGTCCCTGGTATGTGCTCGCGGATGCCCAGATCCCCGCGGGCGAGTCGCTGCTGCGGAATCTGGCGATCGGTCGCGCTACCGCTCGGCAATTCGGCGGCTCGCCGGAGGTGTTGTATTCGCCGGATGCGTTCGGTCATCCGCCGGCCTGGCCGGCACTGGGCCTCGAGTTCGGCATCACGACCGGGGCGCTGTGGCGCGGCGTGCGTAGTGAAGCGACCGGCAACCGGGATCTCTTCTGGTGGTCCGCGCCCGATGGACGGCAGATGCTGGTCTATCACTTCCCGCCGGATGGCTACGAGATCGGCTCCCACCTGCTCCTCCCGCCCGCAGAGGATGGTGGGGACGCCGCACTCAGCAAGGCGTGGTCCCGGGTCCGTGGTCGGCTGCTGCCGCGCACCGCCACACGCCATGTGGCGCTGTTCGTCGGAGCGGATCATCATGCGCCGTCGCCATGGCTCGCGGGACTGCGGGATCGGCTGGCCGCGCTCGACAAGACCTGCGACTTCCACTGGTCACGCTTGGACCGCTACTTTGACGCCGCGCGCGCGGAAGCGCGCGACCTTGTCGTGCTCCATGGCGAGCAACGCTGGTCCTGCGGCTATACCTGGACGCTGCAAGGTGTGCACGGAACCCGGGCGCCGCTCAAGCGACGCACCAGCCGGATCGAGCTCGACCTCGTCCGGATCGCCGAACCGCTCGCGGGACTGGCCTCGCATGTCGCTGGCGCCAGTGCCACGCCTCACCACACCGATGGCCCGGTCCTCACGCAGGCGTGGCGTGAGGTCATCCAGTGTCACTTTCACGACTCCATCGGCGGCTGCTGCCACGATGCCGTCGCGGACGCCATGGCGGTGCGCCTGACCGATGCCGAGGCCGCCACGGACGAGGTGATCCGCTCGGCGGTGCACCGACTCGCGGGACACGATCCGAATCGTTCGCGTGAGGGAGCGGCGATGGATTCGCGGCTGGTGCTGTGGAATCCCGCGGCGCGTCCGCGTTCCGGGATTGTCGAGGCGGAGCTGACGTTTTTCCGGCGCGATGTGCTGGTGGGACCGCCGGGCTCGCGCCGTCCGCGCCAGGGGTCCGGTGTGGAATCGTTCGCGCTCGCGGCGCTGGAGCCCGACGGGGCTTCCACGATCGAGCCGCAGGTCATCGATGTGACGACCGGCTCCGAACGGCTCGATGCGTCGCAGCACTATCCCGATCACGATGCAGTCGATCGCGTCCGCGTCGCCTTTCCGCTCCCGGTCTCCCTCGGTGGCCTTGGCGTGCGACTGCTGCGGCCGGCCGACTCGACGGGCGGGGAGATGGAAGCCTTCGCCGCTGCGGGGCGGGGCATGCTCTGGAATGGCCGGCTGGAGGCCGCGGTGGATGGTACCGGGTGCGTTGAACTCACGGGCGTCGGGACCACGGCGCGGTTCCGCGGGCTGCTGGCGCTCGAGAGCCAGCCCGATATCGGTGATACCTACTCGTTCTGCCCCGCGCCCAAGGCGAGGATGACGCGCCCTGTCGGGCGAGTCCGCACGGCGATCACCGCCGCGGGACCATACCTCGCGGGACTGGAATGGAGCCAGGTGCTGCGGCCGGCGCATGTCGGCACGGTGCGGCGTGAGCGGGTAGATGTCCGGACGGCGGTCGAGCTGGTCGGCGATCGGGCCAGCCTCCGGCTCCGGATGACCATCGACAACCAGGCGTCAGACCACCGACTCCGGCTCCGCCTGCCCCTCGGTCTTCGCGGCGTCCCGGCGGTCGCGGGCTCGGCATTCGGCAGCGTGAGCCGCACACCGGTGAAGCTGCCGCGCCAGCAGTTCCCGGACGAGGCTCCAGTCACCACGGCGCCGGCACAGCGCTGGGTCGCGGTCGCGAAGGGCGGGCGTGGCCTCGCGGTCCTGGCACCCGGTTTTTTCGAGTACGAATGGACCGCGGGTGGCGACCTGCTGATCACACTGTTCCGTTCGGTCGGCGAACTCTCGCGCAACACCCTCCCGACCCGTCCTGGTCACGCCGGCTGGCCGACACCGACGCCGGGCGCGCAGTGCCGCGGAACCACCGTCGTGGACCTGGCCGTCGCACTGGTCACCGCCGATGATCTCGCCGAACCCGATCGACTGGAGCAGCTGTGGGAGGACGCCTTCCTTCCGGTCCGCGCCTGGTGGCTGCGCGACTATTCCGCGGTCGGTGCGGCACCGCCCCAAACGCAGGGGATTGCGCTGGAAGGCGCTGGGTTGGTGTTCTCAGTCTGCCAAGCCACAGCGGAAGGACGGGGCATGATCCTGCGGTGCTGGAACGCTCTCGACCGTCCGACGAGTGGTCATTGGCGCTCGGAGCGGCTGGTGCTGCGCGCTTCGCGCATCCGCGCTGATGGGGCGCCGCTCGAGGAAATTGCCGTCACCCCCGACGGACACCGGCTTGGCGTCGAGGCCGGGCCGCACGAAATCATCACCTTCCTGGTGACACTCACCGACTGACCTGGGAGACCCCCATGCGCTGTGCGTCTGTGCTGTTGCTTGTCGCAATGCTGCCCGCTGCTGTCGCCGCGCAGGAGAAGGAGGTCCTGAACGTGCCGGGCGCGGTCGCGGGGCTGCCATTCTCGCCCGCGGTACGAGTGGGAAATGTGATTTACCTCTCCGGCCAGTTGGGCAATGTGCCCGGTACCCGCACCGTTGTGCCTGGGGGCATCCGGGAAGAGACCCGCCAGACCTTTGCGAACATGCGGGCGGTGCTGGAGGCGGCGGGAAGCTCGCTCAACCGGGTGTTCAAGTGCACGGTCTTCCTCGCTGACATCAGCGAGTATGCGGCGATGAACGAGGTGTATACGACGTTTTTCCCGGTGGATCCTCCGGCGCGATCCACCGTGGCGGGCAGCGGGCTGGCGCTCGGCGCGCGGGTGGAAATTGAGTGCATGGCGACGGCGGGGCGGTAGGGCGGCGACCGAAGCGCCTTAGGAGCAGCGTAGCTGCGACTCGGCGCGAGGGAGTGGCGATTGGGCGGTTGGGCGATTTCAATCCTTTGCGTTTGTCGCTGCGTCGAGCAGGGCCCACAGCCGATCCAGCCAGTCGAGATGTTCCGGCTTCATGAGCACGGAGCGGAGTACGGTGACGGTCGGCTGATCAGGCGCGAAGCCGGTCCCCGCGGGATCGACCAGGTCCAGCGGCAGTTCCGCGAGCGCCAGGTGGAGATCACGCCGCGCGGCTTCTGCAAAGATCCGCCGCGCCCGGCGCGAGGCCGCGCTCGCCGATTCGGCCCGCGGCGCCCACACCACAATATCCAGCTCCGGCACGAGTCCCGCCACGAATCGTGGATCGGCGGCGATCCGTCGGTGCCATTCGAGGGCTGCGTCGCGTGATCGACCGAGCATGCCGGCGAACTCTCCGCCACGCACTAGGGGCAGCAGCTCCTGGGTCGCCCACAGCGCCACTGCGGCCGCCCCGGGTCGGGAACATTCCAAACTGATTTCGCCAAGGTGCAATTCCGTCGAGCTGAAATAGGTGAAGGGCGAGTCGTGCCGGTAGAGCTGCCCCACCGAAGGGTCGGGGAAGAGCACGCAGCCGCAGCCGTAGGGCTGCAGTCCGTGCTTGTGCGGATCGATGACGAGCGAGTCCACCTTGCTCAGCCCATCGAAGGCCGCGCGCGCCGAGGGGCCGAGATTGTCCGCCAGCCCGAAATAGCCGCCGTACGCCGCGTCGGCGTGAATCCGGAACCCGTACTTCTTGCGGAGCGCCAGTACCCCGGGCAGCGGGTCGATCGAACCGACCGCGGTCGTTCCCATCGTCACCACGACCGTCCCGACCGTCTCCCGCTGCAGCAGCTGCTCGAGTGCCGTCAGGTCCATGCGGCCGAGCTGATCAACCGGGACGGCCTGGAAGCCGAGGCCGAGTACCGCGCTGATCCGCTGGTGAGTGTAGTGCGCCTGGGAGGAAGCGACGATGATCTCTCCCGGTCGCCGCTGTCCCGCGACCCACAGCGCCTCGAGGTTTGCCATCGTGCCACCGCCGGTGAGGTGACCGAGGTGGGTCTCCCAGCCGAACATGCGGGCGATACCGGCCACGGCCTCGAGCTCCATCGCGGAGCTGGCCCGTCCCCCATCGAGCGCATGGTTGTTTGGATTGACCCACTGCGCGAGAGCATAGGCGAGCCGCGCCACCGGGTGCGGCGGCTTGAGCATCTGGCCGGCGTACTGCGGGTGGAAATAGGGGTAGTTGTCCCGCATCCGCGCCGCGACCGTCGAAAGCACCGCGTCGAGCCGGTCGAGGTCGGCCGGGGCGAGGTCCGCCGGAGGCAGCGTGGCGAACCCCTGCTGGAGCGCGGTGAGGGCGCGAGCGAGCAGGGGGAGTGAATCGGTGTCGAACTGGAAGTGAGCCGGAGACGGCTGCGTCACTTCCTGGCCTTCATGAGGGCCGCGTCGATGCTGAGCGGGCCGGAGCCGTGCGCCGAGATGTAGAGGAAGACGAAGCAGTAGACCGCGGAGAGCTCACCATGATTCATGATGGGCCAGGCCCCGCCAGGGAAATGCATCAGGAAATAGGCGACGGCCATCTCGCCACTGGCGATGAACGCGGCGAACGGGGTGAGCAGGCCCAGGGCAATCAGGCTGCCGCAGGACAGCTCGATGATGCCCGCCGCGATGAACAGCGGCTTGCCTGCGATATCCATCCCGCCGAAGGCGCCAAGCATCTTCTGCGCACCATGGCAGGCATAGAGGAAGCCGGTGACGAACCGCATCGCGGCGAAAATGGTGCTGCTGTGCTTCGAGAGAAAAGGTGACATCCGGTTGGTGACTCCCGTGCATGGGGTGTGGGTTACCGGTGCAGGATATCGCCGGCATCGCGTGCGGTCCGGATGACGTCCGGCCGGTTCGTCACGATGCCCTGCACCCCGCTGCGCCAGAGTAGCAGGGCGGAACGCGCGTCATCGACGGTCCAGACATGCACCGTCGAATCCGCCGCATGGGCCGCACGGCAGAAGCGGGCGGTCGGAATGGTGAGGCCGTGCCAGCGGTCCGGCACGGCATAACAGCGGCAGCGCGGGTCCGGCGCGCCGAAGCCGAACTTGTGGCGCGCAATATCTCTCTGCGAGGCGCCCAGATGAAAGGGCGGCTCACGGAAGGCCTGCAGGGCACGCCAGTCGCTCCCGGCCAGCACGGCCCGGTCGGTTGCGCCTCCCGTGATCAGCGTCGCGGCAACCGCGGCTTGCACTTCAGCTTCCTTGATCTCGATCAGCAGCGGCACGCCAGGAAATGCGGCAATCACCTCGGTGAGAGTTGGGATCACAATGCCGCGGCCTCGGAACGGAGTCGCGGTGCTCTGGCCGGGCCCGGAGAAACGATGGCCAGCATCGGCCCGCTGCAGCTCGGCGAGTGTGCGCTGGGCCACCAGACCACTCAGGTCAGTTGTGCGATCAAGCGTCGGATCGTGAATCACAACCGCCTCGCCATCGGCGGAGCGGCGAACGTCGAATTCGATGGCTTCCGCCCCGATGGCGAGGGCCCGGCGAAAGCTCTCGAGCGTGTTTTCCGGGGCGTACGCCGCCGCTCCACGATGGCCGATCACCGGGCGCGCGGCAGTATCCAGCAGGAGGTTCATGCCGAAGTGTACCAGCCCTGGTACTGCTCGCGCAGGGCACTCTTCTGGAACTTGCCAGTGCTGGTGCGGGGTATCGCGTCGAGGCGGACGGGTGCGTTCGACGGGGGCCCGTATCAGCTATCTGCGGGAAGGCGCGCTGGATGGGGTTCAGGGGGTCAGCCGACCACGGCCGGGCGGCCCGCGACCTGGTCGCGGATCGCATCGCCCAGCAGGGTGCAGGCCAGGACGACGAGGACGAGGGCGATGCCTGGCGCGAGCGCGACCCACGGTGCATTGACGATCGTATCCCGGCCCGAAGCGATCATCCCACCCCAGCTCGGCGCCGGGGGCTGCACTCCGAGCCCGAGGAAGCTGAGGCCGGCTTCCAGCGTGATCGCATTGCCGATGCCGAGCGCGGCGGCGACGATGATCGGCGTCAGGGTATTGGGCAGCAGGTGTCGCAGGATCAGCCGTCGGCGTCCCGCACCCAGCGCGATGGCCGCCCGGGCAAAGGGGCGGGTGAGCAACGCACTGGCCTCGCCGTACACCAGGCGTGCGACGCTCATCCAGCCGGTGAGCCCGAGCACAACCACGACCAGTGTGCTGCCCGGCTGCCAGAGTGCCGCAAGCAGGAGCAGCAACACCACGCGCGGCAGCGCGAGCGCGAAGTCGGTGAGGCCCAGCAGGCCCAGGCGGAGCGGAGCCCCGGCCACCGCGGCGACGGTGCCGACGGCAACACCGAGACTGAGCCCGAGCAGCGTGGCCAGGAATCCGACGGTGAGCGAGACCCGCGCGCCATGCGCCAGCCGGGTCCACACATCGCGGCCCAGCCGGTCGGTGCCGAGCAGGTGAAAGGCCCCCGCCGGATCGGTGGAGAGCGGCGTGAGAAAACGAGTCGCGACGATGTCGCCCTGTGCCGCCGGATCCCGGCCGGAGATGAGCGGGGCCAGCAGTGCGATCGCGACGGCGACGATGAGCACGCCAAGGCCGAAGCGGGCTCGGCCGTCGCGCAGCAGGTCAGACATCGGTGAGCCGGGGATCGGCCCAGGTACGGAAGAGATCGGCGAGCAGGTTGCCGAGGACGACCAGCACGGCGCTCACCGTGACCGCGGCGAGGACGACGGGCGTATCCCGGGCCAGCACCGCCTGGATCAGGATCCGGCCCACGCCTGGCCAGGCGAAGATCCCCTCGACGAAGACGGCACCGGAGAACAGCGCGGGGAGCGAAAGGCCCAGGAGCGTGACGACCGGGCCGAGGGCGTTGCGCAGGAGGTGGCGGAGCCGCACCCGCCGTTCCGGGACCCCGCGAGCCCGTGCGGCAAGCAGGAAGGGTGCGCCTTCCACATCGAGCAGTGCGCCGCGGACGAAGCGGGCGGCCCCACCGACCCCGAGAAGCGTGAGCGTGAGCAGTGGCAGGGCGAGGTGGCGGAGGCGATCCAGCAGGCGGGCGGCGGGCGGGAGGAAATCCGCATCGAGACCGGCGGCACCGAAGGCGGGCAGGACCTGAAGCTGGTAGGCGAAGCACCAGACCAGCACGGTGCCGAGCCAGTAGCCGGGCAGCGCGAAGAGCGTCGTGGTCAGCACCGAGAGCCGGGTGTCGTTTCGTCGTGTGCCCGTCGCCTGCAGCAACGCGATGGCGACGCCGAGCAGATAGCTGAGGCCGAGCGAGAGGGTCACGAGCAGAGCGGTGGCGGGCCAGGCGTCACCGAGCATGCCGGCCACCGGCCGGCCCGTCGCCAGACTCACGCCCCAGTCGCCCCGCACGGCACGACCGAGCCAGCTCACGAATTGCACCGGCGCGGACCGGTCGAGCCCGAGCTCGACCCGGAGGGCCTCCACCTGTGCTGGTGTCGCGGCGGGACCGGCGAGCTGCGCCGCCGGATCTCCCGGGGCCAGGTGGAGCAGGATGAAGCTCAGGGTGATGACACCCAGCACGACGGCGCAACCGGTCAGGAAACGGGGCAGCAGGCGTGTGGGCATGGCGGGAATGTGGTGCCCGCCGGGATGAGCCGCCAGCACCGGCGGCCCGGTGGGTGTTTGCTTTCCCGGTGGCCCGCCGCACCTTTCCCCCATGCCGCCGATCCGCAGGTGTTGCTGGGTGCTGCTGCTGCTCTCCGCCTGCGCGGGGACGCCGCGCCGTGGCGCGACGGTGCTCTACGCTTCCGGCGCAGACCTGCAGAGCATGAACCCGTTGTTCACTCTGCATCCGCTCGCCCGCCAGGTGCAGCGGTATGTGCTGCTCACCACACTGGTGCGCTACGACAGCGTGATGCAGGTCGTGCCCTACCTTGCGCGCTCCTGGACCTTTTCCACGGACGGTCGGCGGCTCACGCTCAACATCTTCAGCGGCCTGCGCTGGCACGACGGCGCACCGACGACCGCGCGTGACGCGGCCTGGACCTTCGAACGCGCCCGCGACCCGGCGACCGGGTATCCGCGGCAGAACGATCTGGCGGCGCTTCAGCAGGTGGTGGCCGCCGACGATACGACGCTGATGCTCACCTTCAGCACCGCGCCGGGGCGAGTGCCGGATGTGCTTACCGATCTTGCGATCCTGCCGCGCCACCTGCTGGATACCGTCCCCGCCGGGCGCCTCCGCCAGTCGGCATGGCAGGCGCATCCGGTCGGTAACGGGCCATTCCGATTTGTCACCCACGAGGCTGGCCGCCGCTGGGTGTTCGAGCGCAACCCGGACTTTCCTGCCACCCTCGGCGGTCCACCGCGGCTCGATCGGCTGGTGATCGCGGTCGTGGACGAGCCGATGACCAAGCTCGCGGGACTCACCAGCGGGGAACTGGATGTCGCCGGCATCCAGGCGGCCCATGCAAAGTTCGTTGAGCGAAATCCTGCACTCCGGGTCGCCGACTATCCTCTGCTGTTCACCACCGGCATCGTCTTCAACACCCGCGTGGCACCGTTCAATCTGCTGGCGCATCGACGGCGGGTCTCCGAGGCCCTCGATCGCGCCGCCATCGTTGCCGGTGTCGCGTACGGCTTCGGTACGCCGGCCGACGGCCCGGTCCCACCGGATGTCGCAGGGTATGTCGCCGCCGCGCACACCGCGCCTGCCGTCTCCAGTGCCCGCGATGGGCTCACCTTCGAGCTGCTCACCGTCGGCAGCGGTGAGGCCGCGCTGGAGCAGCAGGTGCAGGCGCAGCTCGCGCGCGCCGGCATCCGCGCCACCATTCGCCAGCTCGAGCTCGCGACCTTTCTCGACCGGGTCTACGGTCCGGCGCATGACTTCACCGCCGCGGTCGTCGGCACACCGGGCGATCCCGGCCTGGGCTACCTGCAGCCGCTGGCGCTGCTCACCGGACTCGTGCCCCCCGCGGGCCCCGTCGCCCAGCAGCAGTTCTTCCACGATTCAGTGCCGGTCGCGTTTCTCTATCATGCGCGCGGACTCCAGGGGTTGAACCGGCGACTGCAGGGTGTTCAGTTCGGCCTGCGCGGCGAGCTTGCCACCGTCCACGACTGGAGCATCGTGCCATGAGGGAACCGCGACCCAGCGTGAAGGCCTCGGCGCCGGTCCGGCTCGACTTCGCCGGCGGCTGGACCGATGTGGCGCCATTCACGCTGCGCGAGCGCGGAGCCGTGGTGAACGCGGCGATCTCGCTCCGGGTGCACGCCGAGTTTCAGCCGGGCGGCGACAGCCTGCTGATCCGTGCCGCGGATACCAATGAGGCGGCGGTGATTCGCGGCGCGATGGACCTGCTTCCCGGCAATGGTCTGGAGCTGCACCGCGCCGCAGTCCGCATGCTGCCCGTGGGCTCCGGTACGCTGCGCACCCGCTCCGACGCGCCCCCGGGTTCCGGGCTGGGAAGCTCCGGTGCGCTCGATGTCGCGCTGCTCGCTGTGCTCGCCGCGGCGCGAGGGGACGTGCTCTCGCCGCGGGAACTGGCCGACCTCGGCTTCACGCTGGAGACGGTGGAGGCAGGGGTGGCCGGAGGGCGCCAGGACCAGTATGCCGCCGCGCTCGGGGGCTTTCATCGACTCGGCTTCCGGGACGACGAAGTCGAGGTCGAGCCGCTCGCGCTCGAGCCGGAATTCATCGATGAGCTGGAGAGCCGGACGCTGATCTGCTATACCGGGCGCTCGCGGATGTCGGGCGACACCATCGGCCGTGTGATGGAGGCTTACGAACAGGGCGACGCGGACGTGACCGGCGCGCTCGTCGAGCTCGCCGGCCTCGCCGACATGATGGCGGCCGCACTGCGCGCCGCGGATCTCCCGCTCGTCGGCCGGCTGCTCTCCGCCAACTGGGCCTGCCAGCAGCGGCTCGACGCGGGGATCTGCACCCCCGAGATGCGGACGCTGGAGCAGGCGATGCGCGCTGCCGGGGCCATCGGCGGGAAAGCGGCGGGATCCGGCGCGGGCGGCGTGATGTTCTTTGTGATGTCGCAGGATCGGGTCTCCGCCATCGAGATCGCCGAGGCGTGTGGCGCAACGGTGCTGCATGCGACCTATACACGTACTGGAGTCGAGACATGCTGACGGGTGACGAACTGACGGCGCGGCAGCAGCTGGTGGATGAAGCACCGGAGCTGGCCGCGCTGCGGGACCGGCTGCTCGCCCAGTCCCGGCTCCTCGTCAAGCGGAATCCTCCAATCCCCTCGCTCAAGGGCCTGCTGACCGCCGATGGCGGATTCTGTCCCGCCGACGGAACGCTCCTCACCTTCGATCCGTGGAACCCGGGCCGGCACCCGTGCCCGCGGTGCGGCGTGGTGCAGGCCGGGGTCCGGCACGATCAGCGCTGGGCCATGAACCAGCATCTCTGGCTCGCTGAGCGGATCGCGACGGCTGCGACAGCGGGGGTCATCTCCGGTGCGGACGACGTCGTGGCGTGGGTCGCCGGCAGGGTGACCGAGTACGCCCGGCGGTATTTGGAGTATCCCAATCGCGACAACGTCCTGGGCCCGGCCCATCTCTTCTCCTCCACCTACCTCGAATCGATCTGGCTGACCCAGTTTCTCGCTGCCGCTTTTCTGGTGCGCGAGGTGGGTGCGCTGGATGAGGCCGGGATCGAGGCGGTGAACCGGGCGACCGAGGAGGCGGCCAACCTCATCGGCGAATTCGAGGAGGGGCTCTCCAACCGGCAGACCTGGCATAACGCCGCGCTCTGCGCCGCCGGGGTCTGGTTCGAGGACGAGGAGCTGGTGCAGCGTGCGCTGCAGCCGCCGAGCGGCCTGATCGGCCATCTGGCAGACGGCTTTGGCGATGATGGGATGTGGTACGAGGGGGAGAACTACCATCTCTTCGCGCTGCGCGGGCTGCTGGTCGGGGCGGACTGGGCCAGGCTCGCCGGCATGGATCTCTTCGAGGGGGAGGCGGGTCGGGCTCGGCTGGGCGCCGCCTTGCGCGCGCCTGCGTTGACAGCGCTGCCCGGAGGACAATTCCCGGCGCGGAAGGACAGTCGCTTCAGTATCTCCCTCGCGCAGCCGATGTACCTCGAACTCTGGGAACGAGGCGTCGCACTGCTGCGGGAGTACGGTGAAGAGGCTCCGGCCTCGGAACTCACCGGCTGGCTGAATCTGCTGTATGGGCAGCCCGCCCCCGCCGCCGAGAGATTCGATTCGTACCTGCATGAAGCCGGCGAGCCGGCGCCAGTGCGGCGGACCCGCGCAGATCTCTCGTGGTGGATGCTCTGCACCATGGCGCCCGCGCTGCCGCCATCTCCCGCCGCCTGGTCGCCCGGGAGCATCCTGCTGGCGCAGCAGGGACTCGCGATTCTGCGGACGCCCTCCCGCTATGCCAGCCTGGAGTGCGGCAGCTTCGGCGGCGGGCACGGGCATCCCGACCGGCTGCACCTGACGCTGCACGCCGATGGGGTCCACTGGCTTCCCGATCCCGGCACCGGGTCGTATGTCTCCCGCGATCTCTTCTGGTACCGCTCCACGCTGGCCCACAATGCGCCGCGGCTCGACGGTGTCTCGCAGCCGATGGGCGATGCTACCTGCGTCGCCTTCGAGGAACGGGGCGACTGGAGCTGGGTGCGCGGCCGGTTTCAGGGATTTACCCGAACGGTGGTGGCGGGTCCCGATCACCTGGTGGACCTGCTCGAGTTCGCCGGCGAGGCGGAGCACACCGTGGAGCTGCCGTGGCATCTGCTCGGCGAGATCGACGTGCTTTCGCCGGGGAGGTGGGAAGACGAGGCGATGACGGACGAGTTCGTCTCCGGCGTCGCACGCTACATCCCGGCCACCGCCGACCCGATCCGGTGTCGCGCGACTCACGACGGCCGCACCCTCGACCTTCTGCTGCTGGGTGGTGAGCTGCGGATCGCCGAAGGGCCCGGTTTGCCCGGTGAGACAGCACGACGACGCTTCTTCCTCGTCCGAGCGACGGGCAAGTACGTGCGGCTGACGACCGTGCTCGCTGTGGGCGGGGGACAACTCGTCGGTCTGCGTATCGCACCGGGCGAGACGGCCGTGGAGACAGCCCAGGGTCTGGTGACGCACCGGGAGGTGAGCGAAGGGTGGGATGTGGAGACCGGCGGTGCCCGCGTTCCGCTGCGTGGCCTGCGGCGTCAGGCGGTGCTCGGCGCACTGGACCTGGTCACCGTGGAGACGACCCTGCGCCGGCAGGTGGTGCTGGCCCACACCGTCCCACATCTGATGGCGCCGCCCGCGCTCGACGGGTCGCCGACCGGCTTTTCGTCGATCGACCTGATCGCGCTGGATGTCGATGACCACTATCGTCGCAGCGAGGAACCCTATCCCGGCGCGGCGGTATTCAGCGCGACGGCGAGCCTGGGCTACGATGAGTCCGCACTCTACGTCGCCGTTCAGGTCCGCCATGGGGAGCCAACCTTTCCGCCGGTCGATGCGGCGCCGCTCCAGCTGGACAACGAGCCCGACCTCATTCATGCCGACGGGCTGCAGCTCTATCTGCAACTGCCGGGCGACGCGCCGGTCGGCTGGCTGATCGTGCCCGACCCGTCATCGGGCCGCCTGCAGGTGCGCGCGGCCGACGCCACCGCGGGTGATCCGGCACAGGTGCAGGGCGGGTGGGCCCGCACCCCCGATGGCTACCGTATCACCGTCGCGCTCGCGATACCCGGATGGCCACCCTCCGGTCTTGCGGAAGCCCCGCGCTTCGACCTGCTGGTGAACGAGATGCGGCCGGGTCGGCAACGGCGGGCGGGCCAGCTGGTCTGGAGTGGCGGGGCCGGCTGGGTTTATCTGCGGGGCGATCGGCACGCGCCCTCCCGCTTCGGAAGGCTGGACCTCGGATGAGAATTCCGGGCTTTACCTCGACCGGCAGCAAGCGGCCGGACGCGCTGTTCGGGGCAGGCGCCCCGGTCGGTCTGCCGGTGAAGCTTGCCCGCGCCTCCGGCGCCGAGGTGTGGGACACCGAAGGGCGGCGCTATCTCGATTGTATCATGGCGCTGGGTGCCGTGGCGTTAGGCTATGGCCATCCGGAGGTCAACGCGGCGGCGCACGCCGCCATCGATGCCGGGGTGGTCGGGCCGCTGCCACCGGAGGCGGAGGAGCGCCTCGCCGAGCGGCTGGCGGGACTGATGCCGTGGATGGAACGGACCCGGTTTCTCAAGACCGGGGCGGAGGCGGTGGCGGCAGCGCTCCGGCTGGCCCGGGCCGCGAGTAGGCGGGAGCTGGTGCTGCGCTGCGGCTACCATGGCTGGCTCGACTGGTGCCAGCCGTCGGGAACTCCCGGCGTCCCCGAGGCGACCTTCGGCTTGAGCGAGGCCATTCCCTTCAACGACGCCATGCAGGGACGGGAGCTGATCCAGCGGCACGCCAGCCGCCTCGCCGCCGTGATCGTGGAGCCGGTGGTGGACGGGGCGCCGTCGGCGGAGTGGTTCGCGATGCTGCGGGCGGAGACCCGACGGGCGGGCGCCCTCCTCATCCTCGACGAGATCAAGACCGGATTCCGGCTCTCGACCGGCGGTGCGGCCCGCGTGTTCGGCGTCGACCCTGACCTGGTGGTGCTGGGCAAGGCGCTGGGCAACGGCTTCCCGCTCGCGGCGGTGGGCGGATCGCGCGAGGTGATGGATCAGGCCCGGCGCACCTGGATCTCCTCGACCCTGGCCACCGAAATGGTGGCGCTCGCCGCCGCCGAGGCGACGGTAGCGGTCATGGTACGGGAGGAGGTGCCGGCATATCTCGCGGAGGTCGGGGCGACGCTGCACGCCGGGTTCATGCAACTCGCCGCGCGCTTTCCCGGGCTGATCAGCGCTGCCCCGGGGGTGCCCACGATGTGCTACCTGCGGTGGACTTCCGAGGATGTCGGGGCACAGGTCGCCCGGCGGATGGCGGCCCGCGGAATCCTGTTCAAGCGGAGCGCCTACAACTTCGTGTCGCTGGCGCACGACGGGATGATGGTCGAGCGTGTGCTGACCGCGCTGGAGGAGATCTGCAGCAACCTGCCGCTGGCACGCTGACCGATGCTGGCACCGTCGCCCGCCCGGGACCAGCGATTGGGCATTGGCGCCGGTCTTCTGGCCGCGATCCTCTGGGGAATGGCCAACGTCCTGACCAAGGGCACCCTCGGTCACTTCGAGCCGCTGCCGCTGCTGCTGTTGCAGCTGACGGGGAGCAATGCCGTACTGTGGCTGATGCTGTTGCTGAGCCGCACGGCCCCGATCCGCGGCGGGGAGCTCCGCTCCCTCGGCTGGCCCGGTCTGATCCAGCCCTGACTGGCGTTCGTGCTCGGTATCCTCGGACTCGCGCTGACGACCGCGAGCAATGATGCGCTGATCTGGGCCTCCGAAAGCGTCATGGTCATCGGGCTGGCATGGCTGCTGTTCGGCCGACGGCCCGCCCCGATGCTGGTCCTGCTCGCCGCCACCGCACTCGCCGGTGTCGCGCTCGCCACGTCCAATCCCACCGGCACAGGTACGCCAGTCTCTTTCGCCGGAAACGCCCTGATCCTCGCCGCGGTGGCCTGCGGGGCGTACTACACCCTGGTGACGGAGCGGCAGCTGCGGCAACGGCATCCGCTCGCCCTGCACCAGCTCTGGGGTCTGGGATGTGCCATGGTGGTGTGGCTCGCGCGTGTCGCATTCACTGGCCGGAACGACTTTCCACCGCAGCTGTCCGCCCACTGGCTGGTCGCCTTCGGCTCCGGCACGCTGCAGTTCGCGCTGCCCTTCCTTCTGTTCCTGGTCGCGCTCGACCGGCTGGGTGCCAGTCGGGTCTCCTCCTTTCTCACTGTGCCGCCGGTCGTGACGATCATCGGCGCCCGGATCTTCCTCGGCGAGCGCCTCGCCGGTGTGCAGCTGCTGGGCGGGCTGGTGGTGCTCGTGGCGGTTGTGGCGATTCAGCGGATGGCGCCCGAGTGAGCGGGCTCGCGGCTGAAGCCGCGGGCGCGCGCCTCTGGACGCCACCCCCCGTCCGCCCCAAGATTCCGTCATGCTCATCGACGTACACGCCCATTTCTTCCATCGTGAAAGCGCCCGGGTCGATGGGGCTGAACTCAACCGCCGCCGACTCGCGGCGGGCGACCGAATGGGCATCACCCTCCATGTGGCCTCGATACTCGGCAGCTGGGGTCGGCACTCGCCCACCTATTTCCCGTCGCCAGCCGACCTGACCATCGCCAACGCCGCGCAGCGGGCGCTCCAGCAGCAGCATCCCGGCAGGATCCGCGGCTATGTCGCCGTCAACCCGAATTTCACCACCCACGCACTGGCGGAGATCGCGACGGGCGCCAGGGAGGGCATGGTCGGGTTGAAGCTGGCGGCCAGCCGCCGGGCCGACGACCCGCTACTTGATCCACTGTGTGAGGCAGCGGCCTCATTGGGTTTCCCCGTGCTGCACCACATCTGGCAGCATCGGCGCCGGGAGTGGCCCGGGCAGGAGGCCTCGGATGGTGTCGAACTGTGCCGCCTCGCGGCTCGCCATCCGGGCGTCAATTTCATTCTGGCGCACATCGGTGGCGGCGGCGACTGGCTTCACACGCTCCGCGCCGTGCGCGCCCACCGCAATGTCCATGTTGATCTCTCCGGCAGCGGAACCGATGGCGGGATGCTCGAGGCCTGCCTGCGCGCGGTGGGCGCCGAGCGCCTGGTGTGGGGCGCCGACGTGACGCTGTGCACCGGGTGGGCCAAGTTGCGCCACCTCGAGCGGCTCCTGCCGGCCCCGGATGCCGAGCTGATCCGCTCGGGCAACGCCGTCCGCCTCTTTCCCGCCGGAGCGTTCGCGTGATCGACGTCAATGCGTTCCTGGGCGCGTCGCCCTGGCGGCCGGTGCCCGGCATCGAGCCCGCGGCGCTGCTGGTCACGATGGACCAGCTCGGCATCGGTACCGCCTGGGTGACGCATCTGCCATCGCTGTACTGGAAGGATCCCGCCGAGAGTCACGCGGAGCTGTTTGGCATTGCCGGTCGCTACCCGCGGCTGCGGCCGGTGCCCGTCATCCACCCGGGGCTGCCAGACTGGGAAGCCGACCTGCGCCGTGCGGCGGCAGAAGGGGCCGTCGCCGTGCGCGCCGATCCGGGGCAGCTCGGCCTTGCCCCGGCGGGCCACGAGATGCTGGAGCTGGTCCAGGCCTGCGGGGAGGCGGATCTCCCGTTCGTATCAGCGGTGCGGCTGGAGGATCTGCGCGGGCGGCATCCGCTCGATGTCGCGCCGGAGTTGCCTACCTGGGCGGTGCGGAGCTGGGCGCGCAGTGCCCCCCGGACCCGCCTGGTACTCACCCATGCGGACCGGGGATTCATCGAGGAGGTACATTTCAGCCTCGCGTCGGATGAGGGGCGGCGCTGCTGGTGGGATATTGCCTGGATCTGGGGGCCGCCGGAGGATCATCTGGCGCACCTGCTTGCGACCATTGGCGTTGGGCGTTTCCTTTTCGGGAGCGGGCAGCCGCTCCGGCTGGCGGAGACCCCGATCGCCCGTCTCGACCTGCTGGACCTGTCGGCTCCGGATCGCCACGCCCTGACGACCGGAAATGCGCTGAACCTGGACCGGAGGACGCAGTCCTGATGGAAGTCATCCCACGGTTGCACCCGCGGCTTTCGTTTGCGGGGCGCGTCGCGCCCCGGCTCGAGACCGAGGCGGAGAGCTACGAGATCCTCGACCTCTCTCCTGGCGGCGTGCGCTTCCGGATGCCGGAGCACCCCGAGCGTCCGGTCACCATCGGCGAGATCCTCCGCGCCACGATCCGGTTTCCGGCCGATCGCAGGGTCACCGTCGCGGGCCGCGTATTGCGGGTCAAGGGCAACGAGGCCGCGGTGCGCCTGGACCTGGGGCAGAACGAATTGTCGGGCAACCTTCCCGCCGGTCCCGCGTTGGCGCGCCGGACCGGCCTCCTCTGGTAGGCCCATGGGCTGGCAACACCCGCGCGAGCACTACCGCGTCGCCTACCCCACCGTGGCGCGACCCAAGCTCCTGATCCAGGGGCACACTTTCGATGTCGTTGATGTCTCTGAACGCGGTATCCGCTTCCGCCTCGGCGAGGCCGCTCCACCTGCCCCCGGCTTTGAACTCGAAGGCACGCTGCGCTTCAAACGCGGCGAGACCGTAGATGTGCGCGGCACCGTGCTCCGGCTTGATGATGGGGAGGTCTGCGCCCGGCTCGAGCAGGGTGTCCCGCTCCGCGTGATCATGGAAGAGCAGCGCTTCCTGCTGCAGCGGCACCGCCACCTGGGCCTCTAGCATGTCTCGCGGTGCCGATGTGGCCGTTGTGGGCCTCGGCGCCGCCGGCAGTGCGGCCCTGCTGGCGCTGGCCCGGCGCGGTGTGCGCGTCGTCGGGCTTGACCGGTTCTCCCCTCCCCATCCGCACGGCTCCACCCATGGCCGCTCCCGTGTCATTCGGGAAGCGTACTATGAATCACCGGTGTACGTCCCGCTGGTGCAGGCGGCGTATGAGGCGTGGGCCCGCATCGAGCACGACGCCGGCCGGCGGCTGCTGCAGGTCACCGGCGGCGTCATGCTTGGCTCGGCGGAGTCCACCCTCGTTCAGGGGGCGCTCCGCAGTGCGCGCGAGCATCGATTGTCGCACGAGCTGCTGGAGACGGCGGCGCTCCGGGCGCGATTGCCGGCCTTTGCCATTCCTGAGGGGACGGTGGGGGTGTGGGAGCCGCGGGCGGGGGTGCTCGATCCCGAAGCCTGTGTCACCAGTTGCCTGGAACTGGCGACACGCGCTGGCGCGGAGCTGCGGTTGAATACCCGAGTGACCGGGTGGTCGCCACGGGGCGATGGGATCAGGCTCGAGACCGCGACGGGACCGATCGAGTGCGGCCGGCTGATCCTCGCCGCCGGCCCGTGGATGACGGAGCTCTGTGGGGAGCTCGGCCTGCCACTCACCGTCGAGCGCCAGGTGATGGCGTGGTTCACACCGGCCGTCCGCGCACCATTTCTGGCCGCGTCGCTGCCAGTCTTCATCTGGGAGTGGGAGCCGGAGCGGACCTTCTATGGCATTCCCGATCAGGGCGAGGGCTTCAAGACGGCCTGCCATCACGAAGGTGACGTGACCACACCGGACACTGTCGATCGGACGGTGACCCCGGCGGACATCAGCACCCTGCGCACGCTGCTCCGCCGTTTCATTCCGGCGGCGGATCTCCCGCCCAGCAACGCCGTCACCTGCCTCTACACCAACACGCCCGATCGGCACTTTCTCCTCGGGCCGCATCCGCGGGAGCCACGGGTGCTGCTGGCCAGTCCCTGCTCCGGGCACGGCTTCAAGTTCGCGAGCGCAGTGGGTGAGGTGCTGGCGGATCTCGCTCTCGAAGGAAGGTCACGGTTCGATGTGACTCCATTCGATCCGGGGCGCTTCCGGACCCGTGCCGCCGGGACACCGCCGGCTTGAACTGATCAGGTCAGCGGCGGCAAGGAAAACGGCGGCGAGCTGAGCTCGCCGCCGCTTCCATTGCCAGGTGGCGCTTGCGCTCAGTTGAGCGGGCAACCCTGCTGATTGTAGGCCTCGAAGATGTCCTTCTGCGCGATATAAGCCGTCTTGGTGCCGGGATAGACCGCGTTGAACTGGCTGATCACCTGGGCCACGGTCAGGTCGTAGTTCACGCCACTGGAGGCAGCGTCGAGGAGTGCGGCCACGGTGTGGCGCCCCAGAGCATCCAGGCCGGTCGTATTGCCGTTGTTATTGAGCACCTGGAGCAGGGTCTTGCCCGGGTAGGCATTCTCGAACACGGCGGAGAACTGGGTTGAAGGCGTGTAGGGCGCAGTCCAGTTGTTGAAATGCTGGCTCTGCTTCCAGTAGCCCGGGGTGCAGCCTTCACCACCGACGGGCGGCGCTGGCACGAAGAACCCGAAGTCGATCGTGAGGTCGCTGCTCGAATTGGTCGGCAGGGTCACGCTTGCCGGGCTGCCATTGTTGTCCGTCGCCGGCGTGCCCGCGCCGGTGGGGCTGGCCGTGTACCCCGCCGGGGTCGCGACCGTGACGGTGTAGCTCCCGGCGGTGAGGCCGGTGAAGAGGTAGTCTCCCGCGGGGCCGGTGGTGGTCGTGGCGCTGGCCGCTCCGCTCAGCGTGACCGTCAAGCCGGGGATGCCGAGCTCGCCAGCATCCTGGATGCCGTTGGCGTTGGCGTCGTTCCAGACGAAGTCACCGATCTCACCGGTCGGCGGCGGAGGAGGTGCCGTGTTATAAAAGGTCAGGACGACGCCGATTTCCAGGCCGACCTTCACCGCGGCCGCGTTGGTGCCGAGAATCGTGATCTGCGAGATGGTGCCGGTGGGATCATTCTGCGCCCCGCGGATACCGACGCCGACGATCGAATCCAGGGTCGCGCCGCTGGGCAGTTCCGTTACGGTCACGTTATTGGCCGGATTGGCGAGGCTGCTGTACACCAGCGCACACTGACCGTCGGTAAGCCCGAACCCGCCTTGGCTCACGCCATTGACCGTCAGGGAGAAGCTCGCATCCGATCCGATCTTGCAAACGGTGAGCTCTCCCTTGACCGGGGTTGGGGAACCAGTCAACGCGGCCGGGGCGATCGGATTGCTGTCCCCGATCTCACTGCAGGCCAAGCCAGCAAGCAGGACCGTGCCAAGCACGCTCATGCCTCGGGGGAAAATCTTCGTCATGGGAATCGCTCCGCTGCGAATGGGTGTCGAGGGAAAGTCCGGGGGTCGACGACGGAACCTGTGGATTACCTGCTTCAGCAACATGTATGGCAGACCGCATGCCGTAGAAGTCACGGTTGTCCGGCATCAGAGTGGCGGGGTCTGGTGGGGCGCGATTTTCCTAAACGTTTGAAGCGATGGCGGTTGCGGGGCTGTCAGCGGGGGGGCGCGAGGCCGGGGGTCCCAAGGAGTGGTCAGATGTTGCGGCCCCGCAGCAACATGAATGTCGTACCGCCGCGACCGCCAGGGCCGCTACTGCCAGCGGAACAGCTTGATGGCGCCCAGAAATCCCACCACCAGCCAGGCAGCAGGACCATCAGCTTCACACTGATCCCGCCAAGCGATGCCCCTTCCAGCATCACGGCCCGCAGGGCATCGACCAGCGCGGTGAGCGGCAGTGCGCGGATGATGGGTTGGACGGCGGCAAGGATGATGGGGAAGCCATAGATCCAGAAGAGCGCTTCCGGCTCGCGGAAGAACTCCTTGAGCCGAACCAGCACCAGGGCGCGGAGGGCGGGACGGAACCGGCGGGAGGGTTCAGCCATCGCGCAGGTGCCTGCCAGCTGCAGCGCGGATGTCATCCGCGTGCGACGCTCGCGTCCCGCTGGCACTGCAACCAGCACCGCAGCAGCGCCCTGGTGGAGTCGAACACCCGGACCTCCGCATCCACCAGCGCCAGGGCACGCGACACGAGCTTCAGGTCGAGGTGGGGCCGCGCCGGGTTCTCCAGATGGAGCGCGCGCGGCGGCGCCCCGACCCGATCGCGCAGCGCCTCCAGCTCGGCGAGGTCATTGGTGCTGGACAGGACATGGGACCAGCCCGGTACCATGAGGTTTTCGCGGTCCATGAGCAGCATGGGCGGAAGGGTAGGGGGAACCGGGGGGTGGTGGAAGTCAGCCGTCAGCTGTCAGCCATCAGCCATCAGCCACTTGCTACCGCCCACCGCCTACTCCCTACTCCCTCGTCCTCCCTATAGTATTCCCCCGTCCTTCCTTTCAGGTAGAGCTGCCGTGCCCGACGCCCCGACCAGCCAACTCGATGCCATCCCGCTGCCCGCCCTCCCGGGGGAATCGGTGGTTGCCCGGTGGAATGGAATCGAGGTGCTGCTGATCACGAACAGTTCCTCCGAGGCGGAGCGGGGACTGGCCGATCAGGTGGCTGGTCGCGCCATGCGGGATACGCCGTTTCACACGCCGGCCTTCAGCATCGCCGATCGTGAGGCGGAGACGCGCGTCTTCCTGGTGCGCGAACGAGGGCTCGCCGTTGGACTCGCCGTCCTGCGGCCTCGGCCCCGCTGGGCCTGGTGGTCATGGGATGACTGGGATGCGGAGCGCCGGCCCGGCACCGGCGTTGCACGGATGACGTCGTGGACCGTAGAGATCATCTGGATCCACTCGACCGCGCAGGCCCGCGGACTGGCCCACCGGCTGCTCGAAGTGGCCGCGGGGCAGGTGGATCAGCCGGTGGCGTCGTTCGGCTGGCGTCGGCCGTTCACCCCCTCGGGCGAGGGGTTCGTGCGGCGGTGCTGTGCGGAGGGGTTCTGGGTGCCGGATTAGGTGGCAGGTGGCAGCCGGCAGTCAGCAGCAAGGGCCCTGACGCCAGCCCTCCCTGAAAGCTGCCACCTGCTCGCTGCCACCTCAGAAAAAATTCCGCACCACCGGAATCGTCTCCCGCCTGAGCCATCCTACGATCAGCGACGTCACAAAGACCGTGATCGCCAGTCCGAAGAGCAACCCGCCATCGCCCTGCACCTCGATGCCCAGCTTGGTCAGGTGCGACATGATCGCGCCGCTGATCACCCCGAGCGCCAGGACCGCGCCGAAGCCGGCGGTGGCGGGAATCAACAGCAGGATCGCGGCGATCAGCTCGACCACCCCGGAGCCGATGCGGCCCCACGGCTCGAGCCCCAGCGTCGTGAAGATGTAGACCGACTCGGGCGCGCCGGTGAACTTGAAGTAGAGGGTCTGCAACAGGATCGCGGCTGCGACGAGCTGGCAGATCCAGCTCATGATGGCTGCGTTCCTGGTGAGCATCCCTGCCTCGGTCTGTGCCAGCATGGGTCGTCCTCTCGCGGTCAGGCCCTGTCTGACCATCAGTTAGTGAGAGCGGATCGCGTCGCGGTGCCGACGAACGAGCCGCCACAATTCCCGGAGCGGCGTGGGGACCGCGCCGCGGGCGACATTCGCCGCCGCGATCTCGAAACAGAGCCGCCACTGCTGGCGCAACGTCCGGTACGCCGAACTCAGGGTGTTGGCCGGGTCGTAAATGCTGGTGGCTTCGGCGGTGGCGCCGTTCAGTTCGACCACCCGGAAGTCCCTGCCCGCCTGGAAGGCGGTGATATCCATCGTCCGGATATCGTATCGGCCGAACCAGAACCCACGGAATCCCTGGCTGAGCTGGTCGATTGCCGCCTCGAGCTCTGGCGTACGAACCCAGCCGCCATCCAGAAACGTCGCACCGAGGCAATGAGTTCCCAGCTTCACCAGCGGGATGGTCTCCCCCGCCTCGGGGATCCAGCCGAGCCGGCTGGTGTGCTGCCTGAGGTGGAACGGCGCCATGCAGACCGCACGGTCGTCGGCGAGGATCAGCTCCTCGAGCGTCCGGGTTCCGTCGCCGGTGAGGGAGAGGAATCGCTTGTCGGTGATCGAGAAGATCTCCCCTCGGGCCGCCCCCGGACGCCGCAGGTAGAACACCCCGAATTCCGCGCCCGGTGCGTACGACTGCACGATCGTGTCACCCGCCGCCCGTTCGAGGTACCGCTCGACCTCCGTCTCGGACTGGCAGAGCGAGACGCCGGATCCCCGCTCCCCGATATCCGGCTTCAGTACCAGCGGCCACTCCGGCGCGCGTAGCGAGCGGAAGGTGAGCGCCCGCCTGAGTCGCTCCGCTGGCGCGAGTGCGGCCGGGATCAGCTCCCACGGCGCCACCCGGTCCGGGCTTCCCGACAGTCCGGCCAGGATCTGCGCCTTCGACTCACCGACAAAGCCGCCGCCGGGAATGGCGGGATTCACCGCCGTGAACAGCGTGACACTCCGGTGCTTGAGCCCGAGCCAGAGGATGTACAGCACCACGGGCGGATAGAACAGCCAGCGGGGCCAGAACTCCCATCGGCTGAGGCGGCGCCAGCGGGAGAGCAGCAGGCGCCGACCCCGCCAGGTCGTGAGGGGAATGAACAGCTTCAGCAGCAGGAACAGCACCAGCCCGGTGATGCTGAGGTAGAGCGTAGCATGCCGCGTGAAGGCGCCGAGGATGCGCTGCACGACTTCCCCGAAGGCGGCCGAGATGCCGACAAGGAACGGGGTCCACACCACGCAGGCCGCGAAGAAATAGGCGGCGAACTTTCTGAAGCTGGTGCGGAGCATCCCGGCCGCGAAATAGGTGGGCAGGCGGGTTCCGGGGAGCAGGCGGGTGACGAAGACCAGTGCCGCGCCTTTCCGCGTCACCCATTGCGAGCCCCAGGTGACGGCGTCGGGCGACAGGAACCAGCGGACCGGCGCCCGCTCCAGCACCGCTCGTCCAAAGCTTCGGCCGGCCAGAAAGACGAGCATGTCGCCGCCGAAGATGCCGACGAAGCAGGCGATCGTGCCTGGGAGAAAGCCCAGCGTTCCGCGAGCGATCATCAGCCCGGTCGCGATGCAGGTCAGGTCCTCGCTTACCAGCGTCGCCAGCGCCAGCAGCAGCATGACGACCACGAGTGCGATGCCCTCGATCTTCGGAATGGTGCGGGGATCGAACGGCTCGGCGGCCCGGGCGATACGGGCCGGGTCCGCCGTTGCCCGCACCGGCGCAGTGCCTGCGTCGACCCGGTCGAGGAACACCGTGATCGCCGCCGCTACGGCGTCCGGCCGCATGAACGCGGTGAAATGGTCGCCCTGGTCCATCTGCAGCTCGGCCTGGGGCACAAGCCGCGCATGCTCGCGCGCGACCGCCGGCGCCACGAGCGGATCATGCTCACCCTGCAGGATCAGCATCGGCCCGGCGTACCGCTCGAGGATGCCCCGCAGCGGTCGCTGGTCGGTGTCGAAGAAATTGCGGGCGTAGGCGACCGAGAGCACCGCGTCGTCCATCCAGCCGAAATGCGGCACCGCCTCCCGCAGCAGCCAGAGGCCCGCCAGCTGGAGTCCGTGGATCCCATGATTCAGGTGGTAGTCGCCCAGCAGCTCATACTCCTGGGCGCCGATCGCCGAGAGCATCGTGATCGAGCGCACCCGCGCAGGCGCCAGCTGCTGCAGCTGGAGGACGACGCCGCCCCCCATGCTGAAGCCTACCAGGTGGACCTGGGCGATGTGCAGGCTGTCGAGCAGCTGGAGCAGGTAGCGCGCGTGCGCCGCGACCGAAAAGTCGGGCACGTCGCGGCTCGAGCCGCCGAAACCGGGCAGGTCGGGGGCGAGTGTCCGGTGACGAGCCGAGAGACGCTCCGCCAGTGCGGCGACCTCGTCGTTGTCCCCCGGACTGCCGTGGACCAGCAGGACCGGCGGGCGCGCGGCGTCGGCGAAATCGGTGGGATGGTCGATCCACGCCAGCCGGATCGGACGCGGCAGCTCCCGGCTGTGCGCCACGGCCCGGAGCGAGATCGCCCGCTCATCCGCTCGCGGTGCGCTGTCATACGGGTGCATCCAGCGCAACAGATGCGAGGCCAGCAGTGCCGTGAGGTAGCCCCACAGCAACCAGCGGCGTCGGCGTGGCGCCGGCGGTCCCGCCTTCGGTGTACTCAACGGACTGGCTCGATGGTCGCGATCCGGCGGGGGATGTTCAGCGAGACTGGGGGGACCTCACGGCAGGGGGATGCTCCGGTGTGCGCTAGCGTCACCTGCCGGGACGTCACGCTGACCCGGCTGTAGCTCTGGGTCTCGGCGTCTGTCCGGTGCATGCAGATGGAGAGCCGGCCACGTTCCGGCAGGTGACTGCGATGGAGCGCCTCGAGGCCCTCGAGCGTCACGGGCGCGAGTGAGGAGAATCGTGCGATGCGGGACTCGGCGACCTCCGGCTCACTCACCGCGGAGCTGGTCGCGAGCAGGCCGGATGCATTGCTCGAGGAAAACGCGAGCTGCTCGCCGTCCCAGCGCGCCAGGTGCGCGTCGCTGTCCGGCGCCACGATGATCAGCGTGAACGGCTGGACCTGATGGAGGTCGGTGCGCGTGAGTGTGGAGCGGGCGTCGGCCGCCGCTGGCGAGACGATGAGATCGAGCAGCAGCAGTCCCCGGCTCAGCGGTGCCGCCGGTGCGACGTAGCCCTCCACCCGGTAGCGGTTGAGCAGGGAGAGGGTGAGGCCGAAGGCGTTGACGGCGAGCCAGCTGCCGCCGAAGTCCCCATCGAGCGGAGCGAGGTACGGTACGCCGCGCTGTTCCCGGACCGCCGGCGGCAGCGCCGGAGCGCGGGTGAATCGTTCGTCACGGTTGCAGCAGAGGGAGTAGCCGCCCGGCGTGCGGAGCCAGCTTACCGTGCACATGCCGCATCACGGCGGAGTGCGGCCAGGGTGGAGGGGGCGACACCGAAACTGTCGCCGACCTCGACGCCAACCCGCCGGAGCAGCTCCTTCATGAGCGCGTAGTGATGCACGGTGTGACTGACCAGAAACTGCAGCTCTCGCTTGACCGTGGAGTCACTCCAGTCCGGTTCCTCCGCCGGTCCCGCAACGCTCCGCACCGACACCCGGATCTGGCGCGCACCGAGACTGGCGGGGAGCCGATCGAGATCCGTCAGGAAGCCGAGGGCGGTCGCCAAGGCGAGGGCCCGATCGGTTTCCAGCGGGACCTGCCGGGCGCGCGCGTCGTAATCGATCTCGCCGGCGGCCAGCCCGATGAAGAAGGCGTGGTAATGATCGAAGACATGACGGAAGTGAACCCCGACCGCCGAGACACCGGGCGGGGCACCGCCGCTGGCGTAGGTGACATCGTCCAGCAGTCGCAGGGTCGCGACCGCCTGGTCCAGGACGATCATGTTGCCCTCTACAGCTTCCATGCGCTCGGGCATCCTCACTCCATGACAACGGGTATGAACTGGGCGGACACCGCTTGGTGCAGGCGCGCCGCCAGCTGCTTACGATCGGGGTCGGCGATCGGTTCCGCGCCCAGCCGCAGTGTCGCGTCGATCCGGGGGAGCTGCGCCAGCCCGACGAGATGACGTCCGAACGTCATGTCGCCCCACCAGCACACCGAGAGGTGGGCCGGTACTGACCCGGACGGCGTCCGGTAGCTCACGCTTGCATAGTGCACCGGCGAGCCGGTCGTCGCCGCCCACTCCAGCAGGGCCGGACGAAAAGGCAGCACCGTCTGGCCCGCGGTACTCGTCGCTTCGGCAAAGATCGTGACGCCATCACCCGCGGCGAGGGCGGTGGCAACCTGGTCCAGCACCCGCACGGTGTCGCGCCGCGCTGTGCGGTCGATGAAGATGGTGTCCAGGGCCCACGCCAGGAAGCCGAAGACCGGCCAGCGGCGCACCTCCTGCTTGGCGACAAACCGGGTCGGCAACTTCGCGGCATAGATCACGATATCGAGGTAGCCGAGATGATTCGACACCAGCAGAAAGGGGCGTGAGGGCGCCGCACCCTCGACCAGGGTGTGGACTCCGAGGAGCCAGAGGATGCCGTGGGCGCTGCATCGGACGATGTTGCGCCGGCAGACGCGTCGCCCATCGGGCCACCAGACCAGGGCGACCTGGATCGCCAGCACGGCGCCCATCGTCAGCAGAAGCCAGAGCGCGAGCCCCATCAGGCGAACGACCGCCCGCAGACCGACCGCCGGTGTTTCAGCGGAAGAAGAAGCGATAACTGTGGTCGTCAAGGGCGGCGATATCCAGGGCCACGAGAAAGTCGATCGTCTTGAACTGCCGGTCGATTGCCGGCGGTCCGAACACCTTGGCGCCGAGCGAGAGATAGCTGGCGAACAGTGGCGGAATGCTGACCTCACACGCCACCACGGCGGCGGGATCCGCCCCACCGCAGCTCAGCGCGGGGAGCGGCGGGGCGAGCAGCGTGGGATGCACGTGGCCGGCCCGCATGAGATGCTGCATCGTGGCCAGTCCCAGCGCCTCGTCCTGCGACGTCAGCGAACAGCAGCCAAAGAGATGGCGCTTCTCGTTGTGTACCAGGTAGAGCGCCAGCCCGCGCCACAGCAGATTGAGCACCCGGCCGTTGCGATGCCCCTTGGCCACGCAGGCCCGGCCGACCTCCACCGCCTGGCGCACAAACTCCTCCGGCAGCCCGCCGAGATCGAATTCGGCCGCCGAGTAGAAGCCGGCGCCGGCGGCGGCCATCTCGGAGGTTTGCAGCCGGTAGGTGCCGACTACTTCGCCCGTCGTCTCGCAGCTGATCAGGAGGTGATGAAAGTGCGGGTCCAGGTCGTCGTGGTCCCGCCCGCTGGCAAACGCGCTGTCCAGCCCCTCGCCCAGTTCCAGATTGAAGACCTGGAACCGAAGTCGCTCGATGGCATCCAGATCCTCGACCGTCTGGGCAAAGCGGACGACATAGCGCCCGGCGGTCAGGACCTCATGGGGCAGTCGTTCCGGGAACGCCGGGTAAGGCGTGCCGAGCTCGCGCCGGGCATAGTCGGTTTCCGTGCCGGCATCCCGCTGCTGGGGGTTCTGCATCGCGGTCATGGCGCCCCTTCATCTCGGCCGGGGAATCAGGGAACAACGTCTCGCGGCCGCCTTTGGTTCCGCCGGAAAATCTTCACCCTGCCGCGGGCGGGCGCTAGGGTGACCGGGGATGGGGCATGCGGGAGCCCCAACCGGGCCCTGCTGGAGGGGCCTGGGGCGTCTCCCCGACGGCCGGTTTCGGATTAGGTTCCGGCCATGTCCTCCTCGCTCGATGATTTCATCCATCAGGTCTCGCGTGCCCGCGCGGGCTACGCCCTGCCGGTCCAGGCCCACCGCCTGGCCGAGGATTTTACCCATGCGGCCCTTGCGCTGCTCTTTCCTCATTTTGCCGCCTCGGAAGGCGGGGCGACGGGTGAAGTCCGGGCGGAGCTGGAGCGCCTGCGGGGCCAGCTCGACGGCTTTCTCCTGGCCCAGGGAATCCCTCCCGAGCATGCGACGCTGATCAGCGCCGCGTTCGCCGCCGACCTGCCGGAACTGCATCGCGAGCTGCTGCTCGATGCCCGCGCGACCTGCGAGGCCGATCCGGCGGCGAAGAGTGTCGACGAGGTTCTGCTCGCTTATCCGGGATTCCTCGCCCTTGCCTGCTACCGGATCGCCCACGGCCTCACCCAGCTCGGCGTCAATCTCCTCCCCCGGCTGGTCACCGAGTATGCCCACCGGCAGACCGGGATCGACATCCATCCCGGCGCGCAGATCGGGCGGTCGCTGGCGATCGACCATGGGACCGGCATCGTGATTGGCGAGACTTCCGTCATCGGCGACCGGGTGCGGCTCTACCAGGGCGTCACCCTCGGCGCGCTCAGTGTGCGCAAGGACCTCGCCCGGCAGAAACGCCACCCGACCATCGAGGATGATGTCGTGATCTACGCCAACGCCACCATCCTCGGCGGCGAAACCGTCATCGGGGCGGGCAGCGTGATCGGCGGCAACGTCTGGCTGACCCATAGCGTGCCACCGGGGTCGGTGGTGACGCATGGTGGAACGATTGAGCGGGCGAGGGCGGCGGATGAAGTGTTGCTGGAGTACAATATCTGAGGGTGGCAGGTGGCAGGTGGCAGGCGGCGGCTGGCAGGTGGCAGGTGGCAGGGAGTTGTCGATAGAGAATGGGTAGTAGGGAGAATTTCCGGAGTACCAATGGCTGATGGCTGCATGCTGATCGCTGACTGGAGCGCACAACCATGAAGGCTCAATCGATTCTTGAAACCATCGGCAGCACCCCCCATGTGCGGCTGAACCGGCTGTTCGATGCCGGGGTCGAAGTGTGGATGAAGCTCGAGCGATCCAATCCCGGTGGCAGCATCAAGGACCGGATCGGGCTGGCGATGATCGCGGACGCGGAGCAGCGCGGCGTGCTCAGCGCCGGCAGTGTGATCATCGAGCCGACGTCGGGGAACACCGGCATCGGGCTGGCGATCGTGGCGGCGGTGAAGCGCTACCGGCTGATCCTGGTGATGCCCGACTCGATGTCAGTCGAGCGGCGCCGGATCATGACGGCGTACGGCGCGGAGCTGGAGCTCACGCCGCGGGAGAAGGGAATGAAGGGTTGCATCGAGCGGGCCAAGGAACTGGTCGCCGCGACCCCGCGGGCCTGGATGCCGCAGCAGTTCGAGAACCCGGCCAACATTGACATTCACCGGAAGACCACGGCGCAGGAAATCCTCACGGACTTCCCCGAGGGACTCGACTACCTGATCACTGGGGTGGGAACCGGTGGGCACCTCACCGGTGTCAGTGAGGTACTGAAGGAACGCTTCCCGAATCTGAGGACCTACGCGGTCGAGCCGGCCAAGTCACCGGTGATCAGCGGCGGTGCGCCGAGCCCGCACAAGATCCAGGGGATCGGGGCGGGATTCGTGCCGATGAACCTCCACACCGCGACGATCGACGGGACCATTCAGGTGACGGAGGAGGACGCGTTCAGGTACGCCGTCCGAGCGGCAAAGGAGGAGGGCATTTTTCTTGGTATCTCCTCCGGCGCGTCGCTGGCGGCAGTGGCGCAGAAGATCCCCGAGATGAAAGCCGGCAGCCGGGTGCTGACGTTCTGCTACGATACCGGGGAGCGGTACCTGTCGATCGAAGGATTGTTTGGCTGAAGTCTTCAGCCATCAGCCGTCAGCCATCAGCCATCAGCCGTCACGGACTGCTCCTGATTCTGCTTGCGGCTCTCGCCGGCGGCCCCGCCAGACACAGCGAAGCCCCGCACGTCAGCACTGACGGCGGGGCTTCATGGTGCGAGTGCGCCCGATACGATTCGAACGTACGACCTCTTGCTCCGGAGGCGGCACCCGCGAGCCCAGGGCCACCCATAGACTTTGAGCTCCCACCCGAGCTCCATCTTCACCCTGACCAAGGGCCGGCTCGCGGGGACTCCACCGGTGCGCCATGACAGCGGACCGGAACGGCGATACCTTGCCCATCTCGATTGGAGAAGTGGGTCTGGCTCCACCCATCCGCCCGGATCCTGAAGCGCGAGCCGTGCACTACGACAGAGAGTGGACTCAGTGAACCACAGCGAAATCGTCAGCTGGCTCTGGGGCGTCGCGGACCTGATCCGCGACACCTTCAAGCGTGGCAAATATCAGGACGTCATCCTGCCGCTCACCGTACTGCGCCGCCTCGATTGCGTGCTGGCGCCTACCAAGGAGAAGGTCCTCGGCAAGCAGGCTGAGCTCAAGGGAAAAAAGCTCGAAAACCTCGACCCGCAGCTCCGCAAGGTCTCAGGCTTTGCCTTCTACAACACCTCTCGTTACGACTTCGAAAAGCTCCTCGCCGACGCGCCGCACCTGGCGGCCAACCTGCGCAACTACATCGCCGGCTTCAGCCCGAACATGCGGGAGGTGCTGGAGAAGTTCGACTTCGACAACACCATCAGCAAGCTGGACGAGGCCGGCCTGCTCTTCCAGGTGCTGGAGCGCTTCAAGAAGGTGGATCTGCACCCTGACACGATCGACAACCCCACCATGGGCACGATTTTCGAGGAGCTGATCCGCAAGTTCAACGAGGCCCTCAATGAGAACCCGGGCGAACACTTCACCCCTCGGGACGTCGTGCACCTCATGGTGGACCTGATGCTGGCCGGCGACGAAAGCCGCATGCGTGCGAAGGGCGTGGTCCGGACGGTCTGCGACCCCTGCTGCGGCTCCGGTGGGATGCTCCTGATTACCAAGGAGCACATCACGGTGGGTCTGAGAAAGAACGGCGATGTGCTGCAACCCCCGATCAACAAGGAGGCCGAGATCCACCTCTTCGGCCAGGAGGTCAATCCGGAGACGTGGGCGGTGTCCAAGTCTGATCTCTACATGAAGGACCCGACCGGTCGGGACGCCGACAACATCGCGTACGGGAGCACGCTCTCGAACGACCGTCTCGCCGGCACCGGCTTCGATTACCTCATCGCGAACCCGCCCTACGGCAAGGACTGGAAGCGCGACGAGGACGCTGTGCGGTCGGAGCACGAGCGGGGCGCCGCCGGCCGCTTCGGCCCTGGCCTCCCCCGGATCAGCGACGGCCAGCTCCTCTTCCTGCTCCACATGCTGACGCACGCCAAGAGTCCGAAGGAGGGCGGTTCCCGCATCGCCATCATCATGAACGGCTCCCCACTGTTCACCGGCGATGCGGGGAGCGGTGAGAGCGAGATCCGGCGCTATGTCCTGGAGCACGACCTGCTCGAGGCCCTCGTTGCCCTGCCGGAGCAGCTCTTCTACAACACCGGCATCGCCACCTACATCTGGGTGGTGACCAACCGGAAGGCGAAGGCGCGTCGTGGCCTGGTACAGCTCGTCGACGCGACCTCCTTCTGGGTGCCGATGCGGAAGAGTCTCGGTGACAAGCGCCGCGAGATTCCCCTCGAGAAAGCCCAGGACATTCTCAAGCTTCTGTCCGGTTTCCGGGATGGGGATTCACGACCGGTCGTGTCGGATGGCAAGGAGGAGGATGTCGTGGTGAGCCGGCTCTTTCCCACCACCCACTTCGGGTTCCGGAAGATCACCATCGAACGTCCGCTCCGGCTCAACTTCCAGGCGTCGCCCGAACGCATCGCCCGGCTCGAGGAGGAGCGAGGATTTCAGGCGTTGGCACAGTCGAAGCGAAAGGGCGCGGCTGGCGCGAAGGAGCAGGCCGACGGGCGCGCCGAACAGGAGCAGATCCGGCAGCTGGTCCACGTTCTTCCGCGAGCTCCCTTCAAGGACCGGGAAGAGTTCGAGAAGGTTTTCGCCGCCGCCACAAAAAAGGCGGCGATGAAGCTCTCCGCCCCGGTGACCAAAGCGATCCTGGCCGCGCTCTCCCAGCGGGACGAGTCCGCCGAGATCTGCCGTGACAGCAAGGGAAATCCGGAGCCTGACCCGGAACTGCGGGACACCGAGAGCGTGCCGCTGGCCGAGGACATCCAGCTGTTCTTCGATCGGGAGGTGAAGCCGCATGTGCCCGACGCCTGGATCGACGCCGAGAAGCGAGATCAGAAGGATGGCCAGGTGGGTGTCATCGGCTACGAGATCAACTTCAACCGTTACTTCTACCGCTACACCCCGCCTCGGCCCCTGGAGGAGATCGAGGCGGACATCCGGGGGATCGAGCAGGACATCATGCGGATGCTGGCGGAGGTGACGGGGGGCGGTAATGTGTGAAAGTGTCGGCAGATACACATAACTGCCTGCACTTTCACACCTGCCGACGACCGACAGAACCCGCCCGCCGGCTCGGCGGGCTCCCGCTCCTGTCGGCGCGCCATTGGCGTATAATGTCGGCACGTAAGCCATATGTGCCGACATTTTACGTTGACGGATGGCATTGGTTGACCTATAATGCCGGCATGACGGAGCATCGTGCCGACAAATCGAGTCGTGGGGCGGACATTGTCCCCGGGGAGCGGCTGGCCGCAGCCCGGCTCGGCGCCTTCTTCCGCCCGAGACAGCTGGAGGAGGCCGGCCTCACCCGCGACCAGCTCCGGGCCCTGCAGCGTGCCGGGGCGGTCGAGCGGATAGGTCGAGGGCTCTACCGGCTCACCGGGGCTGAGCCGACGGAGCACTACTCCCTGGCGATGGCATCCGCCCGGGTGCCGGAGAGCGTGGTCTGCCTGCTCTCCGCGCTGCGGGTACACGGGATCGGCACCCAAGCCCCTGCCGAAGTATGGCTCGCAATTCCGCACAAGGCGCGGCGGCCGCGCCTGCCCGAGCTGCGGCTGCGGATCGTGCGGTTCAGCGGACCGGCCTGGACGTTCGGGGTCAAGCCGATCGAGTTCGAGGGCGTGCCCGCACGCATCACCAGTCCCGCCAGGACGATCGTGGATTGCTTCAGGTTCGAGCGCCTGATCGGCCCGGAGGCGGGGCTGGAGGCGCTGCGGGACGGGCTCCAGAGGCGCATTGTCACCACGGCGGATCTCTCGCGGGTCGAAGAGGTCCTCCCCTCGCGCCGCCTCCGGGCCGTGCTGGACGCGAGGTCGCTCTGAGTCCCGATCCTGCGGCCTCGGTGCAGCATCGGCTGCTGGCGTTGCCGAGAGCGCAGGGGGAGGAATTCGAGCGTACGCTGGTCCGGTACACGTCGGAGCGGCTGCTCTACCGGCTGGGGATGTCGACCGTGCGCGAGCGATGCATCCTCAAGGGCGCGAGCCTGCTCACGCTGTGGATGCGCGATCCCTATCGCGCCACCCGGGATGTGGATGTGCTGGCATTTGGTCCCACGGACGATGCGGCCATCCGTGGCCTGCTCGAAGCGATCTGCGCCGTGCCATGCCCGGAGGATGGGCTCCAATTCGATCTCGCATCGCTGATCATCGAGGAGATTCGGGGTGTCGAGGAGTACACCGGCAAGCGGGCACGCTTCTTCGCGTACCTCGGCCGGGCGCGCATCCGGGTCCAGGTGGACTTCGGGTTTGGCGATGCGCTGGTGACCGGGGCGGATGAGGTCGACTATCCGACGCTGGTGGCGGGAGTACCCGCGCCGCGGATCCGAGCCTATCCGCGCGAGGTGAGTGTCGCGGAGAAGTTCGAGGCGATGGTCACACTGGACACCCGCAACAGCCGGATGAAGGACTTCCACGACCTGTGGGCGCTCTCGGGCGCCTTCGCGTTTGATGGACCGGCGCTCCAGCGGGCAGTCGCGGCCTGTTTCGAGCGGCGGCGGACTCCATGGCCGGCGGCGACGCCGGGCGCCCTGACGCCGGGCTTCTACCAGACTCCACAAATGGAACCGCGCTGGCGGGGCTATCTCGCTGCCGGTACAGTGCTGATCCCGCCACCGTCCCGGTTCGAGGTCATCGGAGAGCGTATCACAGGATTCCTGGGTCCGGTCCGAGCGAGCATCATGGCGGAAGTTCCATTCGCGCATAGATGGCCGCCGGGCGGCCCCTGGGCCGTCAGCGAAGAAGAGGCGATGGTCGAAGCATGAGCAGAGGAGACAATGCGCTAGTGCCAGCACCGCTTCGGCGCTTCACGCCCTACCCGGCCTACAAGGACTCCGGCATCGAGTGGCTGGGGAAGATTCCGGCGCATTGGGAGAAAGCACCGCTGTTTACCGTAGCGCGAGAACGAAACGTCAGCAACAAACGAGGAGAAGAATCGAACGTGCTCTCGTTGAGTTATGGCCGGATCATTCGCCGCGACGTTACCGACAACTTTGGCCTCATGCCGGAGTCGTTCAACACCTACCAGATTGTCGACCCCGGGGACATCGTCCTTCGGTTGACAGATCTACAGAACGACAAGAGAAGTCTACGGGCCGGCTTGGTTAGTGAGCGCGGGATCATCACCTCGGCATACGTCGCCCTCGGGGTAAATGATCGGCTGCTGCCTCGTTACGCCTTCTACCTGTTGCATGCCTATGACGTCACCAAGGTGTTTTACGCCTTGGGCGCTGGCGTTCGGCAAACGATGAAATATGAGGACCTGAAGTGGATGCCTCTGCTGAGGCCAAACGAGGCCGAGCAGCGCGCCATCGCCGCCTTCCTCGACCGGGAGACGGAACGAATCGACGCGCTTGTAGTCAAGAAGGTGCGGCTGGTCGAGCTGCTGGAGGAGCAGCGCACCGCCCTCATCACCCGCGCCGTCACCAGGGGTCTCGACCCGAACGTCCCCATGAAGGACTCCGGCGTCGAGTGGCTGGGGAAGATTCCGGCGCAGTGGCCCGTCGCCCCAATGGGCCTACGATACGACGTTCAACTCGGAAAGATGCTCGACTCCAGCAAGATCACTGGGGAACACCTCCGGCGTTATCTCCGAGTGTTCGACGTGCAATGGGGCACCATCAACACCTCTGAACTTCCGGAGATGGACTTCGATAGGGACGCCCGCGAAAGGTTTCGCTTGGCGGTCGGAGACCTCCTCGTGAATGAAGGTGGGAGCTATCCCGGGCGCTCGGCGATGTGGCAAGGCGACATTGACGAGTGCTACTATCAGAAGGCGCTTCATCGACTGCGAGCGCTTCGACCACGAGAAGACCTCCCACAGTTTCTGTACTACCTGATGTACTGGGCAGCCAACCAAGGTGTGTTCGTTGCCGGGGGCAATGAAACAACAATTGAGCATCTTCCGGCTGAAAAGCTCAGACGATACCGCTTCGCTTTCCCACCGCACGACGAGCAATGCGCCATCGCCTCCTTCCTCGACCGAGAGACGGCCCGCATCGACACGCTCGTCGCCAAGGTCCGCGACGCCATCGAGGGCCTCAAGGAACTCCGCACCACCCTCATCTCGGCCGCGGTTACTGGCAGGATCGACGTGCGGGGTGAGGCCGCATGAGTCCTGAAATTCGCGAACGCGCGTTTGAGGACGCCATCGAGTGTGGGCTTCTGGCCCACGGGCCAGACGCCTGTGCCGATGCGGCGGGCGTCGTGCGGGAGGTGCCGCCGCCCTTCGGCGAGACGCCGCCGGGCGGGTATCTCCGTCGCACCTTCGCAGACTACGATCCAATCCTCTGCCTCCTCCCACGCGATGCGGTCGACTTCGTCCTCGGCACGCAGCCGAAGGAGTGGCAGAAGCTGGCGCAGCACCACGGCGCCCAGGTCAAGGAACAGTTTCTCAAGCGCCTCGCTGCAGAGATCGAGCGCCGTGGCGTCCTCGACGTCCTCCGGCACGGGGTAAAGGACTCGGGCTGCAGGTTCAGTCTGGCCTACTTCCGGCCGGCCAGCGGGCTCAACCAGGAGACTCGGCGGCTCCACGCCGCGAATCTCTTCAGCGTGGTGCGCCAGCTCTGCTACCGGCCATCCGCACCGGGTACCAAGGACGGGCCGGCGCTCGACCTCTGCCTCTTCCTGAACGGCCTCCCGATTTTCACCGCCGAGCTCAAGAATCCGTTCAACGGGCAGGATGTCGAGGACGCGATCAGGCAGTACCAGAAGGACCGGGACCCGCGAGACCCATTGCTGGCGCATGGGCGGTGTCTCGCCCACTTCGCGGTGGACCCGGATCTGGTGTACGTCACCACTCAGCTCGCCGGCGCCAAGACCCGATTCCTGCCATTCAACCAGGGGAAATACGGCGGGGCAGGGAATCCACCAGTGCCACCGACCAGGAAGGGATACGCCACGGCGTATCTCTGGGAAGAGAGCTGGGCCCGGGACAGCGTGCTCGACCTCATCCGGCAGTTCATCCATGAGGTGGAAGAGGAGGACCAGAGCGGCCGGAAGACGGGCAAGCGCTCTCTGATCTTCCCCCGCTACCAGCAGGTCGATGCGGTGCGGAAACTGGTGTCTCACGCCCGGAGCACCGGCCCCGGCCAGCGCTACCTGATTCAGCACTCGGCTGGCAGCGGGAAGAGCTTCACCATCGCCTGGCTGGCCCACCAGCTGGCCACGCTGCACAATGTGGCCGATCAGCGGGTGTTCGACTCGATCGTGGTCATCACCGACCGGCGGGTGCTCGACCGGCAGCTGCAGACCACGATGCGCCAGTTCGAGCAAACCCTCGGCGTGGTGGAGAACATCGACACCACCTCCCGGCAGCTCAAGGACGCACTCGAGTCGGGCAAGACGATCATCGTCACGACGCTGCAGAAGTTTCCGGTCATCGCGAAGGAAATCGGGGAGCTGCCGGGGAAGCGCTTCGCGGTGATCGTGGACGAGGCTCACTCCAGCCAGTCGGGAGAGAGCACCCAGTCGATCCGGGACGTGATGCGCGCCGCGAGCCTGGAGGAGGCAGAGGCTGAAGAGGGTGACTCAGGAGAAGACGAGGAGGACCGGATCAATGAGGCGGCGGAAGCACGCCGGTGGCCGGCCAACACCAGCCTGTTCGCCTTCACCGCCACTCCCAAGGCTAGGACGCTCGAACTGTTCGGCACTCGGCGGGCCGATGGGAAGTGCGAGCCTTTCCATCTCTACAGCATGCGGCAGGCGATCGAGGAGGGCTTCATCCTCGACGTGCTGGCCAACTATACGACCTATGCGGCGTACTGGCGCCTGCTCAAGAAGGTCGAGGCGGATCCGCGCTACGACAAGAAGAAGGCGGAGTACCTGCTCAAGTCCTTCGTGGAGCTGCACCCGCACGCCATCAACGAGAAGGTGCGGGTCCTAGCGGAGCATTTCGCGGCGCAGGTGCAGGGAGAGATCGGTGGCCGAGCCAAGGCGATGATCGTCTCCCGCTCCCGGCTCCATGCGGTTCGATACCGGCTGGCGGTGGACAAGTACATGGCCGAGCGGGGACTTTCCTACAAGGCGCTGGTGGCATTCTCGGGCAAGGTGGAGGACGGCGGCAGGTCGTACACCGAGGCGGGCATGAACGGCTTTCCCGAGAGCCAGACCGCGAAGGCCTTCGAGCAGGCGGAGTACCGGTTCCTGATCGTGGCCAACAAGTTCCAGACCGGATTCGACCAGCCGCTGCTGCACACCATGTACGTGGACAAGAAGCTGGGCGGGGTGAACGCGGTGCAGACCCTCTCCCGGCTCAACCGCACACTGCCGCCCATCAAGAAGGGCACCATGGTGCTCGACTTCGCCAACGAGGCGGCGGAGATCCAGGCGGCGTTCGAACCGTACTACGAGACCACGCTGCTGGCGGAGACCACCGACCCGAACCTGCTCTACGAGATCCAGGGGCGCCTCGCCGGCTATCCGGTGTACACCCAGGCAGACGTCGACCGCTTCGCGAAGGTCTACTTCGACCCGAAGGCCACCCAGGACCAGCTCTATGCGGTACTGGCCCCCGTGGTTGATCGCGTTGAGGCGCTGACCACCCCGGAGCAGTCCGATTTCCGGGGCCAGCTGACGGACTACGTGCGCCTCTATGCGTTTCTGAGCCAGATCTTGTCCTTCTCCGACGTCGACCTTGAGAAGCTGTACGTCTTCGCCCGCCATCTGCGCCGCCTCCTGCCGGCCGATCGTGAAGTGCTGCCGCGCGAGGTGCAGCAGAATATTGATATGGAATCGTACCGGCTGCAGCAGACGGCCAGTGGGAAGATCACGCTGGAGCGGAAACCGGGGGTGCTTGAGCCGGTGAGCACCAAGAGCCACATGGTCGCGAGTCAGGAGGAGCTGGAGAACCTCTCCCGGATCATTGCGGAGTTGAACGAGCGGTTCGGCCTCAACCTGGGCCCGGAACACCGCGTGACGCTGGGTCAGATGATGGAGCGGCTGGATGCCGATCCGGGGCTCGACGCCAGCGCCCGGGTCAACACCCGGGAGAACGTGCGGCTCACCTTCGACCAGAAGGTGGAGCACGTGATCCAGGACATCGTGGACCAGAACTTCGAGCTCTACAAGCGGATCACGGACGATCGCTCATTCGGCGAGGCGATCAAGAACCTGCTCTTCGACCAGTACCTGCGGGCCCATCGCCAGGCGGAGGAGCTGATCAAGCGGGGCGAGTCGAAGACCCTCGAGTTCAAGTCCACGCTTCGCTGGAGCCTCAAGGAGGACCGTGTCGACGACAAGGGCGTAACCCACGCCGTGCTGAAAACCGTCGCTGCGTTCCTGAATACCGAGGGTGGGGACCTGCTGATCGGTGTGACGGACGACGGCGCCATCGTCGGCATCGAACGGGATCAGCTGGAGAGCGACGACAAGTTCATGCGGCATCTCACCCAGGTGGTGCGCAATGGACTGGGCGACCGGGCCGGTACTTGCATCGACCCGAAGACCCAGATCGTGCAGGGCAAGACGGTGTGCGTGGTGAGCTGCCAGCGGAGTCCGGAGCCGGTCTTCCTGAAATGGAAGGGTGTGGAGACGGGCCCGGAGGGGGACTTCTTCGTGCGGAGTGGACCGGGGACGGTGAAGCTGCCGGCGGAGAGTGCCCGGGAGTACATCAGGACGCGGTTTCCGGGGATTGGCCACTGAAGGATCGGATTTCCAGCGGTGCAGACCGGGCCTTGATGCGGCTTGACGCTAGGTTGCCAAACGCCCCACCATCGGTGACCGAAGGTGGAGCGTTGATCCGGCATCGAGTGCGCCCGATACGATCCGAACGTACGACCTCGTGCTCCGGAGAACCCAGAGTCTGGGGCCAGTCAGTGTCCGGCGGGGTGGTCCGGGAGGCGGAGCAGATCGCCGGTTGGACGCCCTCGCGGTGG
>Ga0163153_10000063_pt1 | contig 169412 bp, 143 predicted proteins | sample OliLakLV19MP6IB1_FD_148629 | JGI IMG/M metagenome (GOLD analysis project Ga0163153, IMG submission 148629) | Freshwater microbial mat bacterial communities from Lake Vanda, McMurdo Dry Valleys, Antarctica - Oligotrophic Lake LV.19.MP6.IB-1 | ecosystem: Environmental > Aquatic > Freshwater >... | reverse complement strand
ATCGCCAACTTCATCCCATGAGGCGCCATCAAAAATTGGCGTTGCGAAGAACGTTCCAAGATTTTTGGCTGCCCATCCAAGAGCAGTTTCATAAAGCTGTCCGAGGTTCATACGCGACGGTACGCCCAACGGGTTAAGCACGATATCTACTGGTGTGCCATCTGGCAGGAACGGCATGTCTTCGGCAGGTACAATCTTCGAGACGATACCCTTGTTACCGTGACGTCCAGCCATCTTATCACCCACTTGAAGCTTGCGCTTCTTGGCAACATAGACCTTCGCCATTTGCAGAATGCCTGGTTGTAGCTCATCGCCCGCAGCAATCTTGTTGCGTTCGATACGCCCGTCCATTTGCAGATCTGCACGACGCACGTTGTAGTTCTCAATGAGTTTAGCAAGAAGGTTCGTGGCCTTCTTATCAGTAACCCAGTCCTGATCATAGGACATCATCGATGGCACGAACGTACCACCTTCGAACTTCGACAGAATTTCCTTCTTCGAGAGCTTCGCACCAGAACGGAATACAATCGAGTCGTTCGTCGAGCGAATGCCAAGGCTTGTTTCGCCTTCAAGCAATTCGCCAATACGCTCTACTGCGTCGAGGTCGAGTGCTCGCAACGACTGTTGCTCGCGTTTTGTAATGAGATCTTGACGTTTCTTTTCTTCTGAACGGAACTCACTGTCACTTGTAAGAACACGACGTGCAAAAAGCTTTGTGTTGATGACAGTACCCTTGAGTCCGGGAGGTGCCTTCAACGAAACATCTTTAACATCGCCAGCCTTGTCGCCGAAGATGGCGCGCAGCAGTTTTTCTTCAGGTGTAGGATCGGTCTCGCCCTTCGGTGTAATCTTTCCGATCAGGATGTCGCCTTCGCGGACCTTTGCACCAAGGCGGACAATACCGCGATCGTCGAGATCTTTTGTTGCTTCTTCGCTGACGTTCGGGATTTCGCGAGTAAACTCTTCTTCGCCGCGTTTTGTATCGCGAACCTGAAGTGTGTACTCTTCGATGTGCACCGATGTAAACACATCTTCAGCGACCATACGCTCGCTGATGATAATAGCATCTTCAAAATTGTATCCGCGCCAAGGCATGAATGCCACTAGCACATTACGTCCGAGTGCCAATTCACCCTGGTCTGTTGAAGCACCGTCGATGATTGGCTGACCCTTCTTAAGGCGCTGACCGTGCTGAACAACAGGACGCTGGTTTACACAAGTGTCTTGGTTCGTACGATAGAATTTTAAGAGTGGATAGGTAACGATGCGGTCATCTTCAAACGCCACAAGTTTCTCATCCGCGGTACGCTTGTCGTCGTACTTGATGCGTACAAAGTCGCCACACACATAATCCACAACACCATCGGCTTCGGCAAGAACAAGTGCGCGCGAATCGCGTGCTACACGTGCTTCCATACCAGTTCCTACGTAGGGGGCTTCAGGGCGCAAAAGGGGCACACCCTGACGTTGCATGTTTGAACCCATCAACGCACGGTTCGCATCATCATGTTCTAGGAACGGAATGAGCGATGCAGCAGGCGACGTAATCTGGTCGGTGCTTACTTCCATGTAATTGACTTCCATCGGCGATAGAACCTTGAAGTCGCCGCTTACGCGGGCCTTCACGCGATCACCTGAAAGCTTGCGTTTTTTATCAACTGCTGTTGAAGACGGAACGATAATCATTCCTTCTTCTTTGTCAGCCGGCAAGAACTCAATCTCGTCTGTTACAACACCATTGTCTACGCGGTAGTACGGCGTCTCGATGAAACCAAACTTGTTTACACGTGCGTGCATGGCAAGCGAGGAGATAAGACCGATGTTCGGACCTTCTGGCGTTTCGATTGGACAGAGGCGTCCGTAGTGCGTGTAGTGAACGTCACGTACTTCGAACCCAGCGCGTTCGCGTGTAAGACCACCAGGTCCGAGCGCCGAAGTACGCCTCTTGTGCGTAAGCTCCGACAACGGATTGGTCTGATCCATGAACTGCGAAAGCTGATTCGTACCGAAGTACTGATTAATCACACTTGTAATCGTTCGTGCATTCACCAGCTCTGCAGGCGTAATGTTTTCGCTGTCGCGAACACTAAGACGTTCCTTGATCGTACGGGCCATGCGGGTAAGGCCGAGGTTGAACTGTGCTGTTAGCTGTTCACCAACAGTACGTACACGACGATTCGCAAGGTGGTCAATATCATCGACTGACACCTTGGCATCGCGCAATTCAATCAAATACTTTACAATGGCAACAATGTCATCAACCGTTAGTGTCGTCATATCCATCGGCACCTGCATGCCAAGCTTTTCGTTAATACGATAGCGGCCTACAACGCCTAGATCATAACGCTTCGGATTAAAGAACAACTTCTCGAGAAGCCCCCACGCTGTTTCCAGATCGGGAGGATCGCTTGAACGGAGCTGACGATAAATGTTTTCGAGAGCATCTTCACGTGTACGCGAAGTATCCTTTGCCAATGTCTTGGCAATGATTGGCTCGTCGTTCGGGTTTTCGTATTTGTACAGCTTGAGGGTATCGATGTCAGCAGCCATCATGCTTGCCAACGTCTCTTCCGTCAGGATGTTATCGCGCGTTGCAACGATTTCACCAGTTGACACATCAATAACGTCCGCAGCAATGCGACGTCCGAGGTGTCCATCTGCCAAATCTTTACCACGTACGTTTTCAGCAAGATCAAACAGCGAGAGCAAATCCTCATCGCTGGAGTATCCAAGAGCACGCAGAAGCGTGGTTACAGGAAACTTCTTCTTGCGATCGATATAGGCGTACATTACGTCATGGATGTCGGTGGTGAATTCCACCCACGAACCCTTGAACGGAATGATGCGAGCCGAGAAGATTTTTGTACCGTTCGGGTGCAGCGCATCATCAAAGAACACACCAGGCGAGCGATGCAGCTGGGCTACAATCACGCGCTCGGCGCCGTTGATAATGAACGTACCACGTGGTGTCATGGCCGGGATCTGACCCAAGTAGACTTCCTGATCGATAGCATCGATGTAGTCTTCGGAGGACGGATCCGCCTTCGACGACAAACGAAGTCTTGCTTTCAGAGTCTTGGCATGTGTCAGCTCGCGCTCACGGCATTCTTCTTCGGTGTATTTCGGCTTTTCAACGAAGTATTCCAGGTAGTTCAACTCATAAACGCCAGAGTTGTCTTCGATTGGAAAGTTCAGTTGGAATGCGGATTGCAAACCTGTGTTTTTGCGTTCGGACGGAGGAGTGTCTTCTTGCAAAAACTCGTCGTACGACGCTATCTGGATACCCAGCAGGTCCGGATACATCGCGTCCTGCTCTAGATGGCCGAACGTAATGCGCTCACGGAGCCGTTGGATTGGCAGCGCGTACAGGTTCGATATTTCCTGTGTTCCTTGCATATCGGCTAGTTCCCGGAAATGCTCAAAAGAGTGTCAAGCGTATAGACAACAACGCCCGAGACGGCACAAAAGGCCGCCTCGGGGCTGTTAAGAGCATCGATCAATTACTTCAGTGTAACCTTAGCGCCGGCTTCTTCAAGCTTCTTCTTAAGGGCTTCAGCGTCTGCCTTTGGCACCGCTTCTTTAACAAGCTTAGGAGCCCCTTCAACGAGGTCCTTTGCTTCCTTCAGACCAAGACCTGTGATTTCGCGAACAACCTTGATGACGTTAAGCTTTTGAGCTCCGCCTTCTGTTAGTTCAACATCGAATTCGGTCTTCTCTTCAACTGCAGGTGCTGCGCCAGCTGCTGGGCCTGCGGCCATCATCATCGGTGCGGCAGCTGTTACGCCAAACTTTTCTTCGAGAGCTGTCTTGAGTTCAGACGCTTCGAGGAGTGTTAGGGCTGAGATTTTTTCAACGAGTTCATCTACGTTTGCTGACATGTCTTCTCCGATTATTCATTGACAATTGGTGTAGTTAGGCTGCCTTTTTCTTCGCAACCTCTTCGACGAGCGAAGCAACATCTCTCATGACAGCGTTAATTGTGCCGACAATTCCAGAGATAGGTGCTTGCAGACTGCCCATGATTCCCGCGATGAGTTCTTCGCGCGTAGGCAGCTCCGATACTTGCTTGAGTTGCGAACCGTCAAACATCTGTCCTTCGATCACTGCCACTTTCAACGCAGGCTTTTGGCCTTTGTCGAAGAACTGACGAATGACCTTGGCAGGTGCAATTGGGTCCGAACCACCGAAGATGATTCCGGTCTGACCAAACAGCTGCTTTTCTTGTATTTCGTATCCACCGACTTCGTCTAGAGCACGTAGGATCAAGGTGTTTTTAGCAACCTTCATCATGACGCCTTTTGTACGAAGCTCTGCACGGAAGGCCTTGTCTTGCGCCACCGTCATACCGGTAAAGTTTACGAAGTACAGGCTAGTAGCCCCACGGATTTGCTCCGTGAGTTCGCTGATCAATACCTGTTTTTGTTCCTTCGTTATCATAGTTCCAGTGTAGGTTAGTTCGCCCGTTGTTCAACCGGTTTTGAGGCCGTTTAGAAGCGTGAACGCAGGAGCGTGCGTAATAGTCGTGTTTGTTAGTGTTCTGCGCCGCCGATGCTCGCTTCAGAGACTTTAACGCTCGGACCCATTGTTGAGCTGAACGATAGACTCTTAACGTATTTGCCTTTGGCCGATGCTGGCTTAGCGCGTAGAACAGTGTTAATGAAGAGTTGCGCGTTATCATGAAGCTTGTTCACATCAAATGAGCACTTGCCCAATGATGCATGAACATTGCCTGCTTTGTCTACACGGAACTCGATCTTACCAGCCTTTACTTCGTTCACAGCTTTCGCTACGTCGAAGGTTACGGTGCCGCTTTTAGGGTTAGGCATGAGGCCGCGTGGACCCAGCACCCGACCAAGCTTACCGACTTCACCCATCACGTCGGGTGTGGCAATAATGATGTCGATATCAGCCCAGCCACCTTGCAGCTTCTCAATGTATTCTGCAAAGCCAGCGAAGTCTGCTCCAGCGTCTAGAGCTTCTTTATCCTTTGGGGCCTTTGCAATTACAAGCACACGAACACTCTTACCTGTGCCGTGAGGCAAGGCAACGGTGCCGCGAACTAGTTGATCTGCTTTACGTGGGTCTACACCAAGATTCATAGCGACGTCGAACGACTCGTCGAACTTCGCCGTCGCATTGCTTTTTACCAGTTCGATTGCTTTCGTGAAATCGAACGTCTGGTTGCGATCATAAGCCTTGATCGCCTTTGCAAATCTTTTGCCCGTTGCCATTTCCATTCCTTTATTCGTTGTGCATGCGGCAGTAGAACTGCCTCCAACGGTGAAAATCCACATCTCTTTCAGCCTGTACTTCGACTGGTTCAGCCGAATACTTTCTTATCCTTCGACGACAATTCCCATAGAGCGAGCTGTACCTGCAATCATGCTGACAGCAGATTCCATGTTGTGGCAATTAAGATCCTGCATCTTGATCGTTGCTATCTCTTCGAGTTGTGCGCGCTTTACCTTGCCGACTTTCGTGCGGTTCGCTTCCTTCGAACCCGACTCAATGCCGAGGGCTTTGAGAAGGAGGATGGATGCAGGCGGCGACTTGATCTCGAAGGTGAAGCTCTTATCCGAATAGAACGTCACAAGCACTGGGAGTATCATGCCCGGCTGCTTTGCAGAACGTGCATTAAACTGCTTTACGAACTCCATACCAGGGAGGCCGCGCTGACCAAATGCCGGTCCGACAGGTGGGGCCATCGTTGCTTCTCCAGCCTTAAGCTGAAGTTTGAACGTTCCCATGATCTTCTTTGCCATAGCCTGACTCTTCGATTAATGATTTTCTAGTTCAACCTGATTGAAGTCTAACTCGATCGGCGTCTTACGGCCAAGAATCCCAACCTCAACTTTCAGCTTTTGCTTCTCAATATTGATTTCTTTAACCGTGCCATTGAAGTTCGAGAACGGACCGTCGATAACACGCACAGGATCGCCCTCGCGAAACGCCGTCTCTACGGTTGTAATGTCCTTGCGTTCTTCAACACGTCCAAGAATTCTATCAACTTCATCTTTCTGCAACGCTTGCGGCTCTGTCTTCGTCCCAACAAAACTCACGATCGATGGCAGCGAAAGAATTACTTCCTTCAGACGCTTATCGAGTGACAGCTCTATCAGGATGTAGCCTGGCAAGAAGTTTTTCACCTTCGTGCGTCGCTTGCCATTTCGAACTTCAAACACCGTCTCTTGTGGTATAATGATGTTCTTCACCCGATTCTGCAAACTCAGGCGCACCATCTCGGTTTCGATAGACGTCTTGACACGCGCCTCATGCCCCGTGAAGGTGCGGATGGCGTACCATTTCGGCTCGAGTACCACAGCGGGCGTTTGTTCGATCATCGTAGGGTAATGCTCATCAGAATATGAGGGCCATGACCTGAACCATGGCTTGGTCAATAATGAACACAATAGTCGATACTATAACACAGGTTATAATCACGACTATCGTGCTTTCACGCAGTTGCTCTTTCGTTGGCCAGGAGACCTTCTTCATCTCCTTCGCGACGTCAGCAAAAAAATTTCTCGTTATGTCGAACATATTTCTCTCTCTCCATCGGCGGTGTTGCACGGGCGGCAGGACTTGAACCCGCAGCCTGCGGTTTTGGAGACCGCTGCTCTACCAGTTGAGCTACACCCGTCTTTACTCTGAGCTGATGACCGGGATTGAACCGGTGACCTCCACCTTACCAAGGTGGTGCTCTACCAGCTGAGCTACATCAGCGCATTCAAACGGTATCAGAGCGGGAGACGAGACTCGAACTCGCGACCAACAGCTTGGAAGGCTGTGACTCTACCAACTGAGTTACTCCCGCGCTCTCGTGGGCAGGGGGGGATTTGAACCTCCGAAGGCGTAGCCAGCAGATTTACAGTCTGCCCTCGTTGACCGCTTGAGTACCTGCCCGGTTTTACCCGAGCCGACAAACATACGGCTCAGAAATGAAACGTCAAAGCAGGGGGTCTGAAAGGGGCTCGGAAGACTTTGGTGCAGCCTTACGCAAGACTATCCACAAACTGCTCAAATAGGTAGTCGGCATCGTGGGGCCCAGGCGAGGCCTCGGGATGGTACTGAATGCCGAATGCCGCCACGTCGGTTAAGCGGATTCCAGCGCAGGTGTTGTCGTTCAGGTTAATGTGTGTCATCTCTGCATTCGCTGGCAAGGTCGAGGTTTCGACTGCAAAACCGTGGTTTTGCGACGTGATCTCGATTTTACCTGTTATGAGGTTTTTGACAGGGTGGTTGGCACCACGGTGACCGAATGTAAGCTTGTAGGTGGTGGCTCCTACGGCAAGCGATAAGATTTGGTGACCCAAACAGATTCCGAAGATGGGTTTCTTGCCCAGCAGCGACTTTGTGAGTTCGATGCCGTGATGGACGGCGGCGGGGTCGCCCGGACCGTTGCTTAGGAAGACTCCGTCCGCTCCACTTGCAAGGATTTCCTCGGCACTAACAGTCGCAGGATAAACAGTAACGTCGCAGCCATGCGCTGCAAGCTGACGCAATATGTTGCGCTTGATGCCAAAGTCTATGGCCGCGACCTTGCGTCTAGTCTTTACGCCATTCTGTTTAGTTGAATTGTTTAGAATATTCCCATAGCCCCATTCGGACCCTTGCCCTTGCCCTTCAGTGCCTTGCCCTTCAGTGCCTTGCTTTCGATCCTCATTCCATTTGTACGACGATGGAGTAGTAACGACGCCCGTTAGGTCGAGTCCGTTCATCGATGGCACATGCCGAGCTTGCTCTACGAGGTCGTCAAGGTTGAGGTTGTCGCCGTGGGCTATGACACAGCGCATGGCGCCTTCTGAGCGGAGGATGCGCACGATCTGACGAGTGTCTACGCCTTGGATGCCGGCAATGCCGTACGACTCGAGGTATTCCTGTAGAGATCGTGTTGCCCTCCAGTTTGAGTATGTGCGCGAGAGTTCGTGAACGACGAGTCCGGCGGCTTGCACCTTGTCGCTTTCGACATCTTCGTCATTTACGCCGGTGTTACCGATATGGGGATAGGTGAACGTGAGTATCTGGCCACTATACGAAGGGTCTGTAAGGATTTCCTGATACCCCGTCATGGCTGTGTTAAAGACCAATTCCCCTTCAGCTCGGGCTCCAATGGCTCCTATTGCTATACCCTTTAAGGTGAAGCCGTTTTCGAGTGCTAGTACCGCTGGGGCGTGCGCCATGAAACTCCATTTGAGATTGGGAATCTGAAGAGATCTGCAATTCATTCAGAATTGCTTAGTGATAACAGAACAAAAATACCTCGGTTGTGTTATTTTCGATGCGGAGGTAAGAAGCTCTTCAGTACACAGGCAGCACACAAGCGTCCAATTAGCGACCGCGTAAACGCGGGCCAGGTACTGTCGCTCAACACCAAGGTACTGGTCCTGAATCAGTCCTACGAGCCCATAAGCGTTTGCAACACGAAAAAAGCTCTCCTCCTGCTCTTCCTTACAAAGGCCGACATCATCGAAGAACGCGCTGCTCTTGTTATACGCAGCATGCACCACCGCTATCCATTTCCAAGCGTTATTCGCCTAAGCGCTTACCTACGGGTACCGTACAAGAAGATCGAACTTTCGCGTAAGAACATTCTTCGACGCGACTCATTTCGATGTCAGTATTGCAACACTCCGGCAACGCCATTAACTGTCGATCACGTTATTCCGAGATCACGCGGCGGTATGGACCAGTGGGAAAATCTTGTGTGTGCATGCGTGCATTGCAACAACAAGAAAGGAAGTCGTACACCCGAAGAAGCAAACATGCGATTGCTAAGCACCCCACGCAAACCGCACCATGTGCTCTTTCTAACGCACTACATAGGCAAGGTCGACGAAACATGGCGTCCGTACCTTTTTATGGATTAGTGAATAATATTACTAATTGTCTGCCCTTGTCGAAGCTTCTTTTTTGTGTTCGGATCAGCGTATGACATTAAGCGCAGTTTCTCGCACTCCATGAGATGAAGTTACGCGCACGCGATACACACCCGAAGCAAGACCATCGAGCGAAAGCCTGCTACTCGTGCCGGCATCAACACTGATGCTCATTACCAGCGCACCAGATACTGACATTACCTCTATGCGCTGTACGTTTTCGCCGTAGTAGATCGTTGCTTCATCCGAAGCGGGGTTAGGTGCGATAATGAGCGGACGTTCGGTAATAACGTCGTCGACGCTATTTGGCACCTGACGTAATTCCATCCTGTACCATGGCGTTGCGTTCTGCTGAGTGTTTACTGTGACGCTGAACTTGCCGGTGCTATTCCGTGTCGCGAGTATGCGATTGCCACGGGGCTGCGCATCCGCGCCAAGGGGCTGCACGTACATGGTGTCGAAATCGGGCGCTGTGTATGTGATGCGAACGATCGAGCCTTCCATCTGGGTAGGACCGATTCCGTTTTTCGTTACGGCGCCGGTTGTTGCATTGAACATCGTGCCTTCGTTAAACATGCGTGTCGATATTGTCAAGAACGCAGTCGGCGTTTTGAACAACGGCAATTCTGTAAGCGAGTTTATTACCACCGAAGTATGCTTTGCCTGCGACGTTTCTTCAAGGATCAGTCCAGGCATTTGAATAAGCTGATTAGCGATCGGTCCAGTCACCGCCACATACCGATCTGTTTGCACCTTTAGCAATGCTTTCGGCACTCTCTTGGCGTCTACAGATGCGTCCCAGAAAATCTGTTCGTTTTCTGCATTCAGGTTTGCAAGGTCTACAGTGCCAGCGAGGGCACTTACTTCGAGGTGCGGAAACACAGATTCGACAGGTCCGGGCACTAGCGAAATTGAAATCCGTCTAAAGGCAGGAATGCGAGTGTCGGTACCTGTGCTTAACGAGTATAACTGATGCAGGTGTAGCCTAGGATACTCGAGCGATTCACGGGTGTTTGTAATAATGATTTCTCGAAGCGATGGTTTTACAACCCCTTCTTGCATTGCTCGACTCACCGATGGCAACATTGCAAGCACATTTGGTTTATCTAGTATCTCCCAAGCCGCTGCACTATCCGCAGACAAACGCCCTGCGCTGGCAGCGCTAGAGAACACGCCAAAAAACACACCGTCCCAATCTTGCAATCCCATGTATGCAGGCAGCGTAACGCCCATCTCACTCTGATATGGCGTCTGATGCATGATTGCAGTTTGAAGCAAAATCATTGCCTTGCCAGCTGGCCGCATGTAGGACAATGGCGTAAGCGACCCTCCATATTGCTCGGCTAACATCGACGCTGGCATTGATCGCCAATCTGTAGCTGAGAAAATATCGTAATCGCGTGCAGCGTAAAGGTCAATGAATGAATACATGCGTGTTGAAGGACATAACAGCACTTCACTCTTTACCGTATCACGAATCATCGTACGTGCATTCTTAAACATCGTCTCGAGTTTATCGAGGTAGAATGCTGCTTCGTCTTTTGATCGATTCGGCGACAGTGCGTCTGTCCAGTACGTAGCGCGCACAATGCTGTTGTTGGCAACAGTTTCGCCAGGGTATACGCCTAGAAAGCCAGTCTCTGTAAGACGCACGTCATCAAGAAATACGTCGCCAAGATCTGACCCCATTCCAAACAAGAGCGTACCTGTTGACGCATCACCTCCCGAACACGTAAAACTGTACGTGTACTGTTTCCATTGCGTGTCAATCGTGAGGTTTTGTGCTAGCCCATAGCTCTCGTACGGAAACACAGAATTGTACGCATAGGCGGTCAATGAGCGAGAACCTTGTTCGGGTGTGGTTTTGGCCCAGAACGAAAGCGTATACCGCTGAAGACGCTTGAGATTTGTAGCAACCTGCAGCAAGTAGATACCATTTGCAGATCGTGCGGCGTCGAGCTTATTAATGCGCACACGCATCGACTGCGTGCCTTCTTTCTTGTCGAGATCGCTAAACTGTGCTACAGCCTGAGCGCCAGAATTCACACCGAGTGTCCATACAGGTGAAAACGGGTCTTCAAATCCCGCGTTTTGAAGTTGGTTTGCTGGCGAGGTTGGTGGCTGCGCCCACCTTGCGTTAAGCTGAGCATCGGTAGTAAGCCCCTTACCACGCAAATAGGCATTGTATAGCGAGTCGATATACCGAACGTGTGCATAGCCGGTACTGGATGGTGCTAAAATGTTGCCGCCAAAGTACGTCGGACGCACGATGTCTGACGTGTATAGCCAGTATGCAGAAAACGCTGCGTCTTCTGCAACAACGATGAATGGAACTGCCGGCTCATCCTTGTATGCAACATTTGTAAAAACGTTTACATGGTTAAGGAACGCCTTCATGATTGCACGATGTATGCGTTGCACCTGAGGTTCGAACATTAACGGTGTACGCGAGCCCCAACCAAGAGAGTCGGGGTCGAGAACACCGTCGTCCGGGCGCGGCCGCCAGACAGAATGAAACGCAAACGAGCTGTACACACCATTTAGTTTGAGCTGATACACAAACCAGTCGAGTATCCGCATCTGATTTGGGTCGAGTTGTCCGGTTGTTGTGCCATCGGCAAAAATCGATCCGCCCTTCCACCATGTAACGTCGATCGTTGTAAAGCGAACGGTGTTGATGCCTAGCGAGCGGAACCGACGAGCCATCGTTACTGCGGTGGCACTATCTGGGAAACATGCACTCCACTGTAGGTTCGTGCCCACCACGCGATAGCGCGTTCCATCGGCAAACTGCAAGTGTCCTTGTGGATCGAGCTTCACCCGACCGTGAAAGCCAGCTGGTTCGATGAGGCCGCTAACAAGTGCAGTATCAATCTCCACTACGTTATCAAAACCAAACGTGTACGGAGAGATAAGGGGCTGCGCGTGCAAAGCACACGCAAACACGATAGTTGCAAAGGTTAGTACGAGTATACGAGTCATGGTTGTCTCAAGAATTTGCGTTTATCGCGTCCCATTCAGAGGAACGGCCGTTGCGAACGTCCCGTTCAGCGGAACGACAGTTGTTAACGTCCCACTTGAAGGAACGTATGTGTTACATCTCGATCGGCCGTTAGTGTTACGACGTACGTGCCCGATGCCAATCCACTTACATCGACCGAAGCGAGACCAGTCCAAGCATCTACGGCAACCGTGCGAACGATACGTCCACGCATGTCGCTGAGAGTGAGACCAACGTGGGCATTGTGATTGACGTTAGCGCGAATTGCGACGGGTCCGGACGCTGGGTTCGGACTCATCGAAATTATTGAGCAGCGCGCGGGCGTCGCGTCTTCATTCACACTAACGGTCGATTTGAACACAGGCAGCATCGATGGCATAAGATCGCGATAGAGAACACTTTGTGCAGTGGTCTTACTGGTTCCGAACCATTGCAGAAGCACTGATGCGTATACATTGCGGTAATCGTTTACCATTAGCAGATCGCCGCGTTCGTCGAGATTATTAAAGTCGGGGTCGTTGCCGAATACTTTACCACCATCGACATCTTTACCAAACACGAACAGTGGTGCTGCCGTACCGTGGTCAGTGCCAATCGATCCGTTTTCTGCAACACGCCTTCCGAATTCGCTGAACGTCATGCCGGCAACCTTGTCATCAAGATTGTTGGTCTTCATATCACTCATGAATGCTGAAACTGCGTCACTGAGTTGCGCAAGCAATTGTGCGTGCGCGCCTTGCGTAGTATCCGCAGTCGAAACCTGGTTTGCATGTGTATCGAAGTTGCCGTTTTGCCAAGAAACCATGTACACGCGCGACTTAAGGCCACCACGAATAAGTTGAGCAACTGCCTTGAGTTTGTTGCCGATGTCTGTATTTGGAAACTGTGTAGTTGGTGTCACAGCCTTATCAGCTGCAGCTTTTACAACACCCGCATACACGTTAGACGCACGAGAGATACTGCGCATGAAATCTACTTCGCGACCGGCAGGTGTATCACCAAGATTGCCAGGTGGGATTTCTTCTCCGCCGCCGCCCGAATTCACAAGTCTGTAAAATTCATCGGGATCGCGGAAGCTGACGCCCATGGCACCGTTCGGACCTGTGAATCCAAGCGATAGAGATGTGCCTATCTGAACAGCAAGTGGATGTTCTGGAAGTTGCTGAGGATAGTTTGGCGCCATCGTTTGCAGATAGCGTCCGACCCATCCCGTCGACCCAAAAACATCGGAATCGGTTGATGTAAGCCAGATGTCCGTTCCACGGAAGTGCGATCGATCAGGATTGGGATACGTCACACCCTGAACGACGGCAAGGCGGCCCTCGTCGTACATCGAGCGGAAGCCCGACATAGAAGGATGCCAACCGAGAGTGTCGTTTAAGCGAAGTGCTTTGTTCTTTTGGATAGCAATCGTCGGACGATTCGCGTAATACTTGGGATCGGTATATGGAATGACGGTGTTCAATCCATCATTGCCACCTGTAAGCTGGATAAGGACGAGAATTCTGTCGGTACTATCCAACAATTGCTCAAGTCCCGTATCGCCGCTTGCAAGTGCTTTCACGGAGAAAGAGTCCACAAGTGTCGGCAGTGTGGCCAGCGCGAGGCCAGTTGCCCCAGTCGACTGCATAAAGCGTCTGCGGTTCATGGATACTCCTTACATCAATTGAAATTCGGGCATTCGTACAATAGCCTGAACAAGGAGCTTCAGACGGTTTTTTGCGGCTGGCGATTCGATATCCCACTCATACACAGGCGCTCCAGCCAAGAGGATCTCTAGAAGTACATCACGTTGTTCCTTGCTTGTAGCAACTGGTAACAGATACTCTGCAAAATGAGCAACAAGCTTTACTGCATCGTTTGAATCAGGGAACGCTTTGGCCATTGCAACAAGATCTGGGGCAATCGGAATGCCGGCGAGATCACGAAGGCTGTCTGAAGTCGAACCATAACGCCCATCTATGTACGACTCAGCAAAGCGTTGTCGAGACGGGAAGGTCGAGCTCGTAATCCAGTTGTGATGTCCCTTCCAACCTTCCACGGTCGGTGGGTAAAACGGCTCTTGATTTAATGCCGTCATCGCTGACTGAGGGTAATTCGGGTGGACATTTGTCGTGGAAGTCATGGCGGCTAGACCGATTGTCAGGTCTGCTGGACTCTTTATTAATGCACCACGTAACTGAGCTTCGTAGAAGTGTTCTGATGTGAGCAGTGTTCGAATAGCGGCGGTTATATCATAGTCAGCCAGTCTGATCACATCTGCTACTTGCGCGAGTGTGGCTGCCGACGGGTTGTATTCGAAAAACAGGCGATACAGCTTAAGCGCTATGTATAGTCGGCACGCTTCTGTTTCGAGCGTAATACGAACAACATCGGTGTATTCCCAGTTGCCTGTCTGGCCTAGGATCGTCTTCGGCGCTTGATCGGCGAACTGCGGATTATACACAGAGCCCGATCCAGCGATGCGCCATCCTGTAAATGCACGAGCCGCTTCGATGATATCCTGTTCTGTGTAATTGCCCACACCAAGCGTGAATAGCTCAAACCATTCACGTCCAAAATTTTCGTTAGGATTCCCCTTCAAGCTCAGATTACCATTCAGATAAATGAGCATCGCTGGGTCGCCAATCATAGCCTCTGCAAGGTCGCGGAACGAGAAGGCTTTCTCACGAATGAGTTTAGCCTGACGCACCATGAACTGAGCGGCATACACAGTTATGTAGTCGCTCGTAAAATGATTGTGCCAAAACAGAACAATCTTCTCGCGTAGTGAGGGCACCGTAAGAACGTGTTGCATCCACCACATCTGAAGCTCACCCCACTGCTTATATACCGCGTTAATATCCGTGAAGTTTGGCGGCAGATCTGCCCACGCCGGTGGTGTCGGAGTCGACCCCATGCCAAGGAGCAGGTCCACCGCTGCCTGTGGAGTCTTGCCCTCCAACGTTTTCACAAGATTGAGAGAAGGGTGGAAGGTTGCACGTCTCGCCAGATGCAGTGCATCTTGATACGAAAGTTCTTCCGTACGCATTGATAGGTTGGCCATAACTTCCCTAGAATCAACTGATTAGTTGCGCATAACTTACAAACAAGTAGCATTTACGCTGGCATCCACACGTGGAATCCTCAGATGGCAACCTCGGATGGCATCCTAACACGCGCTTTTGACTGCCACTATCGACGTATTTTCGCGGTTCACAATTACCCTAGGTGTCCATGGCAACGGCAAACAAATCAAAATCCTCGTTCGGCATCCCGGAACGCTATAGAGACCTTGCGTTCTGTGGCGTGATCTTGCTTAGTGTCGTGATCTTTTTCGCTGACGCACTTTTCACGGGCAAGAACTTTCTGAGTGATGGCGACAACGTAGCCTTCCTGAGCTTCATCCCCTATCTTGAACAGGCTAAAGATTCTGGTGACTTCCCTCTTTGGATGCCATACATTTTTAGCGGCATGCCCTCGCTTGCCTCGTTCCTCGCTGCTGGCGAACGCTCGTGGGATGTCCTCGGACGTGCATTGTTTGCCTTGCCACAGATGTTCGGTGCGTTGTTTAATAACGACACCGCGCGCCTGGCAATGTGGTACGCGATCTACGGCTGGGGCGTGTACGCCCTTATGCGTGTGAAGAAGCAAGAACGACTCATTGCAACGTTTTCTGCTATTGCTGCAATCTTCTCGACGTTTGTAATCATCTGGATAATGATCGGACATAGCACGAAGCCGGTGTCGATTGCATGTTTTCCCTGGATTCTCCTTGCCCTCGAACGCATCCGCGAACGCTTTACGTTCTTTAACCTTTTCCTTCTCATTCTGCCCCTTGTGGCGCTGGTAAGCGCCACGCACCCTCAAATGATGTTTTACATCGGCTGTGGCACGGCACTGTACCTTGTCGTTGAACTTGTTTCGAGATTGATTTCTAAGGAGGGGGCTGCCGCTGTGCTTCGCGCGGCAGGGTGCGTGATTATTGCAGGTGTAATCGGACTCGCCACACATGCAGACATGCTGATGGCTGCACGCGAGTACACGCCACATTCAACGCGTGGATCGGCGCCCCTGCTTCAGGCCGAGAAAAACAAACAAGACGAGACGGGCGGCAACGATTACGAGTATGCTACGAACTGGTCGTTTTCGCCGGGCGAAGTAATGACCTTTTTCGTTCCGAACTACTATGGATTCGGAAATACAAAGATCAAGGTCGGCAATTCGAAGCGCGAAGAACGCCAAAACCTCTACTGGGGACAAATGCCGTTCACCGATGCAGCCAACTACATGGGCATTGGTGTGCTCTTGCTTGCGTGTTTAGGTGGCTGGGCGTACAGACGCGATCCCTTTGTGCAGTTTCTAATTGCACTTGGTTTCTTCTCGTTGTTTTTGTCGTTTGGGAAAAATCTTAGTTTTCTTTATAATATTTTTTACGATTATGCCCCTGCATTCAATAAATTCCGTGCACCTTCGATGGCGTTGGCTCTTCTGCAGTTTGCTGTGCCGGTCTTAGCAGGCTACGGACTTGCCTCTGTAAAGTCATGGCATGCTGTAGCAACTCCACGAACGAAACGAAACGGCCTGATTGTACTGGGTGTAACTGGGGCTTTCCTGCTTATTGGAATTGCATACACCAACATGTCAAAGGATGACTATAAGAGTGATGTAGCGAATGCACTCTTTGAGAAATCGGGTGGACGCATTAAGAGCGTAGAACAAATTCCAGATTCTCACTTGTCTCTCGTGCAAGCAGAGATGCAGTCAGACTGGATTGCTACAGGCTTTATCGGCCTAATCTTTGGTATTCTAATTTTTCTAGTCGCTCGCCGAAGCATAAAGCCTGATGTTGCAATTGCAATGATGTTGCTGTTAATGGTTACCGATCTATGGCGCGTTGGTAGGCGTGGGTACGAACCTAAAAAGGGTTCTTATGAACAGAACGTGTTCAAGAAGACTGACGTTGTAGACTACGTTAAGAACGACAAGGGTGTGTTTCGTGTAGCCGACCTTAGCAACAACCCCGCAAACTGGTGGGCTTATCACTTTGTTGAAAATGTCCATGGCTACTCTTCTGCGAAACTTCGCGTGTACCAGGACATGCTGGATATTGCGGCGCTCGGGCCTCTTAGAAAGGACGAGAAAGCGAGTGATCGGGCAGGCAATAGCAGAATTGGAAACCAGCTTGTATGGAATATGCTCGGAGTGAAGTACATCATCGACGATCAGGCTGCACAAAGTCAGCCAACGTTTTCCTCGCAGTCGGGGATGTTCGTTTATAAGAACACAAGTGCATTGCCACGAGCCTGGTTTGTGGATACGGTAAAGGTGGAAGCGAGCGGCCTTACAATCCTAGAGCAAATGCGTGATCAAAAATTCGATCCCGCGAATACCGCGTACGTCGAGAAGGCGATCGGTGCATCGGTTGGTGTAGATAGTGCAGCCACTGCAACTGTTAGTGCAAAATCGAACCAATTGCTAGCACTAAAGACTACCTCGTCACAAAACGGATTCCTTGTTGTGAGTGAAGTGTTCTACCCCGAATGGCATGCATATATTGATGGCAAGGAAGTAACGACGCACAAGACAAACTATCTGCTTCGAGGAGTGGTTGTTCCTGCTGGATCGCATGTTGTCGAATTCAAATTTGCAAGTCCTGCCTTCGAAACCGGGCGTACCATTTCAATTGCGGCAAACGGTCTGGCACTTATAATTGGTGCCCTGGGATTATTCTTTGCATGGAAAAGTCGGAAACGAGAGGCGATAGCGTGACGCTAAGTGATTTAATAAAGACGGTTGAAACGTCGCTGGCTGAGCACGGACACATTCGTTTTACGGATGAACAGTTCAGAACAATGGATCCGATTCAAGTGGATGCTTTACGTCAGAAGTACGGCAGCCGTGCTGTGATGATGCTCCCAGAGCACGAGATAGTATTCATGGAATGGCTTAAAGAGAACGACCGCCCTGTGTGGGACGATCTCTGGGCCGCAGAAACAGTCCCCTATCTTGTTAGTCTCGCCTACCTATCAGACTTTGCCGGTAAGAACGTCGGCGGTGGATATGTTATCTGCGACCTCGCCGTTGAAGACAACTATTACTTCTCTCCACAACTTCTGCTCGAGAAAGAATCCGACGCGTTTGTGAATGCTTCGCGAGATCGTTTTTCGACTCGTAGATCACTCACGCCAGGTCAACTACTTGCCCTCGAAGCCAGTATAGGAGCAGTAGACATCTGGCATTTCGCACACCGTCATGAGTTGTCAATCGAATCGGTGAAGAAAGCTGTACGCGATCTCGTAGATGATCGCATTCTTCTTCATGTGCCACAGGCAGATCACCTCATGTTATACTTCGACGTTCGTTAAGATGATCGTCCGCAAGTTCGGTGGTACATCAGTTGCGGATGCTTCGGCGTTACGCGCAGTGCTTTCGATTTGTACAGACAATTCAACAATAGCCACGCAATCAAAAACAGACAGGCAAACAGCAACCGCGACGTCACGAGCAGCTCAACTCGTTGTGCTTAGTGCGACGTCTGGCACGACCAATCTACTGTTTGCTCTTGCAAGAGCTGCATGTGCAGATAACCACTCAGAAATGCGCGACATACTGCTACGTGTTCGCGACAAGCACTTACAGATTCTTGAGGATGCCGGAATCGGAGGGAATGTAGAAGTCGACAACACGCTGCAAGAACTCTCTCGGTTCGCCAACGGCATTGCACTGCTTGGTGAATGTACCGATCAGTCGTTAGACATGATGGTATCGTTTGGTGAGATGCTGAGCACGAAGATATTTGTGGCTATGTGTGTTGCGGCCGGACTCGATGCAACATGGTTTGACGTTCGTACGGTGTTGCGAACCGACACACGTTTTACTTCTGCTGCAGCGCAGCTCGGTGCCATTCAGCCACTTGCAGAGGCACATCTAGAGCCATTGCTGGTACCAGGCGCCATCGTTGTTACCCAAGGCTACATTGGCGAAACTGCCGATGGTCGTACTACCACACTAGGTCGAGGTGGTTCTGATTATAGCGCTGCCATACTTGGATCTGTACTCGGTGCAGATGAAATACAGATCTGGACAGATGTTAGCGGAGTGTACAGTGCCGATCCACGCCAGATTTCAGATGCGCGGCCAATCCCACATCTCTCATTTCATGAAGTGCGCGAACTAGCCTTATATGGCGCAAAGGTTTTACATCCTGGCACAATCCTTCCGGCTATCGAGCGCTCGATACCCGTTCGCATCCTTAACACTTTTCGTCCGACAGATATCGGCACGCTCATTACCGCTGCACAGCCGCTAGATGCAGACATTCATGCGGTAACAGCACTTAAGAACTGTATACATGTTGCGGTTAACAGCAGCGCATCAAAACTTCCCTCGATTCACAAGCTCATAGAACAAAGTGTACTGCACCTTGTTTCGCTGGACGCGCATGTACTCGTTATCTGTGTGCCCGACGAAGCGACACGCGTAGATGTAGAGGTGGCACTTGCTGGAGTACAACACGAGGCCATAGATGTTAGCATCATTGCTGCCTGCGGCCCCATGGCGTCGAGCGCAGGAATACTGTCGCGCATCACTAAAGCTCTAGCAGAAATAGACATAGTTGCAATGATGACAGGTCCGAGTGCACTAAGCGTGTTTATTGTTTGCAGAGAGCACGATGCACCGCAAGCTCTCAATGCAATTCACTCGCTGTTACTCTCGGAAGCTTCTTCTTCGCGCAATTGACGAAACAGCGCTTGCATCGGCCTTATATGCCTTGCAAAGATGACAATGCTGCATGCGAGTAGAAGCATGCGCATTTGTCCTGGTTGGTAAAGGGGCTGAAGGGTCGAATCTCTAAGAATCGATTCGGGTGTCGACGCAAACAGCACGGCAACTCCTATGGTACCTGCTACGGCGCCGACATGAACGTTGCGGCGAATAACATAGTAGCCTGTTAGGTACATCACGCACCAGATTACAACAACCGCCGGATTAAGAACAGCAAACGCACCTGTTGCGGTAGCGAGACCCCTTCCGCCCCTTCCCCGAAGAAAGAGATTGTAGTTGTGTCCGAGCAGACATCCTACAACACAAAACGCCGTTGCAGCAAACCAGTCGTCGTGCATAGCGCGCGCAACGAGTACGGCGGCCATACCCTTTAGAGCATCACCAACAAATACGAGTATACCGAGCGTGCGTTTGCCCGACACTTCGTACACATTCATAGCGCCGACATTACCAGTGCCTTCATCGGTCACGTTTTGTCCGGTAGACATGCGTAGCGCAATCCACGCGGTAGGAATGCAACCGATTAGATAGCCAAGTGCGGCCATAAATACTAAAATCAGCGTCATCTGTTAGTTAGCGCCATATGTTAGACTACCTTCATTGTATTTTTTGGGGCGTAGAGTAGTTAGTCTACTTGTTTAGTATGGTGAATTCGACACGCCTGTTCTGTTGGCGTCCATCTTCGGTATCGTTCGTACCGACAGGACGTGTTTCGCCATACCCCTTAGCACGAAGTCTTGGTGCTGGAATCGTTTTCGAAACCAAGTAGGTTAGAACACTATTGACGCGATTCTGCGAGAGTGTCTTATTTGCGGCATCTTCGCCGACGTTATCGGTGTGTCCACCTAGCTCGATATTCATTGCAGCATTTGCCTTTAGGAACACTACAAGCCTGTCAAGCTCTGGGAACGATTCTGCACGCAATTCATGTTTACCAAAATCAAAGAAGACATTGTTCAGACGTACTACTGCGCCATCCGCAATTGGCACGAGAAACAGATCTCGCTCTATTTCTACATACTTCTTTAATTCTTTGGCGGTGAACTGCTCGCTGAGTGGATAGAAGCCTTGCGCTTCTGCACGCACACCGTACTGCTCTCCTGCTGGGAGTGCAACGGCATACTTGCCGGTCGTTGGGTTTGAGCGAGCTAAGCCAGCTTGACGTCCACTAGGAAGAATTTCATAGCGCACAGTAGCCTCGAGCGGCTCCTTGGTTAATGCGTGGAGGACACGACCCCGCACGATGATTACTGGCTCTGGACGTGCCGCTACCGGAAGAGCGACAGAAAAAATATCGTCACTACCAAAACCACTTTTTGTCGATGAGAAATATGCCGAGTCGCCCTGTGCAGGCACCTTGAAGAAAGCATCGGTTTCATCACTATTGATCCCCTTGCCGAGATTAAGAGGCTTCGACCAGTTCGTCCACGTATCGTCAAGTCGACGTGTTACGTAGATGTCAGCTCCACCATATCCAGGGTGACCGATACTTGAAAAGTATAACGTTCTTCCGTCACCAGCAATGAATGGTCCGTACTCGCTGCCTTGTGTGTTCAGAACGTTGCCCATGTTTTTTGGTGTTGTCCATGTACCATCGTCCTTGCGAAAGCACACATATAAATCACGACTGCCGCGCGTATCGGCGAACTCGATCGATGTAATGAGGACGAGACCGTCTGGAGATACGTGACTACTAGTGTATGACCCCGAATTCGACAGGTTGTCGACTATCATGTTCGTTGGAACAGCCCATCCGTCTTTCGTTCGGTTTGCTACCGAAAGCCCAGGTCCGGACGATTTGCCATTCGCATCGTACTGATTTTGTAAGACTATCGTGTTCAGATCGGGCGAGATGGTGACAGCAAAGTTCTGCGATTCGTTATTAATTGGTGGGCCGACGCTAACAGCCTTACTCCACGATCCATCTTCATTGCGCGTAGACATCCATACATCGCGTTTCTCAATTGGAGCCACATTGCCTGGGTGATAAGATCTGCTAAGCAGTAACACCGAGCCATCGGCAGAAATGCAGTTAACAATGTCGCTCGACGTATCATTTATGGCGCGGCCAAGGTTCACGAGTTTGACTGTAGTCTCGGCATTGGCAATTGTTTGCACCGGGTCTGGCTCCCACTGACGCACCACGATATTGTCGGCTTCAAGCGTTCGGAATCCATGCACGATAAAGCCAACCCGATTGCCGTAATAGGCATAAAACGATCCGGCCATGGAAAAGACGGGTTTGTCGTTGACAAAAAATGTCATCGCATCATTGACCTTTCGGATCATTAACACGTTGTCTTGAACACCCTTCTTAATGGCGCTGTGCTCTGTCCATTTCATGAACTCGCGATAGCTGCCCTCAGTAAACCGGTTCACTCTGAACTGTCCGTCTGCTGAGGTAACAAATTCATAAAAATTGTTAACGTCTTTGCTACCGAATACCACGCCCACTCCGTGACTATTGTCGCCACTTGGTTGCCGCAATGTTGTCTCGATCGACCAGTTCTTTGTAAAGTCTATATCGACGTTCTCGTAGAAGTAGACATAGTTCGTACTGTCTCTTCGTTCAATTGTGTAACGTCCATCCTTAACCGCAACAATAGTTTCCGAATTGAACTCACCAGTGTACCACTTAACTGGTCCGTTAAAGTCTTCTCTGTAGATCTCTTTCTGCGCAAACAATGTTGTGGCAGAACAGAGGCAGAATACAGTCGCAACTAAAATGATGGTGACAAGGGGCTTGAAAGAGTAAAGAGTAAGGGGCTTCATATTCAACGATTGTTTGTTTTAAGAACACGCATTTGCACAAGAGAAATCAAGAGGAGCACAACAAAAATGACGTAAGCCATGGCACATGCATAACCCATGGCATTGTTTTCGATGAATGCCTGGTGATAGACAAGGTAGACGAGTGTAGTGGTTGCGCCCCTCGGACCGCCCCCTGTCATCACGTACACTTCTACAAATATCTGAAAAGACTTGATCGTATTAATCACGACCACAAATAACATGGTGCTTCGAAGCATTGGCAACGTGATGCGCCAGAATTGTTGCCATGCATTTGCGCCTGCAAGCTCTGCCGTTTCGTAAAGGTCTTTTGGAATTGCCTGCATTCCTGCAAGGAAAAGCACCATGTAGTACCCTGTCGATATCCACACATCCATGGCCATGATTGCGCCAAGTGCAGTACTCGGATCTTGCAGCCATCCATTCGCAGGAAAGGGCAGACCAAGCATTGCGCACAACGAATTCACGTAGCCATCACGAGCATATAGGTTCGTGAAGATGAGTGCAATGACAACAAGTGATGTAACCGAGGGCAGGAAGTATGCGCTTCGCAACAGGCTTCCAAAGCGTGCAGATCGCCTATTGAGCGCTGTTGCAAGTGCAAGGGCAAATGCAGTGGTTACCGGAACCGTTCCAAACGTAAAAACAACTGTATTGCGCAATGCTTGCCAAAACGTCGTACTCTCGAACACCGCTCTGTAGTTATCGAAACCCGTGAGCGTCATCGTGTTGGTTAGCGTCTGGTAATTCGAGAAGCTCAAGATGAGAGCGTACACAAGCGGGTAAATCCAGAACACACACAACGTGATAATCCATGGCGCAAGCAAAGCAAGGGTATAGAGGCGATTTGAATGCATACCACGTTCTAGCAAACGATTTTTGTGCATACCAATCTTACGCATGTTGCTCATCGCGCACAAAATCGCGCAAGGTTGTGTAAAGCAACGACATTGGTAAACCCACTACTGCGAAGTAACAGCCTTCGATTGAACTCACAAACACTGCGCCTTGGTCGTCCTGAATTCCGTACGCACCCGCTTTGTCCATAGGCGATCCGCCTTCCACATACGCAGCTATCTCATCGTCGTCGAGATCGCGAAACGTCACTTTCGCAGTGCCTACAGCCGTTGTACTTCGCCCTCCATCAACCAGTGCAATGCCCGTGTACACCGTATGGGTACGTCCACTTAACGTCTTCAACATGCGAGTGGCGTCGTGAGCACTTACCGGCTTGTTCAGCACCATCCCATCGAGCACAACGGTTGTATCGCTTCCAATTACAATAGATGGGGAGGTGCACATCGCAGCCCCTTTCAGCGCCTTCATGAGAGCAAGCGCCGAGACATATTCGTGCGGAGGTAAGGTATCTGAGACCGATGCTTCGTCGACATCTGGACTAACGGCGCTAAATGCAAAACCGATACGCGTCAGTAGTTCGCGTCGGCGTGGAGACTGAGATGCGAGGATAAGGGGCTTTGTAAGGCCGAGTATGCCGTTCATCTTTCCCGTCACTTAAGAGCACTTTCCACTGCTGCAATAAACTGTGGGTCGAGTGGGTCGAGTCGGTGATTAAAGCGATGGATAATCTTTCCATCACGATTAATAAGAAATTTTACAAAATTCCATTCCAGTGCGCCGGCAAATTCCTTGTTGCCTCCGCCTTGTGTTAGGTAATCGAATAGCGGAGCTTTTGCTTGACCCTTCACGGTAATCTTACTGAACATTGGGAAGGAAACGTTAAACGAGGCTCGGCAGAATTCGGCAATCTCTTCGTCGCTACCAGGCTCCTGTGCACCAAAATCGTTAGCAGGGAAGCCAAGAACGACAAGTCCTTTGTCCTTGTACGTGCGATAGAGTTGTTCCAAAGAAGAATAATGTTTTGTGTAGCCGCACTTACTTGCAACGTTCACAACTAGGAGAACCTTGCTCTTGTACTGAGACAGTGAAACAGTATCACCATCTATCGTTGTGACTGTGAAATCGTGCACGCTATTCTCAGCTATTGTTGGCATCATTAGAATCAGGAGTATTAAAAGTGTTTTCATAGTATCCTCTACGAACGGGGGGCGTTATCCTCGACGAATGGAATCACCCGGGCTGAGCCCGAATGAAAAAGGCAACAGGTGGTGTGTTCTGTTGATTTACAAATTGAGTTTCGGTACATGTGTACTTGTCTTGCGGCCATGTAGCTAGGTATTGGCGCAACAACGCAAGTTCAAGTTCACCTTCGGCATGTCTGTAACAGACAAGCGCAATCATACCGTCATCGGCAATCAATTCGCGTGCAGCCGCAAGCGCTGCATGTGTGGTCTCGGCATGTGTTGTAATGTTCTTGTCGCCACCCGGCAAATACCCTAGGTTGAAGGTCACGGCTCTCACAATGCCCACATGTTCTGTAGCTATGTGCTCCCTCATCGTCTCATGACCAACCAAATGCAAGCGCGCATCGACCTGCGTGTCCCGGAGTCGTATGTGTGTAACATCCAGTGCTATCTGCTGAATATCGAAGCCGTACAGTACGCCGCTCGCACCAACACAACGTGCTAACAACGCTGCATCCCAGCCATTGCCCAACGTAGCATCAATTACAACGTCGCCAGAATGTAATGCGGCTTTTAGAAGGAAGTGAATGAATGTCGTTGCGTTGTCGAACATGGATTGCGTATGCATTAATTGTTGTTGAGCAATAGAGTTCATGTATAGTCTTGTACGATGTTCACATCACAGATAGTCCTGAAGGATGTCGACCTCTGCATCCAATTCTTCGTCTCGCAGGAGGTTGTTCACAAGCTGCTTTGCTGCCCAAGGCGCAAGCTGACACCCTTTCGTGCCGAGTCCGGTCAACACCACATGCCGCAAATCTATGGGATGTCTGCCGATAAGGGGCCGCTTGCGCAGGGTGCTCGGACGAATTGCAACGCGATGATCGACGACGGTGAGCGTACGTCCCGTCATTTGTTCTGCCTCTTCGGTTAACATCTTACGCGCTGCATCTGTCGGCGTTGGCTCGTGGTCATCCCAGTCGTTCGTTGCGCCAATAAGATAGTTACCGTTCATCAACGGCGCAATCCAATGTCCTCTATTAAGGATGTACGGCATCGGCTCACCACTCATCTGCACTTCTAGAATCTCGCCCTTCGATGGTTCTAACGTTAATCGCGACCACAATGGGTGTTTAAGTGCATCGATTCCGATACACCAAACAATGAAATCAGAACGCTCGCTGGTCTTCCACGGCAAGGCATCAATACCTTCTTTATCTGCAACAGCGTTAATTACTTCGGCCCCTTTGCGCAGCAGCGCTGCGCGACCCTTATCAAGAAAGAGCGGCACATCGACAATAGCGGCGTCATGCACGATGCACCCACCGTGTGGGTAGTGTATGCTTTCGAACTCGCCAGCTTCTATGCGAGTAATGCGCATCGTTGCGAGCTCACCCGACTGCATGCGTTTTTCGAACCATTGTTGTGTTGTTACGTCGCGAAACACCCTGCGCAATTCAATGTCGCGCCAAATGCGCACCGGGTCTGCACAATTGTCAACGTCGTCGTGCTGTCCTTGTACGATTTCGAAGTCACGAAATGCTTTGCGTGCTTGTGGAATGAGCGTGTCGCCCCTCCACGTCGGCTTTACGCGTTGTCCGGTTAGCGGATTCAAAATGCCAGCTGCAACGCGCGACGACGTATGGTGTCCGTGAAGGGCCGCCGATGCGCTTGCATCGACGATGCGCACATGGTGTCCCTCGGCTTGCAACAGCAACGCCAACCACGTTCCTGCGAGGCCTTGTCCGACGATGGTGAACGTCATGCGATAGATGGCGTGTCGAGTCGAAGTACATCCTGTATCATCGCGAGTTCGTCTAACTCAACTGAACGCCATACTCCGAAACGGCCGTCTGCATTCACTGCGGCAATCCATGTTTCAAGCGCCGCTTTCTTTGTTCTGCTTTCGTCGTTTGGCTGACCTTTGACTTCAATTACGAGCGTCTCGCCATTTGTCATTCGACATATAAAGTCTGGTTGGTACTTCCTTCGCGATCCATTCCACAAATAGAGAATGTGAAAATTCTGATGATCGTTCTTAACCCAACTCGACACGTTTGGACTTTCCTCGAGGCCATTAGCAACGAGTGACTCCCATGCGCTATCGGTTACCACGTAGTTGATCTGGCACTTGACAGTTGGGCGAACAGTTCGCGAGGTAAACCATGTGTGCATCCACGCGGTGGAACCGAGTGGTTGCTGCTCGTCAAATACCGCTTCTAAGCCCTCCTGATTTTGTGCGATAACGTAACGCAAAAGATGCTGAACTACCCTGTCCATGCTTTGTCCGACAAGAATGCGTCGGCGTAATGGTTCGTTGTAAAACTCCGACGGAATCTCAATCTTCTTTGAAGCGATAAACTGTTCGGCAATTCGAACAAGCTGCATCAAGAGTAGCTCGCTACTTCCGGAATACCTTCTGTGAAGTTCGAGCCATGCTTTTTGTGCCGCCTGGAAAACCAACCTCTGCAGGCGAAACGCTTCTGGAATTTCCTCGAGGTTAATGCTTTTTACTTTTGAGAAGTCTTCTGCTGTACCGAGCGCTGGAGCGAGATCGGCGTGAACTAACACGCTAGCAGGATCGATATATAGCGGTTCGACCCGATCCCAATCAACAACCAGGCTTGTGCGGATAACATGCTCGACTCGAACGATATTCGGCCATTTGATTTCGTGCTCCGTCCGTGCCTTAACCACTTCAATCTGGTGTGTTGGTTTAGGTGGAGGTGGTGCCACATCATCACCTTCGACGTCCTGAAAAATCGAAAGCGGTACACCAAAGACGTTCACATACTCAGGTGTAAATAGGCCGTTTTCATCAAGGTCGTAAGAAACCCTTCTCAGACCACGACCAATTACTTGTTCGCAAAGCAACTGACTGGTGAATGCTCGTAAGCCCATAATGTGCGTCACGTTTTTAGCATCCCATCCTTCGCTGAGCATGGCGACCGAAATAACTTTCTGAAGGTTTTGTCCCGGCTTACCATTCTTACCAACCGTATCCACAATTGCGCGCAGAAGCTCTTCCTTTTTTAAGGAGTCAAGTCGGTGCTTTTCATCCGGCGCGATGTTTGATGCGTTAATGATCATCCTAAGATGTTCCTCGTACGCTTTATCCGAGCCTGCTGCCTCTCCAATCTCAGCTTTGTTTAGCACTTTGGAGTCGACTCGCAGCATCCTAGATGCATCATGTAGTTCAGGAATTATCGAACCACCATTTTGAAAGTAGAATTCAATCCTCGCCGCTGTTTCCGTTCTATTACACACCGTAAGCATTACTGGAGGAGATGCATGACCTTCATTCTTCCATGCACGTGCGGTCTCACGCCAATCATGTGCGAGTAAAGAATATGCCTGTTGCACAAGTTGAGGCAGAGCCTCATGCGGGTCGGCACCCCGCCTGTTAAGATCTTCGCCGACTTCGGGCTGTCGATAGAGATGATATAGTTTTGGTCGGAGTGTCGTTGTATCGGGAATAATCCCGTCACGTATCACGACACGCGGAGTTTTTACAAGCCCACCTTCAATTGCATCATTCAGTCCAAAGTCCGATACAATCCACCCAAATAGTGATTGTTCACTTGCCTTCTTCCCAGACGGAGTAAATGGGGTAGCCGAAAGGTCGAAGCATCGATTGATGCGTAATACTGAGTGTATTCGATCAAGACCTTCTATCCATTTCGTTGCTTCATCAAGATCGAATCCCTGTTCTTCAGCTACTTTCCTGCCCAGTTGCACTTCTTTTGGGACGCGGTAGGCATGATGCGCTTCATCATTAATTACAATGATGTCTTTGTGTTCTGCTAGTGCTCCAAGCACACGCTTTACAAATGCTCGATCGCTCTCAGGGCCTTTTTTCACTACTGAACGTTGGGGCTCATTTAACGGCATTAACGAATGCCAGTTCTCGATTTGAATGACAGCACCGTTGAGCCGTTGCCTCATTGCTGGCGAAGGGCAAATAGAAAACTCGTCATAGTAATTATTGATATTACCCGGCAGTAGAACCTGTAGCCGCTCGCGCACTGTCAGGCCTGGCGCCACGAGAAATATTGCTTTAGAAAAACGTTTGTTTTCTTTTGGAAACATCATTGCATTCAAGACCTGCCATGCAATGAGCATTGCCATAACAGTTGTCTTGCCGGCGCCTGTTGCCATCTTGTTGCAGAGGCGTTCCCATTCACCGCCGTCACCAGGGATGTTAATACCCTGTTTCGCGTTTGTCGGTGCTTCAACCCACCATATAAGAGTTTCGATCGCCTCCAACTGGCAGAAGTAAAACGGCAACTGACGAGCATTTCTGTCATTCCAGTGCTCGAGTAGCCCGCGTGTAATGGTTGTGATGCCGGGGTAATTATCTTCACGCCATTCATCGACGCGTTCTCGGATTGAGTTAACTCTATCCAATCGCTCAGTTCGCTTTGTATTCGCCTGCGGGTCAAATATTTCGTAGCTCGCAGGACGTCGCCCTTGAACGAGTTCAAGGCGCCCGTCTTTGTCTACCCAATGCGACTGCGGTACTGCATAAGGCGAGTTAACGATGAGAGATTTACGACTCATTGAGGTGTGTCCTATAACGCTGTTCAGGGTGGCTCTTTGAGCTTGGGTGCTTGCGTTCCAACTTTCCAGAGGCAATCAGCCTGGATAAGAATCGGTCTCTTGTCCAGCCGTCGCCTCTCCCAATGTATTGGGCTATTTCTCTAAGAGATCGAAATTCTCCGGCACAGTATCCCAGGATTAACCGTTCAGTCTCTGATGGATATCTTCTCTGCGCAGCTGTGGCAGAAGGTGAACCACTAACAGGTAGGCTCGGGTCCTTAACAGGTAGGCTCGGGTCCTTAACAGGTAGGCTCGGGTCCTTAACAGGTAGGCTCGGGTCCTTAACAGGTAGGCTCGGATCCGTAACAGGTAGGCTCGGATCCTTAACAGGGGAGCTCGGATCCGTAACAGGGGAGCTCGGATCCGATACATTGGCCAAGAGGTCGGGTAAAGTATATCTGGCACCTTTCGTAAGCCCAGTTTGGTATAGATAACCCTTTCTCTTTAGCCCTTGGAGCAAGAGAGTAATGTCCGTCCGGTGAAGATTTAGATCCCCTTGTAAATCTTGATTCGATACACCGCCGCGCATATGGGCATAGACAAGCACACTCATCTCATCTGCACTCAATTTGGATAGGTCACCAAATCGTTTCTGTAGAGCAGCTTGAACGATGGGAGGTAGAGCCGTGACAATAGGCAGTGTCAGAATTACTCTGTCAGGGCTCCATTGCTCACTGAGATTTGGCGACTCCCAATGCTGCGACTTCCAACTGGAGCGAATTTTATCAAGACCTGATCCAGCTGCGTCACCCAATCCGGTCATTCGAAACATTAGTTGCAACGCCGGATTTCTACAAACGCTGACCCCTCCGGAACGCAATTGCTGTTGGGAAACGAGCAACGTTCCTGGATTTGAGAAGACGAGCTTGTCTGGAAACCGCTCAATAACGATGCCGCCAGTACCGCAATAGTCGGCGTGAACCAAAGCATTTACAAAACCTTCTTGCACGGCTTCATGTACAGGTGTGCTTGCCGTTCTGACAAAATCTGAATCTAGATTATATGGTACAGAAAGACCTTGTGTAAGCTTTGAAAACACATGCTGATAGAACTGAAAAAGATTGCCAGCCCAAGTTCCATCTATTGTGAATCGATCGTCCCATCGCTCTCCGATGCTTTCCGACCTTCGCCTACGATAATCGACAGCATAGTGCAACGCATTTTGTGGATCGAGTAATGCCTCATGCCTCCCAAACATTACCAGCCCAGCCACCGTTAGGCCTTGCTGCCCAGTATCCCTGTCGGTACGCCAAGCCTGAAAGCGCCGCAAGAACTCTTCATCTGAAAGAAGTGACCACTGATGAGAAATCTGTCTGCTGTTAAATAACTGTCGATACTGGCGGAGTGTCTCTGCATCGACGTCATCGAAGGTAAATCCGGGCAGTATCCTACTATCATTTGGGATCGATGACTGATCCGCAAGCATTCGCTGTACTTCTTCTCGAGTACACCTATAATCACCAGTGTGGTTGCGTCGATACGTGCCGACAAAAGGGTCACGGCCGACGTAAACCGGTCTTTGTGAATAATCGACACGAGGAATCTGGATAACCACGAACTGCTTTTCGCCATTAAGATCCAAATTCTCTATGGCGACATCCTCGTTCTTGAGAATGTTAGCACTGACTTTTTGCTTGCCGTTTAACGTATTCCAGAAATTTGTGATCAACCGATCTGGGTCTTTCACCCCCACTGCGATTGGCTGCTCCCCACTATCGTCTACTCCCAGAACGATGAGTCCACCATCTGTATTAGCAAATGCAGAGTATGACTCCCATAGCGAATCCGGCAGACCGCCTTGAGCCAACTTGAATTCAATCGTAGATGTCTCTGAAAGATTCTCGACATCGAACAGTCGTACGTTGGGCGGTTGAACTGTTTTCATCATTACTCCAACTCCACAATCTTCAAGCTCTCGATGCCTCGATCATCAACTATTTTAATAGCAACCTTGCGGTTAATCCCAGCTTCAAATGGCAAGGAAACTGTACCATGAAACGCTGCCAACTTCATTTCATCTAATTCAGCACGAATCGTCTTCTTTAGACGATTCCACCCGTCCTTTTCACCAGCCATCGGAAAAAATACCTGCCGAGGAAATAGCGACCGTTCATCGTAATCGGTGTCCAGCATCCAGATTGCAATTTTCTTTGTGCCGCCGCTCACCAACTCGCCCTTAGCTGTATCGAAATAGTCAAATCCATTTACCTCAACTTCGTATAGACCATCCTTGCGTTTACGCACATCAACATCGGGCTGCCCCATCAACCAGAAACTCTGATTGCTCTTACCCGCTTTCTTTAAATCTTCAGTAAGTAGATCTGTGTTCATCTGGACGCGAAGCAACGTCACTCCCGGCCACGACGTTTCATCAATGTCCTTGGCGGCTTCGGGATCGAAGGCAAACGCGCAGAACAGTATGTACTTTGGTGCCGGACGCAGTTTCTCGCTCTCACGCATGGCAAGTTCAACCTGTCGCTGTTCTAGGGTTGCGTGGTCGGGTCCGAAGCTGACAACCACCCTGTCGTCGCTGTCGCGCATTGTACCGACCGCATGGATATAACGCAAGTCCGGAACGGTCTCGAGCGATGTGAACTCAAGTTTTTGACCGCCTTTCCCTCTGACACCAGTTTTTAACAATTCATCGCGCCAGGAGGACTGCCGTGAAGTTTCCCCGCTGCGTGCCAGCGAAATGTCAATCGCAGGTAGCGAACTATTGGCATCTAGTGATGCAATTGCGGGAAACGGCACTGCCTCGACGGTAAATGGACTTGAGATCCGAATTTTCTTGTCTGTTGATATCCGAGGTTTATGATAAAGAATCTCGTTCTCTGCGTGCGCTTCAATACTCGCGTCAATTTTCGCCTGCATTGCCCTGCGCCGCAAATGATAGGTTTCGAACGACCCAACCAAATCAGTTGGCCAGTCCTTGGGAAAATCGGAAGGAATCTCCCATTCAAATAGAGACTCAGTACCACCGAGTGTAAGCGATTTATTTTTTCTAACACCCTCCTTCACCTTGTATATTATACCCGACATATGGGTCTTAATAGATTTGTTTAGTTCTTCCAATCCCCTAACTATGGCTGGATGCATCTCTTCATAGATTGTATCAATGTCCGCGTTATTCGCGATACTCTTCAGGGTAATATGTGGTGCTACTTCGTATATGAAACCACCTTTGAGACCTTCGTCTGGGTACCTCAAATCAAAATAATCGAATGTACTTGTCATAAGGCGTTGCCTTGTGAGTGTTATGGCAATTCGGGATGTATCGCAGGTAATCCATCTCCGGCCTAATTCCTCCGCAACAACTGCAGTCGTCCCACTCCCGCATGTAATATCGAGGACTAAGTCGCCCGGGACTGTAGTCATTTCCATGCATCTCTTTACGACACTAGTTGCTGTCTGAACAACGTATCGTTTGGCATCACCAAAGCCGCTAATCCTCGTATCTCTCCAGAAAGAGTCGATGGGCGTATAGGCGAAGTCCGAAAGCATACGCAAGTATGACAAGGTCTCGCCTTGCCCCCTTAACCTATTGGCCTTCGTAAGCCTGCGGCATCCTTGCTCGTTAGTTTTCCATCCGCCTTTGCTCACGATGTACTTTTGTCCAAACAGGTCGACAGGTACTCTTGTTGTTTCCCCTCCAGATTGAGAAGTGAAAGGTCCATACCTGAACACCCTTGATGAAGACGTTACTGATGAAATCGCTGAGCCCATGATGCCCCCATTCTCTGTCAGTGCGTACCGATACTGGCCACTTTCATCCAACTTGTCAGCATAAGGCTGATGGTAGAGCATTGCAGCTTTTTTCTTCGCGAACCATAAGATGTAGTCACCGACGGATGAGAGGTGCTCAGCTGTCTGCCCACTTGTAGTAAGATATTTTATCGTCGTGATAAAATTATCACTGCCGAACACCTCGTCCATCAACTCCCTTACATGGTGTAGGTTTTCATCGGATATCTGCACAAAGACACTACCCTCTTCCATGAGCATCTCTTTCGACAACAGAAGTCGATCCCGCAGATACGTTAGATATGAATGTATCCCTAACTCCCACGTATCCCTGAACGCCTTTATCATCTCGGGTTCTTGCGTTAGGTCTTCGTCCTTGCCATCCTTCACGTCGCGCTTGTTCGTAAATGGCTGAAAGTTGCTCCCGTACTTAATACCATAAGGCGGATCGATGTAGATCATCTGCACCTGACCCGCCATGCTCTCTTTCTGTAGAAGAGAGTTCATCACAAGCAGCGAATCGCCACTTATTAAGCGATTACTCCATCCCTTGTCGTGCTTGTAAAAGCTGACCGCATCACGAAGTGGTAGATTCTCAAATGCCGGAGCGAACAAGCCCATTTGCGTAGCTGGATCTCGACTCCCATTCTCAGCACCTTTCGCCTTCTTTGAAAGTGCCGACAATATGCTTGCAGGATCGATGCGTTCGTGAACGTGCAAAGACACTGTATCGATTTCGAACGACGTGCGCTCGGCCTTTCCAGTCCAGTTTAGATATGGCGCTTGCATGCGCTTCAGCGTTTCAAGTGCACTGCGCATTACTTCGTCGTCACCCGATGCAAGTGCATCATCGATGATCCGTTCGACTTCAGCACGGGATGAGTCGAATTGTAGTGCGGGATCGATATGAGGGTCGTACGCCCAGGTAGTCTTAGGTCGGTCGGGATCAGATTCCGGATTTACCATACCCACATCGGGGTTGTTCACCCGTCTATTATCGTGCCGGTACGATACGACTTTGGTTTCCCAAGCATCGGTAAGTTTTGGGGTGCGTTTCTTGGCCATAGAGAGACTAAAAGCACGACGTTTACGAAATGGAGCCTTGAAAATAGGCAATGCAATCGCACAAAAAACAAGCCCACACTACTTAGAGTAATGCGGGCTTAATTGTAGATGACTCAGTTTGATGTTACACGCGAGCGAGCATCAGGCTGGAATCGCTTCGAGCGATTCTTAATACATGTCCATGCCGCCGCCGTGCTGATGTCCGCCGCCGCCTGCTGGGGCGTTCTTTTCTGGACGTTCAACGATGGTGGCTTCGGTTGTGATGAGGAGCGATGCTACCGATGCTGCGTTTTCGAGGGCAACGCGAGCAACCTTAGTAGGATCGATGACACCAGATTCGAAGAGATCTTCGAACGTCTCGGTGTACGCGTTGTAGCCGAAGGAGCCGGCGCCTTCTTTAACCTTATTGATTATCACCGATGCTTCGAGTCCGGCATTGGCCAGAATCGTGCGAATTGGTGCTTCGACTGCACGACGGATGATGTTGATACCCGTGCGTTGGTCGTCGTTTTCTGGCTTGAGTGCTTCGAGGTTTGTGAGGCAGCGCAGGTACGCAACTCCACCACCTGGAACAATGCCTTCTTCTACAGCAGCACGTGTTGCATGTAGTGCATCTTCTACACGAGCCTTCTTTTCTTTCATTTCAACTTCTGTTGCTGCACCAATCTTAAGAACAGCTACACCACCGGCGAGCTTGGCAAGACGTTCTTGAAGTTTTTCGCGGTCGTAATCGCTTGTGGTTTTTTCGACTTGCGATTTGATTTCGCTGATACGCTTCTTGATGTCATCACCAGAGCCAGCACCTTCGACGATTGTCGTGGTGTCTTTGTCGATAGTGATGCGCTTTGCTGTTCCGAGGTGTGTTAGTGCCGCGGTTTCGAGCTTAAAGCCCTTTTCGTCGGAGATAACCATACCCCCGGTTAGAACTGCGATGTCTTCGAGCATTGCCTTGCGACGATCACCGAAGCCTGGTGCCTTAACGGCAGCAACCTTGAGCGTGCCACGTAGACGGTTTACAACAAGAGTTGCAAGTGCTTCGCCTTCGAGGTCTTCAGCGATGATGAGTAATGAGCGTCCGCCTTGTGCTGTCTTTTCAAGGATTGGAAGAAGGTCCTTGATGGCGCCAATCTTCTTGTCATGGATAAGGATGTATGGGTTTTCGAGAACACATTCCATTGTGTCTGGGTCTGTTACGAAGTATGGCGAGAGATAGCCACGATCGAACTGCATACCTTCTACAACATCCATCGACGTGTCGGTGCCCTTAGCTTCTTCTACAGTAATAACGCCGTCCTTGCCAACCTTGTCCATGGCATCTGCAATGAGGTTGCCAATCGTAGAGTCGTTGTTTGCAGAGATCGTACCAACCTGAGCGATTTCTTTTTTGCCCGAAACCTTGCGGCTTAGTTGCGTTAGACCTTCATGCACTGACTTCACGGCCAAGTCGATGCCGCGCTTCAAGTCCATTGGGTTTGCACCCGCAGTAACGTTCTTCAAGCCTTCAGCAACGATAGCCTGAGCAAGAACGGTTGCTGTTGTTGTACCGTCACCAGCGATGTCGCTGGTCTTGGAAGCAACTTCGCGCACCATTGCTGCACCGAGGTTTTCGATTGGGTCTTCGAGTTCAATTTCCTTGGCTACCGTTACACCGTCCTTGGTGATGGTTGGAGCGCCGAACTTTTTGTCGATAACAACATTGCGTCCCTTCGGACCAAGTGTTACCTTCACTGCATCTGCGAGTTGGTCGACGCCGCGCTTTAGTGCCGCACGTGCATCAACATCGAATGTGATTATTTTGCTAGCCATGTTTAATATTCCTTTTGGTTACTTGATGATTGCAAAAACGTCAGCTTCGCGCATGATGAGGAACTCCTCACCCTCGACGTTGATTTCCGTACCCGCATACTTGCCGTAAAGAACTTTGTCGCCCTTCTTGACTTGCAGTGGCGTTACTTTGCCGTCTTCGCCTTGCTTACCAGCACCAACCGCAACGATTTCGCCTTGCATAGGCTTTTCTTTAGCAGTGTCTGGGATGATGATGCCGCCCTTGGTGACGTCTTCAGCTTGTGCAGCCTTGACAATCACGCGATCGTGCAACGGGGTCAAATTCATGTCGTACTCCGAGTGTTAGTTGTAGTTGTTAGCACTCGTCGTCGTAGAGTGCTAACGAAATGGGATGCGAAAATACAGGGAATACATTGCCTCGTCAAGTGAAAGTTTGGCAATGGGGCTAGCATTCTGACAGAATTCTACCGTTCTACTGACATTTTGTCCGAAAAACCCCTTTCTTGACCCCTACATACCACCGTTTCCTCTTATGGCTCTCTTCCCTTTATTCCTCTTTCCCCTTAATTGCTCTCTATGAAGCCCCTAATTATCCTAGCTCTGGTTGTTACGGCTGCTCATTTCTGGTTTGCCACGGTAGACTGGCAAGGCAAGCACGCCAACATCGACCTGAAGCACTACAGGGTAATGGCTGCCGAGGCACCTGGCATTAGTATGGCCGAAGAAGCGCCGTTCTGTTATCGCATTCTGCCAACGTGGCTCTCTGGCATTGCAGGTAAGGGGCTTGGAAATGAGGGGCTGGGCTTCGCGGTTGTTTCTGCGCTATGTGTGTTGTTCGCCGGCGTTGTTCTGTATTGGTATCTGGTGGGCAAGGGCATTAGCGAACTGAGCGCACTCACGATGGGCACGCTTGCGATTATTTCGCAGCATGTGTTGGGCGGTGTGGTGTTTAATCCGTTTCAGACATGCGATGCATTGGCAATTGCATTGATGCTTGTAATGCTGACAGCCATAGAACGAAATAGAATTTGGGTCTTTGTTCTCGCGAGTATCCTAGGCGCGCTAACGCGTGAGCCATGCTTGATTATGCTGCCCGTTGCGTTTTCCTACGTGATATGGAAAGAATGGTCACGCGATAGGACGGTTGTGTGGAAATGGACTGCTGCGTGTATACCTGCTGTGCTTGCAGCAATGGCAGTGCGGATGGGTGTGCCTGCTTCGAATGCAGAATGGAGTCTAGCGGCAATGCTCGTTGAGAATGCGTACAAGTTCACGAATGCAGAAACATGGATACGCCTGGGACTCTTTGCGGCAGCGCCGATTAGTCTTATACCTTTTTATTTCTTTAGACAAACAAGCACTGTGTTGCGGAGCAATCCACATCTTATGGTGTTGGTTGTGCTTGTGGTCGCCTCTAGTTTTCTTGGCGCTGATACCGAGCGTCTGGTAGCGCCTGCAATGGTTGTGTTCTACCTGATTACTGCACGTGTTCTGGATATAGGCAAATCAGGGTCAGTAAATATTTTTATAGTCGCAGCCGGACTCATCTGCACGCTGAACCCACTTTTTGTGCATTGGTCGCCCTTCACATACGTTGGCGATTCTGTTACGACGACATACGCTTACTACTGTTCAACTGCACTTGTAATCCTACTCGTGACAATTGTTGTTGCGTTGAGTACTCGACGCGCTCTGTCGGCTTTACGAGAACATGATGCCAAACAGCGCATCAATTATTAGAATGCCTGCAGCCGAAATTGTGAATGCGCGAACAGTGCTTGCGCCCACACCTTCTGCTCCGCCTTGCGTCTGAAATCCTACATGACATCCTATCAGCGCTGTCCATCCACCAAAAATGAATGACTTACTTAGGCCAGTGATGATCTCTGACATCCGGAAATACTGTTGAATGGAATTGAAAAACGTATTCGCAGAAAAATCAAATTGATACATCGACAACAGATATGCCCCTGTAAGCGCAACGACATTGCTAAATACGGCAAGTATTGGCATCATAAGAATTGCTGCAACGATGCGAGGCATGCCCAGGTATCTTTTTTTGTCGATAGCCATCATCTCCATGGCGTCTATTTGTTCTGAGACCTGCATCGTACCGAGCTGCGCAGCTATCGCGCCGCCTACACGACCAGCAATTACCAGTGCCGTGAGAACCGGAGTTAGTTCGGTGAAAACAGCAGTGGCGATAGAGCCACCGATGAACGGACGTGCCAGCGATATGAGGTTGAATTTCTCGAAGAGGTCTGTTGCCTGTAGTGCTGCAATTGCACCGGTAAACGAACCAATGAGAATAACCAGGGGCAGCGAGTCAGAGCCGACAATCTTTAATTGCTCGAAAACAAGGCCACGATCGTGTAACACACGAGGGAAATAGCGGACAATGCCTATCAGAAGCAGGACAATTTGTCCGACTTCGGTTAGAGCATTGATAACTAACCTGCCCACACGGGCGAAAAAAGGACCTAGCATGCGGTGTCTATGTGGGAAGGCCGAAAACTACTGCATTTGGAGCGAACTGTGCGACATTGCATGTATGCGCATCATTATTTTGTTCGTTCTCGCTGTGTTTTCTCTGATTGTTCAAGCCTCGGCCCAGACATCACGCGATTATGCGGTGTTGCTCTCTCTAGAGAGAGTGCTCGGACAGTTCGGCATCACATGGCCACGCGACAGCACGCCCGCGACGTATTACATACGAGTACGTTCGCTGGAAACTCAGCCATGGAGAGACTACGATACATTGACAAACGAGAGCGAAGACCTCTTTGTAATTCCTCCGAGTCTCGATTGGACAGAACTCGAGCTGGAGAAACGGACAATCGGTGCAGATGGCAAACCAATTAGTGCCTTTGGATATTTTTTGGGGCACGGTACCGGCGATCTCGCACGCTGGCAGCGTCCGGGACGTGTGCTGCTAGTGATTGATCGCGAGATGGGCCTAGACTTTCTCAGCAGATCCGTTGGTACATGGAGAGATGATGTCGAGCGTGAAGGCTGGATCGTTCAATATCTGCTGATTGATTCCGATGGGAAAATACCTGTCGATAGTCTGTATCACGAGATTGCTAAGTCGTATAATGACACCTCCTCTGGCGCTGCGCTAACCCATGTACTAATCGTTGGCAATGTTCCCTATGCCTACAGCGGGGGCTTCACCGAATCGGGTCCGAACGTCCAACCCGACGGCCACACCGAACACGGTGGTGCATGGTCCTCCGATGCTCGTTACGCAGACATCGAAACGTCACGTGGAATTCCGTCCGATGAGCAATGGACGGATGAGACCGTCGACATCAGCGACTCAATACGAGCAAAACGCATCCAGAATAAAAACGTGCCCAGTGATTCTAAGTACGACCAAAGTCAAATTCCAACCGACGCCGAGCTATGTATTGGACGCGTAGATATGCGCAACCTGCCTGCCTTCGGTACAACCAGTACTAGCCGAGGACGAGAAATTCAATTGCTCGATCAATACTTCGATCGCGTACACGCATACAGAACAAAGGCAACGCGTTTTGATACGAGTGCACGCATCGACGACAACTTTGGTGCGTTTACATCCGAAGATGACCAGCAACGATTAGTCGAAGCATTTGCTGCCGGAGCATGGCGTGGATTTTCGCCGATCACAGGAAGCAATAGAGTGTCGAATGGAGAATTTCTCGACACCGTTCCAACTCTCTTAGCATACGGATGTGGTGGCGGTGGTTATGATCATTGCGATGGCATTGCAAACACAACAGAGTTCGTTACCAAACCAATTCGCAGTTCGTTCATCTGGCTTTTTGGCAGCTACTTCGCAGATATCGATAGCGAGGACAATATCATGCGTGCAGCGCTCGCGAACCCGGGCAACGTTCTTACGTGTGCATGGTCTGGACGTCCAGATTGGGTCCTCCACCCGCTTGCTGCCATGCACTCGCTTGGTGAAGTAACGCGTGGCTCGATAAACAATGCGGGCACCTATCGTTCTGCTACGATTTATTCGAAAGCAACAGGCGAAGGCTCAGACTATGCATACGGTCAGCGTGGCATTCACATCAATCTGCTCGGCGACCCAACACTTCGTATGCCTGCACCTGCGATGACTGGCGAACTGAGCATCACCGAAAGAAACGATAGCACCATTCTTGAATGGAATGGAATTGACGACGCGTTAACGTTTATTATCGAAGCTGGAGTTTCGCTCAGTAAACCCATGACAATTGTTGCAAACAAGGGAACGGGGAAAACCACACCTCGGGTCTCGATCACACTTCAGTTGCCCCCAGGCTCTCGCTATGTGCGAGTTCGCCCCTTGTTCGGGACCCTTGACCAATCGTCGTTCACTCCAATTCTTGGGAGGGGGCTTATCGGCTCTCGTGACGTCAGCAGCGTAGCCGATAATGGGGCGGCACAAGTGCGGGCGCACTACGTCGATGGTTCGATCGTTATCGAGGGTGCCTCGTGCGTTCCGACGACTGCCAGCCTATTCGACCTACAAGGCAGGGAGTTGTGCTCTCTCACCTTCATGTGTTCTGGTTCTGACCTACGAGCACAAGTACCCACCCAGCTAAGAACTGGAGTGTATTTCGTCCGTAACTTTAAAGCTGTGCACGCTATTACGAAGACTTTTACTCCCTTTAAGATATACATTCAATGAAGCGACAACGACACTTGCATTTATTCCTCCTCATTGTGGTTCTGAGCGTTTGCTCGGTGCTTCATCTCGATGCACGTACTCTTCCGGGTCTAGACGGTTATGTTGTAGACATGCCAGCTCGTACGCTTTCAAATGGAATGGCACAACCAGCGCGTCGGTTTGTGATGTCACGTCCTGCCACCAACACCATTCAGCCTGGCGTTGTCTATGTGCTCACAAAGAAGACGTACGGCATGATCAAGGGCGACAGGACGCTGTCGAATAGTTCTGTGAACATCGACCTGCAGGGTTTGAAAGTAAAAGACATTTCACTTGCAATGTCTCCGACGAGCGCTACTGATGTGCGCTCACAAGAAGCGATAGCATCTGGACTCGACCGTTTATATGTAATCCGCTACGACGAAGCACTCGACCCATTTGACTTGTGCAAACGTTTGATGAACAACCCTGATGTTGAGTATGCTGCGCCGGCCCGCATCCATCAGTTGTCGTTTACTCCGAACGATCCTCGTTTGGGCCAGCAATCGTATCTGAACAAGATTAAGGTGCCTCAGGCATGGGACGTCACTAAGGGCTCTTCTGATATCCTCATTGCTATTATCGACACAGGTGTCGACTGGATGCACGAAGATCTTGCGGCAAACATCTGGACAAATCCGGGCGAGATTGCTGGGAATAACATCGACGATGATAACAATGGTTACATAGATGATGTTCGCGGCTGGGACTTTGTAGGAAACGTATCTCCGGCAGAAGCGCAGAGTGGCATACTACGTCCAGACGCAGATCCTCGCCAACTTGGAAGTTCATGGACGGATGGCCAAGCCCACGGCACTGTTGTGGCTGGCAACGCCGCTGCAGTTACGAACAATGCAAAAGGCGTTTCTGGAATAGCGTCGAACTGCAAGATCCTCGCAATAAAGGTTGCATCTGATAATCCTGGTCAAACGGGCATTATTGAGGGTTATACGGCAATACGCTACGCCGCCGACATGGGCGCGGACGTAATTAACTGTTCGTGGGGCGGATACGGTGCCGACCCTGCTGCGCAGACGTTCATCGATTATGCAATAAGCAAGGGTGCTGTTGTAGTTGCTGCGGCTGGAAATAACGGTGTGAATATGAACAACAACCCACATGCACCTGCTAGCCTCGACGGCGTACTAAGCGTGGGCTCCGTAAATGGCAGTGATCAGCCCAGTTGGTTTTCGAACTACGGATACGCAAACACTACTTACGCTCCAGGCGAGAATCCACTCAGCACATTTCCAGGCAATCAATACAAAGGGCTTTCGGGCACATCATTTTCGTCGCCTGTGGTAGCTGGCGTTGTAGCCCTTGTGAGAAGCGTGCATCCTGACTGGACACCTGCTCAGGTAATTATGCAAATCCGCATGACGAACGATCCGGTTGCAGGTGTGACCGGTGCAAACAAGCCATTGTATTTCGGACGTATCAATGCAGAACGCGCTGTCAAAGTAAATGCGTCGTTCACATCCGGCGAACGAGTGCCGGGCATTGGGTTAACTAGCATAAGTGTCGATGGTGGACAAAAAATAACTTCGTTTACTGAAGCGACCATTCGATTGGACTTTAGCAACGCCTTAGCTGATGCTCAGGATGTTATTGTTTCTGTTCAGATCTCTGACCCAAACATTGAGCTCCTTTCAGCACCTGACATTAACGTGGGCGACATGCCTCGCAACGGCACTGCAAATGCAACCGTTCGCGTTAGGCTTAAGCCTGGTTATCCCTGGTTCAAGGGTCTGCTGAATGTGGGCTTGAACCTGCGTAGTGCAATCACCTCGAATTTTGCTTTTGTCAGTATTCCCGTTGAGTTGCAAACAACCAACACGTACACAGGTTCAGGTCCGGTCGAAGGAATTACTTTTACCCAAGCCACTATTACTACCGATCAGACTGTGTGGGGCACTGGCCCTCTGGGCGGAGTTGGATTCTTGATCCGCGGCGCAGGCGCTACGTCCTCTAGCTTCACCTATTTACCAGTCGTGCCTACTGCACTCGATGCGATCAGTGCAACAGTAGGGGTAATTGGCAGTTCCGACGCCACATCAGCGACGATCTTAACGACGAACAATGGTGGTAGTAGCTGGAGCCCAGTAGTAGTGACAGGATTTGCAAAAACTGTTGATGCAGCAAAGCTCTATGATGCCAACAACGGACTGTTTATCGGCACGGGAGCATCGACGAAATTCGCTATCGGAAGGACGTCGAATGGAGGAAGCACATGGACGCAATCGGTCGGGGCTCCGCAAATGTCAGCTGGCGAGCAAGTGGCACGAGGAACTGCTTATTTCTACAAAGGCAACTCCTGGTTTGGCACAACGAACGGACGTGTTCTACGCTCGACAAATCGAGGCGACATCTGGACCGCAGCGAACCTTAGTCTCGGAGCCGGTGTAATCGAGTCGATTGCATTCAGAGACAGCGTAAATGGAGTGTTACTCTATCGCACTGGAGCCGCACTAGATTCTCCGAAACGTATTGCTTCTTCGACAAATGGTGGAGCATCGTGGACAAAAAATGTCTTCGACCCAGCTACACTTGGCATTAACGCAACCTTCGTGACTAGTCCGTCAGAAAACCATGTTGCTCTTGTTGGCAGTTTTGGAGAGGTCTTTGGCAGTGATAACGAAGGCACGTCATGGCAAACCATTCTATCGCAAGCCTCTGGCAATGTGATGATGGGTAAGGGGCTCAAGATTCAGGGGCAGCATGCTGTACTTTTCGCCGGTTCACAACTCGGTGTACTTACCTATCGTTATTCGGGCCCAAATGCTGTTCGCACACTTATTTTCTCCGTACAAACAACAGACTTCGGTACTGTAAATGTTGGTCAGTCAAGACAGAAGTTCATTAAGGTTGTTAATCCGGGTGAAGGTGACGTTACAATCGACACGGTGATAATCATACCGGATAATGGAGCTCAAGCTGGTGGCTTCGTGGTGTCTGTACCCCTCAGTCCGACGATACTTGGGAGCGATGACGACCAATTCGGAGTACGCTTCTCATCGAGCGATTCTGGATCTTTTGGAGCTACGATTCTTGTGGTAAGCGATGCTACAACCGACACCATTCGTACACGCGTAACAGCGTATTCTCAGGCGGTTACGGATGTTGCAGAGGAAGGTCAGCACAATCTCTCTGTATGGCCTAACCCGGCTCAAGACATTCTGAATGTCTCTGTCGACGCGTCAGTAAACTCGATTACAATCGTAGATGCCAGAGGAACTGTCGTGGCGAGTGTAGTTCTTGCGCAGGACGCTGCACACGTTCCGCATCGTCTAGACATCAGGAACCTGGCATCAGGTGCCTACCGTGTCCGTGTAGCATCGCTAAGCGGAGTTCAAAGCATACCACTGATCATCAGTCGATAACACCAAGTAGTTTTCAAAGAAAAAGGTGATCTGACATGTGTCGGATCACCTTTTTAGTTTTTCGGTTTTAAGCCCCTTACGGCTCGATTAGCCCCTTACGAGCCCCATAGAAGTCTCTATCAGCGGGCTTCATTATTCTTTCAGCGGGCTTCATTATTCTTTCAGCGGGCTTCATTATTCTTTCAGCGGGCTTCATTATTCTTTATCCGAATGACGATTGGCTCATGTTCGAACTACCCAACTCGTTGCGACGTCTGCGATTGCGAATGTATACATAGATGATGTACCCAATGCCTCCGACTACTAGCAGCGTAAAGAAGAGGGTGCCCCATTGGAACGTGCCAGGATAGATTCCGGTGGTGCCATCGGGGTTGGCAACAGTAACTGGACGTGAGTAATAGTAGGCTGGATGGAATGGCATGCTGAAATACCATGGGATGCTTCCCATCATGTAGCCCATCATAAAGCCGTCGCCCATGCCGCCATAGCGATTTACAACATAGTTGTTTGTGCCACCAGTGCCGGTAGGAACTGCCTGCTTTTGAACCTGGCGTGGAGTGCCGTATTGACTTGTGTAATCGCGCGACGAATTCAACCTCGATCCACCAAAGGAATTACGAGGAATAGATGTTGACGAACGAGGCGCGGAGCTGCTGCTTGGCGAACCACTGCGAGGCGCAGAGCTACGAGAGCTACCGAACGAGCCGCCACCACTCGGCGAGCTGCGCGGCGATGAATACGAACGTCCGCTAGAACGACTGCCACCAAACGAGCCGCCACGACGCTGCGACGACATGTCGGGTGCAATGGTAGTGAACAGCATTACGAACACAGCTACGACCCATAGAATCGAACGCACGGTAGCACCGGAGCGTTTAGATGCAGGGCGCAGACCCGTGTCAGATGTAGATGCAGGTGTAGGTGTAGATTTCATTCTAGAATACTCCTTCTGTTGTTAACGTGCCGTCTTCTTCGCGGAACGTGATTTCCGCTTTGAATTCCTCGTTTACCTTGATGTGTACATACAGGCGAACGATGCCGTTTTGTTCTTCGTTATTGATAAACACCGACGAACCTTCGATGTTGCCGTCGCTGTGGACGGATAGGAGCTTCAGGGATTGGGCTTCCTCTTCTGAGAACGAAGGCTCCATTACCTGCACGTCGTCGAGGTACTCGGAGAAAACCTGCTTTGTGTGGACAGTTTTGTCTGAACCCATGTACTGCAAAACGGCGTCGAACGTGCCGTTTTCGTCAAGATTCAGGACAATCTCCTGAACGCCCTTGAGCTGCTCGCCGTTGTAGTAAATGGCGGTTTTTTCAATCCGCCCATTGCTTTCGATGCTGAATTCTGCCATAGGTACAAAGATAGATCGGTTTGTGGGTAGTTATTTGTCAAGAAAGGGTCATGAAGGGCGCGCGATAACGCACGGGGCTTATCTTTGGTTGCACGTTACGGAGGACAAATGGAGACTGGTGAGATTGGCGTGATGATGGACCAGGGAAATCCCTATGAACGTCCAGCATTCACACTAGGAATAGAGGAAGAGTACATGGTACTCGACCCAAAGACACACGACTTGCGCTCGCACATTAACCTTGAGCTGTTAAGCAAGGGGCGCCTTCTTCTGCATGAGCACATCAAGCCTGAAATGCACGGATCGATGCTAGAAATCGGCACAGGTATCTGCAGGAATGCGCGTGAAGCACACTTCGAAGTCACCAAGATTCGTAGCATCGTTGCGCACTTAGCGCGGCAGAACGGGCTCAACATTGGCGCTGCTTCTACGCACCCGTTTGCAAAGTGGCAAGACCAAGAGATCTACCCAGACGAACGCTATCGTGTGATGGTCGAAGACATGCAGATGCTTGCGCGGTCGCTCCTGATCTTCGGCATGCACATTCACATTGGCATTGCTAATCGTGAAACGCAGATTCAGCTCATGAACGAAATGCGATACTTCATGCCGCACATCCTGGCGATATCGGCGAATTCGCCGTTCTGGATGGGAATGAATACTGGACTTAAGTCTTACCGATCAAAAATATTCGAACGTTTTCCTCGCACAGCTCTTCCAGATTCGTTCTCGAGCTGGCGCGAGTACGAGAGTTATGTAGACCTTCTAATTCGTACAGGTTCGATAGACAACGCAAAGAAAATCTGGTGGGACATACGTCCGCATCCATTCTTCCCAACGCTCGAGATCCGCATCTGTGACCTTCCGATGCGCATCGACGAAACGATAGCAATTGCCGCACTTTGTCAGGCGCTAGCTGCAAAACTCTTTTCTCTCTACGAAAAGAATCTGTCGTTCAGGCAATATCGTCGGTCGCTCATGATGGAAAACAAGTGGCGAGCGGTGCGGTACGGACTCGACGGCAAGCTCATCGACTTCGGACGTCAGCGTGAGATGCCCGCGCGTGCACTCATTCGCGAGTTGCTCGATTTCGTAGACGATCAGGTAGACGAACTCGGCTCACGTCGCGAAATCGAGTATGTCTATCAAATTCTCGAGATGGGGAGCGGCGCCGACAGACAGATAAAGGTCTTCAACGAAACAGGAAGCATAGAGGCTGTAGCCGAATACATTCAGCGCGAGTCTAATATCGGTCTTTTCGAAGACGTTGCGCCGTACCTAGCAAGCATGCAACCTCCTTCAAAAGATGCGCTCGACGAAAAAGAATCTTCTCTCCGATCTGAGACCAATCTCGATTAATCTTAATACGGTGATCATGAAATACTCTTCGAAATTCGTGATGCTGCTTTGCATCTGTCTAAGCGCGTGCTTTTCGTCGTTTGCAGCAGATTCAACAAAGGCGTCGTCGGCTGTCACCTCGGTGTTTCAGACGCCGGTTGTGACGAAGCACGAAGTAACCATTGGCGGTGCTCGCATCAGCTACGAAGCCACGGCCGGACATCTTACGCTATTGAAAGAGGATGGCACCGAGCGAGCGAAAATTTTCTTTGTCGCGTATACAAAGACTGGTGTTTCTGATGCGTCTTCGCGCCCCCTAACATTTTCATTCAATGGGGGTCCGGGTTCATCGAGTGTGTGGTTGCATCTTGGCGTGCTCGGACCCCGCCGCGTGCAACTCAACGAAGATGGCACGTCGATGCCACCACCTTATAAACTAATTGATAATGATCAGTCGTGGCTCGACATGACTGACATGGTGTTTATCGACCCTGTCAGCACGGGTTTTTCGCGAGCTGCTGAAGAGAAGAACGCAAAGGAGTACCACGGGTATCAGCAGGACGTCGAATCCGTCGGCGAATTCATACGACGCTACATGACAGAGTACAAACGCTGGTCTTCGCCGAAATACTTGATTGGCGAGAGCTACGGCACAACGCGTGCAAGTGCATTGAGCGACCATCTGCAGTCACGCTTTGGCATGTATTTGAACGGCATCATTCTCGTAAGTGCTGTTCTCAACTTTCAAACCTTAGACTTTGCACAAGGCAACGATCTTCCCGCAAACCTCTTCCTTCCTTCGTACGCTGCTACTGCATGGTATCACAAGAAGCTGCCACCGGAACTGCAGGCCCGCCAACTCGCAGACCTGTTGACTGAGGTGCGTGCTTACGCTTCTCGCGAATACGCAACCGCACTCATGCAAGGCGATGCTTTGCAAGGGTCTGAGCGCGCTGCCGTGGTCGACAAGCTCGCGCGCTACACGGGGCTCTCGAAAGAATACATTGAGCGCACAAACCTTCGCATCGTCATCTACAAATTCTGTCAGGAGTTGTTGCGCGATCGGAAGCAAGTCATCGGACGTTTCGATAGTCGCTACACAGGTGAAGCCGTCGAAGGCACGGGTGAATACATGGAGCGCGACCCAAGCTACTCCCCTGCCGTGTACGGCAGTTTTTCGACGCTCATCAACGATTACCTCACGCGCGAGCTGAACGTCAAAACAACGCTCCCCTACGAAGTGCTCACTGGCCGTGTCCATCCTTGGGACTACTCAAACGTCCAGAACGAATACCTGAACGTCGTCCCCCGCCTCCAGAACGCCATGCTCCAAAACCCCGATCTTAAAGTCTGGGTTGCTAACGGTTATTACGATCTGGCTACACCCTTTTTTGCGTCGGAGTACACGTTCGACCATCTGGGTCTACCGTCATCGCTGCGCAAAAACCTCACGATGACGTACTACCCCGCAGGACACATGATGTATCTGCTGAAGGAATCGCTGATTCAGCTCCGCACGGATGCGAAGAAATTTTTTGGCGGATAGGTCAGGCCACCAGTATTGCGTACATCACAACTCGCTGCGGGCGGCGGTCTGGTTATCGGAGCAATACCCTCTACACGTTTGGCAGAGCGGGGAATGTGCTATCAGAGCTTAACCATCGGCCATACGCGAACCGCATTACCAACCCCATAAATCAAAAAGTATGCACCTGGCGGAGTCTTAGGTAGGGCGAGCTCGATAGTCATATCCGGGGTTCGAGCCCCTAGCAGATCGGTGGTCAGATCTGCGATTACGTTGCCAAACACGTCGACAATTTTCATCATAGCCACGAGTTCTGGAGTACGACCCAAGTTTCGGACACGTACGTTTACTACATCGAAGAAAGGATTTGGTGAAGTCCAGGCGCCGAATGTGTCGTTGAACGACGGTTCCGCTGCAACGTCCGTTGCGCTGGCGAGCCGATACAAACCTCGATCTGTCGCTACCCACACTTGATCATTATCATCAATGGCTGCACCCCCTATTGTCACACCAAATGGTAAGGTCTCGTTCTCTTTCCACGAGGTGCCACTGTCAACCGATTCGAAAATCTGTGCCGAAGATGTGGCGACAACTCGACCTCAGTCAGAGGTTGCGATGGACCAAGAAGTAGGCGTCGCAGATTGTTCGAAGAAGGGAACAGTCAACGCCGTGCGCCAACTCTTTCCTGTGTCTTCCGATGCAAGCAATGTCCAATCATTATGAAGAAAACGTCCGCCGGATGTCGTACCTGTCTCCTCATCGAAGTACATGTCACCGACCCAAGCTAGGAGATTGCCGTTTGGTTGAACCGCAATTCGCTCAACCCATTGTCCCATGGTCGGTAATGCAAGCGAAGTCCAGACACTCCCATTGTCCATAGATAGCGCGATACCTCCGCGTATCGTGTCAACCACAGTACCACTAACGTCACGACGGACGTAGCCTCGCGAGCCGAGCAACATCGTGTTAGGCCCCACATGGATGATACTGGCAATGGCACTCCTAGCATCACGAATCACTCCGTTGATTTCCACATTTGTCCATGTGCTACCTGCGTTTGTCGAAAGCTGCAGCGAACGCCAACCAGAATACAGTCGGTCTGCGGATTCCCAGCTAGCTGCCGAGACCGTATCTATTTTTAACGTTGTTGCAGTGTCGTTGTATGCAACAAGATGTTCTCCAGAGAAAAGTTGTCCAAATCTTGAATCCGTGGGAGCGCCGGTTCCAATTTGTAGCACTCTCGAAAGTGCTGAGGTTTCGATGTTAAGCGGTGTTAAAAATGGCAAAAGCACAGGTACGGTGTGGGATGCGACCTCGTATATACCGCCATGCATTGTCGACGTCCACAACGAGCCTTCATACGCCGTGACGTACGCTAACGGTGCAACCGATGTCGGAAGCCCATCGGCATTAAACAAACGAACACCTTGCGTCCACGAATTATTCACCGATGCATACGTGTGGATCGAACCTGTAAGGACGTGATCATACGCTACAATCGTATTACGAAACAGGTCGACATTCCCGACACCAAGCGATCGTGGGGCTACTATCATTTCAGATACCAAGTCAGCAACGTTGAATAGTATCAAACGTTTTCCGGAGTAGGTTAGAAGTACACTATCTCCGGCAACGTCATAGGCGCGTTCACGAAGCGCAACGGTTGCGTCGAACACACCCTCGGGTAGCGAATGTGCAGATGACGTACGGCCATTCGCGACGATAATAACGCCACTGTCCAGTGGTATTACTACCGTCGTGTCGTTCACATAAACGATTGGGCCAATGTTGCCCGATTGTATGCCGAACACGATTTGTTTTCCGTCGGACCGTCTGGGCGCTGCCACTTCAATCCACGGTGATTCATCACTTGCGCGCATTCGAATTCCTGTCCGAATCGAGAACGATTCACTCGTTGCTACCCCTGCTCCGTTCTTAAGAAAAACCAGTCTACCCAAGTCGCCAGGAATGGAGACAACACTCCAAGACCTAGACGCTTTATCCAAGAGAAACCACTGCTTAAGGGTCGCGGTATACGCGTAAAAGCCCCCTTGCATCATAAGCGGTAGAAGTCCATCTCTGGATGGTGTCGGGCGGCGGAGCATACGTCCAGGTTTGGCCGCGATCGAACGAATAGTTATTTCGGATTTGGAAGGCATTGGGCTCGAACGCTCCGAATAGATCGAGACTACCGAAGCCACTGTTCATCTGTTCACCTCCCAAGTCCGACGGCCGTAAAACCCTTGGTTCACTCGAAGGCGAATCCCACACGTAGACGCGTCCACCTGTGGTGCCAGTCAATTCCGAGCCGCCAACGATCAACGGGCCGGAACGTAACAACGCCGCTCTCGTCCCCACCTCGATGTGATCAAACTGCGCATTACTCAACATCGCTGCAAGCGAATCGATGTTCGAACCGGCGTAGCAACCTACGCGCTGCACGCAGAGAACAAGTCCCCACACATCAGACGTATGGACGTAGTCATAATCACGGGCATCTGGGATTGCACTCCACCAGCGTGCAGGTTGAATTTCTTGACTGAGCGCAGTCACCAACGAACCGGACAAGAACGTGCACAGTAAGCTGCAAGTCCAAAAAGTTTAAACACAGTCATCAGAGCTTACTCCGTACTTTTTTACGATCCACAACAGTTGTTATCATCGACTAAATCATCGCATCCTTCAAAGGTGGTGTTGCATTCACCGTTGCAGTTACTATCGAAGTGATTACACTTGGTTCGCACCATTAACATAGTTCTTCTTCAAGCAAACTGGTAGGGCTAAAACATGACAGTAAACTGCCGTTGACAAAACACAGTCTCCCCCGACGCATGTGGGTATTGTTACGCCGAGGAAATTTGGATCTGCACAACAGAGATTCGTAGCTCGTATGATGGCGTTGTAAATAGCAGGTAATCCCATTGCCTTCAAATTCGGATCGACGCAAATTTTCCGGATCCATGTAATCGAGTTCAACCCGGCTGTGCAGTCGACCGTGCAGGGGTTGTCAACCAAAGTGGTTGTTGCGTTTTGCTGACAGTACGTGATTGTGGCAGAATAATCGACACCCGCATGGCAGATCTTAATTTCGCGTTCGATTTCGACCTTACAATCGCAGTCAGGGGGGATTTGCGTAGCACACTGTGCACGTGCATTTTGGCTGATTCCCAAAGCTACTGCACGAGTAGGCAACAACCGAATCTATACATGGTGTTACTCCAGATAATAATGGTGTTCAACTCCAATATCGCGAGCAAACGTAATCGGCCTAGCGCTCGTTGTTAGTGCCAGCGTATTGAATAATGCGCACGCCTAACTGGGTAGGTGGGATGAAGGTTCCGGTAGTGAACAGTTAAAAACCAACATGGGAAACCACCGCTATCGGCCACTTCGTCCGATGAGAATCGATGACATGGTATCTCATCTCGGGCCTGGCATGAATACCGACTCTGCATTCCATCGACGAATTCACCATGAACTTCACGTGCTCTAGTTCCTGCTACGTCTACGACTCCTCCGCCGCCTCAATTGTAGCTTAAACTTGGCTACGGTTTGTGTCCATGGAATCGTAGGCAGGGGTGGGGATTTGCCTTGAAGACCCAAAGGTTTATTGAAACTCAGACTCGGAGCCATTGTATGGAATGGATTATCTTACCTTGCTGGTAACACAAACTTGTGGCTGATTGAGTTCTATCCAAAGAAAGGTCAATAACAATGCCCCGCTATCAGATCAGGGAAGGCAACACGAAGGGGAACACGAAGCCTCGCTCGAACGAGCCCCGACCTCCTGCACCTCAGCCGCAACGTCCAGCTCCTCGCCACCAGAATACTGACTCGCTGAGGCCATCGCAGAATGGCGAGCAGTCGAACGGTGAGCAGTCGAACGGTGGGCGATGAAAGATCTACTTTAATCTCTCGAGCACACCCTTGCGCTTAACAATATTCTTGTAGTCCCACTGACCGCACAGTTGCAGTATAGTCCCGATACCTCACCCCAATCTCCTTGTCTTCCAGCCGTACTTCATTGCGAGCAAACGAATACTAACCGTTGCTATAATGCCAAGTGTCGCAGCAACATCGTATTCGAGCATTGCAACGCGCGCCGCTACCACGAACACAACTACGCCTGCAAGGGCCGCGACAGCGAAGTAGGTGCCGGGACGAAATATATCGGGCTCGTTGCGCACTAATACATCGCGAAGCACACCGCCGCCAATTGCGTTTAGGAAACCAATAAAAATTGCAGTTAAGGGGCTGAGGCCAAAGAGCAATGCTTTCTGCGCGCCGAACACTCCGTAGAGTCCAATCGAAACAGCACTTAAGACATCGAGCCACTTTTGATATTTCGGGATGAGCTTGTGAATGTAGAGTCCGATGAGCGCAGCAGTCCATGCCAACCCGACATACCACGGGTCGCTTAGCACCACGGGTGTACCGACCTGCATCACAAGGTCGCGTACAATACCGCCGCCGACACCGGCAACAATCGATAACACCATAACGCCGATTACGTCGTAACCGCGCGATATTGCGAACCGCGTTCCTACTAGTGCGAATAGAAACGTTGCAGCAAGGTCCCACCAAACAGGTAGGTTAAAAACTTCTTTTTCAGGCATTACTGTGACGGTGCTTCGTTAAGATCGTTGATTTCGTGCTTCCTTAAGGTCAATGATTTCGTGCTCCAATTATTCGACTACAGCTGTTACTTCTATCTCGACCAACAGTCGATTGTCGACGAGTGCACTCACAACAACGATTGTCGCAGCCGGACGTATGCTCCGAAACACCTCGCCGTGTGCTTTTAGCACATCGTCTATTACATGCGAGCCTGTTACATACATGCGCGTGCGAATGACATCGGACATCGAGCCCCCTGCGGTACGCAGCGCCTTACCAATTTTTTCGAAAATGAAAACGGATTGCGCATACGCATTGCCATCGCCAATAATCTCTGGTCCTTCTACCGCAGTCGTACCGGCCACCTCTATAAGATTACCGATGCGTACTGCACGCGAGTATCCGACGATGTCTTCCCATGGCGTATCGGATGCAATGTTTTTACGACTTGACATAGTTATGTCTCCGCTGCTCGACGTTAGTTAAAATGCAAGATGACAATTTGACGAACTTTACTTTTTGTTTTCGAGTTTGAGTACGCCGCGCGGACACACCGAAGCGCATACACCGCAGCCTACACACGACGCGCGCTTGATGTCCTCGCCACGCTGTGCATATGCTCTCACATCGATGCCCATCTCGCAGTACGTGCTGCAGTTGCCACATGATATGCACTGTGCACCGTTTGTGGTAATGCGAAAGCGCGAGAACCATTTCTGCAGAATGCCAAGCGTTGCGGCCATCGGACATCCAAAGCGGCACCACACACGCGCGCCCATGATTGGGTAAAATCCCACTCCTATTACGCCGCTGAATACTGCACCTATGAAGAAGCCGTACACAGAATTAAGTGTTGATGTCCACGTGCCGAGTATTGCCCCGCCTTGACTGGCGTTCAACCAGATGAGCACAGTAACTATCGTTATAAAGAGCAGCACGCTGTGCACCATCCAGCGTTCGACTCTCCACGCGGTTAGTGACTTGTCGCTGTTCTGCCGCCACGGGTCGCCAACTGTCTCTGCAAGCGCACCACATCCACACACCCACGAGCAGTACCATCGTTTGCCGTAGAAATATGTCAGCACCGGAGTAGCAACAACCGTCATTGCAATGGTCCAGAACCCCATAAACACCAGCATGCCATCTCCCGACGCAAGAAGTTTGTCGAGTGTACCTGGAAACAGATACTCGGGCTTTAGTGGCCAGAAGTAATGGAAGTAAAATTCTTTAGTGTTTAGAGCCACGAGAATACTTGGCAATACAAAAGCAAAACCAAGTTGAAAAAACATGACGCTCAGAGTTCGAACTACATGATATCTGCTATCTCTGTATTTCGCCAACATCCGCACACCCATCACGAGTACACCCACCGTGTAAAGTGTGCCGTACAAGAACCAACGGTCGGCAGCCTTGTGTCGCATCCATTGCGAGAGAGGCTCAGCTGCACCAATTACGTGCTTAAGTGCCTCGGGATACCAGTACAACACGATGTAGAATGCCGTGAACGCTATTCCAGCAATCCAGGCGGCACCACCTCTGCGCATTATGCCCGAAAACATAATGCCATTGTTTCTTATCCCTGTTGTGCGGTCACGGAATGCAGGTAACACGGCAATGAAGCCACCAGCGGTACCAAGCACGATGGTTGAACAGAAATACAACAACTGCATCGAAGCAAACGCTCCGGCGGCACCGAGTACAAACACAAGAGATGCTAGAGCAACCATCGCGAGCCCAAGGCGTTCGAGCAGGTGAAGTCCTGTCGTAGCACTTTTGAGTTCTGCGGGCATCATAAGCTGAACTGTTGTCATGTTACTCGCAATCTTGACTGAGTAGGAATGTCATGATACACGCAACCTTGATTACATAGGAATGTCATGCTACACGCAATCGTTCTGTGAATTCTGCATCGAACTGCGCCAAGGCGATGTGCTTCACGACATAATCGAGTGAAGCCGCTTCATTAATCCATTTTGTACACACTTCAGCGCGCAAGCGAACGCCCATGGCATTAAAGCCTACAACTCGATTGTTGCTGTGCACAATGCGCAAGAAGCGTCTTTTGTCTGGACGCGACCATGTCAATGATTGCATTCCATTGCTATCTGTAGGAGTCACAACTTTAGTAACCTCATGCATAACTTCAATGGCCGACGGCACAACACCGTAGGTCTGGTATTCGATGTCAAAGAATTTTGCGGAGTTGAAAAACACACCAGGCCTATAAGCAGTGCGTTCTCCGCATAATGTTGCTGCAAGAGTTTCTCCATGCGCACGGGCTGTGTACCACAAGAGATCGACTCGTCCGTTCGGACGTTCTGCGCAGTCACCGATGGCAAAGACATCGGGTACGGACGTTGCAAAGTATTCATCGACAAGAATTCCGCGCTGTGTGGCAATGCCCGAAGATTGTGCAAGATCGATACGCGGGCGGACGCCTGCAGTTAGAACGACGAGCTGACACTCGATGCGTTCTCCAGAATTGGTCACGACCGCACATGCGCGCTGCCCATTACCCACAACGATTTCTGTATGTGACGTATCACTCGAAACGATATCTGTGTCCGACGAATCATTCGCAACGATCTCTGCAAGCTGCGTCGAATACCGCACGTCTACGTGATGTTCTGCCAGATGTGCATTCACCATAGCAGACTCTTCTGCAGGCAGCACGTTGTTCCAGTAGCTGGTTTCGCGTACAAGCATAGTGGTTGCGATGTCGCGCGAACGCAACATCTCGGCTACTTCGATTCCGATGAGGCCGCCGCCAACAACAATGGCACGTCGCACACCACGCACATTCTGCTCAAGTAGTTCGAGATCATTCAGATTTGTAAACCCTTGTACACCTTCGAGATCTTGACCAGGCCAACTGTAAAAATTCGTCTTCGCTCCAGTTGCAAACACCACCGAATCATAATGACATACATCACCCGATGCAAGTGATATCGTTTTTGCTTTAGTGTCTACGTGGAGTGCGTGGTCGCGGATAACATCGATGCGATTCTTCTTCCAGAACCAGTCTTCGTATGGTTTTGTGTGTGCGTATTCCATGTGACCCATGAAGATGTACATGAGGGCCGGACGCGAGTAGAAATGATCGGACTCGCCTGAAATAACCGTTATGGAATGCTCGCTGCGTTTGCGAATGTTTCGCGCAGCGGTAATCCCAGCGACGCCGTTACCAATAATAACTATGCGAGCCATCTACGCTTGACCTTCGTTATGGTACGAGCCATCTGAGCTTGACCTTCGTTATGGTACGAGCCATCTGAGCTTGACCTTCGTTATGGTACGAGCCATCTACCCTTGCCTTAAAGCTATCAATTGCGAGGTTAGAACTTCATCGGGGTATGCACGCTCAATGGCACGCATATCTGAAAGCGTGTCCATGTCGTGCATCTCAGAGAGCAGATGGGCTTCGATGCCAGCTTCCTGTGCGTTCTCGAGCGTATCGTTAAACACCGACGATTTACTCCATGCTACGTCGGCAAATACTTCGCGCCACCTCGATGCGCTGCGGGCAAGTCCGATGAGGTAGTAGCCGCCGTCGAATGCCGGACCTATTACAAGGCTGTGACTTTTGAGAGCCTTAAAGGCATCGTCGATTAAGGGGCCTACGAAGGGGGCATCTGAGCCGATAATCACAACATGTTTGTATGCTGTAAAGCACTCTTTAAACGAGTTTAGCAATCGCTCGCCAAGATCGTTGCCTTGCTGCACTCGCACCTCGCCACCCAACCACTCGATAACGTCGTTCCTGCCTTCATCTTCGTCGACAAACAAGATTGTATCGTACTGCTGCTTGCCTTCGCGCACACCTTGTTTGCGCACACTATCAACAACATGTTCTGCCACAAGGCGATACGCTTTCAGCGCCGCTTCCTTGCCAATATTTTCAGCGAGACGGGTTTTCACCTTGCCTGCGACCGGCGCTTTTAGAAACACAACAAGGGCACTATTCACACTAGTTGTCCTCCGCACGACGACCCAGACCCGGCCGTGCATCCATAACAATGTTGGTCGACGGCAATCATACGCTCGCCTAGAGTCGACAAATCAAAATCTGATATATGCGCCACTGGCGAGCTGACCTTTATCTCGAGCATCTGATTGAAATCGCAGTCATACAACGCGCCATCCCATCCAACACTTATCATATTGCGGCACATTACCCCAGCTGCGGCAACGGGATTAAAAGAATTGACGAGCAACTCCATATACGCTTCGTACTTGTTGTTCTCTAGCAAGTCTTCAAGAAAGCGCGAGATAGGCATGTTCGTAATGCAATGAAGTGCGTTGAATGTCACCCCGTGCCGTTCCATTAACTCGCGTTTGTAGTCAGCTTCGAGACTATGTTGTGCTCCTGGCAGTGACGCACCTCCAGGGTTGTATACTAAGTCGAACCTTAGCCCCTTTTCCTCTGACCCATAACCAACGGCGTTTAGCATTTTGATTGCGCGTATTGATGCGTCGTAGACGCCATCTCCGCGTTGTTTGTCTACGTTGTCTGAGGTGTAACATGGCAGCGACGCAATTACATGCACGTCGTTCTCGGCGAAGAATTCTGGTAAATCGAAGAAGCGCGGGTTCGAAACGATAATCGTCAGGTTGCACCGGACAATTACATTCCGTCCCATTGCACGCACCTCCTCGACAAACCATCTGAAGTTCGGATTCAACTCGGGCGCACCACCTGTGATGTCGACTGTCGCAATGTTCGACACGCGCAATGCTTGAAGGCATTGCTCCATCGTCTCGCGCGACATCACTTCGGTTCTATCAGGTCCGGCATCGACATGACAGTGGTTGCACGCCTGATTGCAGACTTTGCCTACGTTCACCTGAAACACTTCGAGTGCAGTAGGATGCAACGGAAAGAGTCCGGCCCCGCGCATCGTGTGCGCAAACCTTGGGACTTGTGCCTGACCTCGTTGAAATCCATGCAGGATATTCAGTTGCACGTTTACATCAGCCAGCTCAATGCCGCGTTTTTTTAAAGAAGTTGTTGCCAGATGCATTGGGTGTAGTCGTTCAGAGGTGCTTGAAAGCCATTCATGGGGTGAGACATAAATGCGCTAGGACATTAATGTGGTAAGATATGCACGTCTCCTCTTCCCGGCGGATTATATGTAACGTTTCCCAAACGGGCGGTATTCAGCCGCAATCATCCGAAGGATCCTGATGGCACTTACACCCTACTCTGGTACATGGGGCACTGCGCAAGCTGCGCACCTCGTTCGCCGAACTATGATTGGCGCGACCCCCGCAGACGTTCAAAACGCTCTTGGTAAGGGGCTAAATGGGGCTGTCGACGCGTTACTTACGGACTCGCCGGAACCCCGAGAACCAATTGCCTACCTGAAAACAGGATCAGTCGCCGAAGGTGGAAACTGGGCTTCTTCATCCTATGAAGATGGCTCAGACAATACTCGCAATGCGTTTCTTCGGACGTGGTGGATTGACATCATGATGAACCAGGACTTCTCTGCAAGAGAGAAGATGACATTGTTCTGGGCGAATCACTACTCGACAGGTTCGACGCAGGTGCATGACGCTCGGTACATGTTTAATCAGAATGCATTGCTGCGTGCAAATGCATTTGGCAGTGCCAAGGACCTAACAAAAGCTGTGACATTCGATCCGGCCATGCTTAGATACTTGAGCGGCGCTTCGAATACAAAGGCAAATCCGAACGAGAATTATGCTCGTGAACTTCAAGAGCTCTTTACTATTGGTAAAGGCCCAGAAGTGGCACCCGGTGATTATGTGTTCTACACAGAAGCCGATGTAAAGATGGCGGCAAAAGTTCTTACGGGCTGGAAAGACGACCAGGCTGGAATGAAGCCGGTGTTCACAAGCGCGAATCACGACAATGGCACGAAGACGTTTTCGCATCGCTACAGTCAGCGTGCTATCACGGGCGGCAATTCACAGGTAGGCGCAACGCGCGAATTAGATGATTTGCTAACGATGATTTACGATCAGCCCGAAGCAGCTCGTTTTCTAGCACGCAAACTCTATCGATTCTTTGTTGATTACGTTGTTACCCCAGAAATAGAAGCTGATATCATCGAAAGTCTTGCTCAGGTTCTTCGCGACAACAATTACGAAGTACGTCCAGCATTAAAAGCTCTCTTTACCAGCAGCTGGTTCTACGACGCCGAACGTATGGCATGTGTAATAAAAACACCTGTAGAGCTTGTGCTCGGAACGTTCCGCTTATTCCATCCGGCCGATTTGTATCCGACCGACTCAAAACTGCTACACTGGGCGTATCGCGCTGTGCACAGAACAATGGCAACAATGGCGCAGGACTTATTTAACCCGCCAAACGTAGCAGGTCTTCCGGCGTACTATCAAGCACCTGCGTACCATGAGTTGTGGATTAATGCAGACACTCTGCAAAAGCGCGTACGGTTTACAAACGAGATAGCACTCGATGGTTATCAATTAGATGAGTCGTACGAAAAAAGCTACCTCGATCCGTTTTTGATTCGTCCGTGGCTTTCAGACCCAACCGACGCAGTAAAACTTGTTAACGATGTAGCTGCAGTTGTCTTTGCAGTGCCTATCAACGAAGCTCAACGTCAGGCACTTGTCGATATCCTTCTTACTGGACAGCCGATGTCGACGTGGGCCAGTGCATGGCTCGCATATGAAGGCAACCCAAGTGACGCAACAAAGGCTGTTGTGGAATTGCGCTTGCGCACACTTTTGAAATTTATGCTCGGCATGGCCGAGTACCAGGTTTGCTGAGGAGAATGTTATGAAACGTCGTGCCTTTCTGCGGGGCAGTGCTACCGCAGCAGCAGCCCCATTTGTCCTTAACGGATTGTCCGTAAAGGCTCTCGCAGGTAACCCAATGTTCGAGGCCGTTCAGGCCGCAGCATGTGAAGACCGCGTCCTTGTTCTCATTCAAATGGTTGGTGGGAACGACGGTTTGAATACCGTGATTCCGCTCGACCAATATGCTGAATACAAAGCAGCACGTTCGAACATTGCCATAGCAGAAACAGCTGCTCTAAAGCTGACGAATGCGACTGGACTTCACCCAAACATGTCGCTGCTTGCGCAGATGTACACTGCAGGCAAGGTTAGAGTGGTACAAGGTGTTGGATATCCAATTCCGAATTACTCGCACTTTCGCTCAACAGACATCTGGCTCTCGGGCTCCGATTCCGAAGAAGTGATTGCGACTGGTTGGATGGGACGTTATTTGGAAAACACGTATCCGGGCTTCCCGCTCGGATATCCAAATGCAACGATGCCCGATCCACTTGCGATTCAGGTTGGTTCGACAATCTCTCCCGGACTCGAAGCAACAAATGCCAACATGGGAATGGCATTCACCGATCCAAACACGTACTTCAACATTGTAAATGGCAACACACCTGTTGGTGTCGGTGCGCGCGCAGGAGCCGAGCTTGCGTACGTACGCACGATTGGACAACAGATCGAACGATTTGCTGCGCCCGTAAAGGCAGCGGCCGGACGTGCCACGAATAAGTCGACGAAGTATCCAGCGGTTCGCACGAATCCACTTGCCGATCAGCTGAAGCTGGTAGCACAGCTCATTGCAGGCGGACTAAAGACGCGCATTTATATCTGCACGATATCGGGTTTCGATACACATGCATATCAAAATCAAGGCGGTCCGGGAAGTCCAGTCCCCCACGGCACACTCCTCCAACAAATTTCTGTCGCAGTTGATGCTTTCCAGGATGACTTGCGTTTACTTGCAGTACAAGACCGCGTAATCGGCATGACATTCTCAGAGTTTGGCCGTCGCATTAAATCGAATGCAGGTGGCGGAACAGACCACGGAGCAGCAGCACCAATTATTCTATTCGGTACGAGTGTTGTCTCGGGTGTGCTTGGCGAAAACCCAACGATTCCAACCAACCCATCGCCTGAAGACAACCTGCCAATGCAGTACGACTTCAGAAGTGTATACGCAACACTGTTGCACGATTGGTTCTGCGTACCACCAGAAATCATTCGCACTATGTTGTTCCGCGAGTTCCCACGCCTACAGCTTCTTCAAGGTGGGTCGACTACGGGTGGTATCATGGAATCGCTCGCAGATCCTTCGACACAACTACGTGTGGCACCGAACCCAATAAGCTCGACTGCATCGATAACGTTTACGGCTCCACAAGGTCCGATAGAGCTTTCGATTTTCGATGCCTCAGGCAAGCAACTCGCCAGACTTATGGAAGGTGACCACGCAGGCGGTGCATCTTCTGCATCGTACAACCTTTCGTCTCTATCGTCGGGCTACTACTACATCCGCCTACAACACCGCAGTGGCGCAAAGGTCATTCCGGTAACTGTTCAGCACTAAGAAATTTTCACTAAGAAATCTTATTGTGTGCTGCATTCCTTCGGGGTGCAGCACTAACAAGCGCCGCAATCACCTGTATCGTGCAGGTTGTGCGATTCTACCTGCACCGTTGTATGTCCGATAGAAAATTGTTCGCGCAATGTGCGCTGAACCTCGATCACTACGTCGTCGGACGGACGCGACGACACGATGTGTACACTCGCTGCATATTCCTTTGCGCCCAGTTGCCATACGTGTACATCGTGCACGTTCGATACGCCTTCAAGTGCAAGCAATGTGGTCTTTACTTCAGCGGGCAGAATATGATTTGGCGAAGACTCCATTAGTATGATGCCAGCTTCGCGAATTACGCGTATCGATCCGCGTATAACCAATAGAGCAATTAGGATTGATAACACTGGGTCGACCCAATCCCAGTCGGTTAGTGCAATCACAATTGCGCCCACAATAACACCACCGCTTGAAAGCAGATCTGTAATAACATGCAGATAAGCACTACGGGTTGTAATGTGTTCACTCTTGTGCAAGTAGCGCGCACTAATGGCATTTGCTATGAAGCCTATTACGGCAACAACCAACATCGCACCGGCGTGTACATGTTCTGGATGAGCGAATCGGCGTACTGCTTCGATAAGAATGTAGATGCAGATACCGAACAGCAGCATGCCGTTTGTAAGTGCAGCAAGGATTTCTATTCTGCGCAAACCGAAGGTGTACCGTGCGTCGTGCTGCTCTCTCGCTTTTGCTGCGATACGCAATCCTATGAATGCAACAAGCAACGATGCAAGATCGATGAGCACATGCCCTGCATCCGAAAGCAATGCCAGCGATCCGGAGAGGAAGCCTCCCACAACCTGCACAAGAAACACAGAGCCGGTCAGTGCTATTGCGATGCGCAACGGACGAATATCGCGGTGTTCGTGAATGTGTCCGTGGCTGTGCGAGTGGCTATGTGTAGGCGCACTACTTGCGCGATCATGCTTGTGTTCGTTCGCCACTACCAGGAAATCCAATTATGGTGAGTTGCTATCTGGATGTAGATAAGGATCAGCGGTGCAACGAATAAAATGCTGTCGAATCGGTCGAGGATACCGCCATGTCCGGGAAGAATCTGAGACGAGTCTTTTACACTTGCATCACGTTTTAACAATGATTCTGCTAGGTCACCAATCTGTCCGAGCACGCCCACAATAACACCACATACGAACAGATGTATGAGCGCCACATGCGGCAGACAATACGTTCCAATTACAGCGAACGAGACTACTGCGCCAACAAAGCCCCCTGCCGCCCCCTCCCAACTTTTCTTCGGACTTACCCGCGGGAAGAGTTTGTGTTTGCCAAATTTCATACCCACGAAGTACGCAACAGAATCGCACATCCATACGCTTACAAACAATGTCATCACAAGAAATGCACTCGGAGTTGCGAACCACGAAATGCTTTCATACGTCACGTACCCTCCACCGCGCAACACAATGAGTGCCGTAAGGCAACCAGAAATGTATAACACTCCAATGGCTGTGATAGCGGTGTTTAACAGAGCGTTTTCGCGAGCTCGCCACAGCTCTGCTGTTAATGTCAGCAACAGACCTCCAATGAGGAATGCAACCGACGCAAGCAGCCAGACTAAGCTATCAAAACCATGTGCACTGCACATGAGGGTAACGCACAGCTGAATGCAGATGCTCCACACCACGCCCACGGAAACATTTGCTTCTGCATGTTTTGACTGGGCAAGGCGGTAGAACTCTCTCAGAGCTATGGTGGTGACGACAATTACAGCACCGGCAAAGAACCAACCCCCCAGACCGATGATACCAATGACGACTGGAATACCAATTAGACCGACAAGAATGCGAGTTACCATGTTGCTCATCCTTCGAAACTATGAAAGTGGCTCCAGTCCGTACCTTTGTGTATGGTAGTCTATAATCTTCCGACAGAGCCCGTAGCCCACGTTTTGCTGACAGGCGATGACGATTTTGTGCGGGAATTCGCAGGCATTCTTGCTAAGAATGATGTCACATTCGACATCCTTCCGCCCATCGATGAAGAGGAAATTCTGCATGTAGATGAAGAAACAGCTTCTGAACTGGCAGACATTGACATTTCTGTGTATTCGCCGTTTCAAGACAGGCTCATTGCAGACCCGCGCGAAGCCACACACGCCTACACGCACATTATTGATCTTTCTGTCGAGCTGCCAACGGTGCGTCGCACAACACTTGTGCTTGCAACCAGCGTTCATCCAAAGGCAACGGTCATTGCATCGACACTCACGACAACGGCTACAGAGCTTGGCATGATTGCGGGCATTGATAAACGTATTGTGGGCATCGGACTTGTTCCGATGTTGATGTCGACGACCACGGTTGCAGAGTGTGCACCGGGACTGAACACCACTGCAGACCACATTGCGAGTGCAGATCTGCTTCTGCAAAAGCTCGGGTATGTAACTGAGCACGTGGAAGACCGCGTTGCACTCGTGCAGATGCGCATTCTTGCAACCCTCATCAACGAAGCTGCCTTTGCTGTTATGGAAGGTGTTGCGTCGCCAGAGGATATCGACCTTGCGATGCAGTTAGGCACGGGGTATCCGAAAGGACTTCTTGCGTGGGCTGATGAGATTGGCATTCCAATCGTGACTCTTGTGCTCGACGGACTCTACCACGAGTACCGTCAGGAACGCTACCGTCCGTGTGTTCTGCTCAAGCAATACATGCGTGCAGGTTGGACGGGTAAGGAATCGGGAAGGGGCTTTTACACATACACGTCAGACCATGTTGGTTAACATCTGCATGTCTGAGTTAGCAGCCGCATGTCTGAGTTAGCAGCCGCATGTCTGAATTAGCGTCGGTACGAGTCTTCATAGACTTCGACGGTACCATTGCAAAGAATGATGTCAGCGATGAATTCTTTATCGCGCACAATGCATTCGAACCCGCACGCACCGAATTAGCCGAAGGTTCTATTTCGGTTGCCGAATATTATCGGCGAGCATGCGCTGCGTTACCTGCTGAACTTACCGATGCAGATGTTGCAGCGTTCGCATTAACGCAGGAAGTTGATACCGGATTCGCTTCACTGGTGGCGTGGTGTGATGCCCACACCATTCCAATTTCTGTTGTTAGTGATGGCTTTCTGAACTACATCTTGCCAAGCTTAAAGCAAGCCGGCGTTCGCGACATACCGGTATTTGCAAATGTGCTTGACGCTCAGACACTGTACCCTTCGTACCCTAATGCATCAGAGTCGTGTACATGCTTTTGCGCTAGTTGCAAACGCAATGTTGTAATAACGAATTCTGCACCCGACGACATCCTTGTATACATAGGAGACGGCTTTTCCGATACATGTGCAGCCTCGCATTGTGACATTGTTTTCGCTAAAACCGAGCTCGCGGCGTTTTGTACCGCCGAGCGTATACCGCACCATCCGTGGTCGAGGCTTTCGGATGTACAGCGCATTTTGGAACAATACCACCGCACGGGTCGCTTTCGAGCACGACGTCAGGCTGTGCTTGCGCGCAAGCGCGCAATCGAAGCCGAATAGGCGTTAAACCCAACTGTATGTATGTTCGTCTACGGCCGCGAATACACCTACAGGATACCTTTATGAAATCTCTATTTCTATCCGCAGCAGTCTGCCTTTTTATCTCAGCAGTCGTACCAGCGACCTCTCAACCAGGCGATCGACCAAAGAAACACGCCGATTGCAAAGAACTCCGCACTGAAATGCGAGCATGGTTCGAACGCTCTGTAAAACCGACACTTCTAGACTGGAAGCGCGACTACGATGCATCACTCTCATCTGAAGATCTGGCCACACTAAACCAGCTCCGCGCCGAAGCTTCTGCACACAGAAAGCAGTGGGCTCAGCACAAAAAAGACCACAAAGTAGACGGACGTCATGAACGCCATTCAGATGCAGATCGTGAAGCACGTCATGCTGCGCGCAGAGCCTTCTTCGAACGCCTGAAGCCGATTGCTGAACGCTCGAAAGAAAAGCTCGTCTCGATCTTTGAAAATGGTAAAGACAACATCGAAACATGGAAAGAACAAGCGAAGACCATCATGGCAAAGTGGCGCGATGAACATCCAGAAGCCCGCAAAGGATCTGGTCATCATCACGGCATAGGTCCAATGGGAATAGACTTCGGCCACGGCCACCACGGCAAGCGCGCTGCCATTCGCTTCATGCTGTGGGACGGCACCATACCTACCGAAGACGAAGGTCGCTTTGGTGCAGAAGCAGCACCGACGGATATAAATGAAGTTGGTACAACGCAGATGAGCCCCTTGCGCATCGCGCCCCTTCCATCAGAAAACACTGCAGCACTTACTATGCAGGTAATGGAAAACGGTCCGGCGACCATTGAAATCTTCTCCATGGACGGCGTACTAATGAAGTCTGTTCAAGTAGTCGTAACGGGCAACACACTCAACGAAAGGATAGACGTTTCTGCGCTGCCAACAGGTACGTACATGGCAAGCGTGAATACGACAGCCGGACGTCGTACGAGGCAGATCGTCGTCAGCCGATAAATTACAGGAAGGGTCTGCGAGGTCCGCTGCGCGCACCTCGCAAGCGTCTGTGAACATTTAGTATCGTCGGGAACTTCCGTTTTGCTGTCTAGTAGCAAGCTCGTTCCCGACGATTTTTTTTCTACCTACACACGGATATCGCTATGACTCTAGAAACGTTAAGAGACCTGTACATCGCTCAACTAAAAGACCTGTACAGTGCAGAAAAGCAGCTTACAGAAGCAATTCCAAAGATGGTCAAAGCGGCCACCAACCCTGAGTTGAAAGAAGCGTTCACGACGCACCTCGCGGAAACGGAAATACATCTTGAGCGCTTGCGTGGAATTTTTCAGGACCTCGATTTGAATCCGGGCAATCACGTATGCAAGGCCATGCAAGGCTTAGTAGAAGAAGGTAATGCCATTGGAAGTGAACATGGCGACCCTGATGTTATCGACGCAGGCCTTATTGCAGCGGCACAACGTGTTGAGCACTACGAGATGGCCGGCTATGGTTGCGTACGCACATACGCTCGCACACTTGGTGAAGACGCCGCGCTCAATATTCTACAAACGACCCTCGACGAAGAAGGCGCGGTCGACAAGAAACTCACAGAAATAGCAGAACGCGTCGTAAATGTTCGCGCCAATCAGAATGTAGACTCAGTAGCATAATTACTCCTCTATCGATCACCACATCCGGCGTCGGGCATTTGTCTGGCGTCGGATTTATGTTTGGCGGATTCCTTTCGCACAAATCAATTACACTCTTATGAAATCAACTCTGTACGATGCCAATACGCGTGGAGCGTTTGATATGGGTTGGCTGAAGACGCACTATTCGTTCAGCTTCAGCAATTATTACGAACCAACGCGCATGCACTTTGGCATGTTGCGGGTACTAAACGACGATATCATCGAAGCAGATCAGGGCTTCGGTACACATCCGCACAACGACATGGAGATTATTACTATTCCGTTGTCGGGAGAGTTAACGCATCGAGACAGCATGGGGCACGAAGCGACTCTTGGTGTAGGACGTATTCAGGTGATGTCCGCCGGTACCGGGCTTACACACTCAGAATACAACGCATCGAAAGACACCCACTTATCACTGCTACAGATTTGGATTTTCCCAGAACGTCGTGGTGTTGAACCACGATACGACGAAGCAGATATCTCCGCACTTTCACACAACCAGTTTCACAACATCGTAGGTCCGCGCAACGGCGACGCCGCCGTCTTCATCAATCAAGACGCATGGCTCGCTCTCGGGCGCATCGATGCAGGGTATGCAGCTTCGTATGCATTGCACACCAGCGATCATGGTGCTTTTGTATTTGTAATCGAGGGGACCGTAACAGTAAATGGCGCTCATCGCGGAACGCGCGATGCAATTGGCATTGTCGAAGCAGATTCTATTGTTGTGCGCTCTACAACCGACGCTTACGTGCTCATCATCGAAGTACCCATGGTGCCAGCCGCCTGAAGGCCGCACTCCGTTACGCGCCTAGGGTGCCAGCCGCCTGTACAATAGAACCGTCTACAACAAGCCGTCGTGCCGTTGCCATATCGTGATACAACACCCTGTCGCGTTCGGCGAATGGAATGCCCACACGGACTATTTCCATAACCTTTTCTAGTATGGGGCTGCTTCGCAGGGGTCTAAGCAGATCGATGCCTTGTGCTGCGCACAAGAGCTCGATGGCTAGTACGGACTCTACATTCTCGATGACCTGCCAGAGTTTGCGTGCAGCAATACTGCCCATAGAGTTGTGGTCTTCTTGATTCGCAGACGTTGGAATGCTGTCTACACTTGCAGGGTGCGACAACACTTTGTTCTCGCTAACAAGTGCAGCAGCAGTGTACTGCGCAATCATCATCCCAGAGTTGAGTCCGCCGTTTGGAGTTAGGAACCGAGGCAAGCCCCCTAACGCGTTATTCACAAGGCGTTCGGTTCTGCGCTCCGAAATATTTGCAAGCTCTGAAAGAGCAATTGCAAGAAAGTCGAGTACGAGAGCAACAGGCTGTCCATGAAAATTTCCACCTTCGATATGCCGGTCTTCGTCAGCAAAGATGAGTGGGTTGTCGGTGGCACTGTTTATTTCGCACGTTAGTACAGATGTTGCATAGTTTATAGTGTCTCGCGATGCACCATGCACCTGCGGCATGCAACGCAACGAATACGCGTCCTGAATTCTGTTGTCATCGGTTCTGTGAGAGTCGCGAATACCACTGCCGTGAAGGAGTGTTTTAAGGTTCGCAGCAGATATGCGTTGGCCCTGATGTGGACGCGTTGCGTGCAAACGTGGGTCGAACGCGTTGTCGGTACCACGCAAAGCATCGAGTGAAAGCGCTCCAATTATATCACAAGCCTTAATAATGTTTTGAGCGCGATGAAGAGTAAGCACACCGTATGCCGCCATCATCTGCGTACCATTTATGAGTGCCAGTCCCTCTTTTGCCTCTAGACGAATAGGCTCGATGCCATGTCTCTTTAACGTTTCTGACGAGGCTTCGCGCACACCATCGACGATGTTTTCGCCTTTGCCAATACAACACAAAGCGAGGTGAGCGAGCGGAGCCAGATCGCCACTACTACCCACAGATCCCTGGCTAGGCACGTATGGTGTGATACGTGCATTGAACACGTCGATCAGTGTTCGCAGCGTTGATGATCGAACTCCTGAATATCCTTTAGCAAGCGCATTGATGCGTAGAAGCAACATCGTGCGAACAATGCGTTCTGGCAGGGGCTCGCCCATGCCAGCGCTATGCGACATAATGAGGTTCTCTTGGAGCTGCGCAACTTGCTCTGTAGGAATAAAGACGTTCGAGAATTCACCGAAGCCAGTAGTCATTCCGTAAATGACTCTTCGTTCTGCAATCCATCGTTCGACAGCGTCGCGCGATGCGCGTACGTTCTGCCATGCCGGGTCTGCTAGACCTATCGTACCATCCGGAGTCTCGACGATTGTCGCGCAGGCATCAACCGTTAGAGATTCTCCGTCGAGCAGCAAGTGTAGCGCCATCGCGTCAGCGTTTCGCTTTCTTTTCTTCCTTCTTGGGCTCGCCATTCAAGAACCGACTCCACACTAGTTCTTTTGGAACCGAGCGGCCTTTCTTGGCTTCTTCGATAAGGTATGTTGCCGAAGTCGCGAGTATCCAATCGAAGTTTTCGTCCTGAATCGACGACCGCTCCGCATCGGGAGCAGGATTCATATAATCGATTGCATACGGTATGCCATCGCGTACGGCAAACTCGACGGTGTTGAAGTTATAACCAAGTATAGTACAGATTCGTCGGCTTAAATCTTCGAGCGTACGCAGCATAGCTGGTGTTGGCTCAAAGCCAGCCTGGTACCTTAGATGGTGCGGGTTGCGAGGCTCGTAAGGCATAACGTGTACATGCTGACGTCCGATGCAATAACAGCGATAGTATTCAGTGAATTCTATGCCTTCTTGCAAGGTCATCACAATTTCTCCCGTGTCGTTGTAAAACGAGAAAAACTCTTCTATCGAGTGACACTTGTAAACGTGCTTCCAACCACCACCATCATATGGCTTTAGCCATGCAGGAAATCCTACGTATGCGAAGATCTCTTCCCAGTTTAATGGGAAGCGAAGATTACGAAACGACTCGCCAGTTGTATCGGGTGGATGAAGCTTACTTGGAAGCAGGACTGTTCTCGGAACAGGTATCCCTGCTTTTTGCGCAACCGCATAGTTGAAAAATTTATCATCGGCAGACCACCAGAACGGATTATTCACAATACGAACACCATTCAATGCAGCAACCTTGAGCATTGCGCGATAGAACGGTACGTCCTGCGATATTCTGTCAAGTATTACATCGTACTCGAACATGTCGTCGAGCGTTATTCCGCCCACCTTCATGAACTCAGCTGAAACGCCTTCATCGCGTCGATTGATTTCTTCTACAAGGGCAGGCGGGAACGACTGTTCCATGCCGAACAGCAGACCAATTTTCTTCATAAAAGCACCTAGTTGATGGGGAGCGAATATAGCCACGACAACGTTCGGTATGTGCCGTTGTATTACGGTAGCGTTGACACATAAGGAATCAGGGCCCCGGATTCGGCAAATGGATGAGTCAAAAACAGCCCCATTCCGCCCCTTAGCGGATCGTAACGTCCGAAGGTCGGCTCCGAGCCCAGCCAGTGGCCGAGGTTCACGTAAAGTCCGTGTTTAACGGGCTCGAAAACCGGCTGATGACGGTGTCCCATCACCACCACATCATACCCCTCGCCAAGCTTAGCAATCCCGAAATTTTTAAGTCCATCGACAGAGCCGTAATCCTTCTCAGACGTGTAATCACGGCTGCCTTCCGATGTTCGCGAGGCGAGAGAGATGCCAAGATTGGGGTGCATCCAGCGATACACAGCCTGCGCCGCGCGGCTACGAAGGACAGACCGTAACACGAGGTAGCCACCATCGTTGTGAGCTTTGCCGTCGCCATGACTTATATAAAACCGTTTGTTGCCAATCGTAGCGTCGATATCGCCGTCATCTATGGCTATTCCCAGCTCGTCGCGGAAATAGGTATGGTGTCCGAAGTCGTGATTGCCCATCAGATAGGTCACCGGTATTTCGGCTTGGCGTAACGCCTGTAACGCGCTCAGTGTGCGCACGTGTGTGCGAGGGATGACCTTCTTGTAATCGAACCAGACGTCGAAGAGATCGCCGACAATAAACAGATGGGCGACGTCGACGACGAGGCGGTGCATGAGGTTCACGAGCAGATCTTCACGGGCACGGTCTTCTGCACGGTCTCCGTAACCCAGGTGAACATCGGATATGAAGTAGACAGCCCGGCCTGCGGGGACGTCAACGGAGAGCGAGCGCAGTGAAAGCACGGGTGAGAACATAAACGAAAGATAACGCCCGGAATGACGGTGACGGCTATCTTTGCCCCCTAACCACGCATTGGCAGGCATGTCTACAACACCATCAACTCGCAAGCGCATTACCACATTGCGCCTGGTGCAAATGAAACGCGCGGGCACACCCATTGCGTGCCTTACGTCGTACGATGCCATGACAGCCGAGATGTTCGACCAGGCGGGCATCGATGTCTTGCTTGTGGGCGATTCTGTTGGGAATGTGGTGCAGGGACACGAGACCACTATCCCCGTCACCCTCGAGCACATGATTTACCACACGCAGGCAGTCGTCAGGTCTGTTGAACATGCAATGGTGGTTACCGACATGCCCTTCATGTCCTACCAGGTTACTCCGCAAGAGGCGTTTCGCAATGCAGGACGCCTGATGAAAGAAGCGGGTTGTGGAGCAGTCAAGCTTGAAGGGGGCAAAAGGGTCTTGGATGCTGTTCGGCTCATGACTGAGAACGGTATTCCTGTAATGGGGCACCTTGGTCTTACACCGCAAAGCATTCATCAGTTCGGATCGTATCGCGAGCGTGGTTCATTGCCAGATGAAGCAGAGGCAATTAGAGCAGATGCTGTTGCGTTGCGTGATGCAGGTGCATTTGCAATCGTACTCGAAAAAATTCCGATGCTGCTTGCCAAAGAAGTAACAAAACTTATAGACATTCCGACGATCGGGATTGGGGCGGGTCCGTACTGCGACGGACAAATTCTTGTCTGGACCGACATGATGGGCATGAGCACTGAGTTTCGTCCGCGTTTTGTACGTCGTTACGCAGAAATGAACGCAGTCATGACCTCGGCAGTAAAAGAATTTGTAAGCGACACACGTGGTCGAAGCTTTCCGAGCATAGAGGAGAGTTACCCGTGATTTGCATTCTGGCTACCACCATAACGGGCTTTGGCTTACTGCTTGCGTTTACTTCGTGCACGGGTTTAACGCAGCCGCAGGACGTCAACTTTCCCGATAGTAACGTTAGTTATGTTCGGCACATGCAGCCTTTTCTCGGATTGTCATGTGCTACGGGTGGGTGTCACGATAATTCAAATCCTCCTGGTGGCATCGATCTCACAGACTACACAGGATTAATGTTTTCGCATCCGAGTCTCGTCGTATCGAAAGAACCCGACCAGAGTCTTCTAATTCAGTCAATCGAACAGCGCATTATTCATCCATACGACATCATGTCTAGAGTAACCGACAACCAGCGTCGCGGTGTCCGCCGATGGGTGCTCGAAGGCGCACTGCAGAATTAGAAGCCAGCAACAATTCGCGATCATAAAAGCACGATTACAAAAACGCGATCACAAAACACGATTAAAAACCACGACCATTAATCCCGGAGAATTTTTGTCATGACGTTCCTACGCACGATCGCACTGGCCGGCCTGGCTGTATTGGCGATTTATGGATGCACTCCCAAGGGTGAAACCAATCCTATCGAAAGTCTCAAAGTTTATGTCGACAGTACTCGAAGATTCGAGATCAAGCTGCCCGCGAATTGGGAAAGAGAAAGAGTTCCTGGCGTGCGCGTAAGCGCAATCTCGACAACCGGCATATCGCGTCGATTCCAGGATTTCGGGAAAGGTGATGGCGGCGCAAAAGTAGATTTACAAGTTGTGCCTCTCGATAGCACGATGACGATGGATACTCTCATTGAACGCGTGAAGCTTGAATTTGCCGATGGACTTAGCAATCGTTATAACAGAACACAGACAACCCTTGGTGGCAAGCCCGCAACGAAACTTGCTGTGAAATTCGACCAGGAAGATGGAGAGTATGAGTCCGAAACCTACTTCGCAGAAAACGACTCCGTCGCAACTGTAGTTCAGTTCGCAGCATTTGGCAAAACGTACGCCGATTACAAAAATGAATTCGCAGAGATACTCTCTTCAGTCAAACTCGCGCAACGTCCAGTTGTTGTCGTTCGGAAAGTAGACTCCGCAGCCCCTTCTGGTCCTGTGCCCCCTTCCACAACTCTTCGCACGTATAGCGCACCAGAATTCACGATTCAGATTCCAGAGAACTTCGAAGGCAAGAAGGGTTCTTCTTCAGGATTGTCGTCGGTTAGCTTCTTTGGCTCGCGACTCGATTGCATTATTCAGGTCGATGTATTCGATGCGTCGAAGCAGAAAGACCTAGACAAGATTGTTGCGCAGAACAAGGGCAATTACGGTGGCAATAAAGTCACTGCTACCAAGCTGGGTGGCGAGAAGTCGTACTATTTTTCGTACAATCCCAACAGCAAAATATCTTCACGTGCTTACTTCACTGTGAAGGGCAATCGCATGTACCGCGTTACAGTAAACTGGTTCAAAGAAGAACAGAACCTGTACCTTCCGCTGTTTGAAAAGTGTCTGGGTACACTTCAGTTGAAGTAATCGAAAACCGTTGGGAAGTTCATAGGCCATCAATGCAACAACATCGAAGCCAGTCTCTCCTTTTCGCCCTCTTTATTTGCGTCGTGTCCGTGGGGTTCGTTACTCCCATGCAGGCACTTCCAAAGTTCTCGTTGCTCAATGGCAGTCGCTGTAGCGGTTGCCACGTAAATGTCGCGGGTGGCGGGCAGCGCAACGATCTAGGATGGTACTCCTATTCAGATGTGAGCATCATTCCTCGTGAAGGTTCTTTTATATCGGGGTTATACGCATCTGATACAACAAATGCCTTTTTCGACAACAAGCTTTTTGTTGGCCTTGACGTGCGTGCGCAGTCAACAAGGTCGTTCTTTGCACCCGATGCTCCACGCATAATTATTCCTATGCAGGGCACCATTTACGCTGCATTCAAGCCTTTTCAAGATGGGGTGGGCCTTAGTTTCGAGGCTCAGTTCAATACGTTCGGACTTCGAAAGCAGCCGAACAGCGATCAGCGCGTGCGTTTCCCCGGGCAGCGAATATGGATGGCAAGTGCAACGTGGCAGCCTGAGGTCGACCTTCCGGCTATTCGCGTCGGACAGTTTCGTCCAGCTTACGGCATCCGCTACGACGACCACACCATGTTCCCTTATTCTGTCGTCAACTCAATCTCGAGACAGACCATCGTAGGTCCGGACTGGGCCGAGGCCGGTGCCGAAGTGTCGTATGAGGGGCTACCTTGGCTTACAGCCCAGGTAGGGGTCTTTGGCACCAGTGGACTTGCCGAGGTGAAGTTTCAGGACAGCGGAAGACTTGTTAGTGCGGTTGCAGGCAATGCACCAACGCTTTCCGCGCGCGTAGTAGGGTGGCCGCAGTTTATGGACGATTTCATAAACGCGTATGTTGGTGCTTCGATACTGAATAACGGCGATTTCAATATCATGAGCGGATTCTTGGGTGTTGGGCTCACCGACTATGTGGCACTAGCAGCAGACTACACCCTTGTGCAGAAAGGCGAGATTGTACAGGCCAATAATCTCTCACTGGAACTAACTGCTCAAGTCTGGTCGCCCGTGTTGCCGTTTGTTCGATACGAGATTGGCACATCGCAACAACGTACGAATGCGAAACAGTCCGCTCAGAGCACAGTTATTGGGGCCCACATTTTTGTTATGCCATACGTTGAACTTCGACCCGAGTACCGCATTTGGGACACCGTTAGGCCTGGACTAACGGCGCGCTGGAATCTGCAACTGCACATCTTCTACTAACACGGAGTCGTAACATGATTTGGCGTATCCTACTCATTACCGCTATTCTGGCCATCGTAATTGGTGGTATGTTCTGGGTAAGTGCAGGTGCACAGATGCTTACCAAGGACAAGCAAGAGGTGGTAACGATAACTCCGAACACGCTCTTTGGCGGTAACGATACAACAACAACGTATGTCGATAAGTTCAGTCTCGGCCTCGTGCCCCCAAGCGATTCTCCTTCGGACGCCCCACAGAGCTATGCTTTCATTTTAGGAACCAGTGTCGCCGCAATCTTCCTATCTGTATTTATGATGCGTCGGTCACGAAAAAACAAGCTTCGATAACATGGATAACAAACTCTCGAGCCTCGACATCGAAAGCTCACGTCGTCTCTTCCTTCACCAAGCACTCTCAACAGCGGGAGTTTGTCTTAGCGCCGGAGCGGTAGCAGTTATCCTTTCATCTTGTGAGACGAATGAGACGCTCCCTACTCCACCGGTCATTCCTAATGGAGTCGCTGTCCGCATTGCCGACTATCCCCAATTGAGTGGTCCGGGCACGATCGTGATAGCGACTATCGATGAGATAGATTTTGGGACTCCGGTCTTCATTTCACAGGTTGACGCAACGACGTTCGCTGTCTTCAGCACCATCTGTACACATTTGGGTTGCTCGGTATCTCTACCATTTACTCCAGGGCAGGACTGTTTTTGTCCGTGTCACGCTTCGGAATTTTCACCTATCGATGGCAGTGTTACGCGGGGTCCGGCACCTACTAACCTAAAAGCGTTCGCATCAACCTTTGATGCTGGTACGGGGATACTGTCGGTAGAACCGTGAGTGGTATTGAACAAGTAACTGAGGCTGCGAACGAACTACCTGATGATGTTGCGCATGCAATTCGAGACGTTTACAAAAACGTTACGGTTCATGGACATCACCTCTCTGGCGAACTGCACCTTCTTGTTAGGTCGCTTAATGCCGATGAACGTCTTACGTCACGCATTCGAGACATACTTTTTCAGGCCATACGATACGCAGACGTCGACGCAGCGGTGCGTGGTGACCTCGATGGTGTAGTGGACGTGCAACGAGCTTGGCCTTCGCTTAGGTCGTCTGGACTCCTTGCACCAACGGTTGAAATGTTGCTTCGAGCCCCCGTGTTTCTCAGAGTGAATACTCTCAAGACGAATGTCGAGGAATGTGCAGAGGCTTTGAAAGCGCACAACGCAGAGCCCCTTACAGAAACTGTTATACAGGTTCACAGTCCGTACGGATTGTTTCGCACAGTCGAGTTTCACAAAGGCTGGTTCGAACAGCAGGACATAAACTCTCAGCGCGTTTCACTTGCACTCGATGTGCGTCCCGGCATGCGTGTCATCGATGCCTGTTCGGGCGCGGGTGGAAAGACCTTGCACTTAGCGGCACTGATGAAGAACAAGGGTCGAATCATTGCGCTTGACATCGGTGAAGACAAGATTCGGCAGCTACAAAAACGTGCAGCTCGCACGGGCGCCGACATCATCGAGCCACGTCTCATCACATCAACAAAAACTGTAAAGCGACTTGCAGCATCGGCTGACCGCGTTTTGATTGATGCTCCGTGCACAGGTACGGGAGTGTTACGCCGAAATCCGGACATTCCGTGGCATTTGTCTACAAGCATGATAAGCGAGCTCATGACGGCGCAAGCAGATATTCTACGTAGGAATGCATTGGCTGTAAAACCCGGCGGTCTTGTTGTGTATGCAGTGTGCAGTGGTCTCGAGCAAGAAGGTCCTGCACAGGTCCGCGGTTTCCTCGATCGGCACGAATCGTTCAGCCTAGTATCATCTACGACGTACACAACAGGTCAAGACGGAGGCGACGGATTCTATGTGGCCGTAATGACACGCACTGCTGAAGGAGCAGAGGTTGTTAGGAAATCAGATGACGCATGAGTTTGCGCTTTGCCACTGGCAGGATAGTTTCTGAAAACGGAAAGTCGAGGTCCGTTTCCATAATGAACGTCGCAGGATTTGGCAAATCGCGGTGCTCTTTTATCAAGCGATGCTTTAAGTCTTCGGGTGCTTCGTGTACAACAGTTATGTCGTGTGTCTGCACTTCTATTGTTTTCATTGCACGGTAATTCTCGCTCTGTGCAGTAAATAATGCGAGTTCATATCGAAGCACATGAAACACGTTGCCTTTAAGGTCGGGCACAAATGCATAACCCTCGTCACGATACATTGGAATCATTCCCACAACATCAATTCGCATGTTCGAGCAAACGAAGTCGAACATCGTAACACCTTCTTCGGTAAGCACCTTCAGTGCTGGTAATGCCCACCCAACTAACTCGAACATCCGCTCTACAGAGCCGTTATCAGCCGGCACTGCATCAAACAGGAGTTGTTTGCGATCGAAGTCAACGCCGGTTAAAGTGCGCGGAATTAGATTTGTGTACTGATTGCGATTCGACTGGATTGTCTCTAGGACAGAGGTGAGTTCGATCAGTTCGCCGAGTCCGGGATATAATTTATTGTGCCGGAATTCGCGCGACATCGACTGCATGCCTGAGAGTATCTGGTATTGTGCCCTTTCCAGATCTTCTCCACCTTGTGTAAACATGCCAAGTTCAAGTGATCCCATGGCTGCCTCCCAGGAACGTCAACAAAAACCATTGCCCTTCATAATACTAAACAACTAGCGTGCCGACTTTGTTACTTAATCATCCGATTGTCATTTTTGATGGCGTATGCACACTCTGCAATGCGAGCGTCGATTTCTTGATGCGAAATGATGCCACAGGACGATTACGTTTCACATCGTCGCAGAGTGAGCAAGGGGCTGCGCTGTTGGCAACTCATGGTGTTATAACATCACCGGAGACCATCTATGTCATCGATGACGGGAAGATATTCGCCGAAGCAGACGCAGTGCTTCACCTCGTGCGCTATCTCAAGAGTGGGTTCAAATTATTGAACGTGTTTAAGATTATTCCGAGGCCCATTCGGAATATGGTCTATCGTTTTGTTGCCCGTAACAGATATGCCTGGTTCGGCAAAAAGGAAACTTGTAGGGTGCCCACCCCGGAAGAACGATCGCGTTTCCTTTAGGCTGTAAAGGCAATCGCCCAGCCTTGGCCTATCCCGGACTGGGCTAATCAAGGGATTCTTGCCTATCTTTGTGGTTCTTCCGCACTACCCCAGCTATTTGGAGTTTCATGAGTACTTATATCGTCAACCCGGTTGTCGTTCGGATGGAAGAGTCGGCCCGAGGCTCGATCTACAAATCCATCGTCGCTATGGGATTGCGTTCACGCCAGATTAATGATCAGATCAAGACTCAGATATCTGAGCGTATGGCCGACGTAATTATCGACACCGATGAAGCAGAAGGTCCAAACCTCGATCAGATAGCAATCAGTAAAGAATTCGATGTGATTCCAAAGCCTACATTTCTTGCAATGAAGGAAATGCTCGACCGCAAGATTCACACGCTAAATGAGAACGTTCCCGTTGTTACGGATGGCGAATAACGGCTGACCTAATCTAGAGAACTTCGATACTGGCCATCCCGGACGTCCGCGATGGCCATTTTTATAACATGAACATTATTCTTGGTGTCACTGGCAGTATCTCTGCCTACAAAACTCCGTGGCTGGTGCGCGATCTTCTGCGCGCCGGACATGATGTTCGTGTTGTAATGACACCAACTGCAGCACGCTTCGTTTCGCCACTGGCTTTGCAGACCGTCTCACTCAATACGGTGTACTTAGACCCCTTCGACCCTTCACTGCAGGATGCTGGTTCGTGGCATGTGCACCTAGCTCGATGGGCCGACCTCATGCTAATTGCTCCATGCTCGGCAACAACACTTGCGCGCCTGGCAAACGGACTCGCCGATACTGCAGTTAACTTGGTTGCTGCTTCCCTTCCTTCTGCAACACCTCTACTTCTTGCACCTGCTATGGATAGCGATATGTGGAGTCAAGCGTCAACAAAACGTAATGCTGAGCGCCTCGCAGCAGATGGTATGGTTGTTATCTCTCCAGAAAGTGGAATGCTTGCAAGTGGCCTTGATGGCGCGGGCAGGCTTCCCGAATTTGCAACGATCGTCGAACTGGTACATACACACAGCACTTTGATCACCTCGCAAACACTGGCGCATGGCACTTCTGCCCACGACGAAGTGTTGGGGTCACAAGTGATAAGCCCCCAATACGCATCACTTGCGGGCAAGCATGTACTTATCACAGCAGGACCCACCCACGAGGCCATCGATGACGTTCGATTCATTTCAAATGCATCGTCAGGACTAATGGGCTACGCTATCGCAGAAGCTGCTCGCGACCGTGGAGCAATGGTGACGCTGGTAAGCGGACCAGTTGCTCTCTCAGAACCGTTGGGCGTTGATGTGATTTCTGTTGTATCTGCCGAGGACATGTATTCTGCAGTACGCAGTCGCAGCGACGTCGACGTTTACATCATGGCTGCTGCTGTTGCCGACTTTACACCAGTTGCTCGCATAGACGGAAAGTTGAAGAAGGAGGAGACCCTTGTCCGTGGGACCCTTACCATGGAGTTCAAACAAACGAAGGATATCCTCGCAGATGTTGGAACGAACAAGCAAGAAAATCAAATTGTCGTGGGCTTTGCCCTCGAATCAACAGACCTAATCACTCATGCGCAAGAAAAGCTCATTCGAAAAAACGCCGACATCATCGTTGCTAATAAAGCGGGTGCACCACGGAGTGGTTTTGGCACACCCGATAACACGATTACAATTCTTACGCGAACACATGCATCGGTTGCCTACCCGCCAATGAGCAAACGCGCATGTGCCGAAGTAATTCTCGATACTGTAGGGGGCTTGTTGGCTGACGTTCATAACGGAGGTCGACCATGATCTCTTTAACTAATGTTACAATGGACCTCGGCGTCCGCATGTTGTTCAGTAACGTTACGTTCCTGGTGCAACGCGGCGATCGCATTGGCTTGGTCGGACGTAATGGTGCAGGCAAGTCTACATTGTTGCACATCATTTCAGGCGAACGCAATGCGTCGAGCGGACATGTTGGAAAGCAGAACGGTATTTCGCTCGGACTTCTTTCGCAGGACTTAACGCTCGATCTTGAGTCTACACTTCGCGAAACTGCCATGCAGGCATTCGTCGAAGTGCTGATACTGCACGATCGCATCGAAGCATTGCAGAAGGAACTCGTAGAACGTACCGACTACGAAACAGACTCCTACATGGAGGTCGTACAGGATCTTACCGACAGTAACGACATGTACGAACGCAAGGGTGGAAACACCATGCATGCCGACATCGAGCGTGTGCTCACCGGCCTCGGTTTCGAGCAGATCGACCTCGACAAGAATCTTACAGAGTTTAGTGGCGGGTGGCAGATGCGAGCGGAGCTCGGGCGTCTCCTTTTGCAACGTCCGGATTGCCTCTTACTCGATGAGCCCACGAACCACCTCGACATAGACTCTGTGCGATGGCTCGAAGATTTCCTGCGCAACTACGATGGCGCAATTATTCTAGTCTCTCACGATAGAACCTTCCTCGACAACGTAACGAACAGAACCATCGAAATAACACGTTCGCGTGTGTACGATATACCTGCCTCGTACTCAGACTACGAAGAGATTCGAGCAGAACGTCTCGATCAGCAAAAAGCAGCGCATGTACATCAACAGCGTGAACGCGAACGTGTACAGAAATGGGTTGACCGATTTCGCTACAAGGCAACGTTTGCCACGCGTGTGCAATCGCGTATCAAACACCTTCAGCGAATGGAAGAAGTAGAAATAGATGATGTTGATGGTTCTTCGATGCAGTTTAAGTTTCCTCCTGCGCCGCGTTCTGGTCGTGTGGTAGTTGACTGCGTGGATTTGCAAAAGCATTACGGTCCGAAACACGTACTGCGTAATATCAACTTCGCAATGGAACGTCAGGAAAAGGTTGCTTTTATTGGGAAGAACGGCGAGGGGAAGACAACGCTGGCGAAGATTATTGCCGGACTCGAACCGGCTACGGGCGGAGAATGTAATATAGGTTACAACACGATGGTCGGCTACTACGCTCAGCATCAGGCGGATATGCTAGGTGGACACAATTCTGTGTATGAGGTAATGGAGCAGGCGGCACCCCCCGAGATGCGTCCGCGTATCCGCGCCCTCCTCGGAGCGTTCTTGTTTAGCGGCGACGACATCAACAAAAAGGTCAGTGTATTGTCGGGCGGCGAGAAGTCGCGTCTTGCACTTGCACGTTTGCTTTTACAGCCAACAAACCTTCTTATTCTGGATGAGCCTACGAATCACCTTGACATGTTGTCGAAGGAAGTTCTCAAGCAAGCGCTCATGAAATACGATGGCGCAATGATTGTTGTCTCGCACGATCGCGACTTCCTCGACACACTTACCGACAAGGTAATTGCATTCAGGAAGGGCGAACTTATTGAGTACGTGGGCGACATCGATGTTTACTTACAGTCGCTATCACAGCCACCGCCTCCAGCCCCCAAGCCAGTACCCGCACCCTCGCTGCCTCCGGTCGAAAAAGCGAAGAAGCCCGGAACACCAACCGCAGAGAAAGAACGCAAGCGCATAGAAAAGCGTATCACAGAAATCGAAGCGAAAACATCTGATCTTGAAAAAACGCAGCATGAGTTGGAAAACCAGCTTGCACAACCAGAACTCTACAAAGACCCTGATACACAAAAGCGCCTGATGTCGGAGTATGAGGCAATCAAACGCGAGGTCTCTAGGTTAACGGATGAGTGGGAATTGTGTCAAGAACAACTAGAAGGAGTAACGACGTGATATGTACACTGAAGTCAAACATCCACAAATACGCGTCACTTGTAACGTGCCTCGTACTTGTCAGCTTCGCAACAATTGCTCACGCACAACAGGTCGACCTTCGTCGCATGGTCACTGTTGAAGGTGAAGCCGAAGCATTCTTTGCACCCGATCGTGCGAGCGTTGAGCTAGGTGTCGAGACTGAGGGCAAGGATGCCGAGGATGTAAAGGCAGACAACGACAAGGTCATGCGCAAACTCATCGCAGAACTAAAAAAGGCAGGTATCGACCAGCTTGACATTCAGACATCGATGGTCGCGCTTCAGCCCATCTACAATTGGAAACCCGACGGACAGCGCGAGTTTGTAAAATTCCAGATGCGCAACACACTGCACGTTACAGTTAAAGATTTAGCAAAACTCGATGCAGTGATGGGTGTAAGTATAGACGTTGGCGGCAACATTCTGCAGAACATCAACTTCACGTTAAGCACGGCTAAAACCGTCCGCGACGATCTACGCGTGCAAGCTGCACGCGACGCAAAGCGCAAAGCAGAGGCACTTGCAGCAGCCGTGGGAGCACGCGCCGGAAAGCCCCTTACCATCATTGCCAACGAGTATTATCCTCAGCCTATGATGCAACGCGAGATGATGATGAGCAAAAACCAAATGGCAGATGAGGGCGGCCCGACAGTTGCCACTGGTCAGCTTCACATGCGCGTTACTGTGAACGCTACGTTTGAGCTGGAGTAATGCTCAACGGTAAAAAGATTGTTGTCGTATTGCCAGCGTACAACGCTTCGAAAACACTCGAGCGCACGTACCGCGAGATACCGTTTGAAATGGTAGATGAAGTTGTTCTCGTAGACGACCATTCGCCAGACGACACCATGCAGGTTGCCCGCAATCTCGGCATCGTACACATCGTTCGGCACGACAATAACAAAGGTTACGGTGGCAATCAGAAGACCTGTTACACCAAGGCTCTCGAGCTTGGTGCCGACATTGTTGTTATGCTGCACCCCGACTATCAGTACACACCGAAGCTCATTCCGTCGATGGCATGGATAATTGCCAACGACGTTTATCCGGTGGTGCTCGCATCTCGCATTCTTGGTAATGGGGCGAGGAAAGGGGGCATGCCACTGTACAAGTATGTTGCCAATCGACTGCTTACGCTAACACAAAACATGCTAGTCGGGCAAAAACTGTCCGAGTATCATACTGGCTATCGAGCGTTCTCACGCGAGGTATTAGAAAGCATCGACTGGCGTTCGAATTCCGACGATTTTGTCTTTGATAACGAAATGCTATCTCAGATCATACTTGCTGGATATGAGATTGGTGAAGTGACGTGTCCGACGAAATATTTTGATGACGCCTCTAGCATCAACTTTCGACGCAGCGTTCAATACGGAATAGGTGTCTTGCGTGTAAGTATCGTCCATGCTTTCAAACGTATGGGAGTACGCAAATGAAACAGTTCGCATTCATACTCATTGTTGGCTTCATGCATGTTATGTATGCTGAAGCTCAGGTTTCAGAGTTCGTGCGCATTGGCAACGAAGCGCTTAATCAGCGCAAATACGAAATCGCAATAGAGCAATACAACAAAGCGCTGATGCTCGACGCTAAGGCAGCTCCGCAGGCTATTTTCAATCGGGGTATTGCATACAGCAGACTTGGTAAAGATTCTGCGGCTTTGTATGATTTTGACATTTACTTGGAGCTGTTTCCAGACAACCCAACAACCTACACAGCGCGTGGTGTTCTCTTTCACAAAATGGGAAAGAAAGCTGAGGCACTGGCAGACCTGACACGAGCGGTCGAGTTAGACTCGCTCAATAGCGTTGCATGGGCTGCACTTGGAGATACATATTTGACAATGAGTCAGAGGTCCCTCGCCTTGCAGGCATGGGAAAAGAGCGTAAAGACAGACCCAAAGGGTCCGTACGCCAACCACGTCCGGGAACAGATAGAGCGCCTTAAGAAGTCCGTGCCCCAAACCAAGTAAGACACCTGACACGTAAGCCATCCAATTGGAGAGCACCATGGGCCACCGATTTTTTCTGTTCATTCTCGTCACGATTGTTAGCACATCAATAATAACAGCGCAGACAGACTACGTTGCAGAAGGCAACGCCCTACTCAACCAGCAGCGTTACGAACTCGCAGTCGAGTCGTACACAAAGGCCATCCAGGCTCAGCCAAAATCTACAGCAGCGTATTACAACCGGGCGCTGGCATACGTCATGATGAAACGTCCAGACCAGGCTCGTATCGACCTAGACTATGTTCTGCAGCTCGATCCAAAGAATACCGATGCATTGATTCAGCGCTCGTACTTATACGGCGAACAATCGCTTTATCCCGAAATGATGCGCGATTTGAACACAGCGTTGTCCTACGACAGCACAAACGCTTACATCTATTTCAACCGTGCTCAAGCATACGCCAGACAGAAGCAACTCGATCAGGCAATTGCCGACTACAACCGCAGCATCTCGATAAAACCAGATGTTCAATCCTACATCGGACGCGCAACAGCATACATAGCTACGAACGAGTCGCGTAGGGCACTATCTGATCTTGAGTACGCATTGAAGATCGACTCAATGAACGCTCTTGCATGGCTCTCTCGAGGTGAAGCATACATGGCGGTCGATGTTGCCGACTCTGCTCTTTGGGCATGGCGACGTAGTCTAAACATCGACCCCCGCAGCACGTATGCTGGCTATATACAGCAGCAAATGAGCACTATGAGCGCCGACGAAATTGGTTCTCGCGATTCGTTGTTCATGGATGCAAAAAAGCAGATTGCTATTCAGTTGCCTCGGTCATGGCACGCTATCTCCTCGGATGATGGTAATACTCTAGTCTTTCGCATAGCTCGGCAGACACTTGGTACTGTCACTGAATCGTATGCAGAAGGAATTACCATTCGCTACTACCGCAAGGCAAGTCAGTTTTCGACGCAAAAGAACCCAACCCCACGGATGATTCTCGATTCGTGGGCAGCTACAAACCTAGCTGCGTCTAAGTCCCTTACGGCTTACAATATCGTCCATCTTGAGCCCCTTAACATCCCAGGCTGGACTGGTGAGCTGCGTGAAATTACTCTGCAGCCGTCCGCAGATCCGTATCGCATACACCAGTACGAGGCACTCCTAGCGCGGAAAGACGAGATCGTAACGATTGTTGCGGAGGTCGCTCAACCACTTTGGTCGGTGTATCATCAGCGATTCTTGAACGCTATTCGCACGATCAAGCTGCCCGTCACAGGCTACTAGCGTATTTTTGTGAATGATTCTTACAGACAGCGAGATCCTCGATGGCATCGCCAAGCGGTCTATCGTTATAGAACCGTTCGATAACACATGCCTTGGTTCTAATTCCTATGACGTACACCTTGGCCGCACTCTAGCCGAGTACAACGACGCTGTATTGGATGCGCGTTTGCACAACGCCATCACGACCTTCAACATTCCAGACGAAGGTTTCATTCTGCAGCCACATCGCTTTTACCTAGGGGTAACAGAAGAATACACAGAGACACACGAACATGTGCCGTTTCTAGAAGGCAAGTCGAGCGTCGGACGTCTAGGCATAGACATACACGCAACGGCAGGTAAGGGCGATATTGGGTTTTGTAATTACTGGACACTAGAGATTAGCGTTAAACAACCTGTGCGTGTGTACGCTGGCATGCCCATTGGTCAACTAATTTACTTTGTTGTCCAAGGCACCGTCATCAACCCTTACAACAGCAAGCCTTCGGCGAAATACAACGCAAAGACGAACATGCCTGTAGAATCGATGATGTGGAAGAACTTCGCTGTGGAAGAAAAAGCATGATGTTCAGTCGAAGAAAAGGCATGATGTCTAGCGTAAGAAAAAACGCGTGGTTGACTGCGTCTCGCATTTCTACATGCTTTATACTCGTGTCCGCAACGCTGCTTTTCACCGGATGCGAAGAAGACGCAGACGTGCGTGCAGATGTACGAGACTACGATGAAGCAGCTCTGTTAGAAGCTCGCGGAGAGAAGGACAATGCGTTTCGTTCTTCTGGGGACAGTCCTATTCCAGCAGACAAACGTGCGTCGTTTACAGGGTTACGTTTTTACGAGCCAAATGCCGACTACTTCGTCAACGCCTCAGTCGCGTGGCATTCACCAGCTGACACTGTAGTAATTGGAACGACCATGGGCGGCGACGAACGAAAAGCGCTACGGGTAGCGACGCTCTCGTTTAGTCTAAACGGACATTCTTCTAATCTCACCGCATTCAAGTTCATTAACACACCGGCCGAATACGAAGACATCTTGTTTGTACCATTCCGTGACGCTACCAATGGCTATGTTACGTACGAAGCTGGCCGGTATCTCGACATACCCATTGTAGTGGGTGACGACTCGGTTGCCATAGATTTCAATACGGCATACCATCCGTTTTGTCTTTACAATTCAGCATACTCTTGCCCCCTTCCGCCCCCTGAAAATAATCTGCGTTACAAGGTCGAAGCCGGTGAAAAGAAATGAGAAGAGTGCTTGTATGTAACAGTTTTGCGATGTGCATGCTTGTGATTGCGTCATGTCTGCTTTCGTCGACCCTGTTTGTGTCGTGTCTGTTTGTTAAGCCGCCCGATCAGAAGACCGAAGTATCGAACGCACCGCTTAGCCCGATGCCCGAGATTGAGATGAGCGACGAACTTGTGCGCAGTGCAAGTGGCGACATGATTGCATTGCTTCCAAAAGGTTGGCTGTTCCTCGATTCGCGCAGTGAACAATCGTCCGAGGTAGTTGCAATTGCCGTGAACCCCGAATACACGCTCAGTGCTGTGTTTTCTGCGTTGCCAGGTGAGGCTCCAAAAGAGCAGCTCGAGAAGGAAGGACTCCTTGGGCTTTCGCGCGCAGCATACAACAAACACGTTCGCAAAACTGCAGGTACGGCAAAGCTTATAGGCACGTATAGTCTGGCCGAATTGGGTCCACGTAAATTCGGACTCTACGACTTCAGCTCTTCCTCAACAGCCCCCCGCACACGATGTGCAGTCTTTACCTCAGCAACAGGCAATCACTACGAGTTTGCATTGGTGCCGCTTACCGTCACCGGCAAAGACCTGCCACCAGATGCCGACATCCTGAAGGTGTTTCGCTCAATCGTCGCTACGATTCAGTACTAGTGGAACTATCACCCGACACCATAGCGGTCCTCGACTATTTAAACGACGCTGTCGAAGGTGGCCTACGTAAGAAGAATGACGTTGGCACGCTTCTCGAACTAGGGGCCACCCACGACGAACACGAGTTGTTCAATACGCTAACTCGCACAGGTAAGGGGCTCTGGAATGTCTACGGAACCTTGCGTCGTGCATCTCTGGGCAGCGAAGGATATGCGGTCTTAGAGCGCGAGTTCGGCACCCTATTGAATGACCTGCGCGAGCAGATGGCATTGTTAGTAAATCACCTCGACGACGAGCACCTCAAGCGTTTCGATGACGTGTATTTTGGAATGACGCAAGGAGTTGTGCGCAATGTTGTAGACATCGCACACGATCTTGCGAAGGTGAAAGATTTACAAAACGAACGTCGGTGATTAAGTACATCCACTTCCTGAACCTCGACATCGTTGCGGGAGTGGCGGCTACTGGAATTCTGGCAGAGCGTATAACACAATCACACCTCCCACTTTCGTGGTGGTTTGTTGTGCCGCTAAGCGCATGGGTGGTGTACACCGCTGACAGATTAATCGACGTGCGTCTTGCTCCGGCAGAACACCCAACATTCAGACATCAGTTTCATGCACGGCACGCGTCGTTGCTTACCGTCATTTGCGTCGTGGCAATGGCACTTGTTGTAACCGTTGCACTCATGACGTTCTCGCCTTGGATGCTCATTGCAGCGCCTTTGTGTGCAGTCTTCATCGTTGCTCACCATGTGCTACAACGTGCGACATCGCGACGTTTTGCAGGTACGCTGAAGGACACCAATGTAATTCTCATTTATGCGTTCGCAACGTGGTTTATTCCGCTTGGACTCGGCGGCTTTAGCGTGACAGCAGTCATGGCACTTGTTACATTCACATCTATTGTCACTGCAATCGTACTTCAATTAAGCATAAGCGATACAAGTACCGATACAGAGTTAGGTGTCTCGAGCTCCGCTCTGGAAATGGGTTTACCAAGAGCGCGCCTACTTATGAGACTGTGCCTAGGCGCTGCCACAGTAATTAGCGTTGCGATGTTTTTTCTAGCGGTGCTGCGAACACCGTTCGATGTGATACGAACAACGAGCGACGTGCCGCTAGCAATCGTACTTCTTTGCATGTGTGTATGCACCGCACTCTTGCCTTTTGCATTTGGTCGTTTGCAGCGTCCACACGCCCGCCTCACCAGCGAACTCATTTTGAGTCTACCGTACTTGCTGCTCTTTTTCCCGCATACGTAGTACCCAGCAGGCGTCTAGCCATGCGTAATGCGCGTTCGTGGCGTTTACGCATGCACTCTGCACTAACGCCTACACGTTTCGAAGCTTCATCAAGCGTGATTCCTTCCAGATAATGCAGTCGTAATACTTCGGAGTAACTAACCGGCAGCACTTCTAACAACCGACGGCTTTCAATAGATGCATCGAGCTCCAATTCTGAATTGGCTGATAGATGCTGACGCTCAAAGAGTCGCCACGACTCGTCCCCGGCTTGCGGGTAGTCGTGGCGTTTCTTCCTCTTCACCATCACATTCAATGCACGTCGAGCGACACAGGTCATAAATGCTTCTTCGTTTAATACTGGTTCTCGTACCATCATTACACGCTCTGCAGTTACGAGCTGCGCTGTTCCAATTGCATCTCGTACATCGTCTTTGTCTACACCCGCAAATTGCCGCGTTAGTAGTCGGTATAGGTATGCAGTCGATCGTTCCATCGTCGCCTCCTTGTGTTGCATAGAGTAGTTGTTGTTGCATTACTTTCGGCAACGTATTCCAACTGCTCTCTGCAATCAACGCGCGGTGTACCAATCGAGCGACTCGGTTCACAAAGACCCCCTATCTTTGCATCAATGTTCTTCTCCCGTTTCTACGAACCCAACCTTGCCCACGCCTCATACATCATCGGATGTCAGGCCACGGGCGACGCAATGGTCATCGACGCCCAGCGTGACATCGACTGCTACCTCGGCACAGCACGTCGCGAGCGCCTTCGCATCACCATGGCTGCCGAAACACACATCCATGCCGACTTCCTATGTGGATCGCGCGAATTGAATGCCGTAACTGGTGCGCAGATGATGCTTAGCGACGAAGGCGGTTCGGACTGGCAGTATGCCTTCGAGCATCACGGACTCCGCAATGGTGATGTATTCAAGGTTGGCAACCTCGTTGTCGAGGTGTGGCATACGCCCGGACATACCCCAGAGCATATCAGCTTTCTCGTTACCGACGGCGCGGCTTCGGACCAACCGCTGATGTTTTTCTCTGGCGACTTCGTGTTTGTAGGCGACGTGGGACGTCCCGACCTCCTCGAAAAAGTCGTCGGCACCTCAGGCTCAAGCGACACAGGCGCACGTCAGATGTTCGCTTCTCTCCAACGCTTCAAACAACTACCCGATCACATCCAGGTACATCCTGCGCATGGGGCGGGCTCTGCCTGCGGCAAAGCCCTAGGGGCCGTACCATCGTCGACCGTCGGATATGAAAAGATTGTGAATTGGGCCATGCGTCACACCGACGAAGAAGCATTTGTTAAAGAGCTCCTTTCGGGTCAGCCCGAGCCCCCTTACTACTTCGCACACATGAAGCGGCTCAACAAAGAAGAACGTCCGTTAAAAACCGAAGTCCACATTCCACATCGTGTTTCGCCTGCAGATATACAAGAGGCGTTAGATAATTCGGAGTGGGTTGTAGATACTCGACATAAGAGCGCGTATGTCGTCGGACATATCCCGACGAGTGTGAACATCCAGGATATAAAATCGTTTACAACGTGGGCCGGATGGATGATTCCGTATTCACATCCCTTTTTTCTTGTTGCAGCGGAAGATCGTATCGAACAACTCGCGCGCAATCTTATGCGCATCGGACTCGATAATATACAAGGTTATCTTTCGGGCATCGAAGAGTGGAAGGGAGAAGGACGTCCGCTCGATGTGCTGGCACAAATGACAGCCGACGAACTCGAAAGCGTTTTACAGAGCGAAGACCTCTACATTCTCGACGTCCGTGCTGCCACCGAACATGCTCAGGGCTTTATTCCGGGGGCACATAACATTCACGGCGGGCATCTCGACGAACATCTCGACGAAATTCCACGCGTCGGCACCGTCGTCGTTGCATGTCAGGGTGGTGACCGATCGATGGTCGCTTCCACCTACCTACGCAAAGAAGGCTTCACCAACATCATCAACTTCCCTCCCGGCTTCGGCGGATGGGAATCGGCTGGCAAGCCAGTAGAGATGCCGCCTGCAACCAATGCCTAACGCTATTAGAATACCTTGCAAACAATGCCTGGCGTTGTTAAACTATCTGAAAAAAAAACATCAATGGATGAGATAACTGCAATTGAATTAAAAGGTCGTCTCGACCTTGGCGAAGACATCATCATGCTCGATGTACGTCAGCCCGAAGAGCACGAAGAAAAAAACATCGCACACTCCCTGCTCATTCCGCTTAACGAATTACCCGACCGTTTAGACGAGCTCGACAATTACAAGGGACGAGAAATTATCGTGTACTGCCGCAGTGGCAACAGAAGCGGTCAGGCCATTCATTTCCTCGAAGCCAGCGGCTACACCAAGCTCAAGAATTTGAAAGGCGGCATGCTCGCGTGGTAATACCTTGATTGCGAAACGACACGATCGAATGGTAGCAACATGCCAGTTGTGACAACGGCATGTTAGTTGTCCTTGGCTTCATAGCCATTTTCATAGGCATTTCACTCGGTCTTTTAGGCGCAGGTGGTGCAATCGTAGCGGTACCCGCATTTGTGTATGTGTATGGGGTACCACCAGCCCTTGCAAGCGGCTATGCCCTTTTTATCGTTGCTGTTGCAACGCTCGTGGGCTCTGTCCCCTACGTACAACGTAAACAAGTTGAATGGCGCGCTGTTGCAGCATTTGGGTCGACCACACTCATAAGCATCGCAGCCGTGCGTGCGTGGCTACTCCCCAACATCACTATCACTGCGTTCGGATTCGACCGCGACACAACACTCATGATGGCATTTGCCGCAATGCTCTTTGTTGCTGGTATTTCGATGTTGCGTCGCAACAAACTCAAACGCGCAGAAGGACAGTCACTTCACCCGTTTTTGCTTGCTTTAATAGGCATTGCTGTCGGCGCTCTGTCTGGCTTTCTAGGCGTGGGCGGTGGCTTCTTGATGACGCCGGCACTTGTTGTGTGGGCCGGACTCGACATGAAGACGGCGGTGGGCACTTCTCTCATACTAATCTGCGCGAATAGCATTGTGGGTGTGGGAGCAGATGCTGTAACCGGACTCGAATATGAATGGCCTCTTGTGCTTGCATTCACAGCACTCACCACCATCGGCATCGTAATCGGCACTCGTCTATCAAAACGTATTGATAGCAACAAACTACAGTCCGGATTCGGCTGGTTTGTTATTCTAATAGGTGTCGCAGTTCTCGCAAAAGAGATCCTCGAAGAGGTGCATTAAAAGACAAAGAGCCTATCCGCATTTGCAGACAGGCTCTTTCGTTTCGGTCTGATGTATTGTTGCTACTTCAGGATGGTAAACGTCCCCGACGCCTTCGCTGACCCTGCCACACCTTCCACGCGCACACGCGCAACGTATACGCCGTCCGGTAGTCCAGAGACATCTACAGCCTCACCTAACATCACGGGGCTCGTCAGAATCATTCTGCCGAGGCCATCGACGACATCGAGAACTAGCGACTGGCCATCAGCTGAACCAGGGATCAGTTCGGAACCGTCGATGATGATCGTTACGCGGTCGCTGGATGGATTTGGGTAGATGCGCAGGTTAGAAGAGCCGCCAATACGCTCACCCTTCATCGTCCGCAGATTGACGATGCGAACAGGCTCGCTACCACCCTTTTCGAAGGACTCTTCCTCCGGATCGATGTTGAGGTCCTCGTGATAGACAACGGCATCGGTGCCCGTGTACTTCATGCGCAGTCGATACAGTTTATCGTCGCCCGATGTTAGGTAGTACAGAGCCTTTGCAGCGTTGTCCGGGGCTTCCTCGTCGCCTTGCGCCAACGTCACCTGAGCGGATTCGTCAGGCTCGTTGAAGTTGTTCGTAGTTGGAGTACCATCCTCTGCAATGGATGTCGACGCAGGATCGACTTCCTCGATCGTCACGGCGATATTCTCACGAAGCAATCCTGTGGAAACCAGCTTCATGGCATCTACATCTCCGATGCTGAAGGTCTCCGTCACAAGTTCACGCACAGGTGTCGTCATTGATGCCGTCTGCCATGCAAACGCCGCACTTCCATGGTACCCCTCTGGCATGATGTTATCGTATACGGCCCGAAATGATACGCTGCGGCCATCGGACAGCACGGCTCGTGCAGTGATTCTCTGCATACCGACCTCCACACCTCCGGACGTCACTGGTTCAGGTGTTTTTACATCGTCAGATAGTTTATAGAACTGCTCCGCGGATGCCACGAGTGACGGCGCAGGATCGATACCGCTGGTGTACTGCAACACGCGCCGTACCGCAGACACACCATTTGGCCAGTTCTCCCTCTGCCGCATTGCCACATGTGGCCATGCACCACCGGCACGAAGGTAGAGTGGATGCACCGTGATCCCGGGAGGCTGTGGGACGCCGACCAACCGACGGATCATGATCTGTTGACTCACGAGGTTGGAGAACTGACGAAGACCCGTCCAGTAGGTCGCATGTGCGGCTGTCTTCGCTACATTTAAATCGAGGTATGAGCCCTGTGGGAGCACATTGTAATTCACGATGAGTGCACTGTCCGTGTTGTTGCCCCATTTGAAGAACAGACTGTCGCCATAGGTCACGAATGTGCTGTCATCGACCCATCCTTCCCAGTGAAGCGAATCCATCCACACATGCGCATTCGTCAGAACGGGATGAAACAGGCTGCTGAAGTCGCCATAGGTCGTATTCGCATACCAGAACTTCACCTGAGTAGAGAAGTATCCCCAACGATCAATGAAGTGATTGTATCGAACCCTGTTGCGCGTGGTCGACCGCACATATTCTTCCCATGCCACTGTCTCAAGATTGTATTTATAGAGACTCCCAAAACCGTTTGTATCGCGCTCGAAGAGCTTCATTGTGTCCTGTTGAATGGAACGCACGACCACAGGCAGGTCCGCGTCGTCGTCCACCGCTGCACCACCAACGACAGCAATCCGGTTCAAGGCATTGATGGGAATCGCAGGCAGGGCAGCCGGAACGTACGTCATGCCAATGAACGCAGGGAGCATACGGTCAATCGCAGTCGCCGTCAGACCCTGTATTAACCTTGTATATCGTATATGCGGATTCGTGGTGCCCTCGCGCCAAACCAGGGTCGCGTCCGTTCTGTTCTGCGAGAGATTGGAATACACATTCAGACTCGGCAATTGCGGTGAGCCGCCGTCCATTGTCAAATCTCCTTGTGAGATGTTCACGATGGGAATGGCGGTCCAAGCATCATACGCTGGAAACCAATCCACTGTGTCCGCTTTTGTCGCCGCTCCGATGCCCCCGTCGGCACTCCATGCGTAATACATATTATGCGCCGACGCCGCATTGATCACGGGCGTACCCCACCGCGCAAGGGACTTCAACGTATCGACGCCACGGTCATGTGTACCGCCCTTGCCACAAATGATGAGTGATTTGCCATTGCCGTCCAGCGTTGCCGGATTCAAGGTCGCGTCGTCATTGAATGCATTCTCGACAATGTGGAAGTAACTGTCTTTGTATTCGTTTGTGGCCCATTCATCTTCGCAACTGTAGACCACGAATATCTTTGGATGGAATGCTGTCACCTCGCGTACGACAATGCTTGGAAAACCACAGCAGCAGTTCTTCATCGATTCGGTATACAAAGGCACATGGCTGAGATAGGTCGTGGAGTCGATATCGAAGTACATTGTACGGTTCAGGGCGTCGGTTTTGGTTACACTTGACCTTGTCATGCCCGTCAAACGAATCGGTGTCTCCCATTTCAGACCTGCGACGAGCGGAAGCGAATCCCGGTGGTATGGGATAGAGCGTTGGTAATACACCGCCCATACTCCACCGTAATCTGTCGAGTCATCCTTGCGGTGGTACGCCAGGTGATAGCGAATGCTATCGGTGTAGGCGGCATTCGTTGCGTTGACAACGGGATACGACACAAGCTTATTTTGAGTGGAATAGGCCAGAAAACCCGTATTCACGGTGTCTGTCGCCTGCATCCGTTTGATCTGGAAGAACCGTGTCTGTCCGGGTTTGAAATCGACGACGAGCTGTGAGCGGTCACTGATGATCGTGTCGATGCGTACCACCGAGTCAAGGGATATTTCCTTCACATGCAGAAGCGACGGCGTCGTAGCAGCCTGATCGTATTTGAACGGTATGACGATGCGCCGCGCACCAAGCTGACGATAGCGATACTCCGGCTGGGAAAGAACGCGCTGATCGAAATCGTAGGTCGACAGCACCTCGATGGAATCCGTGCGTGTGAAGTCGATGATGCCAGGGGCGGTACGTCGGTTGATGACGGCAAGCACACAACTGTCGTGAACAGCTGCCGTTCCCGGGGCGATGTCCAGCAGCACATAATCATAGAATCGTTCGGGTATCGACTCGGGACGTAGGGCGTACTCGTAGTCCGACACGCTGTCCTTGGTCCACAGGTACATCTTCAGATTGGCTTTCGTCGTGTCGATCCAATAATTCAGGTCGGACATGTTGCCTTTGATGAGTTTACGATACCCCTGACCGTACCAGGATACAGGTTGCATGCGATACAGCACATCCTTGAAGTCGGCGTGAGTCACCAGGTCATGCCACTTCTTCACTTCGCAGCGCATACTTTTCTGACCGAGGTAAATGCGATTGGTACTGTCGTTGCCAAAGCAGCGGTGCAGTTGCATGGCACTGGCGACGGAGGCTCGTGACCTGAATTCATCCATGTGCCATGGATCGTCCGCAGGGAAATAGTCACCGCCGAGAGAGTCTTTTTGAAGGATGTTGCTTGGTTTGGAGTTTGTGTCCGTATCCCAGTTTTTGGTATACTTGTTCATGATCATGCCCGGCTCGACATGGTTGATCGTGTCATGTCTTCCGAACTGACTCACGACCTGTGCTGGTGATTTGTGGCTCACCGCAGACACATCCTTCATCTTGTCGTATGCAAACCCCTTACTTCCAAAGGCCAGTGCGGTCGATAGTTCCAACCGCACTTCTTCACCACTTTGTGGTCTCCAGTTTACAAGTTGCACGAAGGTATCGGAGCTGTCCGATTTCCATCCAAGATTCATGCGGTAGTGGTAAAACGCGTGGGTAATCCACGGGGTCTTCGGTTTGGTGAAGAACCAGTTGTTTTTGTAGAAATGGATGTAGAGGGACTTTTCCCACGTACCCATCGCACCAACGAGACCGTCCGGCGTCATAATGCGTTCATAGACACTATCAGGGGCAAACTTTGCCGCCAGTGGGCTTCCGAACGGTTCATAGTTAGAAATGAAGTAGTTGGTGCTTCCGAGGGTCTCGTAGGCAGCGGCGTACGGCCTACGGAGCGAAATCGCCTGAAGACCGTGATCATAGCCCTGACGAAGATTCAAGGTCAGGTAGGGTGACTTAACCAGGTCTGGGTCTGAGTAGGGGAACATTGGCGACGGCGTAAATGTGCCTGTGAAGCCAAGGCCCGATGTCCAGAAGAACGCGAAGGGCATGATATGCATTCGCTTGCGAGCGTCACTGACCCGATAGTTACTTCTCCAGTGTGGACCCTCATAGCCTGTTTCCGTATTGCAGAAGCCATTCAGCAGATGTGATCGATAGTACATGCCCAGATCATCACGGGTCCCGATTTCATCGACACCATACAGGTGCTCGATGTACAGAGGCTTCTGACATCCAACGCTGTCACGGTAGAATTTGCGCACCGAGTCAATGGTGCGGAAATCTGCGTTCAGAGCCACAGCGTAAGCCGAATCATACGCGCCGCATAAAGCATGAAATGTATACGGTGTTACAATCGAAATGCTCTGAATCGCAACAGAGGTACTGTCATAGAACCAGACTATGGGTGTCATCGTGTCGATCTTTGTGAACTGCGTCCCAACGGTGCCGTGATTCAGTATTTCCTCTGTCTTCAGATGTGCATGGAGATCTCGCCACCAGCCGAAGGCGTTCTGCCCATAGACAGTGTCCGTCATAAACTCTGCGGTGATCGTGATGTCCCTGTTGCTTCCAGTAGGCAGCATACGCCGGGTGATATGCATTTCGTTGGTCGTGTCGAGACCAGCGTTGACCATGCGCAGGACCTTGCCGCGTCCTTCACGCAGGTTGTATAATGATCCAGTCCCGTCCGGAATGCGGTTGAAATTGAAATGAGCGGGTAGATATTCGTCAGGGTTGTCACTGGTAACATCCGGCTCGAATCTGTTACCTCGCACCTGAAGGCGAAGCACCGTGGTATCGTCTACGTCTGTATCTGTACTGCTGAGCCGCCGCAGATTGATCACGAGATACATGCGCAGACCATCCGTGGAGTCGGTATTGCTCTCACCACCACGGGTCGCTCCTCGGTACAGATTGACCCTCGGATTGCAACTGTCCAGAACTCGGATCGGCACCCCACTTGAAAACTGGGACGTGTCCAGCATAAACCGTCGGTAGTTCGTGTTTGTCGTATCACTGGAGACGATACCCTGAGGATGCGAATACTGGAAAGCATACGGCCATGATGCACTGTCACGAGGTGTCCACGAGTCCCCAGTATGCCAGTCTTCGGCAGGTTCCCATCGCATACCAATCCATGAGCGGAACCACTGCTTCTGTACTGCCGTGTCATGGTAATAACCCCATGACATCTGCCAGCCGAGATAGTTCACGACATTGGTATCGAGATCCCGCAGGCCCAGTTTGCTTGCGTAATAGGCAGTATCTGCAGGTGTGGCGTTCATGCGAAAGAATGTCCATCCTCCGCCGTTTTCGAAGTTGTTGGAAAGTGCCTGGTTTACTTTCCGAAACTCACCATTACCCCATTGTCCACCGATGATGAAGCCATTTTTCTTGTGCTGGAACACACTAGTGTCGCCTAGATACTGAACTAGTGGAGGCGTCACATGGGTAGCGTCGAACTGTTCATTCAGAGGACGTGGACGTAGGGTGTTTTGGGCGGATAGGGTGGTGCAGAGCAGCGACGCTGCAAGTAGCATGAGTAAACGGATGATATGGTTCATGGCACTACCTCAGATAGGATAGTGACACAATCCGAACACCGTCGCTGACACGCACGAACCATGCACCCGGAGGGAGAGATTGCAACTGGGCAGAGATGTCCAGCATCGACGGTCCCGAAGGAGCACTAAAGCCTGCAATGACGGGCCGCTTCTGTCCGATAGCATTCACGAGGTCTACGTTAATCACAGACGGTCGTTCAAGACTCAGCCGCAATCGCCCGGACTCAAGACTCACCCATTCCTGCGTACCCGCGTCCTCGACCATGACATTGGTAGGCGTAAGATCGAAGTTGACTAACGAAATGGTGCTATCTGTGGCACAAAGCAGGTCCTTACGACCATCGCCGAATTGATCATCGATGAAAGCCCAGCCCCTACCGTAAACTCCCAAAGGAATTTTCGCGAATGGGCGATAGAATTCGCTTATCCGGGCGAAATACGGGGTAAAATTTTTGCCATAGAAGACAACGGCTTCGCCGTCATCGAACGCATTGTCAAAAGTGTATATCGAGGTTCCAATAATATGTCCTACGGTGGACACACGCTCAATTAGTTTGCCATTGCTTACTTCGTACAACACCGTAGTGTTGTGATTGCGATGCCAGCCGTCCTGCCAGTTCACGAGCGCATACTGATGGCCATTTTTTTGGTCATCCACGCAAATCAGGGGTCTGATGATCCATGGGTCTTCACCACCAAATTTAGACCACCGTTGCTGGCTGCTGTCGGCCATGGTGTACCTAACGGCGTAACCCGTATCCGTTTGCACGATATTGACGTCGAGCAGGTAAATGCCCGTAAGGTATGGGTGAATCGACCCGACGTACACGATTCTCAGCTTGCCGTCGGCGCAGCGCATGATTCGTACGGGCGTCGACTCCCGCTCTGGCTGCTCACGATTCTTGTAGATATTGGGGAACAGTACGACCTTGCCACAGCCGTTTGTGCGTCCCGCACCGTTCATGATGGCGGAGAACCAATAATCTTTGCCACTACCACCTGTTGTCATGGCCGCGATGTCCAGCAGTCCGTTTCCGTCGACATCGACGCGATATCGGTATGGATCGAAATCGGGATTGTCGCCAAAACAGTCGACCGAATCAATCGCGGTGATCACTTTACCATCAGGGGACGGACGGAAGATGTTTCTGCCGCTGAAGATCTCCATTGGTGGTATGCCGTCATAATCAAACGGCGCTGCGATGTCGTAAGCGACAACGTAGTTTGGACGGTGAGAGATCCAATTGATCGTGCGAGCCGTCGTATCTAGCAATGGCGTGGTTGGCCATGTGCGAGGTACGCCGTTCACAACCATCGTCACGATGTTATAGCCAGGAATGTCAGCTACGTTCTGCATATATGCACCAAGAGCACTTGGGGTAGCCGTTCTCGTCCACGCGATCTGCATTTCCTTTGCTCGACTTCCATCGAAGGCTACGGGGTCTTGTGCGCTAAGGCTAACCACACTCAAGATGCAGCTAATCAGTACGATAAAAACATGACGATGCATGATAGAATCCACTTCGCGCAAATCAATATGAACGACGTTCATGGCAGTTTCTCCTGTAATCTAGTGACTTGGTCGGAATGATTGTAACCTGAACCGAGTTCGAACTCAGAAAGACGAAGACTGCCTTTCAGAAACTGAAGGGCATACACAATAGAAATTGACCCAAGCAGAACACATGCTTCTAACCAGATGGGCAGATGCATAGCCGGGTATACGATATTAGCAGCGATGAGCAGGAGCAGCGATAGCACCAGTGCGTCAAATCGCTGGGTTTTTCTTTTGCGAAGCCATTCTTCCACTGCAAACCCTGCTAGAATGACAAGAATCGGCAGTCCAGCAGTTAACAACCGCTGAGAGTCTGTCCCTCCTGCAAGCTGCGCGTAGGTAGCACCTAAAAACAGCAGTAGCCAAACAGATTTCTGTTTCAGGCTGAACAATCCCAACACACATAGTATCGCAGAAGCGAGTCCCCATGCGCCAACACTAACCGCGTTCAGCTCGGAGCATTGAGATGTGCTAGTCGCCAAGCAACAGTGTAGACGATCACCTCATGGCGAGCTGTAGGTACAGATAGAGCCGCCTCGTAGGGATCAGTAGCTTCTTTGTCGAAATACAGTAGTGCCTGAGAAGGTAACGTTCGGAGGTATCCGGCATCACTGTTCCACGCAGGAATCGCCTTCTGTATGGCCAGTACGACTGCAAAACCCGCCAAGCATGTAATCGCCATTGGCACAATGCGGGCACGAAATTTCTCTCCGGAAAACAGCCCAACCAGCACAAACAAAATTGGAAAAAGCAGGGCGGTCTCTCGAACAAATACTCCTGTCAGCGTCAGAATAATAAGGAAGACAGCGTTTCTGGTTGCTGAGGCCCATAGTGCGGCACAGACCATGGCATAGAATAGTCCATCCGTGATCCATGGCGTAAGGAAGAGCATCTTAGTCGTCCAAGGTGACGACAAATACAGCAGCACAGCCAGCAATGCAGAAACAGCGGATAGACCGAGGCGTGTGGCGGCAGCGTATAGGAATCCGATACCAAACACGAATGCGATCGTGTTGATCCACTGGAATGCCTATACTGTTGGCAGTCCTGTTGACTGAACAAGCCACGGCAGGCCAATGCGCCAACAGAATGGTGCTACATGAAAGCTACCGATCGGATGTTCGGCCATATAGTAGTAATGAAGAGGGTTTGAAGCAGAAGCAAACTCAGGTCCGCTGTACGGTCGTACTACGAGCAGACCGGAAAGAGAAACTACAACAGCAAGAACCAAGGCAATGGCGAAGCCCTTTTGAACTGGAGTCCAATGCAGCGGCTTCGCGATAGAAAACACGCGACTCATAGCAACCTCCGTGAGTTGAAAAATTTTATGACGATGTGTCGATAATCAAATACAGCACGTCGGCACAGGACGTGCAACGCTTGGCGATAGCTCGAAGAATGAATCGTAGAATGGCGTCATTCCACGCAGTACGTGACATCTGCATTTAGAGGACTCTATAGTGCGGAGGTCAGCCGCAGGAATCCATGGGATATGTCTTCAGTGTCTTACACAAGTACCGCGTAGGAATCAGCACAGCGGTCGATGCTGGTTCGAGCGTAGTACGATGTAAACGGCCAGAACAAGAATGTGACTTCAGTTACAGTACTGTACTGCCTACAACCTAAACACGGTTACCATCGAAAACAACAATCTGTTCTGCACATGTTACGCATCGATTGGGCAAGGTTTATTCACACGTGTTTTACTGTCCGCAGGAAATAGAGCATGGGATTGACCAGTCCGACCAGCCAAGGATGCATTTGCCACCTTGGCATAAGCATCAATCACCAGACGAAGGTGCGCACCACCTATAGCGTTAGCTCCGCAGGCCATCCACTTTCCCATCTACCACTTGTGTAGCGAGCTGCCGTACACATCGCAGCCAAGGTCATTTTGTTTGAAGGGGAAGTGCGCAAACGAATGTGCACCGTCGACGATGCTTATCACACCACGCTCGCGAGCGAGGTCGCAGATTTTTTTGACGGGATTGATTTGTCCGGTCAGAAACACAACGTGCGACACAAGCACTGCCTTCGTGCGCGGCGTAATTGCATCGGCAAAGCGTCGCACAAAATCGTCTTCGTTTACAACGGGTGCATCCTGACGTACCTTGGTTAGCACTATGCCATCGCGCTTTACGCGCTGATCTAACGTCGTAAGCATGCGCGGATAATCTTGCGTCGTCGTTACAATGCTGTCACCCGCTTGCATGGTAATGCCGAGCAACGCTGTTTCGAGCGCTTCGCTTGCATTGCGTGTAATTGCAACCTCTTCGCTGTCGACGCCAAACATTGTCGCAAGAGACGTGCGCACCGATTCAACACGTGGCTCCTGATTGCGCCACATCTCATAGGCAGGTGCAAGGTTCGAGCGGTCCATGCCGGACTTAATAGCCTGAATTACTGTGCGCGGCGCCGGACTCACGCCGCCGTTGTTAAGGTTGATGAGCGTGTGGTCTATGTCGAATGCATCGCGCACGCGCAACCAATACTCTTCGTTCTCGGGATGTGCGTCGCCCACGTTATTCATCAACCAAGGCAGAACGCTGCTTCGTGCGCCACTGGCAAATACTGTTGGTGCAAACGCAGCAGGTGCAAACGCCGCAGGCGCAAGTGTTGCTATCGACCTGAGTAATGTTCGTCGTTGCATGTCCACTCCAAAGAATGTCCGAATAGACCTCGCATCACACACTCAGGCTAGCGCTTATCTCAGTAGTGCTCTTCTCTTTTGTTTTTCTTACGGAAGAGAAAACTAATAGGCACGCCTTCAAAATCATACAGTTGCCGAAGCTGTCTTTCCATGAACCGCTTGTAGTTTTCTGGAATCAGTTCAGGGTGATTGCTGAAGAAGGCGAATATCGGCGGCGCAGTCCGCACTTGTGTTACGTAGTTGATGCGTAAATCTCGCCCCTTCACACTTGGGGGAGGGGTCTTTTCGAAGATTTCGATGAGCTTTTCGTTCAGCTCATGTGTAGGGATGCGGGCCAGGCGGCGGGCCTGGATGTCCTTGCCCATCTCAATTACTCGGGTAATACGCTGCTTGGTAAGCGCGCTAATAAACACCGTTGGAGCGTAATCCATGTTCGGCAGCTGCTCCTTCATCGACTTCGTGAAGTTGTCGGCAGTGCTCGTCTCTTTTTCCATTAAGTCCCACTTGTTCACCGCGACGATGAGCCCCTTACGAGCCTCTTCGACCTGACCCATAATCCGTTTGTCTTGCGTCTCGAGTCCGACCGTCGCATCTATCATCACCACGGCCACATCACACCGCTCAATAGCACGTGCGGTGCGCATAACGCTAAAGAGTTCAATCGACTCTTTAATCTGACTACGACGTCGCAAGCCTGCGGTATCGATAAGCACAATCTCTTCGCCGTAAAACTTCACAACGCTATCAATTGCATCGCGCGTAGTGCCAGCAATTGGTGTTACGACCATGCGCTCTTTTCCGAGCAAGGCATTTGTAAGCGAAGACTTACCGGTATTCGGACGTCCCACAATTGCAATCTTCAGACGTGTGTCTTCTTCGAGTGCGTCTTCATTCGGCAACTGCTCTATAACACGATCGAGAAATTCGCCCGTGCTACGTCCGTTCAGTGCACTAATCGCAAACGGCTCACCAAGTCCGAGTGCATAAAACTCCGACGCATTCAAATCCTGATTTGCATTATCACTTTTGTTAACAACCAGCACCACCGGTGTTTTCGCACGACGCAACTGCTCACCAATCTGATGATCGACAGGCATAAGTCCGTCACGTCCATCCACCACAAACACAATCACATCGGCCTCATCCATTGCCAACTGCGCCTGCTCACGAATGGCCTTATCGAACACCTCCATGCTATCGGGCACAATCCCACCCGTATCCACCAGATGAAAGTTCTTACCCGCCCACTCCCCTGTTGCATAGATCCGGTCGCGCGTAACCCCAGGAACACTCTCCACAATTGCGTGGCGTTCCTCGATAATCCTATTGAACAAGGTTGACTTGCCGACATTCGGTCGGCCTACGATAGCTACTAATCCCATACACAAAGGTACGGCTAACGTGCTGGACGGGTAAGGGGCTGGGAAAGGGGGCTACTCTGTTGGGTTAATCACTTGTACGGATGGTACGGCATAGCCATACTGGTTCCAAATCACTTGTTGTTGAGCCTGACTACTCAACACACTGTTAACAACTACTTCGTTCGTGGTCGCATAGTTATCAATTGCCTGAGTTGTGTATGAATTTGGCGCACTAATACAGCCAATCCATAAGAGAATGGCGATGAGCATTTCCATGTGAATCTCCTGTTTGAAAGTTGTTTATGTCGTGTACGTAACACACGCAACTTTCTCATCAGGAAAAGCTATTTTGCTACCAGTTGTTGATCTAATGCGACAGTCATTATTTTGTCAGCGTACTAGTTTATTATATGTATCAACAAATAAATGAATACACACAATGTCTATCCATGCTTGTCGGGAAAGGCTTTTCAGCACCTGTACACCTACTAGCATACCTACCACAAGCAGATAATTTTGTGGTACAGCAAGTACATTTGCGACAATTCCAGTCAGACTTTGATCTCCTCAAGCATTGGTACCGCAAGCGTGCGAAAGTTAATGCCGCGTATCGAAAGCGTTGCGAAAGACTGCAACAACGGCTTGCTCAAGCGATTTTAATGTGCACGATCTCGTCTGACTTGTCTGTGCGGCAGCGAGAGGCACTACAGTTTCACAGGAGCTTAAGTATTGGCGAAACGTTGTTCCGATTGTCCGGTAGAGATATCGGACGTAAGCATCTTCATGACGCACTTAAGCTCATCGTACAACCTGATCAAGCCTGGTTCGAACCTGGTATTTATCTCAAGTTTGCTCTCGATTACGCGACCAACGGTGAACGAAGGAAAGCGAACGATGCGTTGCGGAGTGCTCATCGGGCTTCAGCACAAGCTTCATTAGTAACCAGCTTATATGCACAATGGATAGAACTGGCCGTTCCCGCCAGGTCTCCTCGCGAACAAGAGGTGCTAAGACGCTAGGCCAATGTTGCTACGGAAGCATTATCTATGATTCCGAGAAAATCGTACTCACTGTTGGTTGTAATCATCGCCACTAGGCTTGCCAAGACGATTGCGCAGGTTAACGATGATGTTGATTTTGGTCTAAGTTGGCTCGATCGTACCCGCTCAAAACTCATTGAGCTTGGATTGTTTGACATTCCGGCTGAGCGAGAGTATTTGCTAGAGAGGGTGTTTCTTTTTACCCATACGCACAAGTTCAAACGTGGGATTATTGAATCAAGAAAGGTCATCGCTCTTTCTGTATTAGGATCTAATACCTGGTATCAGGGCATGTCTAACCTAGTCGGACATTTGCTCGACGCGGGAAGATATTCTGAGGCACATGCCACGGCAACGGCTGCTCGCAAGCAAAAAGCAACAAAGAAGCGTCCGTTGGCATTCGTCGACTTCCTCAATATTCGAGCACTATACGCTCAGACAATTATTGGTGCTCGTAAAACAATAGAATTAAGTCCCCATGTAGCACAGCAGCACTATACAGACACACTAGTCATTGCAGTGTTCACTGCGGCACAGTACGGCAATGCAGACAAAATCAGCGAAGCAATTACCACTCTTCACCGTCACGTCGCGCGAAAGCCGGCGCTAAAAAAGGAGGTTCCTCTTTGGCTACTTGCGCGCCTCCTTAAAAAGCTCTCCGACAGCAGCCTCAGTCTAACCGCAGCTAGGAAGTCACTTCATTTTACCGACTACGAGGCGGCACTATCACTCACCTCCTCCGCAGATCCATACGAGACTCTCCTAGAGCCCAGGGCACTTTGGCAACTTCTGCTAAAAGCCATTGATGTCGCAAATACGTAGAATATTTTCGATTGTAAACACAGTATTCGTCTTATACACTGCCTTCATGCACCCGAATGGGCTAGACCGAAGCGCGACATGAATGTCGCACGATTCACTGTTCTGATACGAATCTCATTGAATGAAGGTTCTAGGTTGCTCTCTTCCTAATTCACATCCATCCATGTCGAGGTACATCATGAACTGTCTCTTCCATTGGCGCAAAATGCTGCTTGTGGCACTATTCGGAATTGCTCTGTCCGCAAACACAGCATCAGCGCAAATTGACCCTAACATTTGCGATTGCGAATTTCCAGGAATAATCAAAGCCAACCTTCCTATCTGCCTTGGCGGTGTTAACTATCTCGTAGACGTCTACGGTTGCGAACAAAACCCCGGAACTCTCTTTCCAGAGATTTGCCTGAACTCGGGTCTGCAGAACCGGAGGACAACGATTACGAAGATTTGCTTCGTGGGTACACCGCCTGCTTCTTACAGTGCACAAGCGCTCATCGACGCCGTGGTTTGTACAATGAACCCTTGCAGACCGCCATATTCTTGGGGCGTGACGATGCCACCTGTTCCCGGGACGATCTACTGCTGGACGATAGTAACACCTACGTGTGTACGAATATTGGCCAATGGCTGCCTGGAACGCTGTGGCACTGGTTGCTGTATTCTTGCTATACAGTTTAAAGTTGACGCCAATCCCATCAACCCCTGTATCGTAACTTATTGGGCCTGCAATGTGCCAGGAGTGTGTTATGATGGCTGCATACCGCTTACATGCATGACAGAGCAGCCGGTTTGTTGCGGACCGTAAAGTCTATCTTGAAACCAACGGGATGGCTCTTGACAAGGAGCCATCCCAATGTATCTTAACATTGGCTTTCATGTATACTATTTCTTCTTATACACTATTCGTTGTACGTATTATGGTTCAGAAACTGATTGTCCTCTCCGTCTTTCTTGGCTGCACGATGTGCCTTGCCCAAAATGCCAAGCTTATCTACCGCGAACGAGAGCCGACTACTATTATGACACCTGTAGTGGGCATCCATGGTGAGAGCGGGGATATTTATGTGGCGATTGCGGTTCGGGGCTTGTATAAGTTGGACAAGACAACGTGGCAATTGATGAAAGTAGAAGAGATTACAAACAACGGCTCATTCCAATATAATGATCTTTACAATGATCGCAATGGCGACGTCCTTCTTAGTCAGCACGGATTTTTCGGTTATCGACTCTTTGCCATCAATGCCCAGGGCACTATAACAGAACGCGTTGTACCGGATATCAATGGGCTGCAATCGTATGGTGACGGCCTGCTACATTCAGGGTACTCCACGAGTATCGACGGAGGTAGATCGTGGAGTCCAGATTCCAGCCTGAATCTCAAGCAATTGAATTCTGGTTTCATCCTCGCGCAGACTCGTGCTGGAAAGTACATCATCACTACGGTAGACCTAGGAGGGAAATTCTTCCCCGTGCCTATTCGTCGTCCCGACGAAATTGCGGTCTTTGCTGGAGATTCGCTCGTATGGACCGAGAAGGCCCTTGACGGTTTACTCCCCGACACGATTTGCTACGGCTCTATTCACGATAGCACCTATCGGCGCTGCGAAACGCAACTCATCATCCCAGGCGCACCGAGTGCACCGATTCTTTCACAGATAAACTTGATTTCTAGCACAGCAGGCGGCTTGGTTCTCTTTTCACCTCGGCAAGGGTGGTATGCTAGGTACAGCAGCGAAGGCTGGGTGTACATGGGTTCACTACCTCCTCTGCAATACACAGCGCCGTGGTCGAACCTTGCCATTGGACTGTATTCAACTCAACTTGTCCACCCTCCTGGTCCCGATCGTGTAGGAATTATTTCTATCTACCTGCAAGAACCCATTCATACAACCATAGACACCCTCCCGCAGGGAATAGGCCCCAGCGTAGACCCCCGGCCGTTGTCCGATTCGTACTCATTGATGCGAACTGGTTATTCGACAATGTCTCTTTTTCATCGCGGTCTGGGTCTTGTGAATGTTGGCTCTCTGATGAGGGATTTGGATGACATTAAAATCAATCCGATTTTATGCGGCTTCGTCACGCCTGAGCATACGCCTATCGTTGTTCCCTGGAGCGATGGCTTAACCCACATCTCTGCGAAAGGATATGGCGTCACACATGCGACAAGCACGCGCGGAGAGCAATACACATCCCACAATACGGTAGGTCCGTATTACCAAAGCACAAGGGGTCTCCGAACCCTCTTCGTTGGCCACGATGCCGTTCTGGCTCCTGGCAATATCACACGTGTATTTTCTCGCTCGGGTGAGCTCCTCGACACACTGGATACAAACGCTTCGACCTGTGTCTATCGACTCGCGGACGGCACGTCCGTCGTGGCTAACAAATATATCATCCGTCGCATCAGCCCAGAGGGAGCACGCGACAGTGTCGATCTGCGCCCGGTGTTGTGCAACGCAGCCTCCAACGACTCAACGGGATTCGTTATCGCTTACGTGGAATCAAATTCTCAAAACCATGTGGCGCTGGTAAGCCATCAATACATCGTGGATGATGACACGCGGCTTGCGGACACCAACGTTTGTGGCGGCATCGTATACTCGTCCGATGGTGGTGCCTCTTGGGAAACTTCTTCCCTTCCTGTTGGAGTCGGTCGATATTTCCTCGGAATGACGAAATCACCGAGTGGCGCGTTGTTGGCTTCTGTGACAACGCTGTTATACGATACCACGAGGCATATTCAGATTCCTCCGCCCTTCAATGCACCCAGCGAGACAGAAGCTGTGAATCACCGCATGGAGGATTGCCATGTTCTACGTTCCGCCGACCATGGCAGAACATGGGCAACGGTGTATCATGCATCGTTTAGCAGACCGTACAGATTTATCGGAGGTGACGGAGTTGCAACGAACGATGGCCGCCTGCTGCTCATGTCTCCCGATGGCGTAATCGAAAGCACCGACGATGGACTCTCCTGGCATGCGCATGCATTGCAGTTCGAAGAGAATACGCAAGTGATCTCACTCTTTCGCGATCCCGATGGTAACGACATTTATTATTGCACGGACAAGGGACTGTACAAGTCCACGACGACCACCTCCGTGTCAGACAGCGTGCTCCCCGCTCGTTCACACAAGATCAGGGCAGCAACCTGGGAGGAACATGGCATGCGTTGGAATAGAGCAAACATGACCCTTTCACGGCTTGTGAATTTGATGGGTGTTTCTTGCTCTCCTGATATTGTGATGCCAGGCATGTATGTCGTTACACTTTCGACAGCCTCCACAAGTACGTACGAGCAGGTTCTCGTCCTTCCATGACCAAAAGACAATCCTACGGATGCACAATAGCAACGCTCTGTCTGCTTTTGAGTTGGATGCAATCGGATGTTCGGGCTAATCCCATCCCCGATGCTATATGGCTTGCCGACGCATACCCGCGTATGATCCGCGGCACTTTTGAGATACGCATATACGAAGCGCAGACAGCAACCCAAGGATTTCGTACACTTGATGTGGTGGACGTACAAGGACGCACCATCGAAAGTCTTGCGCATCGCGTTCAACTCATTCCGGGCCTTCAGACGTTTACCGTCGATGCTTCTACCTGGTCGACCGGCATGTACTTCGTTGTTGTAAGCGACTATGGCTCGAGGGCGGGAACGATAAAGATTCTTAAGATCAGCTAATTACGCCAGGAACGCTCTCCACATTTTCGTGGCGCTCCTCGATAAGAACTATTCTGAGACTAGGAGCCCAATGAATTTTCTGAGTTTCTCAGCTTCAACCTCAGTTAAATCAGAGGGTACATTAACTAGAGAAACGACCCAGTCTGCTCGAATTGGCAACGAAGTTGTAAAACTGCCCGCATTTGTGTTTCTCTCTGACGATGGCGCTAACTGCACAGGATGTGTCCGTATGTCATAGGCACCGGGAGAATGCTCACCAAGTATTAATTTTTTCTTGGCCGTCGATCTGGTCTTGACCGCGAAGTTTGCAGGATCGTCGTTCCAGGAAATATATAGCTGCACGGCTCTTTGAAACCGACGTCCATATTCATTCAGGGACGACGGATTGAAGTCAAGTGAACGTTTATTATTGAACCGTTTTATGACAGCTTCCAAATCCAGGCTTCTGACATCCTGTTGTTCTGCGTCACTTAACACACTCTGAATACTACGTACAGCACTTGCAAGCGCTCCAGCAGTAGCAGCGGGCATTAGTCCGCGAGTACTAGCTTGCTCGAGGAATTCAAGTACTTCAGCAACTGTGGACGTGTTTATCATGTTAAACGAAAACGTTATATTGACGATTCATGAACAATATACCGTTTTTATTCTCAAATCCAAATTTTTTCCCTAGGACTATCACCCAGTCGCTTGTCAACGATTTAGGTCGATATCCTGCAGTCGCCGTAATGGGAGCTAGGCAGGTTGGGAAAAGTACTCTTTGTCGTGCAATTGCACAGGACATGGGGTTTGCTTCGTGTACGCTGGACGACGTGGACACTCTAAATGAAGCCTTAGCTGACCCAAAAGGATTTGTCAAAAGTAGGGTGGACAAGGGGTTGTTTATTGACGAAGTACAACGAGCGCCGAGCATTTTATTAACGCTAAAAGCCGCGATTGACGAGACCGACAGGCCGGGGCAATTTTTGCTATGTGGATCGCACCAACCAAACATTCGAACGTCAGTTAGCGACTCTTTATTGGGGAGGGTTGCCTATCGGACGTTGCGTCCGTTGACGTTAAGCGAATTGCGGCTCTCTGATTCACATCCTGGGTGGTCATTCTTGTTTGGAGAAACGCCTTCGGTTATGAAAGAGCTCAATGATCGAGCAGAAATAAGTGGTGCGATGAACTGGGCGGAGGTTGTGCAGTCGGGAGGATTTCCAAGAGTACTTGCAACAGATCCTGAGCATAGGCGGCGTCTCATGGAAGACTACATTCAAGTGTTTGCAAGTCGAGACATACGTGAAGTCTTAGAGATAGAATCGCCGGACAAGTTCGAACAATTCATTAGGCTATTGGCTGCCCGAACAGCTCAAATTCAAAACCATTCAACCATTGCCAATGAACTCGGAGTTGCGGTATCTACAGTCCGTCGATGGGTTGACGCTCTTGACCGCAGCTACTTAATTAATCATATCCCCGCTTACTCGCGCAATGCGGGACATCGAATAATCAAATCGAGTAAACTTGTCATCACTGACTCCGCTCTGGCCCTCGCCGCTTCTCGATCCTCAGTCCCGACCGGATTCCACTTCGAGACATTTATTGCGAGCGACATTGCTGTTTGGAAAGACCTGAGTTATGGCAGAGGTCTATACCACTGGAGATCAGGTAGTAAAGAAGTTGATTTTATCCTAGAAGAGGGCAACAGGCTCCTAGCGGTCGAAATCAAGACATCCTCAACAATCAATTACAGCGATTCTAAACATCTACGTGCATTTATGTCAGCATATCCAGAAGCTAAACGAGGAATACTTCTGAGTAGCGACCCGACAATTCGCGATCTCACCTCGGATATCATTGCTGCTCCGTGGTGGGCCGTGGTTTAGTGTAAGTATCAGCGAACCCGCACCACGTACCACTCCCTCTCCGGTCTCACCCACTGCAGCAGCGGAAAGACTGTCGAGGTGTTTGCATCGAGCGTTATACGCTGCGTCTGAACCACGCGACCGACGAGGTCGAGGATGTCGACGTCCCATGTGCCGGCTTCGAGAGCGGAGACATGCACGTTGTGATTGTCGTCGAACCAGGTGACGAGGCCCTGGGTGGCTGGACGTATAAACCGGTTGTCGATGGCACACATACGTCCGCGTACGAGACCAGGGTTGAGCGTTAGGCGTGTGTTGCCACCTGCTAACGAATCAACAAAGAGTTCGAGTCCGGTGCGAGTAGAGGTGCCAAGCACAACGTCTGCTCTTAGTAGTGCGAACGTGTTGTTTGCTACGAGAGGAGTTGTTGATGTAATGGTTGTTTCGAAGCCCACACCTGTTGCGTTTGCAACGGTAGTTGTAGTTGCGCCTGCGAGCTGACCTTCGACTGTTGGCTGCATACGTAGCAGAGGTTCGTCGGACCGAATACGAAGCACTGTTTGTCCGCCAACACCATTGATGAGCGTGCGCATCGCTTCGGCATCGATGGTGCCAACATCAGAAGTCATGTTAATCGTAATAGGCACAACACTGCCGATGTCTGCATCGAGCGTGTCGAGCGATAGCGATGCACATAAGAGTGCCTGACCATCTACGCGAAGTGTTGTGTCGGTTGGCGTAAACCACGAGCCGTCGTGCGAGAACGATGCAATCCAGGCGAAGACCCCCAGCCGCGTCGGCTGGACCCTTACCGTGAGCGTGACACGTCCGCCGCTGTCGATGGTAATTGGGAACGTCGCAGTTGTTGAAACAGGCGACGCCGTGTTGGTATCGATAAGGCCAGTGACTTGCAACGGCGCATTGCCGCGATTCACAAGCACTATGGTTGTGTCGACGAAGCCGCCAATACACGATGGGTCAAGGGGCAGGATACGGGGCTCGATGTCGAGCAACGGACTTATCCCGCGCGCACGAATTTCTGTAGGTGTGGGCAACGTACATATTCCGTTCGCGCCAACAACGGTAACCGTTGCACGACGTGTGTCGATGTCGGCAGGCGTCATCGTCACAGTACATACAAGCGATCCACCAACAGGCAACGTGTGCGGAAGTGTTACTCCGCCTTGTGGTACGACGGTGCATTCCGCAGCTTGCGGTCCACTCACAACGATATTGGAAATAGTTACTGGTGCATCACCTGCCGATTGAATGGTAACTGTACCAGATCCCGTTTGATTTACTCGAATGTCACCAAGGTCGAGCGTCGGCGCCGGCAGCACTGTTAATGCGCGTGTTGCAGCCACACCTTTCACCACAACGTCTTTGTCGCCCGCGATGCTGCGGATGCGGACGATGCCGGAGAACGGACCCGATGCTGTTCTGTTCACAGATGTTGTAATGCTTACTGCACCGTTTGGCGAAATAGCAAAGCCGCCTTGCGGCGAGACATCAACTACATCAATGCCTGCACTAAATGCACTGTCGACACCAACGATACATGCAGTTGGGTTGCGCAAGCGAATGCTGCGCACAACAGCAGTTCCGGGACACACCGTGTCGAGGTCGATGGTATCGAGGTCTACCGTGAGTGCAGGGGCTTCGACAACAATGCGCACTGGTACGTCTACTTGTGCCGGACTTCCGTTTGTCTGCAAGCGCAACGTTCCCACGAATGTGCCTGGTGTTGCACTCACAAATGATATCGGTACTTGAATACGCTCTGCACGTGGCACCGATGTTGGTGCAGCAGGTGTTGGTACGACATACGCTGCAGGGAAGAAGAATCTTCCACCCGCACTGTTAAACCACGTTGCACCCGTTATGCTAACCGCACATCCACCGATGTTCTGCAACATAACGTCATCGCCAGTTGTGTCGTTAATACACACCTTTACTAATTCGAGTGTGTCGCCCGTGAGAATTGGGTCGAGCTCTGCAAGACGTCCGTTAATCGTTAGCGTAATTGTGTCGGCCAGTTCGACAGAATCACTTATGCCCGGCCCAAACTCGTAATCGCGCACTGCAATACGTATGCGCACAGTGCGCTGTCCGACAGCGTTCGGAATTACTTCGATAGGAATCGTCGACGTCGTTCCTGCTGCAAGCTGCGCTGGGAACGGCAACACAACGTTTACTTCTGTCGACGGTGTAAGAACACGCACGTCGACAATCTTTAAGCAACGCACGCCCCTTGACAAGACCCTTATCAATGTGGTGTCCTTCACACCCGGACATGTCGGCGGCGACGTAACGTCGAACGCATCGATGCTGCCAAGAAGACCAGGCACACTTATGCACAACGTGTCACGCAACACGGTATCGGCGGCATTGCGAACAACAGAAATCGGCAGTGCATAGGTTGTTGTTCGAAGGCGCGCAACGAGTCCAACCGTTACAACTCCCACACCCGTCTGCTGCGTAGCAAGTGTTGGCTGAATGACGTTTGCAATTGTAGCCACTGGCAGCAAGCCAGGTGTGTACGGACCGCTCACGATGCGAACATTATTCGCAGTCGTAGCTGCGGTATTAGTAACCAAGTATAATGCTTGCAGCGTATCGGGCTGATACGGATGGTAAGGGGCTATGCCGCAAGGGGTCTCGCTAAGCGTATCTGTAGTAAGGCAGGTGCCTGTTCCAGCTATGCCAAGAAAATCTCCATTGCCGCCACCACCTCCACCGCCGCCACTGCCATCGCCAGAATCGACAGAGAGCGAATCGCTCACGCCGATCTCTGTTGCTGCGAGGAGCTTGCGGAGTCCCGAAGCCATTTGTTGCTGACGCCACAAAAGAAGAATTGCACTATCGGTGTATGCAAGGTTGCTTGGCGTACGTTCATCGAACTGCACGCGAAAGAGTCCGGGTACATTATTCGCGGGATCGTCCACCCAATTACCGAACAGGAAGATGTCCGGCACAATTAGACCTTCTTCGCGAAGATTGCCACGCGCGGCAAGTCCAGGCGCAAGAGGCGTTCCTTCGAGCGCCAGCCAGAAGTCGGGCACACCAGGCGCAACGGCCTGACTGTATTGTGTTTCGACTGCAGAGTATCCGAACGCAGTTGCAATAGGCGCGCGGTCATTGTTGCCAATTTTAGTATCGACAAGCATTAACACGCCAACATTGCGCTGTGCTCTACCCTTGTTCTGGACGTCAACACTCAAACGAATAAAGCCACCGCTCGGACGTGCCACGGGCTCCATCGTAAACACAACCACTATCGAGTCGTTGCCCGGCATGAGCGCGAGCATACGTGCATTGATGCGCGGACGCGATGCAACCGTATCGCGAAACAGAGCAATAATCTTCAGCGGATTTACAGGCGGAGGAAAATCTGTCGCAGGATTCACTTCGAACGGCAACTGAAACAACGTGTTATCCACCTTGATGTGAATGTGCGACGTGTAGTTCACCGGACGATTCCCTGTGCCATCCTCTTTGTAGATGAGCGTCTTCGGCGTACCCGTGTATTGCGTCGATATCGAAAAGTGCCCGTTGTTCAACAACTGCGCACTCATCAAATACGGCGGCAACTTGTCTACCAGATCGAGCGACGTCTGCGCCTGTGCGGTGCATAAACAAAGGGCTGCAACAAGCAGAAGGTACACCCCTCTCATCCTAATGAGAGGGGCTGGGGGTGAGTTCTCTCTGTACGTAATCACCTGTCCTCCAACGGAGTCGTGACTTCGATGAGCACCGTTCGATTATACCATCGGCCTTCGGGCAGGTCGTTGTCTACGATTGCAGTTGCTCCGGCGCCTTGAGCGTCGAGCACATCTGGGATGATGCGTTCCTTGATTGCCGATGCAACGGCTGTTGCACGACGTGCAGAGAGGTTCTGGTTGTATTCGGGTGCACCGATGCGGTCTGTGTAGCCAATAACACGAACGTGTGAGCTTGTGCGAAGCTGCTGCTGAATGAGGCGTACTGCGTCGCCGTTAAAGTCGTTGATTTCTGGAGTGTCGAAATCGAAGAACATTAAGCGGTAACGTTCGACGATGCTGTCGCGAATGGTATCGCCATTGAATTTCACCGAACGAATGTCGGCCTTGATCGGGAACGCACGTTCGTCGCTCGCGCCATCGACGTCGGCAAGAACGCGTCCACGCGTGTAGCTGCGGCCACCGAGGATGGCTGCAATAGCATCGGCATCCGGACTCCACGATAACGATGCTGCACTTGCTGAAGCAACTGTTGCACTCTTATCGTCCATAACCGAAATGTTCGGCGCGGCACCTGAATTCCTTACGGCAGTTGTAATAAGCACGGCCTTTGGCGTTACTGAGCGTTCGACGCGCTGCGGAATCACGTACGTAAGGATTGCAGGATCGCTCGCGGTAATTTCTACGCGGCGGTGTTCGGCACGACCATCATCAACCGTACGATTCGATTGCACCGGGGGCAATTCGCCTGCTGCAACGTTCATGCGCGATGGGTCGATTCCCCACGCAATCTGTATTTGGTCTTTTACTGCTTGCGCACGAGCAAGTGACAGCGATGCATCCGTTTCGCCATCGAGTACTTCGCGATAACCAGTAATAGTAATGGTTGCCGACGGATTCTTCGAAAGTCGATCGCCAATAATGTTCAACAGGTTGTGATAGACATCCATCACGTTATCTGCCGAAATAGCTGCTTCGTTAAACGACGGGTCGCGACGCAACGAATAGCGCGATGGTATTTGCGAAGATGATTTTTCGAAAAACACAAATGGCAACAATGGCGCGAGTTCGCGACGACGTATTTCGTGCAGCACTACATCGGCACCTGGTATGCGCAAACCTGATGCATCGACAGATTCGAGATCGACGTTAATCGATACTGGTAACGCATCTGGAGCTGCCGCCGGCGCAGGTTTTTCGATAATGACTGCTTCTGGTGTAGAGAAGGTATAGCTTATCGTAAGCCCCATAGACAGCCCCCGAATCTTCCAGTCTGACCCGCTCAGCACACCAGTAAACGGAAATGAGAAGCCTACTTCTGGCGTGAGGGTAAACGACCTCGACAACGCGTAGTCGTATCCCACAACACCTTTTGCAGCGATGCGAATAGCACTGCTGCGTCCGTTCGCACTAAAGTCGCCCGCAAAAATGCTGCGTTCTGTTCCGCCATTGCGGAACTCGATGCCACTTGGCTGTAAAATGTTTTCGCGTTGTTCGAATGAGGCACGTGTGACGAGTCCGATCTGCGGACCCGCTCCGATGTAGAAGTTCGAGAACGGATACCATTGCGCGATTGCATCAAAGGTTATAATGTCGACGCTGGTCTGCAATGCAAACTCTGTCTGCATGCGCAGATACGAGCCATCGGCCATTTGCACGAAGGGCTGAATATCATTCGGAGTCTCAAAGGTGCCGTCGGCCTTCCAGTACTGCAGACGAGCAGATACAGCAACAGCGTCGGACATTGGAATCCACAACTGATTGCCTGCAGCCCATCCGATGTTTGTTGCGTCGTCGTACGTACCACATTCAATGAGTCCGTCTTCTGTCGTTAGTGGACCCTTGTGCATGTTCATGACAGCGGCGCCGGTAAGGCCCACGCGCCATCCGTCTCGCACAGGTGCTTCTTGCGCGTACGCAATTGCCGAAGCCATGATAAGTAGGAGTGTCTTAACGAGTAATTGTGAGCAGCAGCGCATCGTGTAGGCCTTGAATGTTTCTAATCATTACAAGTCGCGTTGCTGAAGGCAGCGACGAAAGTGAAATCATTTCTGCGGACTCTGCACCGAGTGTTTGGCGGTGCAGTTCTTGTCCATCGAGAGAGTAAAAAAGTAGCTCGACTGCTTCCGTAGTCGGATTAATAACGCTTAGCGTTCCGTCGGTTGGCAATGGGTTTGGATTCGCATTTACCGACGCGCGATTGGCGTTGCTTAGAAGTGAGCCTGCGCCACCACACGGACCCGTTACCGTTACTTCACCTGGATTACCAGAAACACAGGCTGCTTTATCGCTTACGCGAGCAGGCGTGACAGTGGTTATGATGTCCTTGCCACGCAACACATCAAGATCTAACTGCATGTTTGTTGTAGAGTCAGCAGAGATGGCACCGAGCGTGAAATCTACAATTGCACCATCGGCCGTTTCGGTAACAACGGCTGATATGACCGCCGGACCGCTCGCAGAGCGTGCTCGTAATAGCGACGTTGCAAACCGCAAACGAATCGATCCCGTTGTAGACGTGATGCCACTAAGACTCAGTGGCAATGAGAGAACAGTACCGTAGGGTGTTGTCGCATTTGCAACATCAACAATGAGTCCGGGGAGTACGCTGCCAACAATAGGCACGGCTGTGCCGCCATTCGATGTCGAAACAAGCACTCTACCATTTACTGCGCCTGCGACGGTGGCAGTCCATCTGAACACAATCGTTTGTGATGTGCGAGGCTGGAGGGTAAACGGACCTCGTGGAATTGCAACTCCGCCCGGTACTCCGTCGACCGTTACGCTGTCTATGACGAGAACTTCGACAGAACTAACATTTGTTAATGTAAACGATCGTTCTAACTGATCGCCAACACAACGTTGTCCGACATCGATCGTGCCAATGCTCGACTGAATGCTACGCGACCTCACGACAATACAAACCGACCCACGCGCAAGTGTGTCGCTCGTTGACGCAACGTTCACAACAAACAGCTCGGTGCCTTCGCGCAATACGCTAATGATTAGGTCAAGGGTCTGCGAAGCGCCGGGGGCTACGTTGAACGGGAACACTGCGGGGTTTGCAACACGAATACGTCCGGGTGTTGTGCCTGGGAACGTAACGTCACTCACGTTTACCTGTCTGTCGCTTGCATTTACAAGTGTCACGGTGACCGTGACTTCAGAGCCCACGGTTGCACTAACGGTATCACATCCAGCAGATGTGCGCAACTCAAGTAGTTGTGTAACACCAGTACCGCGCACCGATGATGGGAACACGCGGGCACCAACTGCGAGGTTTGCAGAGCCGCCGAGCTGACCTCGTTTGGTTGGCTTGAAGCGAACACAAACTTGAAGCGTTTCGTTCGGAGGAATACGAACACGTCCGACTGGACTTACAAGTTCGAACTCCGCAGGAAGAACGCTAATCGAATCGACCGTTGCTGTGTCGGTGCCAGTGTTCAAAAGCAACGGCACACATACAACCGAATCGCGTCCGACACGCACGTTGCCTAGGTCGATGATGTCCGTTACGATCTGCAGCGACGAAGCAAGTCCGTTGCCGCTCAGTGTGAATTCGTCTTTCACCACGCCCATGTCAACCGTGACCTTCGTTGTGCGAAGACCAGGCTGCGACGGACGGAACCATGCAAGTATCGAGCGCGACTCCGAAGGCTGCAGAATAATAACTGCCGTGTCAGCAGCAACTAGAAAGTCAGGAGCGCCATCGGTTTTTAACGACTTGATTGTGATTGGCAACAGCCATGTATTTGTTATCACCAGTCGCACACTGTCACTGCGTGCACCAACTTCGGTATCTGGAAACTGAAAGTCTACAGTGCGCAGTGGTTGATAAACTTCTATTGTATTTGTGGATTCGCCGCCTGTCACTACGGGCAGGTTCGACGAAGTCATCGACACCGTTCGCTCAGAGGCGGCTGCATTTAAAGCGTCGAATGGCTGCCAGGATCCTGCAGGGTCCGAACCACTAGGTAGTACAAACAATTCGCACGAAGCCAACGCTCCAGCGCCACCACGGCCTGCCGCTGCTAGCCATGCAAATGCAGTATCAGACGGACTCGCAACGAACGTTGCGTTGAATCGACTGCGTGCATCCTGCATGCGGGGAGCAACGCGCCATCCGCTTTTTACATCGTACCATTCGCATGTAGACAACACGCCGTTGGTCTCGTCGATGCCACCAAATGACCGCGGAATTCCTGTTGGGTCTGATGCATCTACAAGGAAGTGACGCATTACGCGAGGAGCATTGGCACGTCCGTCCCACGCTGTGCCTGCAAGTAACTCTGTCGATGTAGGCAACGTTGCTTCGCCGCTTGCGGCGAGCACCTTTAACGCCCCTTGCTGATCGATGTATCGCCACACGCCATGTTCGCTGCGGGCAGTGATGTGATTGCCAAGGCGTTCAATTACTCCGGTGGCAATGTTGATTCTTGCTGTGATGGCAGACGTCGTGCCGCTGCCCATTGCGCCGTTAGACTGGATGCGTCCTCCACTGACCACGACGAAGCCAGCGCCAGGACTGGTGCCGCCGTTACCGGCACCGTCGTAGACGGCGCGGACGTCACCTGCTGCGCCGGGGAGTCGGCCGAGTTGTCTCCATCGCCAGTTGTTTTGTCCGACGTCGAACGTGAGAACGTCAACAACGTCAGATGAGGCGTAGGCTCCTGTGCCACCTGTGTATCCCCCAATTGCGTAAATGATAGAAGTGCCGTCGGCAGCGCGCGCTTCGACTAGTGAGAAACGTGCTCGGCTGACAGTCATGTTGTTGAGAAGGGGCTCGATAGCTCCTGTAGCGCCGCGCAACACAAAGCCCGACGCAAGGCTGTTGCCAGAAGCGTCGATACCACCGGTGATAATCACATCACCGTTGTGAGTCATTACGGCAGCATGTGCGCTGCGTACACCAGGTAAGGGTGGCAGATTGCGCCAGCCCGGATCGCCGGCCATGAGCACAACACTCATGACCGGGATCAGCAAGAGACTTCTCAGTATTGTCATCGTACGATGTTAAGCGTGCTGGCTACGTGTTTCTCGCCGACTTGAGCAACGAGAACATACGTGCCTGATGAGAGAGAACTCAAATCGAGTGTAGAGCGACTGTCTTGTGTATTGAGCGTTAACACAACGCGGCCCATCATGTCGATGAGCTTGATGTCGACATTGCCTTCGGCAACATCGGTGCGAACCGATACTTGATCGGAGGCAGGGTTGGGCGCAAGCCACATCGTCATGCCATTGCCTTGATGCTCGAGTTCCTTGATGCCTGTGGTTACGCTGATCGCTTCGCTCAGACAACCCATGCGACCTTTTTTGTCGACTGATGCAACCTTTAAAATCGCACCATTCGGATCTGCCATTACGAACGTGAATCCTGTTTCGTAGTTATATGCAGAGGTTACTACTTCCATGCGTCCACCGTCGACACGATACACAACAACTGCGCCAACGATGCCGTTTGTGATCGGACTCCATGTAACACCAGTAACACCATTCTGGTTTGTTACCGCCATTGCGTTTTGCGGAGGTAGTAAACCGTCTTTCGGATTCGAGAACGTACCAGCCGCAGCGCCAACTGTACTTACACCAAAGCCCGTAATGCGTCCATTGATGTGAAACTCACATGGCGCAGTTGTGTCTGTTAGTGTAATCGTAATTGGCGATGTAGTTGCAGGACCTTCGAACAGAATTTGTCCCGCAGTGTTCGAATCGTTCTTGTCACCAAGAATCGTGATACGCGACCCAGCAGGATACGAGTCTGAACCCCAAGTGACTGTAATCACACGTCCCGCTTGCGTCGCCGTTAGTGCAAGGTCAGGGTAGATACGCGAAACCGCAGCCATGACACTGTCGGCAGTGCGACCTTGTGGTTGCTCTACTGTCCATGTTCCGGCAGCCGGATTTTCGATAGTCCACAACACAATTTTACCATCAGGCGAAAGTGCTCTGTACACACCGTTGCCTGGATCTTCAGTTGTATAGGTCGTACCCGATGGTGAGCGAAGAGTTATCGCTGCAGGAGGGGCAACCGTTTCTGACATTGCAATTAGAATTTTCTCATCGGCGCCAACAACAAATGTGCTTGTTGCAGCTTGAACTTGTTCGTCGCGTTTGCCTGGTCGAACATCCTGGACACCAAAGCCCCAGCCAGTAAGGAGATTGGACATGTTAGCATCAATGGTCAGAGCTGATGGCGAAGGCAGCTTGTTGAAATCGAAGTAGAGCGAAGCCTTACCGATTTTCTTAAGCGCATCTGGTGCACACGGACCTCCCAAGTTGCGCAAGTCGTAGTTGGCTGAGATTGATTTCTCGCCATCAACAGCAAGCATAAGGGTTGCGCCAGCAGTACCCACATCAAGAGGAGCACATTGATTTACAAAGCGTCCGAACATACCTAATGCGGCCGTTTTGTCCGGAGGAAGAACTGGGAATCGCAATCCACCACTGATGACGTACGAGAAATACGGTGTTGGCTTAAGTCCAAGGGTCGACGTAAATGTCGCATCGTACAAGAAGTAATCTCCACCAAGATGGATCGCATTCAGCGTTCCTTTATCGGCAATGCTGTAGTCGTCGATTGTAAACGTCCAGCCATCTGTTGCAACTACTTGCCAAGGCTTATCGGCAGATACTGCTTTAATGTTCAACAACTTTAGCGTTCCTTCTGCCGTGATAGAATTCGGAGGTGAAATGAGCTCGCCTGAGAATTCCATTTCAACCAGATCGGGTTTGCCGATCAATTGGAAAATGGAGTTGATTTTAGCCTTGAAGGGATTACCGATTGCAAGGTTCTCCACCGACATACCGCCGCCCTTGAAGCAGGCTGGTGTTTCCGGAATAGGAATACATGCGTCGAGCTTAAAGCTTCCAGAGAACTTGTTAAGTGTTCCGTCCTTCATTGTAATCGATGCAGCAATCTCTTCAAAGAACGGTGTCTTGCCTTTGCCCGATACAGTAAACTCCGAGGCCTTGCTGTCATAGGAAATCGAGAATTCCTTTACGCAGAAACTTGCACCGATTGCAACCTCAGAAGCCTTGCCGGTCGCAGTGACATTATATTCTCCGCCTTCTTTCAGAATCGATATTTCAATGCTGATTGCTGTTGCTTTGTTAGGCGACCAAACCGTACCGAATGGTACAGCATCGTTGCAGCCTTCAGCCATGTTGCGTGGACCTTCTAGCGTTGCAGAAACAGACACGCCCGCGCTATTCACGAAGTCGCCTAGGAACCGAATCTTCGCTTCTTTCAGCTTGTTGCCTGCAAGTTGCTGCACGATGGCCGTGGTTGTGAGATCGACGACAGCTTCACATGCAATTGGAGGAAGTGCGAATGGTCCGTCGTAAAAAACGAACGGCTTCGAAGCACCATCAAAGGAAATTGTTGGCGTTGCAATCGATCCGGTTCCGGTGACCTTGGCCATCTGACCCGTCGTATCGATGTTTACTGTTCCGTTAATAATCAGGAATCCGTTAATCCTGACTGTACCTTCGGCTTTAATTAACGAACCTCCACCATCTTCCCACACCTTACCTTCACCGGCATCGAATTCCATGATTGGCAGACCCACACATTTCGCATAATAGTAACGAAGTGTAGGTTCGACCTTGAACGCGAACGTATCTACATCGCTATCCTCAATGTCTTGTTTAGTAGATGAGACGAGGATCTTGTAGTCGCCACCTTCGGCGGTTTTCTTTAGCGTGAAATTCCATTCCGCACGACCGTTGGCATCGGTTGTGATTTCTGTCGGACCCGATTCAAAAATGGCGGGAGGCAGAACGAGCTTCACCTTTGCGTCAGCAATGGGCGTTTGTGAGCCGTTCTTCTTTGCAAGCACTGTGAATTTTACTTTTTCTTCTGGCTTCCACTTAACACCACTTTTAGGGATGATGTCGTGAGCGAGTTTGGGCTTCTTGTAAAGGCTGAACGAACCTTTCGAAATCGTGGAGTTAAGGATTACGCCGTTTGGAAGGTTTGCAACTCCTGTCCATTGAAATGTTGCACGCAGACGATCATTTGTACCATCCACTACCTGCAGTACAACAGCACCACTCCGGCAAATCACGACTTGGCCCGTATTGTGTCCGTATTTCCAAGTCGTCGAACCACTCAACGACTTCGAGCCTACCGGTGTTTTTGTGTATCCCGGAATGAAGAGCTCCATGTACAGAATGCCCTGTGCCGTGGAGTCGTAGATCGCGGTGATTCGTAATGCGCCAGACGCATCGACAAACTGGCGCACACCGTCGGTAACCACGTAGTCTTTCTCTGGACCGTTGTTCGATCGTGTGGTGTATTTCACCGTGTCGACCTGTGCTGCGGGGAGTATTACCACCCCGAGCAGTAGAATAATTGTAGCTAACAGCGATTTCATTGTTACTCCGTGTTAATCAATTGCTTGTGTTACAGATGCAAACATCAGCGATGGCGCATCGCCCGATTCGGAAATAATTGTTGATTTTTCGCCTATGCGCGACCCCAAACTCATTCAGCTTCTAAAGACGTTCACTGCCAAAGAGATGGCTCGGTTTGTCGACTTTGTGGCGTCTCCGTTTTTTAACAAGAACCCTACACTTGTTGTCCTTTGTGAGGAACTGCGCAATCTACACCCATTTACAGCCCCAACAACCGACGAAGAACTACATAAAATGGCTTTCCCGGCCGAGGTTTACGCCTACCACGTTTTTAGGCACAAGCTCTCGGATTTGTATGCCTTGGGTATGGTTTTCCTCACTCATGCCCACAACGACAACGAGATAGCAGCCAATTCGCAGGTTTCGACGGTTTGGGCGCAGGCGTCCGGACTCCGTTCTCGTCGTTTGCATGCTCAGTTCTCGAAGTTTCTGGCTAAGGCGCGAAAGGGGCTCGACGAGGCTAAAGTCATCGACGACTATACATTTGAGTTGCGCTGGCGGCTTTCTGAAGAGGACTCTCTTTTCGAAACCTTGGTACGTCCGAATAGCAATCGTCTGATTCTACAGGATCAGCTCGAAGAATTGCTTCAGATGACTTCGATACGGCTTCTACGTTTGTACACCATCATGCAGCATGAAATGCTTTCAAATGACGTGGCATTTCGTCCGTACCTCGCCGAGGACATCGTCCGTCTCCTCCGCGCCGAAGAGCACCTTGCCTCAGCCCCTGTCATCCAGACCTATCTCGCGGTTTACGAGCTCGAGAACCACCGAACCGATGCAGCATTTCAAAAACTCGCTGCATTGTTTCATGAGCATCGTGAACGACTCGACTACATGGATGCGTACATGACGCATCTTCACCTAACGGGCTACTGCTCTTCTCAGATAAACGTCGAAGGCAATGAGGAGTATTTCCGCGAAGGCTGGTTGCTCATGCGCGAGAACATAGAGCTCGGATACATGAAGGAAAACAACCTTCTCTTCCCCGACTACATTTACGTTGTTAGACTGGCTGGCATGAGCGGCGAAGAAGCGTGGGCGCGTGACTACATGAAACGCTTTACGCCTTCACTTCAGGACGACGTCCGAGATGACGTTGTCGAGTTCAGTGAGGGGTTCCTTGCGATGTGTGCGGGCAGATACTCTGATGCTCTAAGACATTTTTCGCAATGTTCGATTGCTGCACCGATCTGCAACGTGCAGGTTCGCGCATACACCATCTCGTGTTTGTATAAGACAGAGATGTACGAGCAGGCACTTGCCGCATGTGATGCGTTTAGGCATTACTTGCAGAAAGAAAAGTCCCTTACCGAATACTATACCAATGCATTAAAAGAGTTTACCAAGCTGGTTCCAAGGCTCATTACTATTAAGACAAAGCCATTCGACAAGCAGACAGCCGGACGTCTAAAAGAACTTGAAGTGTCCGCAATGCCCACAAACGTGTTCAATCTGAGAAACTGGCTCTCCAGGGCTGTCGCAGATTAATTTTTGCGGATGTCACTATTGTTCTGAGTCCAAACACTGTTGTTAAAATCAGGAGGAACCTATGATAAAAGGCTTGTATTTCTCGAAATGGTCATTATTTTTGCGAATGACTATTTCTATTACTGAGTTCAAGGCCAAGTGCCTTGAACTACTTCGCGGGCTCGAGATGAATGGCGAGCCAATAACGATTATGCGCCACAAGACAGCGGTGGCCGTTATTTACCCAGCATCGGCTGTCTCTCCAATTGTACCACCGTGGCAACGTTTGCGTGGTACGGTCACCGAATACCTCGCAGCTCCAGAAGAATCTGTTTGGGATGATTCGAACGAGTCGAAGTAATGGTGCTTCTCGATACTCACATTTGGGTTTGGTGGCTGGGTGGCAACGTCGAATTGTCCGAGCACGAACGAGAGGAACTTGACTACCTAGCCTCCAAACGCCAGATTGCCATCTCCGCAATTAGCCTGTGGGAGGCTCAGATGCTTGTTACCAAGCGTCGCATCACAATTAGCTTGACCTTCGACCAGTGGATTCGAGAAGCAGCTAGGCCCGATCTCGTACACATCGTTCCGATAGATGTTAACGTCGCGATCGCGCTCGGGAACCTTGCATCGACATATCACGGCGACCCAGCGGATAGAATCATTGCTGCATCTGCGATTTCGCGTGATTTCGAATTGATGACACGCGATCAGGCGATGTTGGCGTCTGGTAGGTTCAAGCGGACACGTTAACGCCACAGCGTGCTGTCACTGCTAATTCGAAACTCTGTTCCGGACTACTTGAGTAGTTCCGCAACGATCTTCGCTGCTGACATGCCTTCTGCTTCAGCAGTAAAGTTTGTTACGATGCGATGGCGGAGTACGCTTGTGGCAACGGCGTTGACGTCTTCGATGCCTGGCGTGAAACGTCCGGAAAGAGCCGCACGGCTCTTGGCGCCGAGCACGAGGTACTGCGAAGCGCGAGGTCCGGCGCCGTAGGACAAGAAGTCCTTGATGACCTTCGGACTATTTGCTTCTGGACGCGTCGCACGAACGAGATCGACAGCGTGTTTGATAACGTTATCAGCAACAGGCACACGACGCACTAAATCCTGAAAGCGTATGATGTCCTCGCCGTTCATAACATGGTTTAGTGTTGCAGTTGTGCCCGATGTTGTCGAGCGTACAACCTGCATCTCTTCTTCATGCGACGGATAGTCGAGCAACAGATTAAACATGAAACGATCGAGCTGTGCTTCGGGCAGCGGATACGTTCCTTCTTGCTCGATTGGGTTTTGCGTTGCCAGAACGAAGAACGGTTCCTGTAACTGATACGTCGTACCAGCAGCTGTTACGCTGTGCTCTTGCATTGCTTCGAGAAGAGCCGACTGCGTTTTGGGAGGCGTACGGTTTATTTCGTCGGCAAGGACGATGTTGGCGAACACCGGACCTCGCACAAAGCGAAAGATTTTTTGGCCTGTCGTTCTGTCGTCTTCGATAATCTCTGTACCCGTGATGTCCGCAGGCATAAGATCGGGCGTAAACTGCACGCGTGAGAACGTGAGGTCCATTGTCTGAGCCATGGTTCTGATGAGCAGCGTCTTCGCAAGACCAGGTACACCCACAAGCAGACAGTGTCCGCGTGCAAAAAGCGATACGAGCAGAAGTTCGATTACATCGTGTTGTCCAACAATTACCTTACCTATTTCGCGCTTTACTTCGGTGATTTTTCGCGCGAATTCTTCAACCTGCTTAACGTCGTCCATTGGTGTTCCTTGTTCTAGGTTCGGTGCATCGCACTAGGTTCGGTGCGTCAGGCGGGCCTCGACGCCTTGCAGTGTTATTTCGTGTGCTTCTGAAACATCGACAATAAGGCGTTCGATCTCTTCTGGTGTAGTAAGACGTCCGAATGAAAATCTAAGCGAACAAGATGCTTGCTCTGGTGTGCGGCCCATAGAGGTTAGCACATGCGATGGCTTGGGCTTTGCACTCGAACATGCACTACCCTTGCTACACGCCACATCAGGCATGTGCATTAGGAGTACGTCTGCATCACAACCGTCAAACGTGACATTCGATGTTGCATAGTTGCGGTGCTCACGATCGCCGTTCACACACACACCATGAAGAGCCAGCACTGCTTCTTCGAAGCGCTTGCGAAGTGCATATACGCGTAAAGATTCTGCCTCGAGTTCATCGAGAGCAATACGTCCGGCTTCGGCGAAGCCGATAATTCCGGGGACGTTCAAGGTACCGCTACGGATGCCCCTTTCCTGGCCCCCTCCATATTGAAGAGGCTGCAGAGAGCAGGACTGTTCTTTGCGCGTGCGCATGAACAACGCGCCAGTGCCCTTGGGTCCGTAGATCTTGTGCGCCGAAAACGTCATCAGGTCTATGCAGTCGTCGTCGACATTCAATGGCATTTTGCCGTAGGCTTGCGTAGCATCTGTCATAAAGTACGCGCCTGCTTTGTGCGCGATGTTGGCAAGGGACTTAAGATCTTGAAGAACACCGGTCTCATTGTTTACTGCCATGACACTAACAAGTAGGGTCTTCTCATTTACAGCAGCAGCTAGTACATCAGGATGTAAGCGACCGTCGGCGTCGACATCGAGCCATATCACGTTCAATCCAAGCTGCTCACAATGTTTGCATGCATCGATTACGGCTGCGTGCTCGGCAGCAAGGGTGACTATTGTATTACGAGAGCCGTTGTCCTGGCGTGCCAGACCAAGGATGGCAAGATTAATAGCTTCGGTTGCACCAGACGTAAAAATGATTTCCTGCAGACGTGCACCAATGTGTCGTGCGATTTCCGCGCGCGCCTGCATTACAGCGCGTTGTGCTTCCATACCTGGTGCGTGTGTGCTCGATGCGTTATAGAACACATCGGTCAGATATGGCATCATTACCTCGAGCACCCGTTTGTCTAGGGGCGTGGTAGCGGCATAGTCGCAGTAGATCATCGAGGTCGGCAAACGTTATCCGTAGTTAGCACTGGGTAACTCTAAAATACGGCGTAAAGGATGGTCACCACTAGCGCTGCGAGCATTGGCCACATAACGAGGCGAATTAGCTGCGGCACGGGGACGTCGGTAAGAGTGGACGTAAAGACAACAATTGCTGAGACTGGCGACATCGTACGTCCGATACTTGCCCCTATGGCCCCATAAATTCCCAAGCGTACAGCCTGCGCCACGTCTACCTGTGATACTGCCGGAAGCATGGCCTGCGAAAACGACACACTAGGCGCCGTACCAGATCCGCTTATGAGTGCGAGCGCCCACGTGAGCACCGAACTCGCGCCACGTGCAAGTGTCGGATATCCCAGTAGGAGTGCTGCGGCCGCGGCGATAACGCCAGCGGCGTTGAGTCCAGCAATGAAACATGCTGCCACAACAATCAACGAAATAACATGAGTGAACGCAAACCCCATACCCTTGAAGAACTCCTTCGTTAGCAGGCTAACGTTTGCGCGCGTAACGATCATTACAATTGCTGTGCATACAAGCATCACCAACGAAACAGGAAGCCCCTTTGGAAAAATCTCAAACAATGGTGGCACAAGATTCAGTCCGGGCTGCAACAGCAATAAAAGTAGAACAGGCAAAGGCGGGAGCATTGCACGCACGAGCGATGATTGTTCTTTTGCAACGGCAAGGGAAGGGTCGTCGTGGACGCGCGTGGGGTTTTCATTTCTCGGTGAAGGGTCATCGAAGACGCGAAGGGTCTGGCGTCGCGCAAGTAGAGTTAGCACCACTGTTGCGGCTACAAACGACAAAAGGTTTGGTACGATGGTCTGACCGATAATGCTCGCAACGTCGATGTTTGTTGCTGCATGAATTGCAACGATGTCTGGTTCGCCCGGATTGAAGAGGTTGCCACCGACACTGCATCCCGTGAGTAGAGTTGCGCCTGCAACAACAGGCGTGAAGCCGGCCGCGAGGAGCAATGGTATAAGTACCGGACCCACTGCTGCTGCCGATGCTGTTTGGCTGGTGATGGCCATGTTTGTTAGAAAGCCAATCGCGCAACCACCCGGAATCAATAGCCAACCAATCTTGCGCAATGGCTTAGTAAGAAGATTTACCATATCTCGGTCGCATCCGGTAATCTTCAGGACAAAAGCATAACCCATTGCAGAGCAGATCGGACCAATAATGTCCTCACGTCCGAGATACGTCTGAAATGTCTCGAACAACACCCACGGCTTCCCTGCCGCAGCAAGAAGTACGAAACCGGCGCACAGCAACACGAAACGGACGTCAACGCCACGCCAGATGAGGTATACCGAAAGTGCAACAGTGCACAACGCAAGAACAAGAAGCATGTAGGATTTATGTCTACGTGATTTCGATGTGTACTAGTTCACGACGTCAAGCCGATTGATGAAATCATTTCTCGACCTCAAATGCTTCTATAGAATCGACCGCACCTGCCACGGCGTCGCGTACAACATCCCATACACCGCTCGCACCAATGGCCCATCGTCGTTCATCAAACAATCGCTGCTGAACTGGCAACAACAATTCTGGAGTAAGTTTTTGTATGTGCTCTACATGTCTGTCGAAATAATCCATGGGCAAGCCATGAAGAATAATTTGCCATAACATGCCTGCGGTTTGTTGGGGCGTTTCTGTGCTTCGCACGAACTGGCCAAGCAAAGACTGACGCGCGTTTTCCATTTCTTCTTCATCGATTAACTCGGTGCGCAATCGCTTTAACTCACCGGCAATCGTAGCAACGGTGTCCGTGGTGAATTCAGTGCCTACGCTCGTGGCCAGCATAAGTGTGTTCGCGTGTTTGCGTACATCGACAAACGAATTGGCGCCGTAGGTATAGCCTTTTTGTTCACGCAGTATTGTAAACAACCTCGCTAGCTGAAAACCGCCGAGAACTTCGCTTATGAGCTGCATGGCTGGGTAATCCGCATGTAGAAATCCAACACCCGGCATTACAATGCGAAAAGCTGTCTGCACTGCATCGTCCTTGCGCGCTATAAGCGCAGTACGTTCCTGCACATGTGCTTGCGGCACTGCGGGCTGCGGTACCGACTTAGGCAGCGTTCCAAATGTGCGTTCTAGAATTGGCATCATCGACGTGCTATCGAATTTTCCTGCAACGACTATTGCTCGCGGTGCAGTTAACAACCGTTGATGAACAGCGAGCATGCGTTCGCGCGTAATGAGTGGTAACGACACTGCAGTGCCTTCGCGCTGATGGGTATATGGGTGATCTCCAAATGATACAGCAGCTCCAGCTCGCGAAGCAAGCCACTCGGGGTCGCTGGCGTTCATTAAGATGTCGGCAAGTCTACGTTGGCATTGCCTATCTGCTTCGCGTGCGTCGAAGCGCGGTGAGAGAAACGCCTCTGATGCAAGTTCGACGATGTCTTCGGCGTACTCCGCCAGACCTGCGCCATAAATACTCGCTGCATCGCGATCGGCACTCGTTCGCACAGTGCAGCCCCTTCCCTCGACTTCATCTGCGAACTGTTCCGCGGTTAGTCGTTCGGTGCCACGGCCAAGCATTTCCGCAGCGAATGACGTCTCGCCGGGAACGACATCGTAGACGGACCCCGTTTCGAGTCCGACCGTAATGGTAAAAAGGTCCTCGTCGGACCTCGGAATCAGAAAAACGGACGTGCCATTTGACAACGTTTCGCGCTCCACAGGTGGGAACGCGTATCGAAGGGGCTCATGAGAGAGCGGAGCTTGCGGGAAGTGCATTCCGTAAATTTAGGGGATGCAACAATCCGTAGTCCTAATAACTGGTGCTTCGAGTGGAATTGGTCGCGCCTGCGCTCAACTTTTTGCCGAGCATGGGTACCGCCTAATTCTCTGGTCGCGCCGCACAGAAAAGCTCGAAGAATTGCGCTCAGAGCTGATGCAGAGCGGCACTGACGTGTTTGCTCAGACCGTGGATATACGCGACCGTGAGGCAGTTAATGCTGCCGTTACTAGCCTGAAATCTTTTTCTGACACAATAGACGTGCTGATTAATAATGCTGGCCTCTCGCGCGGACTCGAACCAGTTCACGAAGGTGTTTACGAAAACTGGGAGGAAATGATCGACACCAATGTCAAGGGTTTGCTGTATGTAACACGCGCCATTACACCAGCGATGGTTAAGCAAGGCTCGGGCATTGTTATAAACATTGCAAGTATCGCGGGCTTTCAGGTGTATCGCGGAGGCAATGTGTACAGCGCTACAAAAGCAGCGGTAAAAATGTTATCGCAGTCAATGCAGGTAGACCTAAACGGCACTGGCGTTCGCACATGTAACATCGACCCAGGCCTCGTCGAAACCGAATTTTCGGAAGTACGATTCAGAGGCGATGTCGAGCGAGCATCGACAGTGTATAAAGGCTATACGCCACTTTCCGGACGCGACGTTGCCGAAGCCGCATTGTTCGCGGCCACGCGTCCGCAACACGTTTCAGTTCAAGACATTTTAATTACACCAACCGATCAGGCTTCGGCCACGGTTGTAAACAAACAACTCTAGGAACGCATGCCAACTGTCCACTACATCGTGGAAGGAGACGTCCAAGGCGTCGGTTTTCGACGCTTCGTCCAACATGCAGCCCAGCGCCTCGAACTCAAGGGGTTCGTCACGAACCTCGAGGACGGCTCTGTTGAATGCATTGCTAACGGTACCACAGATGCTCTTAACGAACTCGAGATGCTCATGCGCCAGGGTCCGCACCACTCGCAAGTAAAGTCGCTCACCTGCACAGACGTTGCTGAGTCGCGCAAGTACACACAGTTTCGAATTCTCTAGACGATGACTTCTCTCTATTCAACATTCGTGTCCATTCGATGACCATTAACAGCGAATCGGTCATAATTATTACTGGAGCTTCCTCTGGCATGGGTGCGGCGCTTGCTGTGTTGCTTGGCGAGCGTAATGCGCGCATAGCGCTTGTGGCTAGGCGCACAGACAAACTTCTCGAGGTTGCTGAAAGGGTCAGCTCCGCTGGGGGCACGCCGCTTGTCATCACAGCCGACGTTTCTCAAGAGGCAGAATGTGCAAGCGTGGTGCAAGCAACGCTCGACGCATTTGGTACCGTTGATGTGCTTGTAAACAATGCCGGACGTGGCAATAGGGCAAGTGTAGAAGACACGACGACTGCAGACCTCGATGCAATGTTCAGACTGAATGTGTATTCGCAGTTCTGGTTAACTGCACGCGTGCTTCCCATCATGAAAACAAAACGCTCGGGTCACATTGTAAACATATCTAGTTTTGCTGGCAAGGTTGGTTTTCCGTACAACGCTGCTTATGTGGCAGCAAAACATGCAGTGGTCGGCTTCACTGCATCGCTGCGTGCCGAGCTTATCGAAACAGGTGTAGAAGCAACATGTGTGTGTCCGGCGGGCATTACCACCGACTGGGCAGACGTCAGCGACGGCGGACCAATCGGTGACGTTTTCGCTCATGGCATTAAAGCTTCGCGCACCATAGCGCGCGAACGCGCGCTGCCCCTTGCCCCTCTCACACGAATGATTTCGGCGGAATCTGCTGCTGAGATGCTTTTTAATGTCATTGAAGGCGGACGTACCGACGATGTGTTTACGCACGATGATACACGAGAGCAGGCCATACTCGCGACTTCAAAACGATGTGTTCTCGAAGACAAGATGCTACCGCTTTTTCTAGGCATGCGTCAGGCATACGAAGAGCTACCGTGAATACGAGGCAATCTTTATATATCGTCGTACTTCAGCTTTGGCTCGTAACGTGCGTCGTCGCACAGGAGAGGTCTGTTATACAGAATGAAAAGCCTGTTGTGCAGAATGAAAAGCCTGTTGTGCAGAATGAAAAGCCTGTTGTGCAGAATGAAAAGCCCATAGTAGCACTCGTGTTATCCGGAGGTGGCGCGCGTGGTGTCGCACAGATTGGTGTGCTGCGTGAGCTGGAGCGTCAGGGCGTGTTTCCAGACATCGTTGTAGGCTCGAGCATTGGTGCTGTAATTGGTGGCTTGTATGCCGCAGGATATACGCCGGATGAGCTGGATTCGATCTTTCATTCGATTGATTGGGTAGACCTGACGTCGTTTCGTGATGAAACGAAACGTGGACGTCTTTTCTTTGCTCAAAAGCAGGAAGATGACAGGAGTTTGTTGACACTCCGTTTTCGCGACTTCGACTTTCTTGTTCCTAAGGCAATCGGCGGTAGTGCAAGACTTACAGCACTCATTCAGGATTTAATGTGGAAGAGTCCGTGGAATTCAACCAACAACTTCGATAGTCTCTTTGTCCGGTTCCGATCTGTATGCACGAACCTCGCTGACGGCTCTATGGTTGCGCTAAAAGATGGCAACCTTGCTACTGCGCTTCGCGCAAGCGCGACATTCCCGTTACGTTATGCTCCTGTATACATCGGCGACAGCATTCTAGTAGATGGTGGTTTGGTTGCGAATATTCCGTACGAAGCAGCGGCTGCACTGAAGCCGGACATTATAATTGTAGTGAACACCGTTAGCGACTACATCAAATCGGAAGAGTTGACCACACCACTTAACATTGCCGACCAGGCATTAACGGCTGCTATGAAGCAGCGAGATACTACGTGGCTAATGAAGGCCGATATCGTTATCGAACCTAGGCTCGGGCAGCACCAAATTTTTGACTTTACGGAGTTGGATGAACTCATTGGCGCAGGCGAAACAGCCACGCGGGCTTTATCGGGTCGGGCTTGGGAACGGGTTCGCAGCGCCAATTCTAACGTTGCGTCGAACGATCTCATTCGCAAGGTTCAACTCGAAGGGACAGTCGAGTTCGATACAGCTTTACTTGTTAAACAAGTATGCGATAATGCTTTGATACGCTCGTGGTCGCCCATGTTCAAAAGGTTGTTCTCGCGCGATTTGCTACACGCGTTGCATAAGAGCGGTTCTGAGCTGGCGTATATACGTTCCATCTCATACGACGATGTAAGTGACGTTGTGACATGCATCATCGATGAAGGGCGTGTTGCGAACATTGGCGTAGACAGACGTCGCGTTATCGACACAGTATTTGTTGAACGCGAGTTGTCGTTCTCGGCAAACGACGTTGTGTACACATCTGCGCTGTCGCGCACTGCCGATAATCTTAGAGCCGCTGAGATGATTGACGATCCGGACATGTGGATTTCACCTGGACGGGACAGCGGACTTAGCGTAATGATTAGTGCCACTGATAGAGGCAACCAGTTAGTTCGTATTGGTGCGCGCATAGACAATGAACGGTTTACCCAAGGTGGCATAGACATCGTTCAGTTGAACCTTGCTGGCACATCCGTGCGTGCGTCTGTTCGAGCTATGGGAAGTCAGCGCATAGGCGACCTATCAGCGACGTTTGAAATTCCGCGCATCGGTGGTACACTGTGGACTACACGTCTTAGTGGGTATGGGGCTTTTCGAAATGTTTGGCAATACGGCACCATTTCTAATCGACCACCAAATGAACCCTTGCGCGAGCAGATTGGTGAGTTTGTGGAGGAGCGATACGGAGCACGGCTCGGTGCTGGGCGACAGCTCGAGCGTAATGGCGTGTTACTTGCAGAATTCAGATACGAGCAACAACGATATCGTGACTTAAAGAATGGCGAAGACCCCTTGTTCAGGCCCCTTGTCACCTTGCGTGGTGTTGGTCGGTGGGACGATAGAGATCAGATAGACTTCCCAACCGAAGGACGAGTGGTGAACTTGTCAATTGAAACAAGCGTGCTATCTCTTTCAGATGGTCTATCGTTCACCAAAATCGTCGCCTCGGTTAACTCCACACACAAGATTGGCAGCTTCGCTGTTACGCCATCGTTCCTCATTGGCGCAGCAGACAGAACTCTGCCGGGGGCGGAATTGTTTTCACTCGGAGGGCAGGACCTCTTCTTCGGCATGCGCGAGGACGAAGAACGCGGCCGACAAATTCTCGTTGGCAATCTCGAGGTTCGGTACAAACTACCTGTGAAGATCTTTTTCGACACGTATGTCTCTTTACGCTATGACATCGGTGCAATCTGGGCCCAACCCGAGTTCATTCGCATCGGCGATATGCAACATGGTCTTGGAACAACAGTTGGTATAGACACGCCTGTAGGCCCTGCTCTTCTCTCACTTGGTAAACGGTTCTATTTCCTCGACCAACCTGCAGCCGTTGCATGGGGTCCGCTCCTCGCCTACTTCGCCATCGGTCTGCGTTTGTAATCCGCCTTCTGTCTGCCCTTGTAGTCCTTCACCTGTCTACGGTTGTAACCCCTCATCTCTCGACGGTTGTAATTTGCCTTTTATGGAACGAAGCCTGTTCACCAAAATCATCGATCGCGACATCCCTGCTACGATCGAGTATGAAGACGATAGTGTAATCGCAATTCGCGACATCGCTCCGGTTGCGCCTGTTCACATTCTCATCATTCCCAAGAAGCCAATTCGAAGTGTAAACGACATTGCACCAGAAGACCACGCTCTTATCGGACATGTTTTTCACGTCGCGCAACAGTTAGCAGAAAAGTTTAATGTTGTGGACTCTGGCTATCGCGTCGTTACTAACATTAATAACGATGGTGGCCAGACGGTACTTCATTTACACTACCACCTTCTCGGCGGTGAGCCACTCGGTCACATGACGTCGAAGCATGCGCCGACATCCATCGTAGCTCAGAGCACACATTCGACATCTCCGACTATCGGCATTACAAATGCGGCAAACTGGAGTCGCACGTTTTGGCGCGACCTAGCGATTTTTCTAGTAGCAGCAATTGGTCTTGCGTATGGGTACAACGAGTTGAATCCCAAACACATAAAATGGGTGCGCACGGTATACACACGCGACACACTCGTATCGACACCCGCAGCGATGTCTGCTACGATGTCCGATACTACGCGTACCGATTCAACTACGCAGCCAAGCGGCATTTCAGCGAGTTTGAAGATGTCGGCTCGCGACTCTTCATTAGCAGCTAAGCGATTGGCCGATTCGTTGATAACCTCAAAAGCTCGCGCGCTGAAGAACGGCGTAGACACAGCAAAGCTGACCCCTTCCGCCCCTTGCTTCGTTGCCGAGAGTGGTGTAGTCAAAGAAATCTCGTATGGTCAGTTCGTAACCTTTATTAAAATGCCCTGTGTGACACTCATCGATGCTCGTATACCAGAGAGCTATCAGAAAGGGCACATTCGCAATGCGGCAAACATCAACGGCACAGAAGCAGAGTCGCCTGACGTTATACAACGTCTAATAAAGTTTGAGCGCGACAAGATTATCGTCATCTATTGTGATGGTGGCGAATGCGAGCTTAGTCATCGCGTTGCCGACGTCTTAAAGAACTTCGGATACGGTCCGATCTACATCTACACAGGCGGATGGGCCGAGTGGACGAAGAAGAACCCATGAGTGCAACGACTATGAAGATTCACAACGCATGAGCGCAACCGCTACACGTCAGGTGCTTCGGCAACTCGTAACCCGATTTGGAATCGTTGGCGAGTCGCCGCTCATGGTGCAGACCATCACGCGACTATTGCAAGTGGCACCAACCGATCTTACGGTATTGCTTACTGGTGAGACTGGCACGGGCAAGGAAGTCTTCGCGCATGCTGTTCACGAATTAAGTGAGCGCAAGAGATTTCCGTTTGTTAGTGTGAACTGCGGCGCAATTCCCGAAACGCTATTAGAGAGTGAATTGTTTGGGGCTCAAAAAGGGGCTTACACAGGCAGTGTCGAGCAGCGTAAAGGCTTTTTTGAAACGGCGAACAAGGGCACAATTTTTCTGGACGAGATTGGAGATATGCCAATTGGCACGCAGGTAAAGTTGTTGCGCGTACTTGAGTCGGGTGAGTTTACGCGTTTGGGTTCATCGGAAATGCAGAAGGTCGATGTCCGCATTATTACAGCTACAAACCGCGATCTCATCTACGAAGTACGTCAAGGCCGCTTTCGTCAGGACCTCTATTTCCGTCTGAATTCTGTTAACATTCATCTACCTCCGCTACGTCAGCACGCAGACGACGTTCCGTTACTAGTTGAGCACTTCGCTACAAAAGTTGTCGAGCGTTCATCGATTGTATTCGACGGCATCGACGCAGACGCAACAGAACTTCTCGCAAAGTATCCGTGGCCAGGCAACGTCCGAGAGTTGCGCAACATCGTCGAGACGATGGTTACGCTTGAACGAGGTGCTCGCATTACTCTTGAAATGGCGCAGCGTTACCTGCCCGACGTAGAAGCCCGAGACCTTGAGCCATCTACTGCTATTGTTAGGGTAGCAGACATACCAAAGGCTTCAGCTGAAGCTGACATCGGCATGATGTACCGCACATTACTGCAACTCAGTGCGGATGTGATGGACGTGAAGAACGTATTACGCCACCTCCTCGCAATGTCCGTTCAACAACCGGGCGCAGTATCGCCAACAGCCGTTGTTCCGCACGATTCATACACACCTGTGTCGATTCGCGAGCCACACCAGCCAGTAGTACGCGAACCGCACCAGCCTTTAGTTGTACGCGAATCATACCATGCTGGCAATCTGCCCACGTTAAACGTCGCAGACCTCGAGCGTCAGGCCATCGTCGAAGCGTTACGTGGCTCTCAGGGCAATAGGCGCGAGGCGGCAGTACTGCTGGGCATGAGCGAGCGGACGTTGTATAGAAAAATCGACGAGTACGGGCTAGCGTAAAACCTTCATTCCGGGAGATAATGATTCCCGGAATCAGCCTCATTCAGTTTTCTGAATCGGATACAGCATCGGCCTCGACGGTGTAGCATCGCCATCGAACGACGGCACGCTTATCTGAAGCAGATACTCTCCGTCTGCAATCGCATCGTCGACAAAAATCAATTCTGTAATTGTTCTGTCGGTGCGTGGTGCATGTGGCCACTGCCAGAATACTTTGTGCGCTTCCAATGCGCCACTGTCTTCTTCGGGGTCGACCGAAGGAAGGTCGAGCAGCAAGTGCTTTACACCCTGCTCGTGAATAAACTGCATGGCAGCAACCTCGACGTATGCAGGTTGTCTTCCCGACCACATCTGGGTGCGCTTCTCCGAGGTATTAGGAAGCGTGCGAATAATAAGAGCCTCGACGACCTCAAATGCCTCCGCACCTTCGGCAGACCCTTCGTGGTTGCCCGCGGAGCGGGTAGGCCACGCCCCTTTCAGATCGTTTAAACGGACACATGAACTGCCGTCCGAAAAAAAGTGCAGAGGTACTGTCACGACGCGTGCCATGAAGAACACGTCGCGTAAACAGTCATCAAGTACAAACGATCGGCCTGCTATATGTCCAATACATTCCGTGTGCGTGCCGTTGCCATGCGGCGCTATCGAAACTATATCACATCGACATGGTCCGCCCTCCTCGACGCTACCTACGAAGCCGCTTGCCCTAAATGGCTCGAACGTTGGTGCCGGAAGATGGAACGCATTCGGCGAAGACGTAGCAGATATCGGAAGCGAAAGATCGTGGAACACCGTGCTGTTCCACCGAATAGTTTTCATGCCGTCGAAGATGAAGAAGTCCATAACGCAATATGGTGACCTACTAGCTCAATTACCTATTTTCGTTCACACAACGTTTATTCGAGAGGTGAAAAATGTCCCGCACCCTCAACAAAGTCATGCTTATTGGCAACGTCGGGAAAGATCCCGAAGTAAACTTCACGCCTAGCGGGGTGAAGGTCACACAGTTCCGGCTCGCTACGTCCGAGACCTGGAAGGACAAAGATGGCGCCGTCCAGGAACATACTGACTGGCATACCATCATAGCCTGGCGCGGACTTGCTGATATTGTCGAAAAGCTCTTAAAGCGCGGCTCACGCGTTTACATCGAGGGAAAAATTCAGAGTCGAACATTCGAAGACCGTGAAGGCAACAAACGCTACATCACCGAAATCGTCGCAGAAAATCTGTTGTTACTCGACGCAAAGCGGAACGATCATCCTTCGGGTAACGGAGAACATGAGACCGCCACAACGTCAGCATCCAATACACCAGATCACGGCCCCTCCGACGAAATCCCTTTTTGATCGCACAACGTGGAAGTATCCCGCAGCACTGAAATAAAAGTTGGTCTTGTAAGCATTGTTGGCATTGTGCTACTGATTGGTGGCATCATGCTCGGCAAGGGCATAAGCTTCAGCGTTACAACCAAGATTGTAAAAATTCGAATGGAGAATTCCGGAGGCGTAGAAACTGGATCTCCGGTCGTAATCGATGGCGTGCGCAGAGGCGCAGTCTTAGACGTTCACACCGACAGCGGCTCCGTCCTCGTCAGGGCGGAGCTCGACGGTGCCGACGATCTCCATCCCGATGCATCTGCACTCGTTACAATGCTCGAGATTACCGGCGGTAAGAAGGTTGAGATTTCGTCCGGCAAGGAAGCAGGGCTGTTCGACATTAATAGAGAGATGCCCGGTAAGGCTGCGGCCGACATCCCGCAACTAGTAACGCTGCTCGGCGATGTAAGCGAGCCAGCTAAGAATCTACTTTTGCGCTTGGACTCAATTACTGCATCAATTAATGCACTGCTTGCAGATGGCAAGGTGATGCAGGACATTCGGTCGATGACGGATAACGGTGCTGTGCTTATCGGCGACATGCGCGACATCGTGCATAATAACCGCAATGAAATTCAAATGGCAATACGCAACACACGCTCGCTCATCGATGAGATTCGAGAAGCTGTTGCTAAGAATGAGCCAAAGCTTTCATTACTGCTAGACAGCCTTACGCAAACAGTAAAGAAAGTCGACGGTACGCTTTCAAAAGCCGATGGCGCTATCATTAAAGCCGATACACTTATTAGCAGACTCAACGCAGTCGTCAGTGAAATCAAGGATGGTAAGGGGCTGGTGCATGGCCTGATTTACGACGAAGCATTTTATCGTCGCCTCGACTCAACCATGGTTGGACTCGATAGGTTCATTCGTGCTGTTGACAAGGGTGGTGTAAACGTAAACGTTGGAATTGGGTGGCGTTAGGCCGTAACACTGCTCACCAGTAAAGAACCATGTCAGTGTCGTAACACTGCTCACCATTAAGGCATCATGGCCACTTCGTCAACGCACCTCACCGAAAAACTCAATCAATACATCGTCGAGAATTTTTCTGCTGAAGATGAATTCTTACGCAAGCTCGTAGAGGAATCACTCTCCGAGGGCATACCGCCAATTTCGATTGCTCCCGAACAGACTGCTTTCCTGCAGGTGTTGCTCAGGTCTATTGGAGCAAAACGTGTTCTTGAGATAGGCTCATTAGCCGGATACTCTGCCATTGCAATGGCACGGGCACTGCCTCCTGACGGCGAGCTTATTGCTTGCGAACTCGATGCTGGCTTCGCTGCGTTTATTACACGCAAGGCACACGAAGCCGGACTTGGTGGCGTCATCCGCGTGGTGCATGGTCCGGCCTTACTGTCGATTGCGACATTAAAACAGGAACCACGCCTCGACGCTGTATTCATTGATGCCGACAAGATCAATTACCTCAGGTACCTCGAACTGGTTCTTCCTATGCTACGTGTTGGTGGCCTTATCATCGGCGACAACGCACTTGCATGGGGTCACGTAGCCGACCCCGACCCAGATTTCGAGCCACAAAACGTAATTGCCATTCGCGAGTTCAACGAACGCATGAGTACACACCCGCAACTGCAGAGTACTCTCGTGCCACTTGGCGATGGAATGGTTATCGGCATCAAACTCCGCGACTGAGCATGCCCCCTCTTAGCCCCTTGCCCTTATGTCTTGCATTGTGTCTGACTCTTTTGCTTTCATGCAAGAGTAGTCACAAACTGGGTCAGGAGTTCGACCTACGCGATAGCACCGAACGTAAGACAGAGTTTCGGTTTACGCAGACACGGCACATCGACTCTGTTGACATTAAGAAGTTGATGGTTGACGTGTGGAAACTTGAACATTATTCGTACCCGGATTCGATTCGAATGTTTGTACGTGTACTCGACTCGACGGGCAACATCGTTACGCACATGGCACAGCCCTATGTGAAAGCAGGAGCACCCAATTACTTCACGCGACTCGAGGAACATCTGGGCACTGGACGTTTTAGGAAAAATGCAGTAGTAGAAAAATTTACTGTCCGTGAGTTCAGCGAACAGGACTCAATTCCAACATACATAGCTCTTGCGCTCGATTACTCAGGTTCGATGAAGCCTGTAAAGGATGCAATCGAAGCCGGCACCGAACTGTTCGTTGGCATGAAGCGCGATTGCGATTTGATTTCAATTACTGGCTTTCACAAAGAAGCAACGGTCGTATCGCCGCTGTCGCGGTCAGGCAATGACATCCTGCGCAGCTATCGGGATTATTCGAAGCGGACGCAGGGACTTTTTTCGGCGTCGATGGACGGGATAATGAAGTCACTACATACGCTCGATAGTGTCCCGATTAGTGAGCCCAAGGTTGCTATTGTGTTTGCTGATGGCGATGAAAATTCTTCGCAGTTGAAAGTTCAGGACATCATCGAGTATGGCGTGAAAAACAATGTCTCGGTGTATTGCATAGGCTTCGGCTACGCAAACGACGAGACGTTGCAAGCGTTGTCGCTTTACACCGGCGGCAAGTATTATCGTGCGTACTCGAAACAGGATCTCAAACAGATTTTTGTTGACATCTATCGCAGCCTGCGCAATTACTATCTGGTGCGTTATGTGCCGCCACAGTACAACGGACTGCACGTAGTGGATGTGACTGTGAATGTGCCCGGACGTGACACGCTCGTAGCGCGCGGGCAATACGAGAAAAATCCAATCGATACCAACTTCCGCACAACAGAATTCACTCGGCCGATTCTCTTCGCATACAACAGCTCAGTCATCGACACCTCTTCATTCCACATCATCGATGAAATAGCAGATGCTATGACGCGAAACCCGCGCATTGTGCTCGAAGTGCAGGGCCATACCGATAATATTGGCGACGAAGCATTCAACATAAATCTCTCAACTGCCCGCGCTGAAGCCGTCCGCGACGCTCTCATCGCCCGAAACATTGGCACATCCTCGCTCCGCACTCGAGCCTTCGGCTTTTCTATGCCAGTGGCGCCAAACGACACCGAGGAAAACCGCGCGCGAAACAGACGCACGGTCTTCAAGATCCTTCGTAAGTAGAAAGATCGCCTGCAATTATGAAGATCCTTTGTAAGTAGCAAGATCTTCCGCAGGTGTCAAAATCCTTCGTCAGTAGGTGTTGACGATCGTTCATAATAGATTTGCCAAATGCCCAAAACCCCGATATTCTCCATGCTGCGCCGAGCAGTCCGAACTGCAACACTCGAGCGAGCTGGCAAGGGGCTTGGAATAGGTACGGGGCTTGCAGCTGGCAAGGGGCTCGAAGAGCAGCGCGAACTGGGAATGATACCACGTCGCGGCTTTCTCAAAGCAGGTGCGCTTGCTGGTGCTGGCCTTATCGTGCCGTCGTGGATTACGGGGTGTGGACGTCCGTCGGATGTACCCGAATCGCGAAAGGCAAAGGTTGTAGTTGTTGGTGCAGGTGTTGGCGGACTTCATGCCGCATGGCTTCTAAAGAAGCAAGGCATCAATGCCGAAGTGTATGAAGCTGCACAACGTACGGGTGGACGCATGTTAACAGCACGGAATCTGATAGCTCCGAATTCGTGGACGGAGATGGGCGGAGAGTTCATCGATTCGACGCACACAGACATGCTTGCTCTTGTTAAAGAATTCAAACTTGAGCTCCTCGACTTTGCGTCGGACGAGGCAACACGTTTTAACGATGTGTACTGGTTCGAAGGACGTCGGTACACCGAAGCCGATGTGGTGCGCGAGATTGGTCCGTTACTCGATGCACTCGATCGCGATCTTCAGAGTATGCCGTCGTCCTACAAGAACCTCGCGGAGAGTCCAGCCCAAGCCTTCGACCAAATGTCCATCGATGCCTATTTCACAACGCTCGGCATAAGCGGATGGCTCCGCAGCTTCCTCGAAGTCGCATTCGTAACTGAGAACGGACTTGAGCTCGGAGAACAAAGTGCGTTGAACTTCCTTACAGTCGTTTCTTCTGATGTCAGCGACGGCATGTTTCACCAGTATGGTACAAGCGACGAACGCTACAAAATTCATGGTGGCAACGAACAGATATGCGGTCACTTAACAGCCGGTGTGTTTAATCATATCCACATGGGGCATCGTCTCGAACACATTGGCAGGCGTGGTTCGCGTTATCTGCTTTCGTTCCGTAAGGATGCAACGTCAGTTGACGTCGAAGCAGACGTTCTTCTACTTGCATTGCCATGGACGATACTTCGTGAGGTGAAGATCGACATCGACCTGCCGCCGTTGCGTCGCAAGATGATTAATGAACTGCGCTATGGACAGAATGGCAAGACCATCGTCGGCTTCGAACGTCCGTTCTGGCAAGACACTTCCGACAGCGGCTTCGCCTACTCCGACATGCAAATGCAGGTCGCTTGGGACAACACAGGAATGCAAGGCGTATCCGCAGGCGGTATGACGTTCTTTAGCGGTGGGAGCATGAATCGCTTAACCGGAGGCATGACAAAGGACGAAACCGTTAACATGGTACTAAAAAATGTTAGCAACATTTGGCCACTAGTATCTAGCACCAAAAAACTTCGCACCGAACGCATTCACTGGCCACACCAACCGTTTGTCAAGGCCAGCTACTCCAGTTACGGTCCGGGCCAATGGACCGACTTCTACGGCCGCGAATGCCTTCCCGAAGGCAACCTCTTCTTCGCAGGTGAACACTGTAGCAACGACCACCGCGGATACATGAATGGGGCTGCCGAGACGGGGCGTTTTGCAGCAGAAAAAATTGCGGCGTTGCTCGCTAAGAAGTAGCTCTGCTACTAGTCGGCATTTCCTAGTAGCCATCCTCTAAGCTGCTCAGATAAAACGGAGTACGGAGCAAGCAGTATTTCTTGCGCAGACCAACCTTTGTCGAGTAGATCATAAATGAAGAGAGAGCCTAGCCAATACCCGCTACGATTCGCGATTGGCACTGCTTCTGGTACAAACTGAAAAAGGCCCGAAGGCGCATTTAGATCGAAGTTGTCAAGCACCTGCTGACAGAGTTCACCTTTCGAACTCTCACATGCAAGCATCCAGCCATCTACAGTCGCGTGAGATAGCGCATCCGACCACAATGCCTCCTTCATACTAATACGTAAAGCGATTGCAGTGAACACCGTCGCAATGCCCTCGCATAGTAACTGCCTCGAAGTTTGCTGTTGCCACTCAGAGGTGTCGAAGGCAAACGTCGAATTAAGCTTGTAGTGAATTGCATGAATAATCTCATGCATCGCAAACACCCGATGAAAGGCAATGCTATATCCGTCTTTGAGTACATAAAAGGCTATACCAATTCCATTTTTAACGAATGCATGGCCATTCACTAATGCACAATCGTCGAGCACGACTAGGAGGACGTCTGCCGTCTCAAATTCAGGTGTTTGAATGCGCTGAATGGCATTCTTAAGCAGACCACGAAGTTCAATCGTAGAGCTATCACTTGACCGTCGCGATTCAACGTATCCACCCCAATACTTCGTTAACTGTTCTGCTATTGCTCTTTCCAGGCTCTTTACATCAACATCAATGGTTGTATGCGGGCGCGGTGAATAGAAGTCCAGAATCATATTTTGAATTGAATCTTTCACGCTATCGGTTTCCATAAGTGTACGCTTAAATCCACCCGATCGCCCACAAAACCAACGCGTTCTGCTTCGAGGCGTTCGCGCATAACGAATGGTGTTTCGAAATGCATTGCGCCAGATAAATCTCCGTTTCGATTTACGACACGATGACATGGTATGTCCGTGCGGTCGCGCAGTGACACACCGTTCAGAGCCCAACCGATCATCCGCGCTGACGATTTCATGCCGAGCAGTTCGGCAATTGCGCCGTACGTCGTGACCTTGCCCTAGGGGATACGACGCACGACTGCATACACACGCTCGAAGAAGTCTTCTTTGTCCATAGCCTGTAAATTAGCGCTATGCATGTTCGTGTCGACCTCGCCCTAACTCCAGCGCAAGCTGCCGATCCAATTTCTGTGCGCGAGCATGCGGCTATGGAGTCGGGTATTGCTGCCGACGACATTTCGAGCGTACAAGTCGCTCGACGCAGCATTGATGCCCGTGCACGATACACGGTTGTGCGACTGGTCGTCGATGTGTACGCAAACGAAGAGCCCCCTTCTGCAAGCCCCTTACTCGATGCATTTCGAGATGTGAGTAATGCGCCGGCGTGCATTATTGTTGGTGCCGGACCCGCCGGATACTTTGCTGCACTAGAGCTTATCGAGCTTGGCATAAAGCCCATCGTAATTGAGCGAGGCAAGGACGCGCGAGCGCGACGCAAAGACCTGCGTGCAATTCAGCAGTTCGGCATTGTAGACCCGCATTCGAACTACTGTTTTGGGGAAGGTGGTGCTGGTACGTACAGCGACGGAAAACTTTACACGCGTTCGCATAAAAGGGGCTCGATAGACAAGGTGCTGCGGCTGCTTGTCGAACACGGCGCATCACGCGACATCCTGGTAGACGCACACCCACACATTGGGTCGAACAAGTTGTGGACCGTAGTGCGTGATATTCGCGAAACAATTCTGCGTTTCGGAGGCGAAGTGCGTTTCGAATCGTTTGTAACCGATTTTATTATCACGCGGAAGAGACAACCATCAACCTACGCAGCAACAACTATTTCGGCTGACGCAACAACTATTTCGGCTGACGCTGCAACTATTTCGGCTGACGCTGCAACAATTTCGGCTGACGCTGCAACAATTTCGGCTGACGCAACAACTATTTCGGCTGACGCAAAAACTATTTCGGTAGATGCAGTACCTATTTCGGCTGACGATGAAGCTGCGATTGAAGGTGTGGTGCTTGCAAATGGCGAAGAGGTGCGTGCGAAAAATGTAATTCTGGCAACGGGACATTCGGCGCGAGACATTTTTAGGCTTTGTGTGCAGCGTGGAATTTTGGTGGAGCCAAAACCATTTGCCCTCGGTGTGCGCATCGAACATCCGCAAGCGTTAATCGATGAAGTGCAATACAGTGGGTCGGCAACAGACGCGCATTTACCTGCTGCGTCGTATTCGCTTGTTTGTCAGGCGAACGGCCGTGGTGTGTTTTCGTTCTGCATGTGTCCGGGTGGACTTATGGTCCCTTCGGCAACATCCCCCGGCGAAATCGTGATTAACGGCATGTCGATGTCGCGCCGCGACTCTCCATTCGCAAATGCCGGAACCGTGGTTGCAGTCGAGCCAGAAGACTGGCAGGGGTATGCACATGCCGGACCTCTCGCTGCTATGGAGTACCAGGCCGCGTCTGAAATAGCTGCGTTTGAGTCGAATGGCGACCAATCGCAACGTGCTCCTGCCCAGCGCCTCACCGATTTTCTAGCGGGCAAGGTCAGCTCGACACTTCCAAAAACATCGTACATACCTGGCCACGCAAGCGTTGATATACGAGCAATCCTGCCACAAGGCGTGTCAGATAGGCTCCTAATCGGAGTCCGCCGATTCGGCGAAATGATGCGCTCCTACCTCACCGAAGAGGCCGTCGTTGTAGCAGTGGAGTCGCGCACAAGCTCGCCCGTGCGGATCCCACGCGACCCAAAGACCCTTCAGCACCCTACCATAAGAGGCCTATTCCCATGTGGGGAGGGGGCTGGCTATGCAGGGGGCATTGTGAGCGCGGCCCTGGACGGACAAAATGTGGCCCGTGCACTGAGTAACCGGTCTTAGCCCTCGCGAAAATCCACCTCGGCAATGATGCAGGGGGAAAAGCGTCCATGCCTTATCTTTGGCTCTTTATGATTTTTCCCAACTAACAAGTGACATATATGAAGATTCTCGTAGTCGTGTTGATTGCAGTGGTCTCCATTGCATGTAATGCACAACCCAAAGTCAATGAAATGCAGCCTACAAACAAGAAAGACACGCTTAGCTACGCTATCGGTCTACAGATTGGCAATTCTTTCTCACAGCAAAAGCTCGATGTGAATCTGCAGATGGTTCTTGCTGGTATGCAGGACAAACTCGCCGACAAGGCTCTTCTAACAGAGGAGCAAATTGGAGCGGCAATGCAGACACTTCAGGAAGAATCTCAAAGAGTTCAAGAGGAGTCCCGTAAAAAGGAAGGCTCTGAGTTCCAGAAGAAGAGCGATGAATGGCTCGCGAAGAACAAAAAGGCGAGCGGTGTAATGACTACACCTAGCGGTTTGCAATACAAGGTCATGACAGAGGGCAAGGGTCCGAAGCCATCCGCAGAAAGTACCGTTAAGGTCCACTACCGCGGAACGCACATGGATGGCAAAGTGTTCGACAGCTCCTACGATCGCAACGAGCCAGCAGAATTCCCACTCAACGGAGTTATCCGTGGATGGACAGAGGGTCTGCAACTCATGCCTGTCGGTTCGAAGTACATGCTTTACGTTCCTGGTAGCCTCGCCTATGGCGAACAAGGTCGTCCGGGTTCGATTGGCGCCAACGAAATGCTCATATTTGAAGTCGAGCTCCTCGACATCGTAAAGAAGTAAAATCCGCCTAATGGGGCTGCTTCGTAAGGGGTAGCCCCATTGTTATGTCCTTTCTTTAGAAATAAGATCGCACTAAATGTCAAATTTCATTCCATCGTTCAAAGTTGGAAATCTACCTGTACTCTTTCTTGTTCTCGTACCGGCACTTGCTGCTATGTACGGTGCATGGTTGTTCATTACTGGTGATTTCTCAACAACGGACATGCTCCTTGTGATTGTCGGCTCTATTCTCACCCAATACGGCGTCACATTTGGATACCACCGCCTCGTAGTACACAAAGCATTTCAAGCGCATCCAGCATTGCGTGCGGCTGTACTCGCACTCGGTTCGATGACCATGCAGGGTCCTGTTGTAAACTGGGCTGCAACGCATACCAAGCACCACGCTATGTCTGACCAAGAAGGAGACCCGCATACGCCAACGCTGCGCGGCTTCTTGTTTGCACATTTCGAATGGATTCTTGAGATGACGAGTCCTGAAATGGGTCAAATCAGAGACGAATACGGCAACCGATACAAGAAAGACAGAATGCTGATGTTCTTCGATAGAACATTCCTTTTCTGGACTGCATTCGGCCTTGTTGTACCAGCCATTATCGGCGGGCTTACAGGCGGCTGGATTGGTGCATTCCACGGACTTTTGTGGGGCGGACTCATTCGCCTTTTCATCACTAGCCACATTACATGGTGCGTAAACTCTGTGTGTCATATCGCAGGTCAACGTCACTTCCAAACCACAGACCAGAGTCGCAACAACTGGGTAATCGGTTTGCTTGCACTTGGAGAGGGATGGCACAACAATCACCATGCATTTCCTGCATCTGCGTTTCACGGACTTAAATGGTATCAGGTAGATATCACGGGTCTCTCGATTCGCATGTGGGAACGCCTTGGCCTCGTCAAGAAAGTTGTCCGTATTCCAAAAGCCTTCCTGCAGCGCAAGCTTGCGGAGAGCAAGCTGTCTCAAGCAACACCGCTTGCAGAAGAGCAATACGGAGAGTCGACGTACGCAGAAAGTGTACACTCTTAACAAAAGCATACAATTCATTCCGGGAATCATTATCTCCCGGAATGAGCTTTGTAAGTCCTTTAAAACCATGAAGGGCTGTCGCTCTGACTATATTTTCCGCTTCCGAACTATCGAAGTCTTATTTCGAGAAAATACTGTTCCAGAACATTTCGTTTGGGATACAGGATGGCGAGCGCGTGGGCATTATCGGACGTAATGGTGCGGGCAAGACGTCGTTGCTTCGCATCGTTGCCGGACTCGATGAACCCGATGACGGCATCGTAGCTTTTAATAAAGAAGCGCGCTTCGACTACCTACCACAGATACCAGTATTTGATGTCGACGATACAGCAATACATGCGGTGTGCAAGGCATACGACCCTGCGCACGGACATCAGGAAGAGTGGGAAATCGAAATCCGCGCTAGCCTGTATCTAGGCAAACTCGGAATACAGAATCAAGAAGCCAACGTACATGAAATGTCCGGCGGACAACGCAAACGCGTTGCTATCGCCCGCGCCTTAATGGCCGAGCCAGACCTTCTTATCCTCGATGAGCCCACGAACCACCTCGACGCCGATTCTGTGCAGTGGCTGCAAGACGAGTTGCAGAAATCTTCAAAAGCATTACTGCTCGTAACACACGACAGATACTTCCTCGATGCTGTGTGTAATCGTATTCTCGAACTCGATCAGTTGCGCATCATTTCATACGTAGGTGGATACGAGCAGTATCTCGAGCGTAAAGAATCGATGATGGAAATACAAGACTCAACTGCAGAGCACATGCGCAACAAGCTGCGCTCAGAATTAGCCTGGCTTCAAAAAGGGGCTAAGGCAAGGCGCTCAAAGCAGAAGAGTCGCATCGACTGGATTCACCGAATGCAGGTCGAGCCACCGAAGGCCGACATACGTGACATCGAAATTGAACTCGGACATCGCTTTCTTGGCGGCAAGGTTATCGATGCCGTAGACATCACGAAACGCATTGGCAGTCGCGCGTTATTTGCAAAGTTTACATACAGAGCAAAGGCCCTCGATCGCGTCGGAATAATTGGTCCGAACGGCGCCGGCAAGTCAACCCTCCTCAACACTCTCGCCGGCCATGCAAAACCTGACGAAGGATACGTCACACTTGGCGAAACTGTCAGCGTTGGCTACTTCGCTCAGGAGATTAAAGACCTCAAAGAAAACGAAACCGTTCTTGCGAATGTGCGTGAGATTGCAGAGTTCATAGACGTTGGTGTCGGACGCGACAGGTTCATCACTGCAAAGGAACTGTGCGACAGGTTTGGGTATTCGTCGAAGCAACAACACGCATACGTGCACACGCTCTCAGGTGGCGAACGTAGACGCCTCGGACTTCTACGCATACTTATGTCGAACCCCAACGTGCTCTTTCTCGATGAGCCCACAAACGATTTCGACATCGTAACACTCACTGCGCTCGAAGATTATTTGCAGCTCTTCAAGGGTGTGTTACTCATCGTCTCGCACGATCGCGCCTTCCTCGACAAAACTGTCGACACCATCTGGTCTTTCGAAGCAAACGGACGCATCAAAGAATACCCTGGCAACTACTCATCGTATCTCGAAAAAATCGAATCGCGTCCGGCCTCCCAACGTCCCACGCCCAACCGCCCAACCGAAGTACGTGAAAGCAATAAGGCTCAAAAGCAGCACGGTGCACGAGGCAACGAAGGTGGTAACAAGGGCAACAACGGCAACCAAGGGGGCTCTCATGCAACCGACGCCTCCCCTTCGGCGCAGCCGAAGCCCCTTACCTTCAAAGAGAAAAAGAAGCTCACGCTACTAGAAAACGAATTGCACGAACTAGAAGCGAAGAAGGTTGTACTCGAGAAAAGGCTCAGCGTCGGCGGCAAAGATTTCCGCGAGTTGCAGGCAACGAGCGAAGAGCTCACACGCTTAGTACGCCAGATAGACGACGTCACACAATCGTGGCTCGAGTTAAGCGAACGCGGTTAGTCTGAACAGCGTTTCTATATTCTAAACGACTTACGGCGACCATTGCGCGAGATACGCGATGCTCTTCGCATCGCTCCCGGAATGAATTGCTTTGCATCGCTCCCTAAAAAATTCATTTGCATTTCTGAATTCGTCATACGATATTTGTATCGATCAGTCGTCGTTACCCGAACTAGAGATCGATAATGAAAAACGTTGTCACGATATCCCCCAAGTACCAGATCGTTATCCCGCAGGAAATCCGCGAGCGTTTAAAGCTCAAGCCGGGCCAGCAGATGACGTTTATGGAGTACAACGGCATGCTCACGATTACTCCGGTTCTGGACATGACACAGGCAAGGGGCTTTCTAAAGGGGCAGGACATCCAGGTGGACAGGGACAAACAATGAGGTCAATATTTATGCTCAACCTCGCCTCAGATGTTAAATGAAGCCAAAGTCCAACATCGTATTAGATACCGGAGTGTGGCTTGAATATTTTCGCGACGCACCGTCGGTGGTTTCTGTAGTGCAGCCAGCAATCGAAGCGGGTGCTATTGTTGTACCATCGATTTGTATCTACGAGGTTGCCCTTGCGGTTGGCAAAACAAACGGGTCCGATGACGTTCTAGCTGCTGCTGCAGTCATGCGAAGTCACACCGTCGACGATCTACATGCCGAACGGGCAATTCAAGCCGCGGAACTTCGCAAACAGTACCGCTTACCAATGGCCGACAGCATTGTATATGCAACGACACTCGCGCACAGTGCTACACTCTTCACTCAAGACTCCGATTTTGAAGGCCTCCCTAACGTTCACTTCCTCGACCCTCGACGCTTGTAGAATTCATCCGACCGTTTCTCGTCCGACCGTTTCTCATCCGACCGTTTCTCGTCCGACCGTTTCTCATCCGACCGTTTCTCGTCCGACCGTTTCTCGTCCGACCGTTTCTCGTCCGACCGTTTCTCGTCCGACCGTTTCTCATCCAACTTCGTTTTGTAAAACATTTTAACATTTCAGAACAGCCATGGCATACGACATCGACATGATCCGCACTTTGTACTCCAATATGGGAGCACGCATTGCAGAAGCGCGCACTGTGTTGGGTAGGCCGTTAACGCTGACAGAAAAGATCTTGTATTCGCACATGGATGTTATGCCGAAGGTGCATCATGAGCGCGGCCGCAGCTACGTCGACTTTCGTCCGGACCGTGTGGCCATGCAGGACGCAACGGCACAGATGGCGCTTTTACAATTCATGAGCGCGGGCATACCGACAGTGGCTGTGCCTAGCACGGTGCATTGCGACCACCTTATTCGCGCTGAACATGGCGCTGTTGCCGATCTCGAGAAATCGCTGGTTGAAAACAAAGAGGTCTTCGAATTTCTTGCGTCCGTTTCCGCGAAGTACGGCATTGGCTTCTGGAAACCAGGCGCAGGCATCATTCACCAAGTCGTACTCGAGAACTATGCGTTCCCTGGCGGTATGATGATTGGCACGGATTCGCATACGCCGAATGCGGGCGGACTCGGCATGATTGCAATTGGTGTTGGCGGTGCCGATGCTGTTGATGTTATGGCCGGCATGTCGTGGGAATTGCAAATGCCGAAAATTATTGGCGTGAAACTCACCGGTAGGATGAGCGGATGGACAAGTCCGAAAGACGTCATCCTAAAACTCGCGGGCATCCTCACGGTTAAGGGCGGCACCGGATCGATTGTTGAATATTTCGGTGAAGGGGCTGCCTCGTTCTCAGCGACAGGCAAGGGCACAATCTGCAACATGGGCGCAGAAATTGGTGCAACGACATCTCTCTTTCCATTCGATGCATCGATGTCGCGTTACTTGCGCAGCACCATGCGCGATGATGTTGCTACCATGGCAGAAGTTGTAGCTCAGCATCTGCGCGCAGATCCAGAGGTTGAAACTAATCCGAGCGCGCATTACGACGAAGTAATCGAAATCGATTTGAATACGCTCGAGCCACATATTAACGGACCCTACACTCCCGATCGTGCAATGGAACTGTCGGAGTTTATCGAAGCCGTTAAAACACACGATTGGCCAGAAGAACTGCGCGTTGGCCTCATCGGATCGTGCACCAACTCGTCGTACGAAGACATGAGTCGTGTTGCGTCGATTGCCGAATTCGCACATGCGCACGGACTTCATGCAAAGAGCGAGTTCACTGTAACGCCAGGGTCAGAACAAGTGCGCGCAACAATCGAACGTGACGGCCTACTCGAGAAAATGGAAAGCATCGGAGCGCAAGTCCTTGCCAACGCATGCGGTCCGTGCATCGGACAATGGAAACGTCACGACGTGCAACCTGGCGACAAAAACAGCATTATAACTTCGTTTAATAGAAACTTCACCGGTCGTAACGATGGCATGAAAGAAACGCATGCATTTGTGGCGAGTCCAGAAACCGTCACCGCCTTCGTCCTTGCCGGCAAGCTCACCGTCAACTTCATGAAGGAGCCTATCGATGGCGTCATGCTTCAGCCCCCTGTGGGCCTCGAGCTCCCTAACGAAGGATTTGTACCCGATCCGGATGGCTTCATTGCTCCGGTCGCAAACCCTGATACACTCGACGTGTTAATCGATCCGGCGAGCAATCGTTTGCAGCGTCTAGAAGCATTCCGTGCTCCCGTAGCTACCGAGTATCAGAACATGCCTGTGTTATTGAAGGTGAAGGGCAAGTGTACAACAGATCACATCAGCGCGGCGGGTCCGTGGTTGCGTTTTAGAGGCCATCTCGACAACATCAGCAACAACATGTTCATCGGCGCAATTAACTATGCAAACGACTTGGCGAACTGCACTATAAACGTGTTTACAAAAGACTACGCCGAGGTTCCAACTGTCGCTCGCGATTACAAAGCGCGTGGAATATCGTGGGTGGTAGTAGGAGACGAGAATTATGGAGAAGGCAGCTCGCGTGAACATGCCGCAATGGAACCACGCTTCCTAAATGGCAAGGCAATTATTGTCAAAAGTTTTGCGCGCATCCACGAAACCAATCTCAAAAAGCAAGGCATGCTGCCGTTGATTTTTGTCAACTGCGCAGACTACGACCTCATCGAGGAGGACGATCGCATTAACATCGACATTACAACACTCGCAGTCGGTGAGCACATCTTCGCCCATGTGCGTCATGCCGACGACACTACGCACGACATCGAGCTACGGCACACCATGAACGAGCAGCAAATAGGCTGGTTCAAGGCTGGCAGCGCGCTAAACCTGATCGCCGGACGCAGTTAACATCTGGCTGGGGTCGAGCCACAGCAGGTTGGGGTCCAACAGCAGACGGTCTAACTCATAATTATACGGCGGCGTGTCACAGCGCCGCCATGTTTGAGCACTTCACCGTTCAACAACGTTGGAGATGCTCGTGGAAACAGATTTCGATGACGAAAAGGAACGCGACAAAAATAACAGTGACGAAAATGGCCGTGGCGAGAATGACCGTCACGTAAGCGGCTCAGCTAGGTCGGATTGGCCTACTCTCGACCCAACAGATGACAATCACGAGCATCGCATCTACATAAGCCTTGCAGGCTGTTCGAAGGGCTCACATCTCTTTGACATTGCAGACAACATGCACCTCAAGTATTTCCTCGACGGACTCTTCGAGTTCTTCGACGGAATGCTCTGGCAACATGCCGCCATTGCAACAGACATCGACATTCTTGCGGTAATCCCGAAAACCCTTGCGCCGAGCGGTTTTGCCGAACGCCTTCGTCACTCCCTCGCCCGCTACCTGAACAGCACCTCGCTTTCAGAGAACGACCTTCTCCCCTTCCGCTTTGCCGTGCGCGAGGCCACCGACCTCGACTCCGACACATTCTTGCACGAATGCAAACGCATCATGCGCCTACGCACAGACTACGTCCGCATCTGCGCCCTCCCCGTAAGGGTCCCGCAGCCCAAGGGGCTCCCGATTAGTGAACGGTCGCGGAGGAAGAGGAGGTTTTAGTTGAAAATCTGAATGAAGTCGTTATGGACAGGAGGCATAAAACGAAATCTTGAGCGAATTTTGCTTTCGTTGTTAAATAATTGATTTTTACGACAATCGACTACCGCATCAACGACCAAAACGTAGCAGGCAAAATGATCGCGTCCAGAGTCACATTCATCTACGGTGCTCACCGACTGGAACTCCGAGGTGAATCACGCAGGAAGAAGGCGAGCGTCAATCTCGAAACCACGCATTCCTAAACAACTATTTTGTAACCGCTGGCAGATAACGAACGAGTGCTCTGGCAGAATTTCAGACTGTCACTTTGCTTCGGGGGACGGGGGGGGGGCAACTTCCCCGGTGTATCCATCTATGATGAATAGGTTGTCGTCGAAGGAAAAAAGAAGAGAAAGCCCGTCCTAGTGATGGGCTTTTTCTTTTGCTGAACGCCGTCGCGCTTGGGAACCGCTATACTTGCCGCACACTGACGCAACAATTCCAGACGGTGGGCGGTTCAGGACGCTCACTTTCTAACGACAGGACGACCTATGCTGCTTCGAGTAACGATTACACTTGTCCTGACGATTTGTCTGTTGCTGCCTTCTGCGGTTGCGCAGAACACTGTTTGCATTACTGCCACGCGGGACACGATAAAAGTTCCTGCTCCGAGGGCGAGTGTGGAGCGAGATGGTACGATTGGACTTATGACGTGCCTTCCCGGAACGTTTCGTGTCACGAATGTGCGATTGCAAAACAACAGTCCAGCCCTGACCCTCGAGCATCCACAGACACCGTTCCTAATACACAATGGTGAGACCATTCCTATTCGCGTTCACTACAGTCCAAATGGCAATGCCGATACGATTACCGACAAACTGATTGTATCTGCCGAAGATTCGAGTGGCACAGGATCGTATGGCGAAGCATCATCCGTTATTAAAGCGTTTATTGGCGACCCTTTGCCTATTGATACGATTCATCTAACATCGATTCGCTCTGCCGGACTTCTTCCTAACTCGATTCGATTTAGGCTGGTACTCGATTCTGCATTGAGTGAGGACGTCGGCTTTGGTATCGCAACGTTTAAGTACAAACAAACAGAGCTCAACCCCGGAGACTATACGATAACAGCAGACTCAACGAACGGCGAGTTTCGCTACTCGAGTATTCGCATTGTGCCCGATAACCTTCGTCACGTTGGTGACACCGTTGCCGACCTACATTTTTACATTCTTTCGAGCGACACAAACAACGTCCTCGAACTCATTCGCCTCGAATGGTTTGCAAAATTCACGGGCGAGGCTATCTACACACATACTGTTGTTGATGAGGCAATTGTCTCAGACGTACATAATGATTATAAACTGGCTGCGAACGGACTTACACTTAGTGTGTTTCCAAATCCAGCCGAAGCGTTTGCCACTGTGTCTTATACATGTTCCATAGGCACAACACAACTCGCACTCTACTCTTCGATGGGCGTCGAGCTAATCCACCTCTCTGCATTTGTTACTTCAGAATCGCAAATGCTGTCGGTGCCGCTCGACCTCTCGTCGGTTCCTCCGGGCGTATACTACGTTCGCCTGTCGGCAAACGGCACATCGATTGTCAGGTCGGTAGTAGTTCTGTAACCGAATTACGCCGGAGAGGATAACTCACGTCGACCCCAAGCCCACGAAGTGGGCGCCCCGTGCCAACAGCGGGTATGTTTCGCAGGAAAGCGGTCTAACTCCGCACGCATGATGCACTTGCATGTCGTGAACAATATGCCCATTCGTTTAGGGTCTAAGCTTTCCCGGCCTTATATTGCCGCTTCTTCTTCACACCAATCAAGCGGGAGGTCCAATGGCCGAAAAGGTCCTAAGGATTTACCTTCGCCCATTGTGCTGTCTGATAGCACTGGTGGTGTTGTGTTCTTCTATTGCATCGGCGCAAGCGCCTCAACCGACCGGACCAACTAGCACGCTCGTACGCACAGCGTCCAAGCCGGTGTTTCCCGATGAATTTTCTGATCTGGACGAAGCATCGTCTGCATCGGCGGGTAAGTGGACCGACGACGTTGTAAGTCGTCTCGAACGAGCACGTCAGTTTTACCTAAAGGCCCTTGCGCTGCTCGACGGAAAGGATACAGCTGCTGCTGCTTCGCAATTCGAGCTTTCAATTGCCCTTTTAAACGAACTCGCTACGTTCCCTCGCATCGAGGAGAACGCCGACTTCACCGATCTCGCTCAGTCTATTATCGAAGACTACGAGTCCTACATCCAGAGCATCGACAACCTAGGTGAGAATTCCTCGGTGTTCATTTTGCGTCAGCGACTCTTCGAGGAAGTCGAGGCTGCGCGCACCAAGGTCGAACCAATCCTCATACCCGCTCCCGAAGAGCCAGCGAACCACCCCGAAACGATTATTCCCCTTCCGTTCAACGAGCCTGTACAAAAGAACATTGCGTTTTTAACGACAGGTAAGGGGCGCGCTTTCATGAAGCGATGCCTTGAGCGCAGTGGCCGTTGGTTCGACATGCTTAAGCGTGTTGCAAAAGAAGAAGCCATGCCCGAAGAAATTGTCTATCTGGCAATGATCGAGTCGGCGCTGAATCCTAATGCTGTCTCTTGGGCAAAGGCTGTTGGCATGTGGCAGTTCATACAGCCTACAGGTGAACAGTACGAGCTTGATGTAACGTTCTGGAAAGACGAACGTCGCGACCCCGAAAAAGCAACACGTGCGGCAATGAACTTCCTTAAAGATCTTTACAATGAACTTGGCGACTGGCACCTTGCTCTCGCTGCATACAACTGCGGCGCCGGTGGCGTACGACGTAGCATGCGTAAAGCGGGCGTAGAAAAAGGAACGTTCTGGGACATCAGAGAAAAGCTCCCGCGTGAGACTCGCCATTATGTGCCGCTATACGTTGCAACTGCAATTGTCTCGATGAACCGCGAACAGTATGGCTTCCCGGACGACTCTCTGCAATTCCATCCGCCGTATCAATACGAAACGTTTACTGTTGCAGAACCCGTGAATCTCGCAGCACTTGCAACGTGTGTTGGCATCCCAACCGACTCACTACGAGCGCTCAACCCCGAGCTGCTGCGCACGTGTACACCGCCCAATGTCCGATACGAACTCAAGGTCCCTAGAGGCAGCAACAACCAGATGGCGGTACGTTTTGCAGCCCTGACAGACGAGCAAAAACGTCCGTGGATGAACCACACCGTCACGCGCGGCGAAACGCTTGCAAGCATAGCACGACGCTATCATGTAAGTGCGGCAGATGTGGCAAGTGTGAACGGACTAAAAGGATATAAGGCTAAGGTTAGAAGGGGCTCGACACTGCGCATTCCAGTCGGTGGCACTTCGTTCACCGATGTCGCAGCAGTATCACCGGTATCTACAAATTCAACACCTGCATCGACAACAACATTTTCAACGTCCACATCATCGACGTCTCCTGGTAGGTCGACGACGTCTGCTACTTCACACGGTGGAGTTTCGACACATGTTGTTGTAAGCGGCGACAATCTCTACACTGTTTCGCAACGTTATGGTGTACGCTTAACAGATTTACGAAACTGGAATAATCTGCCGTACGACAAAGAGAATATTCGCATCGGCGATACGCTCATTGTTGCACGCATCGATCAGGCATCTGCTCCGACCACTGCGGCTTCGGTAGAACGCATTCGTGTTTCGCGCAACATAACGCACAGCGTTACGAGCGGCGAATCGCTGGCTTCGATTGCTTCGTTATACCAGTCTACACCAGAGAGAATTAGCGAACTGAATAACCTGAAGAAAAACACGACGCTGAAAGCTGGACGTAAGCTCACCATAGAAACATCGCTTTCGAAGAGCGAGCTTGCTACAATTACAAGAAGTGCCCCCTCTGGAAAGCCCCTTTTCCATAAGGTCAAAAGTGGTGAGAGCCTGGGGTCGATCTCTGCGCTATATGGCGTCGACGAAGATGACTTGCGCCGCTGGAACTCTGATGTAGTTCAGGGCACCACCGTTTTTGCCAAGACGAGACTGAAGGTGTACGGAGCCCAGATGGCCTCGAAGGGTAGCGCAGCGTCGAGTTCGGCCAAAAAGCTACCTAAAACCTACAAGGTTCGTCGCGGGGACACCATAACAGAAATTGCTGATAAGTTCGGCGTGTCTGTACAGACCCTAAGGCGCAAGAATCCGCAGTTACGTACGTCGGACGCGCTTCGCACCGGACAAAAGGTCCGTCTTCAGTAACGAAGCAGTCTCAGCCAATGCTTTAGACTGGGCGGTAAATTCAAAAGGGGCGCGAACGCCGTCGGAAACCGTCGTAAATTGTAGGTTCATGCGCGCCATCATCCCCGTAGCAGGTATCGGTACACGTCTGCGTCCGCACACGTTTACGCTTCCTAAAGTTCTCGTCAACGTAGCAGGTAAGCCCATTCTTGGGCACATCCTCGATTCGCTCGTTGCACAAGGTATAACCTCTGCAACTATCATAACCGGATACAAGGGAGACCTTGTAGAAGATTATGTGCGCAGTAACTACACACTCGACTGCACATTTGTAGTTCAAGACGAGATGCTTGGTCTCGGACACGCCATTTGGATTGCGCGCGAAACTCTTGGTGAAGAGCCAGCGCTGATAATTCTCGGCGACACTGTCTTCGATGTCGACTTGTCGGTACTCGAGACATCGGCGTTTTCGTCGCTTGGCGTAAAGTATGTGGAAGACCCTCGTCGTTTTGGCGTGGTAATGACCGATGGTGGATTCGTTACGCGACTAGTAGAAAAACCCGAGGTGCCTCTCTCACACAATGCACTTGTAGGCCTTTATTACATAAAGAATACCACAGCACTACGCACAGCATTAGACGAGCTCATTGCCAATGACATGCGTTCCAAGAATGAGTATCAACTCACCGATGCTCTGCAGCTCATGGTCAATGCTGGTGAGAAGTTCACAACGTTTACAGTCGAAGGCTGGCACGATTGCGGCAAGCCCGAGACCCTGCTCGAAACAAATCGCTTCCTGCTAACAAAGCGTCAGAGCAGTGTGCTCTCACCTAAGGGTTGCGTGTTAGTGCCACCCGTTCACCTCGATCCTACAGCAATTGTCGAGCACTCGGTAATAGGTCCGTACGCTTCCATTTCGAAAGGCGCCGTTGTGCGTAATAGCATTGTACGCGATAGCATCATTTGCGACAATGCCACAGTTAGCGATATCACACTCGATCAGTCAATCATCGGCGAAAACGCCGAAGTAAGCGGACGTTTTGCATCCATCAACATCGGCGACGCAAGTGTCGTCCGTCTAAGTCAATAGGACAAATGAGCAGTTATATCTTCACTTCAGAGTCCGTCAGCGAAGGTCATCCCGACAAAATCTGCGATCAGATATCGGATGCAGTGCTCGACGCAGTTCTAACAGACGACCCGACGGGTCGCGTTGCATGTGAATGTTTTGCAGCCACAGGTATGATCCTCGTTGGTGGCGAAATCACAACCACGACATATATCGATTTACCTAAGCTTGTGCGTGGTGTAATTCGTGACATCGGCTACACGCGCGCAGAGTACAGGTTCGATGCCGATTCATGCGCAGTCATTAACGTCATCAACCGTCAGAGTGACCACATTGCACAAGGCGTCGACTTGGGCGGTGCAGGCGACCAGGGCATGATGTTCGGCTATGCGACGAAAGAAACCGATGTATACATGCCTGCCGCTTTGCATTACTCGCATGAGCTTGTAAAACGCTTGTCCTACATCCGTAAGAACGAAGCGTCGCTCATGCCATACCTACGTCCGGATGCCAAGGCTCAAGTATCGGTTGTGTACGGCGATAACGGCGAAATTGTCCGCGTAGACACGGTGGTTGTGTCAACCCAACATGATAGAATGCCTGACGGACAGAAGACAATTGCCGAAGACGTTATCGAACATATCATCAAGAAGGTTATCCCAGCGCATCTCATTACAGCCCAAACGAAATATCACGTCAACCCTACAGGCATTTTTGAAATAGGGGGCCCGCACGGCGATACGGGGCTAACGGGACGTAAGATTATCGTCGACACATACGGCGGACGTGCTCCGCATGGTGGTGGCGCATTTTCAGGCAAGGATCCAACAAAGGTCGACCGCTCTGCTGCATACGCAGCACGTCACCTTGCAAAGAACATCGTTGCTGCAGGTGTTGCATCTGAGTGCACCATTCAGGTTGCATACGCCATTGGTGTTGCAGAGCCTGTATCGATTCACGTAAACACACACAATACCGGCACTGCGCCCGATACAGAACTCAACGCATACATTGCTAAAGAAATTGACCTAACGCCAGCGGGCATTATCAAGCGCCTCGACCTGCGCCGACCCATCTATCGTCCAACCGCCGCCTACGGACACTTCGGACGTCCCGAATTCCCATGGGAGCAGCTCGAACTCGTAACTACATTCAAATCAAAATTCGCATAACGGAACACCTATGGCCACTGCAACAAAAAACAAAAACCGGAAAAAGACATCCGCCCCAAAAAGCGGCACTGCACTCAAAGCATCCAGCAAGAACGGTAGCACCGCAAAGAACGGTGCCTCAAAGAACGGAGCACTCAAAGCATCAACGAACGGCGCAGTAAATGGCACTGCTGTTGTGATCAAGGAACGCGCATTACCAAAGCGCGTTGCGAAAGGTCAGTTCGCGCACAAGCCAGGTGGGTACTGCGTTGCGAATCTCGAGCTTGCCGAATGGGGACGTAAAGAAATTCGTCTGGCAGAGGCCGAGATGCCTGGCTTGATGGCGCTTCGTCATGAATTCAAGGGCAAGAAGCCCCTTAAGGGCGCACGTGTTGCGGGCTGTCTGCACATGACCATACAAACGGCTGTTCTCATCGAGACGCTTGTCGATCTTGGTGCCGATGTAACGTGGTCGTCATGCAATATCTTTTCGACCCAAGATCATGCTGCGGCTGCAATTGCAGTTACGGGCGTTCCTGTGTTCGCTTGGAAGGGTATGAACGAAGAAGAGTTTGCATGGTGCATCGAGCAAACGCTGTTCTTCGGTAAGGATCGCAAGCAACTAAACATGATACTCGACGATGGTGGCGATCTCACGAACATGGTACTCGACGAATTCCCCCAGCTCGTTAAGGGCGTAGGCGGAATCTCGGAAGAAACCACAACGGGCGTACATCGCTTATACGAGCGCATGAAAAACGGCACGCTGCCAATGCCTGCTATCAACGTAAACGACTCGGTAACGAAGAGCAAATTCGACAACAAGTATGGCTGCAAAGAATCGCTCGTCGACGCAATTCGTCGTGCAACCGATGTCATGATGGCCGGAAAAATTGCAGTTGTTGCTGGTTACGGCGATGTTGGTAAAGGGTCCGCAGCTTCGCTGCGAGGGGCCGGCGTCCGCGTTTTAATTACCGAGATCGACCCGATCTGCGCTCTTCAAGCTGCAATGGATGGCTTCGAAGTAAAGCCAATGATCGACGCCGCAAAAGAAGCCGACATCATCGTTACTGCTACAGGTAATTGCGACATCATTAGCGAGAAGCATTTCAAGGCCATGAAGCACAACGCCATCGTGTGCAACATCGGACACTTCGATAATGAGATAGACATGGCATGGCTTATTAAGAACCATGGCAAGAGCAAGATTGAGGTGAAACCACAAGTCGATATCTACACCGTGGGCAAGAAAGACGTTATCGTCCTTGCAGAAGGACGTCTCGTAAATCTTGGTTGCGCAATGGGTCACCCATCGTTTGTAATGTCAAACTCCTTCACCAACCAGGTCCTCGCCCAGCTCGAGTTGTGGCAACACCGCGACCGCTACGTCAATCAGGTTTATGTGCTTCCGAAGCTCCTCGATGAGAAGGTTGCTCGTCTGCACTTGGGCAAGATTGGCGTCGAACTCGAAGAGCTGAACAAGAAGCAAGCTGAGTACATAGGCGTCAGCGTAAAGGGTCCGTACAAGCCCGACTACTACCGCTACTAAACCCCATCCGAAGGATGGGGGCCCCCTTACTCGGGGAGCCCCCTACTAGTCACAGTTAAGCTGTTCGAAGAACAATTTGAAGCCTGTCCGACGCCCCCAAGGGGTCTGTTCGACAGGCTTCTTTTTTTATGGGAACACGCTTTCATGCTCAGGAGTACACCCGCGCGTTCAGGGGATGGACGTACAGTACAATTCACATGATTGGGAGTCAACGATGAAGATTCGGGCCTTTTTACTTGCCACACTGGCAGTTGGTGCACTTGTTAGCTGCAACAAGTCGGATGCAGACAAGACATACGACAACAAGATCGACGCAGCTAAAGACTCTATTGACATGGCCGCAGATCGCGCAAAGGCTGCACTCGATGCAGAACGCGACGCATACTATGCCGATGTTGATATGCGCATGGATCGTATGAACGCATACCTCGACTCGCTCGAAACAGAATACAACAAGTCGCGAGGAAGCGCTAAAATTGCAATTCGCAAGCGCATCAGCGGCATTACAGCAACACGCGACACGATGCGCATCTGGTATGTAGACCTTAAGGGTAGTGATCGCGAAATCTACGTCGTAAAACGTCAGCGTTTCGACTCCATCATGGACGCCGAAAACGCACGCAACGGCTTTTGGGATAAGAACCGGAACTACCAACCAAAACCTGCAGACGGCGCGGCGGATGGTGTGAAGCTTGCTCCAAACAAAAACAAATAACCTAATTTAACTTCAGGAGTCCGCCATGTTATGGACAATTTTCGTCGTGCTTTTGATCTTGTGGGCAATTGGATTTATTGGATTCCCGGCAATCGGTGGGTTCATTCACATCCTACTAGTTATAGCTTTAGTCGTCGTAATCATTCGCGTGATTCAAGGTCGTAGAGCTATCTAAAAGTTCGCATTTCAGAAATAACGAAAAAGCCCGATTACGAGAGTAATCGGGCTTTTTCTGTTTGCATTTAGATCGTGTGCAACGAGAAGACCTCAATTAGTACGATGAGAAAACAAGCCATTATTCTCGAGTTTGTGCTTTGTTACCCAGTAGCATGATCGTTAGGTGGTCGATTTTTTCGGTGAGGAGCTGGACCTCGATTTCGGCCTTGAGGTTGACCTTGTAATCGTTCTTGGCGCGGGCCCTGTCTTTTGCTTCCTGACGGTTCTGGCTCATGAGAATGATGGGTGCTTGGAGAGCAGCCAGACATGAGAGAATGAGGTTGAGAAAGATGAAAGGATAGACGTCGAAGGTGAATGCAATTGAGTTGCCTACCATCCACATGGCAATGAAGACCATGTACACGACAATGAAGCCCCAACTGCCACCTTTGCGAGCAACCTTGTCGGCAAGTCGTGAGCCGAGTGAGTCTTTCTGATCCTTGTCTATCTGTTCCTGACGATCTTCTTCAGCGGTTGGAGTGTCGTTGATGAGTTCGTTGCCGAGAAGAGCGTCGAGGACTTCGCGTTCTACTGACGTTAACTCACGCTGACCCACTGCTTCGAGCAGAAGTTTTTCTACACGCTTAGCCTCGTACTTGCCCAGCTCTGAACGTAGTATGTGACTTTCGTTCGTAAAGTCGGGCTTGTCTTCGCACACGTAGCCGAAGATTGATGGTGGGATGCAAATCCCAGGTACGCGTTCGTCGTGTGGTCTGCGAAGCATAGTCATGGCCCCGATACGTAAGACAGATTGCTCACTTTTTCTCGTTTCGCATAAACTAGATGTCGATGTTCTTTTTAGATGTCGAGGTTCTTTTTAGATGTCGAGGTTCTTTACGTACTGTGCGTTGCGTTCGATGAATTCGCGTCGTGGTTCGACGTTTTCTCCCATGAGCGTTTCAAACACGTGTGTGGCTTCGGCAGCGTTTTCGATGGTGACCTGAAGGAGCGTGCGCGTTTCGGGGTTCATGGTGGTTGACCACAATTGCTCGGGGTTCATTTCTCCAAGACCCTTGAATCGGCTAATGACAATTCCGTCGGCAGTAGCCCCTTCCTCAACAACTTCTAGTTCTTCTGCTGCAGCTTCTGTGACAACATTCTTTGCAGCTTTCTTTTCTGCCTTTTCGCGACGCAAGCGAGCGATTACTTCGTCGCGTTCCTGCTCGTTAAACGCATAGAATTCCTGCTTGCCTTTTTTGAGCTTGTACAGCGGTGGTTGAGCTATGTATAGCTTGCCATCGTTGATGAGCTGCACCATGTGCTTGAAGAACAACGTTAAGAGCAACGTACGAATGTGCGAACCATCGATGTCGGCATCGGCCATGAGAATGATTTTGCCGTAGCGTGCCTTCGAAGAATCGAAGTCGTCGCCGAAACCTGCGCCGATGGCGGTGAGGATGGTACGGACTTCTTCGTTTTCGAGAACCTTGTGCAGTCGTGCTTTGTGGACGTTTAGAATTTTGCCTCGCAGCGGCAGGATTGCCTGGAAACGACGGTCACGGCCTTGCTTGGCAGTGCCACCTGCAGAGTCACCTTCTACAAGATAGATTTCAGTGTCTTCGGGTGTGCGCAACGAACAGTCTGCCAGCTTGCCCGGAAGCGTTGCACCTTCGAGTGCACTCTTGCGACGAATTAGGTCTTTTGCCTTGCGTGCCGCCATACGGGCTTCGAACGCATTGATGGCTTTCTCGATGATGTGTTTTGCAGCAGACGGGTTGGCATCGAGGTGCTTGGCGAATTCTTCGTTTACGACGGATTTCACAATACTCTCGGTTTCGCCGTTGCCAAGTTTTGTTTTTGTCTGACCTTCGAATTGTGGCTCGGCAACTTTTACCGAAATAATACACGTCATGCCTTCACGGAAGTCTTCGCCCGTAAGGTTCGTGTCCTTCTTAAGCATGTTGTTAGCCGTCGCATACGCATTGAGTGTACGCGTAAGTGCCGACCTGAAGCCTGATACGTGAGTACCACCTTCGACGGTGTTAATGTTGTTTACATACGACAGCAGCGTCTCAGAGAAACCGTTGTTGTATTCGAAACACACCTCAACCTGCGTTTCAATATCCTGCTCGTTTGTGTGTGAGCCAGTGATAAAGATTGGCTTTGTGATTGGCGTTGCATTTGCGTCGACATAACGCACGAAGTCTACGAGACCACCGCGGTAAGCAAACACATCTTTCTGTCCATCACGCTCGTCGTACAACGTAATCGTAACGTCAGGATTCAGAAACGCCAGTTCGCGCAGCCGATCGGAGACTTTCTCGTAACGGAATTCGACAGTCTTAAAGATTGTAGCATCTGGCCAGAATCGTGTATACGTGCCGGTTTTTTTCGAAGTACCAACCTCGTTCACCGGTGTGACAGGTGCACCGGCGTTATATGTCTGCTGCCAGATCTTGCCTTCGCGTTCTACCGATACTTGAAGTACCGACGACAGAGCGTTTACACACGACACACCAACACCGTGAAGTCCACCCGATACTTTATAAGTTTTTTTATCAAATTTACCGCCGGCGTGAAGCGTACACATTACAACTTCGAGTGTCGAGATCTTCTTAACAGGGTGCGGTCCTGTGGGAATACCACGACCGTCATCCTGCACCGACACCGACCCATCGGAGTGAATGGTTACCTCGATGTTTTTACAAACACCAGCAAGCACTTCGTCGATGGAGTTATCGACAACCTCTTGCACGAGGTGGTGAAGGCCGCGGTCGCCAACGTCGCCGATGTACATTGCCGGACGTAGCCGTACGGCTTCGAGTCCTTCAAGCACCTTGATACTGTCTTCGCTATACCCAAGAGGAATGGCCGATACTGCTTCTGCTTCTGTAAATAGATCTGACATCTCGTCTCCTTGTAAGCCCATCTCGTTAGCGCAATACGATTTCTCGTATCATCTCCGAGCCTATGCGGGCATTGAGTTGTGAACGTAATTCTTCGCGGCGCAGCATGAGCTCGCTACGCCAAGGGGCTTGCTGCACATGAATGCGCAGGATGCCGTTTTCAAACGACCGTACTTCTGTTTGTTGCGCAACGCGCTCGCCTACAACCTCTGCCCAATACCTAGGCATACGCGACTTATGTAATTCGTCCTGCAGTCTGTACTTCTGCACGACGTCTTTCAACAAATCTCCAAGCGACCGCATCATGCGGCCTCCATGGTAACAACACGTCCGTTAGAAAGCGTTACCAGCTTCATGTCCGTTCCTCTAGGAACCAGCATGGCAATCGCCTCTCCGTCGGTTGTTGTTACAAAACACTGCATACCCATTTCTAGAACCAACTGCATCACATGCGCACAACGTGTGCGATCGAGTTCGCTAAAGACATCGTCGAGCAGAACGACAGGACGTTCACTTGTTTTCTCGAGAAGTATCTCGCATTCGGCAAGCTTGAGCGCAACGAGCAGCGACTTATGCTGACCTTGCGACGCTGTCTCGCGCGCGAGTCCACCATTCAGCATCAACACAATCTCGTCTCTCTGCGCACCAAATAACGTCCCACCACGCGCCAACTCACGCTGCACGAGCGATTGTGCCACTACATGAAGCGCCTCTGCAATGTCACGTACGGATGCCGAGGAAAGGTCGAGTGTCGATGGAAGACTGTCCGGCTGGTAGACGATGTCTATCTGTTCTGCACCGCCTGAAACTGCTGCGTACGTCCGCTGAACCCGAGGCGCAAGTTCTGTTATAAACAAGGCCCGTCGGTGAACGATTTCCGCACTGCATTCGACGAATGCCGAGGTCCAAACGTGCAAATCTGTAGCACCTAATTCAGGTGCATTTCCGCCAGCTAACAAAGCATTCCGTTGTTTGAGAATTCGACGTAAGTCGTACAGTAAATCGGTGAATCGTGTACTTGATTGAGCCATGACTGAGTCGAGAAAAGCACGTCGTTCCGAAGGTGCTCCGAACGTAATGCTCTTGTGGTCGGGCGACAGCGCAACAACGGGCAGCGAGCCAATAATGTCACGAGGTGTGAGGCTCGTGCCCTGACTCCCTTCGATGCGCTTTCGAGCCCCTTCTTTGACCCTTACCGAGACTTCATACGGTGCGTGTAGATCTCGTTCGGCTTGAATCACCACTGAAAATCCATCTGTTCCGAATTGCACGAGCGATGTGTCGTTCACTTGGACAAAAGAGCGGGCGATGGCGCCCATGCTAATGGCCTCGAGAAGTGTTGTCTTGCCAGAGCCGTTAGGTCCGGTTAACACATTAACGTGCTGTGCACATGCAAGAAGCGTTCGCTCATGATTTCGCATTTGCGACACCGCTATTGAGCGGATTACCATACCGGTGTTCTAGATCTTAACAGGCATCACGAGCATCAGGAGATCGTCGGCATCTGTTCCCGGCGTGATTAGTACAGCACGGATAGGCGTAGAGAACGTCATGCGTACATTCAAATCGGGATCGTCGTCGGTAGTAATGTTTTTTATAGCTTCTTCTAAGAAGCGATAGTTAAACCCTACTTCGAACGACTCTGCAGAAAAATCGCACGGAATGGTTTCCGTTCCCTTGCCGCCGGAATCTTCGTCTTCCGAATGCACTGCCATTGTTTTGTCGCTAATGCGGAATCGAACGTGACGTGTGTTTGTGTTTGCAAACAACGAAACGCGTTTGATTGCACTTAACACTTCGCGCTGATTGATCGTTAGCGTTTTGTCGTTATCCGACGGAATTACATTCTGATAGGGCGGGTATTTCTCGTCGATAATCCGCGTTGTAATCGTAAGCGAGCCCACCGTAAAGCGAGCATGTGTGCGACTAATTTCCATGAGCACATCACCGTCTACCTTGCGCAAAAGCTCTACAGCACGTGCCGGAACAATTGCTTCGAGGGCAGCGGGGAAGGGGCTTCCCGAAGGGGCTGTCACAATAACGCGCGACAAACGGAAGCCATCGGTTGCAACAGCAGTTGCTGTTTCGCCTTGGAATTGGAAGAAGACACCAGTCATACTCGGACGGTATTCTTCTGTCGATACAGCAAACACAGTTTTGTTTGCCATACGCGTCATGTCTTCTTTACGCAGCGATGCTTTTGTCGACTCAGGGAATTGCGGAATTGTAGGAAACTCGTTCGCATCGAGTCCCTTCATCTCATACGTACCCGTGGGTGTACGAACGGACACAACATTTGCGTCTTCGCCTGCGGTGATTTCGACCGTGCCTGCATTACCGAGCTCTTTTATGAGATCGGTGAACTGGCGAGCTGGAACTAATAACGCTCCGTCCTTCTCACCGGACACAGGAATGCCCAACGAAATTGTGATCTCTTGGTCCGTAGCTGTGAACGTTAATTCACTGCCAGTTAGAGATGTATAAACATGTTCGAGAACCGGAATTGTTGATTTCGCCGGGATGGCCGGGAGAATCTTCTGGAGAGCTCGTTGAAGTTCGGGCAACGCAACGGTAAACTTCATACGCCGAAGGCAATCCTAGAGGGGGGGATGGAACGGGGCTAAATCACTAATTTGACAGGCGAATCTACGAAGAACACAATGACCTTACAATCCGCTTCGGGACTTGAATGCTGACACCCTATGGCTATGACAACGCCTTTTTGATGCTGGGCGTTGGTATTGCCCTGTTATTACTCGCTGCCACACTTCCTTTGACGATTCTTGTTGTCTTAGCCGCCGTGCTCGGCGTCCTCATTACTGCGTTCACCTTGTGGTTTTTCCGTGATCCAGTACGCGCCTTGCACCCAGATGCTCTACGCGACGCTTCTCTTGTCGTGTCGCCCGCAGACGGCACTGTGACAGAGGTTTTTGCCATAGAAAACTCTACAGCCTTGCACGGAGCGGCTACTCAGATCACCATTTTTCTGTCGCCGCTCGATGTTCACGTCAATCGGTACCCTGCATCGGGAACGATTGTCGATGCACAGTACATTTCCGGTAAATATCTCATGGCTTTTAACCCCAAATCCAGTGAGGCAAACGAACGCAGTGAGTTCGTTTTGCGCACTGCTTTTGGCGACATTCTGTACAAACAAATCACGGGTTTTCTTGCCCGGCGTATCGTGTACGACACCAAGCGTGGTGACGTTGTACGTGCTGGTGAACGCTTTGGGATGATGAAGTTTGGGTCGAGAATGGACATAATTGTGCCCGCTTCAGCAGAAATTTTTGTCAAAGTCGGACAAAAAGTCACCGGCGCTCATACAATCCTCGCAAAACTGAACCTTGCGGTCCCCATTGGCACTACAGACCCTACTTTTTCTGTCGACCTATAATACATGCGCGTTACCCGGTCTATCGTTCCGAACCTCTTTACGCTCGCAAATCTTTTTTGTGGGTTTACGGCAATTATTGCTGCGACCGATGGCCAATTCGAGCGAAGCGTAATCTTCATTCTAACGGCTGGTGTCTTCGATATGTTGGATGGTGTGGTGGCACGCCTTACACGTAGCACCAGTGAGTTTGGAGTCGAACTCGATTCGTTATGCGACGCCGTATCGTTCGGAGTAGCCCCTTCCATCCTTCTTTACAGCGTGTATTTCCACGAATTGCACCAGTGGGGTGTATTGCTCTCGTCGTTGCCTGCTCTTGCCGGAGTACTTAGACTTGCGCGCTTTAACGTACAGCTCACGAGTATGGAAGACAAGTTGTACTTCCGTGGCATGCCCATACCCGCAGGCGCGTTGGTGCTCTCTTCGTATGTGCTGTTTGTGCATCTGGGCACCGACCTTACAAGTTCATGGACTCTTCCTGATACCTGGAAACCGGCGGGGATTCTAATAACGACGCTGCTCACTGCAGGGGCCATGGTCAGCACCATCAAATACGACAACCTGCCACGTCCGACGATGCGTTCTTTACGTCAAAGGCCACTGGTTTTTCTCGTATTTTTGGTAGGTCTTGTTGCATCGGTGGTGACGGCCGGACGTGCCATCTTCCCTTTCATGATGTTATACATGATCGGTGGCGCCATAAGACACGCAGTCCTATTCATGCGAACCCGCTCAGACGATGACAACGATACACTCGAAGAACCAGACCCCGATCCGTACGAACTATGAAAACATACACCGCACACATCACTGTTTCTTTGCGCAAGGCCATCCTTGACGTACAGGGAAAAACTGTGGAGCAGGCGCTTCATAGTCTGCACATGCCTGCTTTAGGCAACGTGCGCATTGGCAAACACATCGAAATGGACGTACAAGCTCCAGACCCAGACCGCGCTCTAGAACTCGTGAACGACGCGTGCAAGAAACTGCTCGCCAATCCTGTTATGGAAGACTATCACGTCCGCCTCGAAGAAGCCCACACAAACGGAGTCCGCTCGTGACCTTCAGTACACCATCTACCGTTGGAGTACACTCATGAACGTTGGCGTTGTCTCCTTCCCCGGATCGAACTGCGATGCCGATGCACGTTTTGCTGCGTCGCTCGATGGCAGCACTGTACATGCGTTGTGGCATAAGGACACTTCGGTTCCGGCCGGACTCGACCTTATCATCCTTCCAGGTGGATTTTCTTACGGCGATTATCTGCGCACTGGCGCCATTGCTCGCTTCTCGCCTATCATGCACGAAGTTGTAGCACACGCCAAACGTGGTGGTCTTGTGCTCGGCATTTGCAATGGCTTTCAGATTCTAACTGAGGCCGGACTCCTGCCGGGTGCCCTCATCCGTAATGCTTCGCTCTCCTTTGTGTGCAAAACAGTACATCTCAAAGTCGAGAACACGACAAGTGCGTTTACGTCGGCTGTAACCAAAGGTGCTGTCCTGGGTATTCCGGTTGCTCACGGCGACGGCCGCTACACAGCTACCGACGACGTGCTAGATCGTCTAGAAGGTGAAAATCAAATAGTTTATCGCTACTGTGACTCTCAAGGCCATGTTACCGAGGCTGCTAATCCCAATGGCAGCCTCCGCAACATCGCAGGAATTCTCAATGCAGGGGGCAACGTCATGGGGCTGATGCCCCACCCCGAACGTGCGTCCGACGCAATCCTCGGATCGGCAGACGGATTAACCGTTTTCGCAAGTATGGCGCAATATGTTGGCAGCCATTCTGTCGAAGCGCTGGCTTAACTCGAACATAGAGCTTGCTTAACTTTAGCGAAGCCCTAGCTTAACACGATTTTTAAAGGAGTATTCATGCCTAACATCGGACTTCCCGAACTACTCGTCATCGCACTAGTACTCGTACTTCTCTTTGGCGCACGCAAGATTCCCGAGCTCATGAAGGGCCTCGGATCTGGAATCAAGGAATTCAAGAAGGCAGCCAACGGCGACGAAGACAAGCCAACTACGCCCCCTTCAAGCACCACTCCGTAAGCACAAGGCCGCTGTATGTTC